>ERZ791915.1045-NODE-1045-length-23245-cov-3.246658_pt1 | contig 23245 bp, 19 predicted proteins | sample MGYA00510139_ERZ791915 | MGnify/ENA primary metagenome ERZ791915 (study PRJEB30046, sample SAMN00792117) | human gut metagenome | study: EMG produced TPA metagenomics assembly of the A metagenome-wide association study of gut microbiota in type 2... | reverse complement strand
TCCTGGTGATACGCGGATCGTTTTTCATCTTGAACATGGCACCGGCGATCTCGTTTTGCTCCTTGAGCTCTGCGAGGCGCTCGTCGGCATCCCTGTACATGGAGCGGAACTTCCACATGCGGAAGGTGGACAGGCTGCCGTCGCGGTGGGTCTGGCCCACACGGATCTGGCTGTAGAAGGGGTTGCCTTCGCTCTCCAGGCGGATGGCGGCGGCGAGAATCAGGCTCGGAATGGCGATGACTGCCAGCGCGCAGCCGCTGAACAGGATGTCAAAGACGCGCTTGACAGTGCGGTAGGCCAGGCGTGAGCGGTCCCAGTCCATGATGGATTGCATGGCCCTGTAGCTGGTGGCGCCCTCACGCCGGTCCATGGCCTGAGCAATCAGCGCCGCCCCCACGGGCGCATTTGTCTCTGTTGCTTCTTTAGCAGCCACAGTCAAACTTACGTCCCCGTTCCCCAGGGATCCCCCAATCGGTAAATTCAAAAATGCGAACGAACAGCTGGTACAACGTCTCCCTTACGTTTTGCTGGGAACGTCCAGCGCAAGCAGCTCCCTAAAAGCGGAGTCGCCTTCGCCCACGTCTACCAGGCACCAGCGCTTATGACGGTCGATCTTCTTTACACGGGCCTCTTGCCCCACCAAGGGACCCTGTTCTATGTGCAACACGCCGTCTTCTATGCGCGCGACGCTGTTGCGCACCACGCCGTCGTCGTCCAGTACGCTGCAGTACCAGTCCTGCGCGTCGTCCGGCATGGGCATGTACGCCCGCTCCCTACTGCCGGCGATACGGCAGCCAAAGCTCAACTGGGCCAAAGCCCTATCGAGCGCGGCGGCATCGTGCGTAGCGACGAAGAAGTATTCCTTGTACATGGGTTTGGTCTGGAGCGACCAGGCGCCATCCCGCTTAAACCAAAACTCCTTTTGCATTACAAAGGCGTCTTTCATAAGCTCGTGCGGGATAATGCGGCGGACCTTTTCGCAGGTCTCGCGCTCTTTTCCATTGGGGGTATGGACCAGATACCAACGGACGCGGCCGTGCTGGCTGTTGGTAGTGGCGCCATTGAATGCGCCCGGCAGCTGCTCTTGGCGCCGTGCCGTCTGTTCCATGTTTTCGCCCCCTCTTTTTGGCTTTGCGATGCACACAAATGCAGGGGCGTTTAGAACAGGCTTCTCGCTCGCAGCTAGGCGCAGTCGCAAAAGTACAGGTTTTTGTATCTTTCGACAAACGACATTATACGAGCAATTAATCAGCGTTTGCCCAGATTACGCAAAATGTACTGCTAGTAGGTACATCTCCATACCCCTCTATAAAAACCTGTACCTTTTTGTGCAACAAAAAAAGCCGCTCAACCAGCGGCTTTTCTTATTTGGGCATGAAAAAAGGCGAGCGCCCTTTGTGGACGGTCGCCTTTGTTAATTGTTGTGAAGCTTGCCTTAGGCGCGGGTCTTGATCTCCTCGAGAACCTTGGCAACAAACTCGTCAACGCTCATCTGAACGGTCTCGTTGGAGCGATCGCGGACGGAGATGTTGCCGGCCTCGACCTCCTTCTCGCCCAGGATGAGCATGTAGGGCACGCGGTCGATGCTGCGGGCCTCGCGGATCTTGTAGCCGATCTTCTCGTCGCGGTCGTCGCAGACCACGCGAATGCCGGCCTCCTCCAGCTTGGCGCACACCTCGTGGGCGTAGTCGCGGCTCTTCTCAGAGACGGGAAGTGCCTTGACCTGCACGGGAGCCAGCCAGGTGGGGAACTTGCCCGCAAAGTGCTCAATCAGAATACCGATGAAGCGCTCGATGGAGCCAAAGCACACGCGATGCAGCATGATGGGGCGCTTCTTGGTGCCGTCGGCGTCCACGTACTCCAGGTCAAAGTTGAGCGGCATCTGGAAGTCGAGCTGGACGGTGCCGCACTGCCAGGTACGGCCGAGCGAGTCCTCCAGGTGGAAGTCGATCTTGGGGCCGTAGAAGGCACCGTCGCCCTCGTTGACCTCGTAGTCCATGCCCAGCTGCTCCAGAGCAGTGCGCAGGCCCTCCTCGGCGCGAGCCCAATCCTCGTCCGAACCCATGGAGTCCTCGGGGCGGGTGGAAAGCTCAACGTGGTACTTAAAGCCAAACTTTTGGTACACGGAGTCGATGAGGTTGACCACGCCCACGATCTCGTCGGTCAGCTGGTCGGGACGCACAAACAGGTGGGCGTCGTCCTGGTTAAAGCAGCGCACGCGGAACAGGCCGTGCAGGGCGCCGCGCAGCTCGTGGCGGTGCACCAGGCCAATCTCGCCGGCGCGAATGGGCAGTTCGCGGTAGGAGTGCGGCTTGGAGGCGTACACCAGCACGCCGCCCGGGCAGTTCATGGGCTTAATGCAGTACTCTTCGTCGTCGATGACGGTGGAGTACATGTTGTCCTTGTAGTGGTCCCAGTGGCCCGAGGTCTTCCACAGCCGCTTGTTCATGATGAGCGGCGTGGAGATCTCCACGTAGCCGGCCTTGTGATGGATCTCGCGCCAGTAGTCCAGCAGCGTGTTCTTAAGGATCATGCCGTTGGGCAGGAAGAACGGGAAGCCGGGGGCCTCGTCGCGCATCATAAAGAGGTCCATCTCGCGGCCGATCTTGCGGTGGTCGCGCTTCTTGGCCTCCTCCAGCATGTGCATGTGCTCGTCGAGCTCTTCCTTGGTGGCAAAGGCGACGCCGTTGATGCGGGTGAGCATCTTGTTGTCCTTGTCGCCCTTCCAGTAGGCGCCCGAGACGCCGGTGAGCTTAAAGGCCTTCAGCGCCTTGGTGTAGCAGATGTGGGGACCGACGCACATGTCGATGTAGTCGCCCTGCTGGTAGAAGGTGATGCGGGCGTCGTCGTCCAGGTCGCCGATGTGCTCGACCTTGTACTTCTCGCCGCGCTCCTCCATAAGGGCGATGGCCTCGGCGCGGGGCTTCTCGTACACGGAGAACTTGAGGTTCTCCTTGACGATCTTCTTCATCTCGGCCTCGATCGCGGGAAAGTCGTCCTCGCTGATCTTGACGCCCTCGGGCAGGTCGACGTCGTAGTAAAAACCGTTGTCGGTCGCGGGGCCGTAGGCAAAGTCGGCCTCGGGATAGAGACGCTTGATGGCCTGCGCCATGATGTGCGCGGCGGAGTGGCGGATGACGTGCGTGACCTCGTCCTGCGGAAGCTCGGCCACCGAACCGTCATTGTAGAGTGCCTTCATGGGTATGTTTTCTCCTCTCGGATGCCTGATGCAAGTGCGTGCGATGCGCTCGGCGTTTTTGACTTGCATCATTATAGGCAGGTTGCCTTGGTATACAAGCGCCCGCCGCACCTTAATGGCACGGCGGGCGATTTTCTACGCATGCTTCATCGTGTGGGGCGGGGTGTGGGGCGCGCGTGGCTTGCAGTGTGCCCGTGGCTTGCGGCCGGCCCGGCGATGGATGCGTTACTGGATGCGAGTTCGGCAGTAGGGGCAGACCTTCCAGTGCGCATCGAGCGGGCGATGGCAGCTGGGGCACACGTTGCGAACCTGGGTATCGCACACCGGGCAGACCACAAAGTCCTTTTCGATGGGCGCGCCGCACTGCGGGCAGGTGCCGTACTGGGCAAGCTGGCGCTCGCGCAGGGCCATGTCCAGCTCCTGCTCCTCGCGGTCGGACGCGTAGGAGTGCGGGCGCAGGACCAGGTAGGCAATGAGGCCTACAAACGGGATGAGGGCGATGATGCCCCATGCCACGTAGGCGCTGGCGCCGCGGCGGCGAGCGTCGATGAACACATAGACGACCGACAGCACATACAGGGCGATAATAAAGCCAACGAAGGCATAGACGACGCCCATAAACTGCGGCGACATGAGCTCAGAGATGTACTTGGACATTACGGGTACCTTTCGGGATATTTACAGTCCGGTCAAGTTTACCACGGGGTTTGTTTATATGGGACTACGGCTGGGTACGGGTCCGGCGCGGACACAAACATCTCAATCTATAACAGTTACTCGGCAAAAACAGTCCCAGATGTTACAGATTTAGACAAACCCTTCTCTCCCCGACTTAAATCTCGATCTGTAACATCTTGGGCCCATAAACCCCTCTTACTGTTACAGATCAAGACAAACGGAGGGTCCGTCTGGCAAACGTCTCGATCTGTAACATCTGGAACCCAAATCCTCGTCTAACTGTTACAGGTCGAGACGAACGGTTGCCGTAGTTGTCGGCAGACGAGGTTGTCGACGCTGCTGGGTCTCCCCTTGTCTGCCGTTGGCGGGTGTTGCGGGGCTGTTCGCCGCATTGCCGCCGCGCTGGAGGCGTGTAGACCGTAGGATGGTCTTATTGACGGCCTGTCAACTTGTCTGGGAGGCACCGTGGCAGAAACGTTTGATATCGCGATTGTGGGCGCGGGCATCACCGGATGCGCCATCGCGCGGCAGCTCGCGCGATTTGAACTGTCCATTTGCGTGGTCGAAGCAGCAAACGATATCGCGCTGGGCGCGTCGAAGGCCAATGGCGGCCTAGTGCACGCCGGCTACGATCCGGCGCCGGGCACGGTTAAGGCACAGGTCAACGCCCGTGGCTGCGAGTTGTACGGTACATGGGCGCAGGAGCTGGGCTTTCTGTTCTGCCGCACCGGGTCGATGGTGTTGGGCTTTAACGACGAGGACCGCACGCATCTGGAGCAGCTGCGGTGCAACGGCCATGTCAACGGTGTTCCCGAGCTGTCAATCGTCGGACCCGACCGCATCCATGAACTTGAGCCGCGCGCCAGTGCCGATGCAACGTGCGCGTTGTGGTGTCCCTCGACTGGGTTTGTCGACCCGTTTGAGGTTGCTATCGCCGCGCTGGAGAACGCCGTGGCCAACGGGGTGACGTTTATGCGGTCCGCGTCGGTGGAAGCGATTGAAGTCGCGGGCTCGGGCGACGACGCGCGCTTTACGCTGGCGACCCCCGCTGGCAACGTGCGCTGCCGCTACCTGATCAACGCCGCGGGCAACGGCGCCGCCGACATCTCGCATATGGCGGGCGCCGAGGAGTTCCAGATGGTTTGGCGTCAGGGCAACATCGTGGTGCTGGACAAGGAGCCACGCACGCTCATGCCGCTCTACCCCGTGCCGACGCCGGTGTCGAAGGGCGTTATCGTGACGGGCACCGTGCATGGCAACACCGTGATCACCGCCACGGCTGCCGTGCGCGAGCCGGGCGACACGCAGACCTATGCGAGCGATGTGAACGCGCTGCTGACCGGCGCGCGCAAACTGGTGCCCGATCTGGACACGCGCCGCGTGGTGCGCGCATTTGCCGGCGGGCGCCCGGTCATTCAGGGAACGAACGACTTCTTTATTGGACAGTCGGCCGTGGTGCCAGGGCTGTTCCAGGCAGCGGGCATTCAGTCGCCGGGCGTGGCGAGCGCGCCGGCAATTGCCGAGCGCATGGAGCTTGTGATGCGCGAGACGGGCGTGGAGCTGCACGAGCGGGCGGACTGGAACCCAATTCGCCGCGCGCCGGACGACTTTGACCGCGCGCCGCTTACGCGCAAAGAAGAGCTCATCGAGTCCGACCCTGCATGGGGGCAGATCGTCTGCCGCTGCGAGACGGTGCCCGAGGCCGAGATTGTGGCCGCGATTCGGCGCCAGCCGGGCGCAGTTTCGGTCGAGGGCGTCAAGCGACGCTGCCGTGCCGGCATGGGCCGGTGCCAGAGCGGCTTTTGCCAGAGCCGTGTGGTGGCGATTCTTGCCCGAGAGCTGGACTGCGACCCCAGCGAGGTATTACTGGAGGACGCCGGCTCCTGGCTGGTCGAGGGACCTTTGAAGGGGGTGCGCTAGGATGGCGACGTTTGATATGCGCGACGAACGCACAGGGGCAGAAGCCGTAGCGGCAGTGCAGACGCAAGCGTTCGACGTGGTCGTTATCGGTGGCGGACCTGCCGGCATGGCGGCCGCGCTTGCCGCTCATAAGGCCAGAGCACGCGTGGCCATCGTGGAGCGCGAGCAGCACCTGGGCGGCATCCTCCGCCAGTGCATCCACCCCGGCTTTGGCCTGTCGCACTTTAAGCAGGAGCTCACCGGTCCCGAGTACGCGCAGCGCTTTATCGACCAGGTTCGCGCGACCGACATCGCGCTGTTCCTGAACAGCATGGTGATTGGGATTGATTCGGGCGAGCCGACGGGAGCCACCGCGGTCCATGCCGTCACGCTCATGCGCCCTGCCGGCATGCTACAGCTCACCGGGCGAGCGGTCGTCCTTGCCATGGGTTGCCGCGAGCGCACGCGAAGCGAGATCAAGATCCCTGGCAGTCGTCCCGCCGGCGTGTTTACGGCCGGTCTGGCGCAGCGATACATCAATATCGAGAACCTCAAACCCGGCTCGCGCGCCGTCATTTTGGGTTCGGGCGATATCGGGCTGATCATGGCACGTCGCTGCACGCTCGAGGGGATTTCGGTCGAGGGCGTGTACGAGCTCATGCCGTACGCCAACGGGCTGCGCCGCAATGTGAAGAACTGTCTGGACGACTTTGGCATTCCGCTGCACCTGTCCACCACCGTGACGCGTGTAATTGGGCACGATCGCGTGGAAGCCGTCGAGGTGAGTCAGGTCGACGAGCGCCTGGCGCCCATTCCGGGGACCGAGCGCGTTGTTCCGTGCGACACGTTACTGCTTTCGGTGGGCCTGATTCCCGAGAACGAGCTTTCGGTTGCCGCGGGCGTGGAGCTGGACCCACGCACACGCGGCGCCGTGGTGGACCAGAGCCTGCAAACGGGCGTGCCGGGCATCTTTGCCTGTGGCAACGTGCTGCACGTACACGACCTGGCCGACAACGTGACGACCGAGTCCGAGAGGGCTGGCGCAGCTGCAGCGGCGTACGCGCTGGGGAACGACGCGGGCACCATTCCAGACTGCGAGCTCACCGTCTCCCCTGCCAGCATTGCGGGATACGCGCTGCCGGGACGCATTACGGCCGTGGCGCTCACCAAGCTGAACTTCCGCGTGCGCCGACCCGTCGACGCCGCCCGCGTGAGGATCTTGGCCGACGGCGAGGAACTGTTCGACGGCAAGGTCCGCGCGTTTAAACCGAGCGTCATGGAAAGCTTCCCTCTGCCGGCGAAGGTGATTCAGCGCGCACTCGACCTAGGTGCTAGAGAGATTATTCTGTCTGTCGATCCCATTGAGGAGGCATAGCTCATGAGCACGAATGCGACCGAGACGCTGCAGTTCAACTGCACCACCTGCCCATCCGAATGCCTCCTGACCGTAGAGGTAGAGCGTGACGCAGACGGCGCCGTAGTAGAGGTGCGCTCCGTAACCGGCAACAGCTGCCCGCGCGGCGACAAGTTCGCGCACCAGGAACTCACCTGCCCCATGCGCGTACTCACCACCACCGTCGCCGTCTCCGGCGGCGACGAAGCCCTGCTCCCCGTGCGCACGGCCGAAGCCATCCCGCTCAAACTCCACGCCCAGGCCATGGACCTCATCCGAAGCCTAGTCGTCAACGCCCCCATCCGCATGGGCGACGTCGTGCTGGAAGACCTCCTCGACACCAACATCAACCTCATCGCCAGCATGAACATCGACCCAGCCTAAGCAGCTAATTTGGGACGGGGCTCTTTTAGCTACCCCGCCATCCACCCCGCCCCTCCTCAATTGCGGTGAAATAGTTCCTGATTTCCGCCAAAACCCCGGCATCCAGGAACTATTCCACCGCAACTATCCTTGGAATCGGAATTTAGATTGTGCCTACTTTAGTGCCATTTCAAAACTATGCCGGATTACGGGGCTAATTCGGAGACCCCCATCCATACAGACATTTTTCGATATTTGATAAGCCGTCTACCTGCGGTTTTAATCTCGCGATTTTTCCCATGGTCAAGTAATACAGGTCCAGCCCCGTAATCCACCATACTTTTGAAACCAGCCCATTTGGGACGGGCCTCTTTAGACATCTTTTACTGCTTGATAGGCTGGTCATGCCAAGGAGTGTCCCGAAGTGCCGGCATAAAAGGAACGTCCCTATGTGCCGGGCTTGGGATACCATGGTGGCAGCCTAGCGAAAGGATGTTTCATGGCACATGTCGATGACCAGCGTGTGGCGCGCGTGCTCGATGCACTCGAAGCTCAGCACCCCGGCGCACAGCTGCTCGTAAACGACCCGTGGTCGATCTATTACCTGACCGGCTTTTATGCCGATATGTTCGAGCGTTTTTGCGGCGTGCTGCTCGCGCGCGGCGCCGAGCCGGTGATCCTAGTCAACGCCCTGCACCAGCTGCCAGAGTATGACAATGCCCGCGTTGCCTACCACACCGATACCGATGTCGTGGCCGACGCCATCGCGAGTGAGATCGATCCGACCAAGCCGCTCGGCATCGACACTGTCATGCGTTCCGGCTTTTTGATGCCGCTCATGGAGCGCCATGCCGCCAGCGAGTTTTTCCTGGGCGATTTTGCCGTGACCGCCGCGCGAACCTATAAAGACGCCGCCGAGCAGGAACTCATGCGCGTGTCCTCGGCCGCCAACGACGCCGTGATGGCCGACGCGATCAAGCTCGTTCACGAGGGCGTGACGGAGCGCGAAATTGCCGACCAGATGCTCGGCCTGTACCGCAAGCACGACTGCGAGGGCTTTAGCTTTCCGCCCATCGTGAGCTTTGGCGCCAACGCCGGAGACCCGCACCACGAGCCCGACGACACCATACTCAAACGCGACGACGTGGTGCTGTTCGACATTGGCGGACGTCACCGCAACTACTGCTCGGACATGACGCGCACGTTCTTTTGGGGCGAGCCGGACGAGGAGACCGCACGCATCTACGACATCGTTCGCCGCGCCAACGAGGCCGCCGAGGCACTCATCGCACCGGGCGTGCGCATGTGCGACCTGGACCGCGCCGCGCGCGACGTGATTGAGGACGCTGGCTACGGCAAGTACTTTACGCATCGCCTGGGCCACTCGATCGGTCTGCAGGACCACGAGCCGGGCGACGTCTCGCTCGTCAACGAGCAGGTCGTAGAGCCGGGCATGACGTTCTCCATCGAACCGGGCATCTACCTCCCCGGCCGCACCGGCGTCCGCATCGAGGACCTAGCCCTGGTGACCGAGAACGGCGTCGAGATTCTCAACGCCTACCCCCACGACGCCATGCGCCTGGACTAGGCTCATCCCCAACTGAAGAGGAAACTTGGGTAGCTAATTTGGGACGGGGCTTTTTTAGCTGCCCTATGTCAAATGTGGTTTCCTGCTTCGAAGACTCCGGGTAGGGTAGCTAAAAAAGCCCCGTCCCAAATTAGCTACCCTCCAGGATGGGTTAACGGAGCAGGCCGGCTACTTCGCCGGCTAGGGTGATGGTGCCGGCTGCTACGAAGGACTCGCCCGCGGCATCGAGGGCCGCGAGGGCCTCAGGCACGCTCGCGTAAACGCCCGCGAGCTTATCGGCGTCCACCAGGGCGGCGAGCTCCTCTGCCGGCAGGGCGCGGTCGGAATCGGTCTGAGTCACAATCACGCGCGGAAAGGCCAGGATTAGCACGTCAACGATGCCCGCCACGTCCTTGTCGGCCAGCGCAGCGCACAGCAGCGTGGGGCGATTCTCCACGCACGGATCGATCTCGTCCAGCGCGCTCACAAAGTTCTCGCAGCTCTGGGGATTATGACAGGCGTCGATCAACTTGAGCGGATCGGTTCCCAGCACATCAAAGCGACCCGGCGTGGGGCAGCCCATAAGCGAAGCATCAAGCGCATCGTGGTCAAGCTCGCGGCCCAGATAACCCTCGCACAGCATAATCGCACACGCTGCATTCTGCGGCTGATACGCCGGCTTCACCATGCTCGACGCATAGATCGCACGCGGCGTAGTGCAGCTAAACTCCACCGTGTCGCCCACACGCGCCGGCACCTTAGTCGTGGCGTGGCTCACCACGAGCGGCACGATGCCGCACTCGCGGCAACGGGCATCCATCACGCGCTGAACGCTCGCCTCGTGCGTGCCCTCGCCCAGCACAACCAGGCGTCCGGGCTTAATGACCGCAGCCTTCTCACCCGCAATGGCCTCAAGCGTATCGCCCAGAATGCGTGTATGGTCGAGCCCAATGCCCGTAATGGCAACGGCGACGGGATCGGTCGCACTCGTGGCGTCCCAACGTCCGCCCATGCCGACCTCGAGCACGGCAACATCCACCGCGGCCTCGGCAAACACCACAAGCGCAGCAGCCGTCAGCAGGTCAAACGGCGTGATGGTATAGGCGCGCTCCCCCGCCGCCACACGGTGCGCATTCACCCGACGCCCCGCCTCGACAGCCGCCGAAACGCCACGGGCAAAGGCCTCGTCGCTCACAACGCGCCCGTCAACCTCCATGCGCTCGGGATAGCGAATAAGCTGCGGCGACGTATACAGTGCGGTTTTAAGCCCTTCGCCGCGAAGGATAGCAGCCGAAAAACGCGTAGTCGAAGTCTTGCCATTGGTGCCGGCGACCTGAATGCAATCGAAATACTCGTCCGGACGCCCCAGCTCATCGAGCATATCGACAACCGTCTCAAGCAGAGGACCAGCATCCCCAGAAATCCGCCCCGTATCAGCAGCCAAAGCAACGGCATCATCAAACGAAAGCAACTCAAACGAAAAAGGAACGACATACGACCCAGAACGCTTAGCCATAACCCAAAGTCCCCCATAACAGAAAAAGAGGCTCATCAAAAAGAATGAGCCCCTCGCGTTGACAATTTCAGCCTTTACCCGATTGCAGCAAGATCAAGGCCACAACCAAGTGGCCCCAACCTACCAGTTGCAAACAACCACGTAAACGAACTAGGAGCGGCCCGATGCTTTGCTCGCCGCAAGTTCCGCACGCAAAGGACAGCACTTAATGTGCTGTCCGTCTTGCGCAGGACTGTCCGCAGTAGCGAGCAAAGCGTCGGGACGCCCCCCAGTAACGCCTACGAGAAGTCAGCAACCTGAGCAGTCAGCGCCGCCAGGATCTCCTTGAGCTCAGCCGCACGGTCCCTCTTCTTCTGGACCACTGCGGGCGCGGCCTTGGCCACAAAGCCCTCGTTGGCGAGCGTCTTCTCGCAGCCGGCGAGCTCCTTCTGCGCCGCGGCGATCTCCTTCTCCAGGCGTGCCTTCTCGGCCGAAAGGTCAACCTTGCCCTCGAGCACCACAAAGACCTCGACGCCGCTATCGACCACGGCGATGCTCGCGGCCGGCTTCTCAACGTCGGTACCCATGACCAGCGAGGTGGTGTTGGCCAGCGGCTCGATGGTCGAGCGCAGGCTCTCGAGCTTCTCGATATCCTCGGCACCGGCGCGCACGACCACGTCGAGCTCGGCCTTGGGGCTCAAGCGATAACGCGAACGGGTGGCGCGGGCGGCGGAAACGACGGTACGGCACAGCTCAAACGCGCGCTCGGCAGGCTCGTCGACGTACTTGGCGTAGTCGGCGGGCTCCGGCCACTTGGCGATCATGAGCGCCTCGGCGCGGTCCACGTTGCCCTCGGCGTCCAAATCGAGCACGCTCGCCGGCATATTGTCCCAAATCTCCTCGGTGACAAACGGCATGAGCGGGTGCATCAGGCGAATGGAGGTATCGAGCACAAAGATCAGGTTGCGCTGAGCCTGCAGACGGCCCTCGCCCTTCAGGCGGGCCTTGGTGACCTCGACGTACCAGTCGCAGACCTCGTTCCAGAAGAACTGCTGCACGCCGCGGGCCATGTCGCCAAAGGTGTAGTTCTCAATACCCTCGGTGACCATCTTCACGGCCTTTGCCAGGCGGCTGAACATCCAGGCGTCGGCCGGCGTCTCCACGACGGGCTCGCCGGGCGTGTAGCCCTCCATGTTCATAAGCAGGAAGCGGCTGGCGTTCCAGATCTTGGTCACAAACGATTTGGCCTGGTCGGTACGCGGGCTGTCGATAAGCTTCTTGGTCTTCTTGTCGATGTTCGCGTCGAACTTAACATCCTGGTTGTTGGTGCACAGCGTGAGCAGGTTGTAACGCATGGCGTCAGCACCGTACATGCCAATGAGGTCCATGGGGTCAACGCCGTTGCCCTTGGACTTGGACATGCGGCTGCCGTCCTTGGCAAGAATCGTCGGGTAGATGACGACGTCCTTAAACGGCACCTCGTCCAGGAAGTACAGTGAGCTCATAACCATGCGGGCGACCCACAGCGCGATGATGTCGCGTGCAGTGACGAGCGCTGTCGTGGGGTGATGGCCCTCGAGCAGCTCCGGCTTTTGCGGCCAGCCCTGCGTGGCGAAGGTCCACAGCTGCGAGCTGAACCAGGTGTCCAGCACGTTCTCGTCCTGATGCACGTGATGGCCGCCGCACTTGGGGCACACATCGGTGTCCTCGGTGAGGGCGTCCTCCCAGCCGCAGTCCTCGCAGTAGAACACGGGGATGCGGTGGCCCCACCACAGCTGGCGGCTGATGCACCAGTCCTTAAGGTTCTCCATCCAAGTGGTGTAGGTCTGCGTCCAGCGAGCGGGGTGGAAGGTGACCTTGCCGGAGTTGACGGCGTCGAGCGCCGGCCCCTTGAGCTTGTCGACGGCCACAAACCACTGCTCGGACAGCCACGGCTCAAGCGCGGCGTCGCAACGGTAGCAGTGCATGACGGAGTGGTCGTGGTCCTCGACGTGATCGAGCAGGTCATGCTCCTCAAACCACTTAATGACGGCCTCGCGGCACTCCTCACGGGTCATGCCGGTAAACTCGCCGTAACCCTCGACAACCACCGCGTGCTCATCGAAGATATTAATCTGCGGCAGGCCGTGGGCCTGACCCATGGCGTAATCGTTGGGGTCGTGGGCCGGGGTGACCTTAACGAAGCCAGAGCCAAAGTTGGCATCGACATGCCAATCCTCAAAGATGGGAATCTCGCGGTCGACGATGGGGAGCTTAACGGTCTTACCCACAAAGGCGGCCTTCTCGGGATCCTTCGGGGAGACGGCGACGCCTGTGTCGCCGAGCATGGTCTCGGGGCGCGTGGTGGCGACGACGATGTAGTCCTGGCCGTTAACCGGCTCGGTCAGCGGGTAGCGCAGGTGCCACAGATGGCCCTTCTCATCCTTGTACTCGGCCTCGTCGTCCGAGATAGCGGTGGTGCAGTTGGGGCACCAGTTGACGATGCGCTTGCCGCGGTAGATCAGGCCGTCGTGGTACCAGTCGCAGAAGACGCGGCGCACGGCCTGGGAGCAGCCCTCGTCCATGGTAAAGCGCTCGTTATCAAAGTCGACGGAGCAGCCCATGCGCTTGATCTGCTCGACGATGATGCCGCCATACTCGTGGGTCCAGTCCCAGCAGGCGTCGACGAACTTGTCGCGACCGATCTCCAGGCGGCTAATGCCCTCGCTCTTGAGCTTCTTATCGACCTTAGTCTGCGTGGCGATACCGGCGTGGTCGGTACCCAGCACCCAACGCGTGGACTTGCCGCGCATGCGGGCCATACGGATGATGGCGTCCTGGATGGAGTCGTCGGTGGCGTGGCCCATGTGGAGCTTGCCGGTCACGTTGGGAGGCGGAATGGTGACGGTACAGTCGCCCACGCCCTCGCGGCGCTTGTAGTAGCCGCCGTCGAGCCACTTCTGCAGGATCGCCGGCTCGTTGGTCGACGGATCGTAGTTCTTGGGCATCTCTTCCATATATCTCTCCCTGTCCCGCCGGGGAGGAATGTAGGCCCGATTTTCGTTCGGTCAGGTCCTGGGCTCGCTCGAAGACCACATTAAGTGGTCTTCGGCTCGTGCGGAATCTACGAAAATCGGGCCTACATTCCTCCCCTTAGGTATCGATTACTTCAGTCTGATATGACTTCGCTGAGGCTTAAACAAACACACAGAATAACACAGGTAGTTGGGGTTATTGCGCATATATAAAATAGCCTCCGACCGCGGGTGGTCGGAGGCTATTTGCAAACACGCTTTAGGCTGGTTTAGCCGTAGATACGCTGGGGTTGTTCTTCGCCCTTTACGGAGGCTTCGGTCACGATGACCTTGGCGACACCCTCCTCGCTGGGCAGGTCGAACATCGTCTGCTGCAGCACGTCCTCGCAGATGGAACGCAGGCCGCGGGCGCCGGTCTTGCGGGCGAGCGCCATACGGGCGATCTCGTGCAGGGCGGCGTCCTCAAACTCAAGCTCAACGTCCTCGAGCTGGAACATCTTGCGGTACTGACGCACCACGGCGTTCTTGGGCTCGGTCAGGATCGACACCAGGTCGTCCTCGTCGAGCGCCTGCGTCTGGGTGACGACGGGCGTACGTCCCACAAACTCGGGAATCATGCCAAAGGCGTTGAGGTCCTGCGGGAGCACCTGGCGCAGCAGGTCGTTCTCGTCGACCGAGGTGGGGCCGGCGATCTCGGAGTTAAAGCCCACACCCTTGTTGCCCACGCGATCGGCGATGATCTTGTCCAGACCCACAAAGGCACCGCCGCAGATAAACAGGATGTTGGTCGTATCGATCTGCAGCAGCTCCTGCTGGGGATGCTTGCGGCCGCCGGTGGGCGGAACGCTTGCCACCGTACCTTCAAGAATCTTAAGCAGCGCCTGCTGAACGCCCTCGCCCGAAACATCGCGGGTGATGGAGAGGTTCTCGGCCTTGCGGGCGATCTTGTCGATCTCGTCCACGTAGATAATGCCGACCTGCGCGCGCTCGATATCGCCATCGGCAGCATTGATGAGCTTGAGCAGGATGTTCTCCACGTCCTCGCCCACATAACCGGCCTCGGTAAGCGCGGTGGCGTCGGCGATGGCAAACGGCACCTCGAGGATGCGCGCGAGCGTCTGGGCAAGCAGGGTCTTACCGGTACCGGTGGGACCGAGCAGCAAAATGTTGGACTTGGCGAGCTCCACCTCGTCCATATCGTCGTCGAGCTGCGCGTCCGAGCCGTCGTCATAGGCCGAAAGCGCAGCGCCGCCCTCAATCACGCGGCGGTAGTGGTTGTACACGGCAACCGACATGGCGCGCTTGGCATCTTCCTGGCCCATGACATAGGCCGAAAGCTCGTCATAAATCTCGTGCGGCGTCGGCACATGCGTAATGACCTGGCGGGCATCGTCCTCGAGCTCAAAGCCCTCGGCCTCGGGATCCACGGCAGGCTGCCCGGCAGCCTGGCCGTGATCGTTGAGGAAGCCCGGCAGCTTGCCGTTGCGGGCGGCGTCCATAAAGTCCGAAGCCAGCGACTCCTCCAGGATCTCGGAGCAGGCGGCGACGCACTCGTCGCAGATAAAGATATTGGTCGGGCCCTTAACAAGGCGACGAACCTGTCCCTGCTCTTTTCCGCAGAAGGAGCAGCGGATAGGGTTGCCGTTCTCGTCGAAGTTATCCTGCATGTTACCTGCCATCCTAGGCATCCTTCGCGGCGAGATCGCGCGAGGTGACGATACGGTCGATCAGACCGTAGTCGAGGGCCTCGGCAGCGGTCAGGTAGTTGTCGCGCTCGGTATCGGCCTGGACCTTCTCGATGGGCTGGCCCGAGGCATCGGACAGGATCTGGTTGAGCTCGCGACGGGTCTTCTTGATCTCCTCGGCAACGATCTCAATCTCGGTCTGTTGGCCCTGGGCGCCACCGCTGGGCTGGTGAATCATGACCTTGGAGTGCGGCAAGCAGAAGCGCTTGCCCTTGGCGCCGGCCGAAAGAAGCACGGCGGCCATAGACGCGGCCATACCGACACAGATGGTGGAGACCTGCGGCTTGATAAAGTTCATGGTGTCAAGAATCGCCAGGCCGGAGTATACCTCGCCACCGGGCGAATTGATGTAGAGCGAGATATCCTTCTCGGCATCCTGGCTCTCAAGATGCAGCAGCTGGGCAACGACCAGGTTGGCACTGACAGAGTTGATCTCCTCGCCCAAGAAGATGATGCGGTCGTTGAGCAGGCGCGAATAGATATCGTAACTGCGCTCACCGCGCGGCGTCTGCTCGATAACGTATGGCACGAGGGCGGAATCGAACTTAGCGATCATACGCATCTCCATTTCTCTCTTGCGGACCAAATTGGTTCAAGATAAACGTACGGTGCCCGCATGCTATGCATTGGCTGGCACCGTACGAAGCAACCGGATAACCGGCTTATAACTTTACCCCATCACGGGCACACGCATGCGCTCGCGAACAAGGTGGCGAGAATTACTCGGCGTCCTTGGCGGTCTCGTCGACCTCGGTCACCTTGGCGTTCTCGACCAGGTGATCGACGGCCTTGGAGCGACGGATGGACTCGCGGACGGCGGGCATACGGCCATCGGCGATGAACTCGGCCTTGGAAGCCTCGACGTCCTTGACGCCGGCCTTCTCGAACTCGGCGTTGATGTCGTCCTCGGTGACCTCGATCTTGAGCTCACGGGCGAGGGCGTCGAGCGCCAGGGACTCACGGGCAACGTCGTTGGCCTGCTTGTGCAGGTCGCCGATGAACTGCTCCATGGTCAGACCGGAAGCGGGCAGCCAGGTGTCCAGGGTCATGCCGCGGGCAGCGAGGTTGGACAGGAAGTTCTGGCCAAGCTCCTCAAAGACGGATTGCTCGTAGTCGGCGTCCATCTCCTCGAGCTGCAGACGCTCGGCGAGAGCGGAGACGCAACGGTTCTCCTTCTCGGCCGGGAGGCGGGAAGCCTTGTCCTGCTCGATCTCGAGCTTGATGGCGTCGCGCATGGCGTCGATGCTGTCGAAGCCAAAGTCGGACTTGACGAGCTCGTCGGTGAGCTCGGGGGTGTTGCGGACCTTGATGCCCTTGACGGTGACCTCGACGGTGTGGGTCTCGGCCTCCTCGCCCTCCTCGACCTCGTCGGTCCAGGTGACGGTCTTGACGTCGTCAACGTTAGCGCCGATCAGGGCCTCATTGAACTCCTTGGGGTTGCTGTCGCTACCGGCGATGAGCATACGGCCCTCGGCGGCGAAGTTATCAGCGTTCTCGACGGCCTTGAGGTCGACGGTCACATAGTCGTCAGCCTCGACGGCGCGGCCCTCGACGTCCTCGAAGGTGGCGCGGTAGTTGAGGAGCATCTCGACCTGGTTGTTGATCTCGGACTCGGTGACCTCCGCGGGAGGCATCTCGATCTCGACGGCATCGAAGGAGGAGAGCTCAGCGGCAGGACGCAGGGAGAACTCGACAGTGTAGGTGTAGTCCTCGTGATCCTTGGCGAGGTCGAGCTCCTTGTAGTCACCGTTCTTGGTGGGGACGATGTCCAGCTCGTTGAGGACGGCGGGCTCGTTGGCGGCGATCAGGTCGTTAGTGGCCTGAGCGAGGGTAGCCTCGGCGCCAAGAGCGGAGTCGATAACCGGACGGGGAGCCTTGCCGGCACGGAAGCCCGGGAAGCGGTATTTCTTGGCGGTGTCCTTGTAGGCCTTCTTGATCGCGGCGTCGACGTCGGCGGCCGGGATGGTGACCGTAGCGGTGAGCTTGGCGTCCTTGACGTCAGAAGCGGTGATGTTCAACACGTTCCTCCTCATACTGCCCAGCTTATCTGAGGTGCTGGTACCTTTTATGCAACAAAGAGTCGCGACGGCGGGAGCCGACGCAAGTGCGTTGGTGCGGGCGAAAGGACTCGAACCTTCACGGGAATCCCACCAGAACCTAAATCTGGCGCGTCTACCAATTCCGCCACGCCCGCATGAGCGCACAGACTACGAATGATAGCAGATACGAGCGGCAAGCGCACGCACACGTTTTTGGCTCACGACCTCACCACGAGTTGCCGATGGCTCAGGGTAGCTAATTTGGGACGGGGCTTTTTTATCTACCCCACCAAGGCGTTCGAGCTCGGGGCCAAATTCGAAGTGTGGGTAGCTAAAGCGTACGGCCTCGTAGCTCGCGCGGTAGTCGTGTTTGACGACCACGATGTGCTCGATCACGTCACGCACGTAACCCATGTCCACGAAATCGGCGAGCGGCACGCGGCCGGCACCCGTCAGCTCAACATAGGAATCGAGCGCGAGGAAGGCGGAGAGCACGTCCGAGAAGCCAAAGCGGCCGTAGATGCTGCCACCCACCGTGGCGGTATTGCGCAGCTGCACGCCCACAATGTCGTGGACGGCAAACTCAAACACATTGTTGACGAGCGCGTTGAGCTCGGCATGGCGCTCGAGCTGGCGCAGGGTGCACATGGCGCCGATGCGAAACTCGGTCTCGGTCTCCTCGATCTGATCGAATCCGCAGGCCGAAAGGTCAATCGCCGTCGCCACGCGACGCGATCCCAGGCGCATCCAGATGCCGCCGCCCACAATCTTGTTGTTGCGGTTTTACTGCAAGAGCTCATAGGCTTCGGCCGCGTTTCCAACACGGACGTAGGTACCGAACTTGAGCAAGTTCTCCCCCATCTCTTTACTTGTCCAGTACCTCCAAGTGTACCAAACGAGGGCGCACGACCCTCGCCACCATAGAAAAGGGCTCCCGGCCGATATGGTCGAGAGCCTTAGGTGCATCAGCTGGTGCTGAACGGAGCTATGTTGAGCTGGATTTAGCAGACGCCCTGAGCGAGCATGGCGTCGGCGACCTTCAGGAAGCCGGCGATGTTGGCGCCCATGACAAAGTTGCCCTCCTGGCCATACTCCTTGGCGGTGTCGTCAACGTTGTGGAACATGCCGCGCATGAGCTGCTCGAGCTTACCGTCGACCTCCTCGAAGGTCCAGGACAGGTGCTCGGCGTTCTGGCTCATCTCCAGGCCGGACACGAGCACGCCACCGGCGTTGGCAGCCTTACCAGGCATAAAGGCGACGCCGTTCTCCTGGAAGTAGGTCGTGGCCTCGATGGTCGTGGGCATGTTTGCGCCCTCGCCGACCACCTTGCAGCCGTTGGCGACGAGCGCCTGGGCGTCCTCGAGCAGCAGTGTGTTCTCGCGCGCACAGGGCAGCGCGATGTCGCAGGGCAGCTGCCACACGCCGCGGCCGTCGCCCTCGTGCCACACGGCGTTGGGCTTCTCGTCAACATACATGGCGAGCGTGACGCCCTTATCGTGACCGGAACGCTTCTGGTTGTAGACGTGCTCGAGCACGGAGTAGTCGATGCCGTCGGGATCCTCGACCCAGCCGTGGGTATCGGAGCAGGCCAGCACCTTGCCGCCGAGCTGGGAAACCTTCTGGACGGCGTAGATAGCGACGTTGCCGGAGCCGTGAACGACGACGTTCTTGCCCTCGAAGGAGTCGCCGCGGCTCTTGAGGTACTCGTCCACAAAGTAGACCAGGCCGTAGCCGGTGGCCTCGGTACGGGCGAGCGAGCCGCCAAAGGAGAGGCCCTTGCCGGTGAGGACGCCGGTCCACTCGTTGGTCAGGCGCTTGTACTGACCGAACATGTAGGCAACCTCGCGGCCGCCAACGCCCAGGTCGCCGGCGGGGACGTCGGTGTTGGGGCCGATGTGGCGATAGAGCTCGGTCATGAAGGACTGGCAGAAGTGCATGATCTCGTTGTTGGACTTGCCCTTGGGGTCAAAGTCGGAGCCGCCCTTGCCGCCGCCCATGGGAAGGGTGGTCAGGCTGTTCTTGAGGATCTGCTCCAGACCCAGGAACTTGAGCATGCCCAGGGTGACCGTGGGGTTAAAGCGCAGGCCGCCCTTGTAGGGTCCAATGGCAGAGTTGAACTCGACGCGGTAACCGCGGTTGACCTGAACCTTACCCTGGTCGTCGACCCAGGGAACACGGAACATGACGATGCGCTCGGGCTCGACGAGGCGCTCCAGCAGGGCGGCCTCCTCGTACTCGGGGTGGGCGTCGAGCGCCGGCTGGATGGTGCCGAGGATCTCGGTCGCGGCCTGGATGAACTCAGGCTGCTCGGGATAGCGGGCCTTGAGCTCTTCGAGAACTTTCTGCGTGTAGCTCATGCTTCCTCCAATGATGGGAAACGAAAAGTGTCGGTCGCGGCACCCTATGCGCCGCGAGCTTTATCGTGTATGGATAATATCGCACTGTTGCGGCAAAGTTACGAATAAGACCGCGGGCGGATGTTTCATTTTGATTACGATGCAGGTAGATGGGTTTTTGACCGCCTGACGTGCAAATCGTGTGTTTCAAAGCTGTTTCTCGCACGTTTCGAAACCACCACAAAGGGGACAGGCACCTTTGTGGTGGTTTTGGCGCGATGCGTTGGCGGGAACGTATGTGAATCGAACACATCCAAGACGTTTTGCACGCCTCGCAACGGTTATGAGGACCGCGGGGCCCATCCGTTCCCAAGCGTGGCGGTATTGTTACCAAACCGAATATGCCGCAATCGAAAAGAGCGATGCGGAAACCGCTAGCGCAGCGATCTCAGACCGCCGGCCTCCTTGTCGAGCACTGTAAAGCGCACGGCATCCAGGTGCTCCAAGATGCTAATGGCTCGCTTGCGCGATACGCCCAGGGCTTCGCGCAGCACACTCGTGGTGGCAGCGCCGCTGGCAGCCTCGATAGCCGTCGCAACAACCTCACGCGCATGAGCCTCGGCGGCGGACAAGGCAACGTCACGCTCGACCTTAACGATCGAGCGGTTGAGCGAAAGCTCGCGCAGGGCGCGCGTCATGGTGTCGAGATCAAGCTGAAGCTGCTCGCCCACCTCGGGAAGCGTCGGCGCATTAAGACCCGCCTCGTCCAGCAGGGCAACGATACGCTGGCCGGCCTCGCGTACCACGCGTATCGCCGCAGCAGCGGAATGCGGGTCGATCACCTCGGCACCTTCGACGGTGCACACGCCACGCGCGCAGCCCTCGGCAATAAGTGCCATCGCGACATCGTTGCCGGCGCCCGGCCAAGCCGCGTGCGCGACCGCACCGGACGTAAAGCCGATCTCCTTGGGAGCCGCCGCGTGCATCGAGGACAAGGCCGCAGCCAGCACATCCATTGCAGCATCGAGAGCCGAGGCATCTGCGTAGAGCACCGCATCGCCCGCAGCAAGCTCGCGCACGACAGCTTGTCCACAAGCCCACGCAAAACGACCTCGACCTCGCCGGCAACAAGATCGAGCGCTGCGGCAACAGTGGAAGCAGCGACAGGTAGCGTCTGCAGCGCCAGCCACGCGTGCACGCCATCCGCGACATCTCCGGTCTCAAGCGCCGCATACAACGCGCGCTCCCCCGCCGATAGGGCCCGCGCGCGGCGACAGCGCGAAAGCAGAACGCGTCCGCCACCAAGCAGCGAAACTGGCGAATACGACAGAATGACGGCATGATCGCCGGCACGCAACGGCAGCGGCCGTTCCAGGCGCACCTGCGCCACGCGCGTCTCGCCGACCGCGAGGAGCGGCTCGTCGTCCAAAAGCATAATGCGGCCGAGCACCTCGGCCGCGCCCGCCATGACGTGCATGCGCGTACCCGAAGCAAGAACGCTGGATCGCACGCCATCGCGCCCCACATATGTCAGTTGCATCAAAAAGCGCAGCGTCTGGCCCACGCGACCCTCGATGCCGAGCATCTCGCCGCGCTTGAGGCCCGCCACGCCATCGTCCACCAGGTTTAGGGCGACGCGCTGGCCGGGAACCGCGCACTGGGTATCCCCGTGAACCTGCCCCCGCGCACGCGACAGCGCGTTTGCGACGGCAGCGCAACGAGCTCATCGCTAACCGAAACGGGACCGTCGTGCAGCGTACCCGTCACGACGGTTCCGGTGCCGCGGATGCTAAAGCAACGGTCGACGGGAAGACGGGGCGCGGCGCCCGAGCCAGTGGTCGCCTCCAGGTGCTCCGACCAGCACGAGCAAACCGCGTTATCGGGCACCGTAAGCAGCTCGTCCAGGCCCTCGCCCGTCTTGGAGGACACCGGCACTATCGACGCCCCCGCAAACACGGTCCCGTCAAGAAACGCCTCGACATCGAGATCAAGGTCGGTGTCGCGCAAAAGCGTGCGAACGTCAAACAGCACCTGGTCGTGGCGCACGCGCGTCACAACCGGCGTATCGGGCTCCTGAACCAAGGCGCGCTTTAGGCCATCGGCGGATAGGCGCCCATCGACAGGGCAGACGGCAACGCAAAATGTTGGGGGCTCGACAGTCGGCAGCGATCCGCCGCCGGGAGTAGAGGCGCCCTCGACAACCTGCAGCTCCACGGCCTCTTCGCACTGAGACTCGCGAAGCTTGCGCAGCAGACGCGCGGTGCTCTTTGCGGCCCCCACGGGCACAGGTCGCGACGTCATACTCAAGCGTGCTGTAGCCTCGTCCAAAACCTGCCAAAATAAACCTGTCCCTTTTTGGTCGGTTATGGCTTGGGTCCTTTAGGCCTCTTTATTGGCGTAAATAAACCAGTAGCCCAGCGCCACGATCAGGGCGCCGCCCACGATATTGCCCAGCGTGGCGACCGAAAGGTTGAGCGCCAGCCCAGCGGCGTTGAGGGCATCGGCGCCGGCGACATCGGCTCCATAGCCGCAGGAATGCATCAAAATGCCCATGGGCAAAAAGTACATGTTGGCAACGCAGTGCTCAAAACCGCAGACCACAAAGGCAGCGATAGGCAGCAAAATGCCCACGACCTTATCGACCACGGTCTTGCCGGCAGTGCCGATCCATACGGCCAGGCAGACAAAGATGTTGCACAGAATGCCGCGGAAGAAGATGGTAACGGCGTCGATCGTAACCTTACCGGCGGCGACGCTCACCATGGTGTTGGCGACGGCCTCGCCGTTGAGCTTATAAATAGCTGCCATGTAGATCAAAAAGACAACGAACAGGGCGCCGGCAAAGTTGCCGATCCACACAATAGCCCAAGCCTTGAGCATCTGGACGAGCGTGATCTTTTTGCTCTTAAGCGCGCAGACCATAAGCGAGTTACCGGTAAACAGCTCCGCGCCGCAAATGAGCACGAGCACCAGTCCCAGGCAAAAAGCAAGACCGCCCACGAAGCGCTGGGCGCCCCAGCCAAGCGTGGGGTCGCTCAGAAAGACCGTGAAGAACAGGCCGCCGAAGGCGATAAACGCGCCGGCGAACATGGCGAGCAAAATGGCCTTCGAGACCGGCAGGCTGGCCTTGGCAACACCGGCAGCCTCGGTCTTGGCCTCGATCGCGGCGGGCGCCAGGCAGTCGGGAGTGGGATATTCTGCCTTACTTTGTGCCATGGCAATCACTACTTTCGTACGATGTGGGACAAACGCTCCTGGTTCATTTGCCCCGCGAGGTCGGACGGTATAAAAATAAACGCGAGCCAAATTAGCATATTGGCCTGCGATTATATAGCTTGGAGCGGGCGACGGGAAGTCCAAGGATTTGCTTCGCAAATCCTTGTTTCGCTGCGGGCCTTCGGCCCTTGCGTGCTGCGCTGGAAAATGCTCACGCATTTTCTCAGCTCCGCACCCTGACGGGTTCGATTCCCGTCGCCCGGCGCGTAAACGAAAACAGCTCTGATTCCCAAAGGAAACC
>ERZ791915.1044-NODE-1044-length-23269-cov-8.291290_pt1 | contig 23269 bp, 19 predicted proteins | sample MGYA00510139_ERZ791915 | MGnify/ENA primary metagenome ERZ791915 (study PRJEB30046, sample SAMN00792117) | human gut metagenome | study: EMG produced TPA metagenomics assembly of the A metagenome-wide association study of gut microbiota in type 2... | reverse complement strand
TATACATTTAGGAGGATACAACTATGTGTGGTATCGTTGGTTATATTGGTAATAACCAGGCAGCGCCGTTTTTATTGGACGGTATGAGCAAACTGGAATACCGCGGTTATGATTCCGCTGGTATTGCTGTTTATGAAAAAGGTAAGATCACTGTTGAAAAATGTGTGGGCCGTCTTGATTCTTTGCGTCAAAAATTGGAAGGTCATATGCCTGAGGGTACTATGGGTATAGGACATACCCGCTGGGCTACCCATGGACGTCCGTCCGACCGTAACTCTCATCCGCATACGGATGCCAGCGGTGATTTTGTTGTTGTCCATAACGGCATTATCGAAAACTATCTGGTGCTCAAGGAAGATTTGATCGCCAAAGGTCACAAGTTTGTTTCTGAAACAGATACGGAAGTCGTAGCACATTTGATGGCTGCGTATTATGATGGAGATTTTGAAGAAACTGTCAAGAAGGTTCTGCGCGTTATTGAAGGCTCTTATTCTCTGGTGTTTATGTGCGCGCAGGAACCTGAGAAAATAATTTGCACTAAAAAAGATAATCCGCTGGTCATTGGGCTTGGTGAAGGAGAAAACTTCATCGCTTCCGATATTCCGGCTATTATTGCAAAAACACGCCGTACCTTTATTATGAGCGACGGCGAGATCGCTACTGTTACCAAAGATGGTGTCTGGGTACAGGATATTAATGGTACGCCGATCAGCAAAAAGGTATTTGAAGTCAACTGGAATGCTGAAGCTGCTGAAAAAGGCGGTTTTGAACATTTTATGCTCAAAGAAATTTACGAACAGCCTAAATCTATCCGTGATACGATGACTGGCCGTGTACCTAAAGATTCCCACGGGATCGAGTTTGCTGAACTGGGCTGGACCGAAGAAGAAATGGCAGGTATTAATAAAATTTTTATCGTTGCCTGCGGTACTGCTTATCATGCGGGTATAGTCGGTAAGTATTATCTGGAACAGCTGGCACGCATTCCTGTAGAAGTAGATATTGCCAGCGAATTCCGTTACCGCAGTCCGCTGGTTGACGGCAACAGCTTGACGATAGTTATCAGCCAGTCCGGTGAAACCAGCGATACTTTAGCTGCTTTAAAAGAAGCCAAACGTCTTGGCTCCCGCACTTTGGCTGTTACGAATGTCGTAGGCTCTTCCATTTCCCGCGAGGCCGATCAGGTGGTCTACACTTATGCCGGACCTGAAATTGCTGTTGCGTCTACCAAAGCCTATACTACACAGCTTTTAGTAATGCTGATGCTGGCGATCTATGTTGGCCGCTTACGCGGTACTTTAGATATTGCCCAAGCACATAAGCTGGTAGAAGGTCTGCATGAGATTCCGGAGCAGATCCATAAACTGTTGGAAAATGTAGATCAGATCAAAGTCTTTGCTACCCGTTATGGCAGCAGCGAAGACGCATTTTTCCTGGGGCGCAGCCTTGATTATGCGGTAGCCCTGGAAGGTGCCTTAAAACTGAAAGAGATATCCTATATCCATGCCGAGGCTTATGCAGCCGGTGAACTGAAACACGGTACTTTGGCTCTGATCGTTGAAGGCGTACCGGTAATCGTTTTGGCTACCCAGCCGGATGTTTATGATAAAACAGTCAGCAATCTGCAGGAAGTCAAAGCACGCGAAGCCATGGTCATTGCCATTGCCTTTGAAGGTGATGACAGTATCGCCAAATATGCCGATCACGTTATCTTTATTCCGAGAACGGATAAATATCTGGCACCGCTGTTGGCAGTATTGCCATTGCAGCTGCTGGCTTATTATGCGGCTCTGACCCGTGGCTGTGATGTCGATAAGCCAAGAAATCTTGCTAAATCAGTAACAGTTGAATAAAAAGTACGCCTGCCGAAAATTTCGGCAGGCGTTTTATATCAGCTGAATAAGAACTGTTTGGTACTAAAACTGGTGAATTTTAGCAGTTCTGTGCTATAATAATGCTATCAATAATCATTATCGAAAAGGAGAAAAATATGAGTCATTCTGTTGCTTTGTTATATAATTTTCAGGATGAAAAGCTGAAAATGACAAAAATGGTCTGTATGATGATGCAGGTGCGTTTTAGAGAGGTTGCCAAAGAGGAATATAACCAGCCGTTGGGTGCTTTGCTGGGATTACCTGATATACAAGTTGAAACCGAGGTTTATCAGGGCGAAGAGCTGCAGGAGGAAATGCTGGTGTTGCATGGCTTTGACGGCAGCAAACTGCAGGAGTTTTTAGCGGCCTTGCGGCGGGTAGGCGTAAGACGGATCGATTTAAAAGCCATGCTGACTGAAAGTAACAAAACCTGGAACGGGTTGGCTTTATACGAAGAACTGTGTCAGGAACGGGCCGCTTTTAAACAGATGGAATCTGAAAAACGTAATAAAACTACAGAAAAATAAACAGAACACCGCGGTTTGCCGCGGTGTTCTGTTTATTTTTTAGTTAGCTTTAAAGTGTGAGTTTCTAAAAGATTCTCAGCGAAAATACAAAATAAGATTATTACAGCACCGCTGATACCTGTTAAAGTGAGTTTCTCTGCCAGCAGCAGATAGGAGGCGGCGGCAGTTAAAACAGGCTGAGTACACTGCAGCATCGATACTAAGGAAGCTGGTAAGAACTGCAAAGCGGTATTTTGCAGAAAATACGCCAGACAGGTACAGGTTACAGCAAGATAAATTACTACAGCCCAGGCGGCAGGCTGAATCTTGGGAATAACAGCGGCTTCGTCAAAAAGCAGAGCACAGACGCTACTGATAACAGCAGTGATAAAGGTCTGGATAGCTGAAATAGTTACAGCATCGGTCAGGCGTAATGATTTTTCTCCAAATACAAGCGCTCCGGCAACACTTACGGCTGTCAGCAAAGCCCAGAGATCGCCTTTATTGAACTCAAAAGCGCCGCCGTTGCTGCACAGCAGATACATGCCGAGAATGACGCAGAGCTGGATAGGAAGATGCGTAAGCCTGTAAGTACGCTGTAAAATTACTATTGATAAAAGCGGTGCGAAAATGACTGATAACGACATGATAAAACCGACGTTTGTCGCTGTAGTTCCTTCTAATGCCAGATTACATGAGATATAGGCGGCTGCCATACAGAGACCTGCCGGCAGATATTGACCGGCAGAAAGTGTCTGCAGCTGCTCTTTCAGGCGCGTTCCAAAAAATATGGCAAAGATAATAAAAGCCAGACTGAAACGAAATGCCAGGCACCATAAAGGTGTAATGCTGGTAAAAGCAATTTTAGTCAGGGGATTACCTAAGCCGTAAAGCAGGCTTTGCAGCAATATAAAAATAATATATTTGTTGTGCGAATCAGTTTTCATTTTACCCTCGCATACAATCTGCAAAATAAAATATATTGTAGATTATAGTTTAACAGCGAAAGTAGATAATTGCAAACTGTTTTGTAAACTAAAGCTGCTGCTTTGATAAGATAAGCCGTTTTTGTGTCAATAATGTTTCAAATTCTGCTTCTAATTCTTTAGTAGGGTTAATACTCAAACGGCTGATGACTTCAGCCAATTTATTTTCTATGACTAAAATATCTGCTGCTGTTTCAGTATGAGCGGGAATTATCTGGGACTTTAAATAATCTGTGTACGTACCAGGGAAAAAGTTTAGACTGTTCTTTTCGAATACTAATAAATTTGTGGCAGTTGTTTTAAGCAGGCGGCGATCATGCGTTACGAAAATCAGTGTACCGGTATAACTGCATAATAATTCTTCCAGGGCAGTTACAGCATCAAGATCAAGATGATTTGTAGGTTCATCGAGCATAAGCACATTGCAGTCGCTGACGAATGTTTTGGCTAAAGCAGCTTTCGCTTTTTCGCCACCGCTCAAAATATGTATTGGCTTGAAAAAATCTTCACGTTGGAAACGCAGTCGGATCAAAATACTTCGCAGCAGAGTTTCACTTTGTGATGAAGTCTCCTGCAAATTGCCAAGCAGATTTTTAGCTGGATCAAGAATATCGATATTCTGACTGTAATAACCTATTTTCGCACCACCAGCAATCTGTATATTGGCTGATGGGTTGCTATGAGCTTTGAGAAATTCTTTTAACAGCGTGGTTTTGCCGCAGCCATTAGGACCGATGATCGCGAGTTTCATGCCGCATTTTATTGAAAAACTGGCTGTCTGCCAGAGCGTTTTTTTGGCAATACTGTAAGAATAGTCTTGTACTCTTATTAAAATCTGCCCTTGCCACAATTTAGAGGGCAGTAAATCCATTTTTATTGCCGGCAGGGTTTTTCTTTTTTCTATTTGTTCAAGTTTTTCCAGCCGTGTCAATAATGCCTGTCCTGTTTGCTGAAGTTTTTTTTGTTTTTTGGCAAAGTAAGGCTTGGCACCGGCAATTTTGGCTTCTGATGGTGATATTTTTGGCATTTTAGTAGCTTTCCGTGCCTGCTGTTGTTTAGCCGTGAAGGCTTTTTCCAGATGTGTTTTCTGCGTCATAAATTTATGATAGGCCTGGTCATGAGTTTTTTCAGTGATAATTTTTTGCTGTTGATAATTACTGTAATTGCCCGGATAGATTTTTAGTTTACTATCTTCAAGGGACCAGATTTCAGTGCATAATGTATCTAAAAAATCACGATCATGCGAGACTAATACTAAAGCCCCGGAATAATGACGCAGTTCCTTTTCGAGCCATGCTAAATGCTCCAGATCAAGATTATTAGTTGGTTCGTCGGCCAGCAGCAAACCAGAGTGTTGCTGAAGCGCCTTTGAAATATGGGCTTGTGTTGCTTCACCGCCGCTTTTTGATGATTGGGATTTAAATTGCGGCAGCAGGGTCACCTTCGACCGGCAAATGAGCTTTGCCGCTGCGGGAATGGGTCTGAAACCGGCCAATAATTCCAGTAAAGTTGTTTTGCCGCTGCCATTTGGGCCGATCAGGCCAATACGGCTTTTGGAGATAAGCTTTAAAGCAGGTACTTCCAATAACAGCCTTTCGCCCAAATAATACTTAAATGAATCAGTTTCGAGGATGTACATATAATTTCAACTCCTATCTTTAAGAGAGTAATAAAAAAACTCCCGATTCCAGACAGAATGGGAGGCATAAAGATAGACTTGTCCTCAAACCGTAAAAAACGATCCATTCTGCCTTCTTGATAAAAGACAATACTAAATAAAGCTTTGTAAGCTGTGTATTGTCTTTTTTCAAATAAGATACAAAATTGGATCAGTTCTTCATTCGTTCAAGTATCCTTTCACTATTCAAGTTTATGTTTTTATAATAGATGATTGCTGTCCTGTTGTCAACTAAACTCCTGTTTCATCAAAGCAGGGGATAAAGTCAGTACTGGCGGCTGAATCTTCCTGGACGAAACCGTCTTCGATGCCTGAAGCAAAAAGATATTGTTCGACTTGCCGGTATTCTTCCTGGGTAACGGTACGGTTGAGCTCAGGGTATTCTGCGGCCCGTCCGCAGGGAATATATTGATGCATCAGGCTGAACAGAACCTGGCCCGGTTCAAAATTATCAGCGACCCAGTCGATGATTTTCAGGGTATTTTCTATCATGTTAGGTAAAAGCAGATGCCTGATCATGACACCGCTTTTTAACAGCCCCTGTTCATCCATTTGATAGGGGCCGACTTGTTTATACATGGTTTTTATGGCGGTTGTAGCTATATTAAAATAATTAGGGGCATTGCTGTATTTGATTGCCGCTAAGTCGTCACTGTATTTTAAGTCCGGCAGCCATATTTGCACCTTGTTTTTTAATCTGCGCACTGTATCTACGGTTTCAAAGCCGCTGGTATTATAAACTACAGGAACCGGCAGCGGTTCCGGCAGGCTTGCGATAACAGCCTCGGTAAAATGAGTTGCCGTGACCAGATTGATATTATGAGCTCCCTGTTCAATTAATTCTGAATAAATTTTTTTTAAGCGTTCGACCGATATTTCTTTACCTTTGTTTAAACAACTGATTTCATAGTTTTGGCAAAAGGCGCAATGTAAATTGCAGCCACTGAAAAAAACAGTGCCGGAACCATTAGTGCCGCTGATACATGGTTCTTCCCACATGTGCAGCGCCGCACGGGCAACTATCGGCTGCATGCCGCAGCCGCAGGAACCAAAGACACCTTCCTGACTATGTAATGTGTCAGGTCTGTCAACTCCGCAGCGATGCGGGCAAACATAGCAATAAGTCATTACAACATCTCCCTTGGAGTATTTTCTAAATTGTAGCATAGTTGACTAAGAGATAAAAGGATAATTGACAAAAAGACGGGCAAAAAGTATAATCTAAAACAGAAGTAGGTCATATAACTGACGGAAGTGGATTAACCACAGGGAGTATGACCGGTATTGCCGACCGTCTGGGCGCTGAGCTCCAGAAGTGTCGGTTTTTTATTATTTTTAAGGAGGAATAATTGTGAAAGAGCTGCAATTGAAGTATGGCTGTAATCCCAATCAAAGTAAGGCGCGTATTTATAGTAAAAAAGGTGAGCTGCCGATCGAGGTTCTGAACGGGCGCCCCGGCTATATTAATTTTCTGGACGCATTTAACAGCTGGCAGCTGGTAAAAGAATTGAAAGAAGCTACAGGTCTGCCTGCGGCAGCATCTTTTAAACATGTAAGTCCGGCCGGAGCCGCTGTCGGCCTGCCGATGAGTGATGTACTGAAAAAAATATATTATGTTGACGATCTGGAGCTGACGCCTTTGGCGACGGCTTATGCCAGAGCCCGCGGCGCTGACCGTATGTCGTCTTATGGCGACTTTGTGGCGTTGTCCGATATCTGTGATAAAGAAACTGCAGCGATGCTGGCACGTGAAGTTTCAGATGGTGTCATTGCTCCCGGCTATACTGACGAGGCTTTGGCTATCTTAAAAAACAAACGTAAAGGAACCTATAACGTGATCAAGATCGATCCGTCGTATATTCCGGAAGTACAGGAAACAAAAGATGTATTTGGCATAACTTTTGAACAGGACCGTAATGAAGCCAAAATTTCAGCAGAGCTTTTGGTAAACCGTCCTACTGTTAATAAAGAAATCCCTGCAAATGCAGCGCGTGATCTACTGATTGCCCTGATCACTTTAAAATACACGCAATCCAATTCAGTCTGTTACGTTAAAGATGGCCAGGCCATTGGTATTGGTGCCGGCCAACAGTCACGTGTACATTGTACCAGGCTGGCTGGGAATAAAGCCGATAACTGGTGGCTGCGTCAGAATCCCAGGGTTTTAGCGCTGCCGTTCAAAGATAGTATCCGTCGCCCGGATCGTGATAATACCATTGATGTTTATATTTCAGATGACTATGAAGATGTGTTGGCAGACGGGGTTTGGCAGCAGTTCTTTACCGAAAAACCGGCTCCGCTGACACGCGCAGAGAAAAAAGCGTGGCTGCAGGAATTGCACGGAGTTGCTCTTGGCAGTGATGCCTTTTTCCCGTTTGGTGATAATATTGAACGCGCGCACCGCAGCGGTGTTGATTATATTGCCCAGGCCGGCGGCAGTATCCGCGATGATAATGTTATCGAAACCTGTGATAAATATAATATCGCTATGGCCTTTACCGGATTGCGGCTGTTTCATCATTAAAAGTTTTCCGCCAAAGTTTTCTTTGGCGGATTTTTTTGCTTGGGAATGACTGACAAGTCATTTTACGGTTGTTTAAGCTTATCAGGGCATTTTTTTACATAAATTGCATAAAATTGACTGAAAACTCTTGAGTTAGTAAATTTTTTGTGGTAAAATACTCAAGGTATAATGTCCAAAATATGTTTTTGTTTTAGCAACATTGCAGTAAGTAGGAGATGAGCGGTTCATGAGTGCAGAAAATGCAGAGGGAATACCTTTTTTAGTGCATTCGGCTTGTCTGGAAAGGCGTCTTTTAGATGATGCGGCGCTGAGTATAGAACAGGTAAACTGCGGCAGGGTGCGGATAAATCTTTCTTTGAAGGATGTGTCTGACTTTGATCATCGTGGCTTTGTTTGCAGCAGCACCGTCTACCGGCTTATTGAAGCCGCATTGCAGATCAGTGCGGTCAGCGTTGGGGTTGAGGCTGAAACATTAAATTTTTGTTGTAACATTGTAAAATACACAGCAGCGCAAAAGCTTTATGCTGTCTGTAAGCTTTGCCATAGCGGACGAACGACTCTTGTAGCTGAAGCAGAAGTATATGATGAAAAGAATATCCTGCTGGCAACTGCTTTGACGACTTTGTTTGTTGTGGAAACAATTAAAGATATACCCCGTAAATGGTAAAGGCTGACGTCAAGTCGCCTTAACAAGCAATTTGGCTCAAGCCTTAACACAAGGAGGACAAAATGGATTTTGCACTTAATGAAGAACAACTTGAATTACAGGAGATGGTGAGGGATTTTGTAGAAAAAGAAATTACCCCTTACGCTGCCGAAATGGACAAGAACAATCAAGCAATGCCCGGTCTGATGGAGAAAGCAGCAGACATGGGGCTTTTGAATGTTATCGTTCCTGAAGAATATGGCGGACCTGGTCTGGACAGCGTTACCGTTGCCATTATTTATGAAGAACTGGGCAAGGGCTGTGCCGGCGTTGCTACATCAATGGCTGCAAATTCCCTGGCGTCTTACCCTATTTTGATTGCAGGAACTGAAGAACAGAAGCAGGCACATTGTGATTTGCTGAATGAAGGCAAACTGGCCGCCTTTGCTTTGACTGAACCTGGTGCAGGTTCTGATGCCGGCGGTGTCGCTACTTCTGCGGTAAAAAATAAAGAAGATGGAACTTACACGCTTAATGGTACTAAAGCTTTTATCACCAACGGTGGTATCGCTGATACTTATCTGGTATATGCCAATACCCGTAAGACCGGCGGTATCCGTGGCTTGACTGCTTTTATCGTGCCGAAAGGAACCCCCGGTTTCAAGGTTGGTAAAAAAGAGGACAAAATGGGTATTCGCCCGTCTAATACCTGCGAGCTGATTTTACAGGATGTCGTTATACCTGAAGCTAACCGTGTTGGCCGCGAAGGTGAGGGTTTCCGTATTGCCATGAATACTCTGGATTCTGCGCGTCCTTTTGTCGGTGCAGTATCTGTTGGCCTGGCACAGGCTGCTTTAGACTGCGCTGTAAAATATGCTAAAGAAAGAAAACAATTCGGCCAGCCGATTGCTTCTTTCCAAATGATCCAGTCAATGATCGCCGATATGGCGATGAAGGTCGAAACCGCCAGACTGATGGTGCATAAAGCATGCTGGATGCGCGATCAGGGCTTGGAGTTCTCCAAAGAAGCCGCTATGGCTAAATGCTATGCTGCTGATGTAGCTATGCAGGTCACTACTGACGCCGTTCAGGTAATGGGCGGTTATGGCTATTCCCGTGAATATCCGGTCGAAAAAATGATGCGTGATGCTAAGATCATGCAGATTTATGAAGGCACCAATCAAATTCAGCGTTTGGTTATCGCTAATAAAATACTGTACTAATAATTTATTTATGAGACCCGGTACTATTTAGTGCCGGGTCTTTTACATAGGCACACTGAAGTTATTTATGTATAAATGTAAAAAAAAATATATTTCAACTGTTTTGGTTGCCTCTATAAGTGTATCTGCTGATGGTATGGTAGTAAATCATTGAAAAAAGATGATTTTACAGGTATAATAATAAGAGTAATTTTTATAAATATAGGAGCAATTTATGATCTTGATTTGGCTGGCGGCATTAGTCGTTGTGCTTGACCAATTGACAAAATATATCGTTGTTGCCATGATGACGGAGGGTCAAAGTATCCCCGTCATTCCCAACATTTTTCATTTAACTTATATTCTCAATCCCGGCGCTGCCTTTGGCATGTTTGCGCATAGCCGTACTTTTTTTATTGGTGTAGCTTTGCTGGTACTGCTCATAGTTTGGTGGTTCAGAAAAGAGATCTTGGCAGAACCCTTGTGTGTACGTGCCGGAACTGCACTTTTTATCGGTGGTGCCGTGGGGAATCTGATTGACAGATCGGTTAACGGTATGGTCGTAGATTTTTTTGATTTTCGTATCTGGCCGATTTTTAATGTGGCTGATATTGCGATTTGTGTAGGAGTTGGTCTTATTATATGGAATTTAATACAGACGGAAATACTGGAGAAGTAGAAAAGATTATTGCGGCAGAAGAAGACGCAGGACAGCGGCTGGATATCTATCTGGCTATGAAGCTGGATGTTTCGCGTTCTAATATGCAGAAATTGCTGGAGGATGGCCGCGTAGTACTGGGAACAAAAGTACTTAAAGCCAACTATAAAGTAAGGGCTGGCGACGAATTTGCAGTTGCGCTGCCAGAACCAGAACCCCTGGAAATCCAACCGGAGAATATTCCTCTAGATATTATTTTTGAAGATGAAGATGTCGTCGTTATCAATAAAAAACGCGGCATGGTAGTACATCCGGCACCGGGCAACTATACCGGTACGCTTGTTAATGCTCTGCTTTATCATTGCCAAAACCTGTCAGGGATAAATAATGTTATCAGACCGGGCATCGTACACCGTCTGGATAAAGACACCTCCGGCATCATGATTGTAGCTAAGAATGATGCTGCCCATATATCGCTGTCGGAACAGATCCAAAGTAAAACTGCCCGTCGTTCATATATTGCGATAGTCAGGGGCAATGTCAAAGATGACAGTGGTACTGTTTCAGCCCAGATTGCCCGTGATAAAAACGATCGTAAAAAGATGAGTGTAGTACAGGCCGGCGGTCGTGACGCGGTAACTGATTATGAAGTGCTGGAGCGTTTTGGCCGTTTCACTATTGTCCGCTGCCGTCTAAGGACCGGGCGCACACATCAGATACGTGTCCATATGGAATATTTAGGTTATCCCCTGGTGGGCGATCCCAAATATTCACCCATGAAGGTGCCGTTTGCAATCAATGGACAGGCACTGCATTCGCAGGTGCTTGAGTTTACGCATCCGCGTACCGGAGAACGCCTGCATTTTGAGGCCGTGATGCCGGAAGACATGCAGAAGATCATTACCCGTTTACGCAACGGTCAATTTTAAAAACAATTTGAGGTGAGCAGTATGAGTAAAGTTGTTAAGAAAAACGTAATTATGGATAGTGACGGCATGCGCCGCGCCCTGGTACGTATTGCCCATGAAATTATTGAAAAAAACAAGGGCGTGAGTAATGTTGTGCTCGTTGGTATCCGCACCCGTGGTGTACCGCTGGCGCAAAGGATCGCTCAGGAGATCGAAACCATTGAAGGCGTAAAAGTAGAAGTGGGGATGCTCGACATTACCTTATACCGTGATGACCTGTCTACATTGGGGTATAATCCTGTTGTCCATGGAACGGATATTGATTTTGACCTGAATGGTAAGATCATCGTTTTAGTAGACGATGTGCTCTATACCGGCCGCACGATCAGAGCGGCGCTGGACGCGGTCATTGATATGGGACGTCCTCGCGCCATCCAGTTGGCAGTGCTGATTGACCGTGGTCATAAAGAACTGCCTATCCGTGCCGACTTTGTCGGGAAAAATGTACCGACAGCTCATAAAGAAACTATCGAGGTTACGCTGAAAGAACATGATGGGATCGATGAAGTATTTATAGGGGAAGTCGTTGCAGAATAAGAGGTGAGCATAATGACAAAAACTCCTATCCAATCGCGCAGTGAAGCTGCGTGTAAAACAGTTTTGAAAAATCTGGAAAGACGTGGTTTTGAAGCTTATTATTGTGAGGACAAAGCTGCAGCTTTGGTTAAAGCATTGGAACTTATCCCGGCGGAGGATGTAGTTTCGTGGGGTGGCTCCGTCAGTATCCAGGAAATCGGCCTGCTGGAAGTAATGCGCAGCGGACGTTATAAGATCATTGACCGTGAGACGGCAGAAACGCCGGAACAGAGAACTGATTTACTGCGTCAGGCGCTGCTGTGCGATACTTTTTTGATGAGCAGTAACGCTATCAGTGAAGATGGACAGCTGGTCAATATTGACGGAACTGGCAATCGTGTGGCAGCGATGGTTTACGGACCTAAAAGCGTGATCGTTGTCGCAGGTGTCAACAAGCTCGTTAAAACGCAGGCTGACGCCTTGGCACGGGCGCGGATGATAGCAGCGCCGATCAATACGCATCGTTTCCCGCAGCTTAAAACTCCCTGCATAGAAACAGGCTTATGCGCAGATTGCAATTCGCCTGACTGTATTTGCAATTACATCTTGACGACCAGACGCTGTAAACCAGCAGGAAAAATCAAAGTGATCCTGGTTGGCGAGAACTTGGGCTATTGAGTATATTACTGCCGCAGCATTTGCTGCGGCAGTTTTTTATTTCACATTACTGTAATATTTTTTTGCAGGAGCAAGTATAAAAATGGCGAATACATAAATTAGATAGAAATCTGTTGTTGAGAAAGTGAGGCAGAAAAATGGGAAATACAGCGGCGCCTGATGAGATTCTTTATCATATCGGTCTTTCTGCAGACATGATCAAAGGAGCGGAATATGCTTTGCTTCCGGGCGATCCAGGACGCGTTGAAGCGTTGGCTAAAGCCCTTGGGGCGGCTGAACCCGTGGGTTGTCATCGTGAATATACAAGCTGGCTGGCAGATGTTGACGGCACAGCGGTACTGGTTTGCTCTACTGGCATGGGCGGTCCTTCTGTAGCTATCGGGATGGAAGAACTGGCCCGTATAGGTATAAAAAATTTTATTCGTGTCGGGACTACCGGCTCCATTCAGCCCAAGGTAGAACTTGGTGATGTTGTTATCAATAAAGCCGCAGTGCGTTTAGAGGGGACCTCACAGCATTATGCGCCGGTGAATTTTCCGGCAGTAGCTTCGTTCGAATTGACACTTGCCCTGCAGCAGGCAGCGGCAAAGCTGGGTGTTCCTTATCATACAGGCATTTCTGTTTCCAGCGATACTTTTTGGCCGGGGCAGGAACGGTATGACAGTTATACGGGCTATGTAAGAAAAACTTTGCAGGGAAGTCTGCAGGAGTGGCAGGCGTTAGGGGCCTTAAATTATGAGATGGAAACTGCGGCCTTGTTTATTGTAGCGCAGAGTTTTGGGTTAAAAGCAGCTTCGATCTGCGGTGTTGTTGCTAAAAGGACCGACAGTGAGCAGGTTGCGCCGCCGGAAACTTACGCGCTGGCTTCGCAAAGATTTCAGAGTGTAGTAAAACAGGCTTTGCGGGATTTGATAAAGGCAGGTAAATAATATGGCAAGAAGCATAATTTTATTATTAGATTCTTTTGGTATCGGCTCTGCCCATGATGCTGAAAAATTTGGCGACAGCGGTGCGGATACGTTAGGGCATATCTGCGAGTGGATGGCAGTAAACCGCAGAAAGGCGGATGGCAGCCCTGATTATTTACGTCTTCCCAATTTGGCAGGACTGGGACTTGCTGGAGCGGCGGAGCTCAGCCGTGGACAGAAGCTGGCGCATCCTTTAAGCAGTGATGACAGCAGGATCAATGCTGCGTATACCTGTGCGGAGGAAATAAGCCATGGCAAAGATACGTTGAGCGGACACTGGGAAATCGCGGGCGTGCCTGTACTTTTCGATTGGGGCTATTTTCCGCAGCAGCCGAAATGTTTTCCGGAAGAACTGGTCGAGGAGATCATCAAACAGGGAAATTTGCCGGGCGTACTGGGTGAGAAGCACGCATCAGGAACGGAAATAATCAAAGAACTTGGCGAAGAGCATTTACAGACCGGTAAGCCGATTATTTATACCAGTGCAGACAGCGTTCTGCAAATTGCTGCACATGAAGAAGCTTTCGGGCTGGATAGATTATATGAATTATGTAAGATTTGCTATGAACTGGTCAAGCCTTATCATATAGCGCGCGTTATAGCGAGGCCGTTTGTAGGCAGCTGTGCGGAAGATTTCGTGCGGACAGGCAACCGGCATGACTACGCTGTACCTGCGCCAGAAGCTACCCTGCTTGATAAATTAACAGCTGCCGGCGGCAGCGTGTACGCCGTTGGCAAAATAGCAGATATTTTTGCGCATCGTGGGATCACAAAACATTATCCTGCCAGCGGGCTGGAGAAGCTGTTTGATACGGCCTTACAGGCTGTGCAGGAAGCACCCGCTAAGAGTCTGGTATTTGTGAATTTTGTGGATTTTGACTCTTCCTTTGGGCATCGCCGTGATACGAAGGGCTACGGAGAAGGCCTGGAGTATTTTGATACACGGTTACCGGAAATGTTAGCGGTGTTAAAGCCGGAAGATTTGTTGCTGATCACAGCCGATCATGGCTGCGATCCTACCTGGAGCGGCAGTGACCATACACGTGAAAAAATTCCGGTATTGTTTTTTGGAAAAGGTGTTGTCAGTCAGGCTTTAACTCCTATGCGCACTTTTTCTGATATTGGTCAGACTATAGCTGACCACTTGGGTATAGAGCGGCTTACCAATGGGACTGCTGCTGATTTGCGTTGACAGGAGGGATACTTATGAAGAAAATCAACTGGCTGCTGCTGGCGGTTTTATTAGTTGTTGTAGCGATGATTCCTAATACGGCTGCGGCTTTCGCTGATCAGCCGGCTGCTTTTATAGTTTTTGATAACAGTGGTAACGTGAGTCAGCAGGTTTATAAAATGTGGCGCGAACCAGTACGCTGGGCATACCATTTCCCTGATTTTAAGCTGGTAGATACTGACAGGCCGAAAAAGGTGGCAGCTGAAAATATTTTTGCCGGGCAGGGCAAGCATAATATAGACCAGTCCGTTATGCGTAAAATAGCGGAAGAGATACCGGCAGAAGCTGTAGTCTTAGTGATCGTGCACGATATGTATGAGCAAATGGTGCAGGGTATGTTCTGGCGGAACGAAGACAGCTCAACCTATGTAAAAACAGTTTTAAATGCTGATATTTATGTTTACCGGAGAGACGGCGATAAATTTTCTAAAAAGCGGATCCGGGAAAATGAAATCAAAGAATTAGGCAATCAGACCGCTCCGGAAGAAACTATGAAGTGGGCGATCAGTAAGCAGGTAAACCTGATGGAGAATCGTCCGATCATTAGTTGAAAGCATAAAACGAGATACTAAATGTTGTATTGAAAAATGTTAATAACAAAAATAGACACAAAATATTGTAGAAAGTGCTTTACAAATAATAATTATTGATTTATAATTAGGTCATGGAATTTTATTGAAGGAGCTGGTTCACATGACTTACGAATTACAGGGTATAAAAATTAATTGCGCGGATGGGATCTCACAAGAGGAAGCCGCCATTTATCTTGATAATCAATTACAGGTGATGCCTCATAAAACCCTGTTATCTTTGGATTTGGGGCTGGATGGTAACGATATAATTGTTAAGCCTCACTATGATACTATCGTGCGTGTGCGCCGTATCACCGGCTATCTCAGTACTTTGCCGCGTTTCAATGATGCGAAAAAGAAAGAAGCTGCTGATAGAGTTTCCCATATCCAATAAAGTCAGGCTTCAAAGCCCCGGTCCTACAGGCCGGGGCTTTTTTGTGTACATTTGTTTGCAAAATTGTCAAAGCATGTTCGTTAAAGTATCTTTAAAAAAGCGAAGATAAATGATAAAATATTACTATTAAAGAATTTTTTTAGGCAGTTAAAGCTGCAGATGGGATGTGTTGCTATGAAATTGATTTCTTGGAATGTTAACGGGCTGCGGGCCTGTATGAATAAGGGCTTTAAAGAATTTATGGATAGCGTCGACGCAGATATTTTTTGTGTTCAGGAAACAAAAATGCAGCGGGAACAGGCGGAGTTTGTTTTTCCCGGATATGAAGAATACTGGAACAGCGCTGAAAAAAAGGGGTATTCCGGGACGGCTGTGTTTTCCAAGGTCAAGCCGCTTAACGTGACATATGGTCTGGGTATAGAGGAACACGATAAAGAAGGGCGGGTTATTACAGCCGAATATCAGGATTTTTATCTGGTCAATGTGTATACCCCCAATTCGCAGCGTGGTTTAGAACGGCTGGACTATAGACAGGTCTGGGAAGATGCGTTCCGCGCGTATCTATTGGAGCTCGATCAGCTGAAACCTGTTCTTGTTTGCGGCGATCTTAATGTCGCACATCGTGAGATTGACCTGAAAAACTGGAAAACTAATCGCAATAATGCCGGTTTTACAGATGAAGAAAGGGCAAAAATGACGGAACTGCTGACGGCTGGTTTTACAGATTCTTTCCGTTATCTGTATCCTGATAAAGAGGGTGCTTATACCTGGTGGTCATATATGTTCAAGGCACGCGAAAAGAATGCCGGGTGGCGTATCGACTACTGGCTGGTTTCCGACAGATGGGCTGACAGAATAGAAGACAGTCTGATCTATGCGGATATTACAGGCAGTGATCATTGCCCGGTAGGCTTAGTTTTAAAATAAATTTTCTGTAATGACACGAGGTCACAATATGGATTTTAAAATAACAGCACCTTTTGAACCGGCCGGCGATCAGCCTCAGGCTATCGAGAAACTGGCGGAAGGTATAGAAAAAGGCCTGCGGACACAGGTTTTGCTTGGCGCTACAGGCACGGGCAAAACCTATACTATTGCCCAGGTCATCAACAAGGTACGCAAACCGACATTAGTTATAGCGCACAACAAAACACTGGCGGCACAGTTAGCCAGCGAGCTCAAAGCTTTTTTTCCGGAAAATGCAGTGGAATATTTTGTCAGCTATTATGATTATTATCAGCCTGAGGCTTATATTCCGCAATCGGATACTTATATCGAAAAAGATGCGTCGATCAATGATGAGATCGATAAACTGCGGCATTCAGCTACCAGCGCTTTATTTGAACGGCGTGACGTAATTATTGTGGCCAGTGTTTCGTGTATTTATGGCTTAGGCGCGCCGCAGGAATATTATGATATGGTGCTTTCACTGCGTGTAGGGCAAACGATCGACCGACAGGCTATTTTGCGGAAACTGGTCGAGATCCAATATGATCGTAATGACGTTGCTTTTCAACGCGGTACTTTTCGTGTCCGCGGCGACGTTATTGAAGTTATTCCTGCCGGGTATAACGAAAAAGCAGTTCGGATCGAGATGTTCGACGATGAGGTGGAACGGATACTGGAAGTCGATGTGCTGACCGGAGAAATTCTGACTAAGCGCAGTCATGTTGCTATTTTTCCGGCTTCGCACTATGTAACCTCCCGTGAAAATCTTGACCGGGCAATGGAAGATATTAAGGTGGAACTGGCTGAGCGTCTGGAATATCTTAATGCACATAATAAATTACTGGAAGCACAGCGGCTGGAACAGCGTACAAATTATGATCTGGAAATGATGAATGAAATGGGTTACTGTTCCGGTATCGAGAATTATTCGCGCCACTTAGCTAACCGTAAGGCCGGGGAGCCGCCCTTTACTTTAGTCAATTATTTCCCCAAGGATTTTCTTTTAGTGATAGATGAATCTCATGTTACCTTACCCCAGATCAGGGCGATGTATGCCGGTGACCGTTCGCGTAAGGAAATGCTGGTAGAGCATGGCTTCCGGCTGCCTTCTGCTTTTGATAACAGACCTTTTACCTTTGACGAGTTTCAGCAGCAGGTAAATCAGGTGATTTATGTTTCAGCGACACCCGCCAAATATGAAATGGAACAGACCCAGCAGGTTGTCGAGCAGATCATCAGGCCTACGGGCTTATTAGATCCGCAGGTAGAGATCAGACCGATCAAAGGACAGATCGATGATCTGTTGAATGAAATACATAAAGTCACTGAGGCTGGCGAACGTACTTTGGTGACGACGCTGACTAAGCGTATGTCAGAAGATCTGACTGAATATCTAAAACAGGCCGGTGTAAAAGTGCGTTATCTGCATTCAGAGATTGCTACGATCGAACGTGCCGAAATCATTGACGATTTGCGCAATGGTAAATTTGACGTTTTGGTAGGCATCAATCTGCTGCGGGAAGGCTTGGATCTGCCGGAGGTTTCACTGATCGCTATTTTAGATGCCGACAAAGAAGGCTTCCTGCGCAGTGATACGGCCATGATCCAGACTATCGGTCGTGCCGCCCGGAATGAGCATGGCCGGGTCATAATGTATGCTGATCGCATTACCGATTCGATGCGGCGGGCTATTGATGAAACGAACCGCCGGCGGGAGCTGCAGGAGGACTATAACAAAGAGCATCATATCACGCCTAAAACTATCTATAAAGAACAACGTCAGCTGATAAAACTGACGAAGATCGCCGAAGATGATGCTATAGAGGATTATAGCGATAATGCGATCAAAAAACGGTCAGAAAAGGAACTGCAGAAAATGGCCAAAGAACTTGAGAAACGAATGGCTGCCGCGGCCAAAGAGCTTAACTTTGAACTGGCGGCAGAACTGCGGGACCGTTTGATCGTAATTAAAGGACAGTTAGGCCAGAAATTGACGCCTAAGCCCAAAAACAGGAGTAAGCAATGAAAGAACAATTGATTGTAAAAGGTGCCAGGCAGCATAACCTGAAAAATATCACTGTCGAGATACCGCGTGACGAGCTGGTCGTCGTTACCGGATTATCAGGCAGTGGTAAATCTTCTCTGGCGTTCGATACCATTTATGCAGAGGGACAGCGCCGCTATGTCGAGTCGCTTTCGGCTTATGCGCGGCAATTTTTAGGCCAGATGGATAAGCCGGATGTAGATTATATTGAAGGGCTCAGCCCGGCGATTTCTATCGATCAGAAGACTACCAGCCGTAATCCGCGTTCAACAGTGGGTACGGTAACTGAAATATACGATTACCTGCGCTTGTTGTTTGCCCGTATCGGAGAACCGCATTGTCCTAACTGCGGTAAAATCATCGAACGGCAGACGGTAGAGCAGATCGTCGATCATGTGCTGGAGTTGGCCGAAGGCACTAAGTTCATGGTGATGGCGCCGTTAGTGCGCGGCCGTAAGGGTGAACATCAGAAAATTTTGGATGCTATGCGCAAAGCCGGTTATGCCAGGATGTATATCGATGGCGAGGTACGCACTTTAGACGAAGAAATAACACTGGATAAGAAACGCAAGCATAGCTTGTCTGTAGTAGTAGACCGTTTGGCGGTACGCGAGGGTATCGCCCAGCGTCTGTCAGATTCGGTAGAAACTGCGTTAAAGCTGGCAGATGGCCTTGTGGAAATAAGTATCATTGGCGGTGAAACGCAGCTGTACAGCGAGCATTTTGCCTGCAGCGAATGTGGTATCAGTTTGCCTGAAATCGAGCCGCGGCTTTTTTCTTTCAATAATCCTTATGGCGCCTGCCCGGAATGTACCGGCTTGGGAATGAATATGGAGCTGGATAAGGAGCTGATCGTTCCAGACGGCAGTAAAACTTTTGCAGAAGGGGTTATTGCTGCTCTCAGTACTAATATGGAAGCTTATCATATGAAACAGCTGGGAGCCGTGCTGAAAGCTTATGGGTATGGCTTCGAGACAGTTTGGAACGATTTGCCAGAAAAAATAAAGGACTTGCTCTGGTATGGCAGCGGTGAAGAAAAATTTTCGTTTGTTTATGAAAACATGCAGGGCGAGGTAAAAAAACATACTACTGCTTTTGAAGGTATCATCCCCATGCTGCGCCGTCGCCATCGCGAGGCCTTTTCCGAGCGGATGCGTCTGGATATAGAAGGGTTTATGACAAGCAATCCCTGTCCTGTATGCCATGGCGCCAGGTTGAAAAAAGAGGTCCTGGCGATTCTTGTCGGCGGCAAAAATATTTGTCAGGTCACGGCTTTGACAGTGCGTGATGCAATAGAATTTTTCAATACGCTGGAACTTACTGAACGACAACAGATCATTGCCAAACAGGTTCTAAAAGAAATTCTGGCCCGGTTAAAATTTTTGAATGATGTGGGGCTGGACTATCTGACTCTGGACCGTGCGGCCGGCACACTTTCAGGCGGCGAGGCTCAGCGTATCCGGCTGGCTACGCAGATCGGTTCCGGTCTGGTCGGAGTATTATATATTTTAGATGAACCCAGTATCGGCCTGCATCAGCGCGATAACAGTAAATTGCTGGAGACACTGAAACATCTGCGGGATCTGGGCAATACGCTGCTGGTAGTCGAGCATGATGAAGAAACGATGTATGCTGCCGATCAGATCATCGATATTGGCCCTGGCGCAGGCGAGCATGGCGGTAATGTAGTGGCTCAGGGACCGGCTGAGGTCATCAAGCAGTCCGAAAATTCAGTAACGGGCCAATACCTGAGCGGACGCAGGTTTATTCCCGTACCGAAAAAACGCCGCAGCAATGATGGCCGTTTTATTGAAATCAAGGGCGCGCAGGCAAATAATCTGAAGAACATCGATGTAAAGATCCCGCTGGGTGTTTTTACAGTTGTAACAGGTGTTTCCGGCAGCGGTAAGTCGACGCTGATCAATGATATCCTTTATAACGCGTTGGCAGCCAAGCTGCATGGGGCACGTCTGCGTCCGGCGGAACATAAAGAGATCCTGGGCTTGAATGAGATCGATAAAGTTATCAATATCGACCAGTCACCTATCGGCAGAACGCCGCGTTCTAATCCGGCCACCTATACCGGAGTATTTGATTTTATCCGCGAGTTGTTCAGCCAGACCAATGAGGCCAAGCTGCGTGGTTACAAGCCGGGGCGCTTTAGCTTTAATGTCAAAGGTGGACGCTGCGAAGCCTGCCGCGGTGATGGGATGAATAAAATCGAGATGCATTTTCTGCCTGATGTGTATGTTCCCTGCGAAGTATGTCACGGTGCCCGTTATAACCGCGATACGCTGGAAGTGCATTACAAAGGTAAAACTATTGCCGAGGTTCTGGATATGACAGTTACAGAAGCCTGTGAGTTTTTCAAAAACCTTCCCCGTATTTACCGCAAGCTGGAAGTGCTTGAAGATGTCGGCTTAGGTTATATCAGATTGGGACAGGCTGCAACGACGCTTTCAGGTGGTGAGGCGCAGCGCGTGAAGCTGGCGACAGAATTATCACGCCGCAGTACTGGTAAAACACTGTATATTTTAGATGAACCTACCACGGGTCTGCATATCGCCGACGTACATAAATTGTTGGAGGTTTTGCAGAGACTGGTTGGAGCAGGAGATTCCGTCGTTGTTATCGAACATAACCTTGACGTTATCAAAACTGCCGACTATATAATCGATTTGGGCCCTGAGGGCGGCGACAAAGGCGGGACTTTGCTGGCCTCGGGGACCCCGGAAGAAGTTGCCAAAAATAAGAAATCCTATACGGGCCAATATATCAAACAAGCTTTGGCTCAGGCCAAAAAACATGGGTGGTATCAGTAATGAACGAATCTATTGCTAAAACTTTAGCCGTACTGCCGGATAAGCCTGGCGTTTATATAATGCGTGACGAGCATGGCAAGATCATCTATGTCGGAAAAGCGGTAGTGTTAAAAAACCGTGTACGCAGTTATTTCCGCAATCTGGCGTCACATACGGTGAAAGTTAAAGCATTAGTTGCCAAAGTTGCCGAGATCGAAACTATCGTTACTGACAGTGAAGTTGAAGCGCTTATCTTAGAATGTAATCTGATCAAAAAACACCGTCCCCGCTATAATATCATGCTGAAGGATGATAAAACCTATCCTTATCTGAAGGTGACGGTACAGGAAGAATTTCCGCGTATTTATGTTACCCGCAGGCAGATGCGTGACGGCGCCAGATATTATGGCCCTTATGCAGATGCCGGCGCCATGCACGCTACCGTCAAACTGCTGCGGTCAATGTTCCCTTTGCGGAATTGCCGCAAAATGAATACGGACAGACCGTGCCTGCAATATCATATTAAGCGTTGCCTTGCTCCCTGTGCCGGATATGTTTCCCGTGAGGATTATGGGAAAATGATCAAAGCGGTATGTATGCTCCTGGATGGGCGTACTGCTGAGCTTGAACGTGAGCTTAAGCTGCAGATGCAGCAGGCGGCTGAAAACTATGCTTTTGAAGAAGCTGCCCGTGTACGCGATCAGCTGCAGGCCGTAACGCGGCTCAACGAACAGCAGAAAGCGGTAACAGGCGGCGGTGATCTTGACGTAGTGGGACTTGCCAAAGACAGTACCGGTATCTGTTTACAGATATTTTTTGTGCGCGGCGGGAAATTGATTGGCCGTGACAATTTCTTTTTACAGAATGATGACGACAGCGAGCAGGATGTTTTGACTGCTTTTATAAAACAGTATTACAACGAGGCTTCGTTCGTACCGCGGGAAATACTCTTGCCGGTACTTCCGGCAGCCGAGGAAATGACGGTGCTGGCAGAGTGGCTGGCGGCAAGAGCAGGACGCAAAGTGGAGTTTTTGCAGCCTCAGCGGGGTACAAAACGTGAATTGCTGCATCTGGCAACTGAAAATGCGGCTAAACTTCTTGAAGAACGTCTGCGCAAAGGGCAGCTTTCGCTGCAAACTGAAGAACAGGCGGCAGAAGAACTGCAGAATGCCCTGCAATTGCCGGAACCGCTGGCAAGGATGGACTGTTTTGATATTTCCCATACTCAGGGAACAGAAACAGTTGCCTCAATGGTCGTTTTTCGTAATGGGAAACCCAGTAAAAAAGATTATCGACGCTATAAGATCGAATCTACGGAAGGAAAGCCGGATGATTTTAAATCTATGCAGGAGGTAGTTTACCGGCGTTATAAAGATTATGAGGATCTGCCAAGCCTTGTTATTATCGACGGTGGCAAAGGTCAGCTGAGTTCGGCTTTGGAAGTTATTCGTGGTTTAGGTCTGCACGAGCTTCCTGTTATCGGCCTGGCCAAACGTGAAGAAGAAATTTTTACAGAAGGTTCTTCTGAAAGCATTTTGCTGGACAGAGAATCAGCCTCCTTACATCTTATCCAGCGTATTCGCGATGAAGCTCACCGTTTTGCGATAACTTATCATCGTAAGCTGCGCAGCAAGCGTAATATGGTTTCTATTCTTGACCACATTGAAGGGATTGGAACAAAAAGACGTCAGGCTTTATGGAAGCGTTTTCAGTCGCTGGATGCCATGAAAGCAGCCAGTGTCGAGGAGTTGGCAGAAGTCGAAGGGATGAATTATCCTACGGCGCAGCGTATCTATGATTTCTTTCGTTTAGACCTGCCTGAAAAAAAAGAAGTGCTTAAATAAATTAAATCGTCATTTATGTAATTTTTGTTTGCTGACTTTTGCCGTATTGATGGTATAATATTATTAAAGAACTATTAGTGAAAAGTTGCTGCCCGAACAGGAATGAAAATTTTAATATTACTGTTAAAATAAAAACTGTTTGGCAGTACTTTGCTGATGTAATTGAAAATATCAAATTAAGGAGTTGAAACAAATGGAAAAATGGGTATGTGATGTTTGTGGTTATATTTA
>ERZ791915.1041-NODE-1041-length-23311-cov-4.927417_pt1 | contig 23311 bp, 10 predicted proteins | sample MGYA00510139_ERZ791915 | MGnify/ENA primary metagenome ERZ791915 (study PRJEB30046, sample SAMN00792117) | human gut metagenome | study: EMG produced TPA metagenomics assembly of the A metagenome-wide association study of gut microbiota in type 2... | reverse complement strand
GGGCTGTCAAGTCCCTTGCCCTAGTCTCTTTGGTTCTTTCCCTCGTTAATATTGACAAGTGTACCCATTTGAATAGCGAACCCGAGAAGTGCTATCCGACAAAAAGAACTATCGGTAGCTTGTTACCAAAGATAAATACTAAAAAGCCACGGCATCCGCCGTGGCTTTTTCCTGCCCACCCACTAAAAACCACCTCTTTTTTCCAACTCCACAATCATTTACAACCCCTCCGCTATAGACTTTTTGTGAAAAACGTGCTATAATATAAACGATTATAAACAACTGCACCGTGTTTTAATGCTTTGACAACGCAAGCGGTCAGACACAAGGAGGTGTTCGGAGCAGATGACTTATGAAAAGTCCTGCGGCGGTATTGTTTACAGAAAATTTCACGGCAATACGGAAATATTGCTTATAAAGCACATCAAGTCGGGCTACTGGTCATTCCCGAAAGGACACGTTGAAAACGGCGAAACCGAAGAAGAAACCGCAAAACGTGAAATAAAAGAGGAAACCGGCATAGACGTTTATATTGACTCAGGCTTCAGAGAAACAGTTACATATTCGCCACGCAAGGACGCAAAAAAGGAAGTTGTGTATTTTGTCGCCCGTGCAAGAAATTATGATTACACCCCCCAGCTTGAAGAAATTTCGGAGATACGCTGGGTAGGTATAGGGCAGGCACATAACCTGCTCGTCTATGACAACGATAAGCTGATAGTAAATAAGGCAAAGAGCTTTATCGCACTTATGAAATGACGAAACTGTGTTTTGAGTAAAAGAAGAAAATGCGAAAGGAAACCCACATGACATACGAACAGGCATTTGAATACGTCGGTTCTTTCACAAAATCCGGTACGCCTGTAAAGGACCTTATAAGATTTGTTATTCTTATGAGGCTTCTCGGCAATCCGCAAAACGAGCTTAAAATAGTTCACGTTGCAGGAACAAACGGAAAAGGTAGCGTATGTGAATATATAAGCAACGCTGTAAAAGCCGACAACAAGAGCGTAGGAAAATTCACATCGCCCTATATTGATTGCATTGAAGAACGTATACAGGTAAACGGCAAATATATCTCACGCCCTGCCTTTGCACTTCTTTGCGAGCAGGTGAAAAATGCCGTAGAGCAGACAGGCTTTGACGGATTTTCACAGTTTGAGATACTCTGTGCCATAGCCCTGCTTTATTTCTATAAGGAGCAGGTAGACGTTGCCGTTATAGAAACCGGCATAGGCGGACTTCTTGACTGCACTAACGTTGTAAATCCCGCTGTCAGCGTTATAACATCGGTAGATTTCGACCATACCGATGTGCTTGGCGATACGCTTACCGAAATAGCACGTCACAAGGCAGGCATAATAAAGCCGTCCGTTCCGTGCATAGTATATCCGGAACAGGCAAAAGAGGTAATGCGTGTCATTGATGATAAATGCCGTGAGTATAACTGCGAAGAAATTATCCCCGATATGTCAAGAGTGCAGATGCTCCATATGGATATTACCGATGTGTTCTTTTCGTACAAGGGTATGAATTATCATCTCATTATGTCCGGTGAACATCAGATAAAAAATGCACTGTGCGCCATAGAGGCCTGCCGTATACTGAATATAGAGTACAGCAGTGTGTTCACAGGACTTGAAAGATCCGCCCTCAGAGCCAGAATGGAGGAGGTAAGCGTGAACGGCGCTGCCTGCATCATAGACGGCTCGCACAACCCCTCCGCAATGAGAGCCGCCGAAAAACTGCTGAGCTGCGACAAAAGAAAAATACACGGCGTAGTCGGTATGATGGCAAATAAGGACTGGCAGACCGCCCTTAAAATAATTCTTCCCCGCTTCGAAGATGTAATATTCGTTGACGGCTTTATGCCCGGATGCGTACCTGCTTCTCAGCTTACACGCTTTGCCATAGAGCAGGGAGTACGCGCTACCGCCTGCGGCGACCTTAACAGCGCAATATCACAGGCAACGCTCAAGGCAGGAACAAAGGATATAGCAATGATAACAGGCTCGCTCTACCTTGCCTCCGCCGCTGAAAAGATAATCAGCAAGTAAATACGATCAAAGCCGCCCGATAACCGAGCGGCTTTATAAAAACAAAAAACCGACCTTATATAAAAGGCCGGCAAAATATCAATATAGCAACTTTACCTGTAAGCCGAGTTTTGTCGTGTGCGATCATCTATCTACGCCCTGCGTCGCCGCAGACCTCAAGCCACCTTAAATCGGGACCGCCGAGCAGACGGTTCATTCCCGAAACCAATCGGTGTTGCATCGGATAGGGTTTACAGACAGGAACAGTCGCCTGCCCCGTGGTGAGCTCTTACCTCGCCTTTCCACCCTTACACTGTAAAAACAATGCGGTATATTTCTGTTGCACTCGCCCTGGAGTCGCCTCCGGCTGCCGTTAACAGCTACCCTGCTCTGTGATGCTCGGACTTTCCTCACGGTTTACACCCCGTGACCGCACAGTAAAGTTGCGATAGTTATTGTATCATTTTGTGTTGCATTTGTCAATACAAAACCCCCGATTATTGCCTTATTTCAAGGAGTAAAAGCATATTATGACCGTAAAGCCGAATATAAAAAAGAACTTCAATATAACATGGCTGCTCCTGTACGGCGCAGGACTTATCACTGTCGGTATACTTGTACTTGTAAACGGAAAAATGGTGGTAGAGCCTGCCGCAAGGCTGGGCGGTATCTTTATCGTTGCAAACGGTATCCACCGCCTTATCCGTGCCTACGCAAGACATCAGCGACTGCCCGTGTTCAGTGGCATCGGAAACATTATAATAGGACTTATATCCGTTTTCGTTCCGGCCGCCACTCTTGCGCTTCTGTCGTTTATATTCTCGCTTTATGTTTTTCTTAATGCTCTTGTGAAATTCATCGACTTCGGCACAGCCATTAAAAATGCCGTTCCCGATGCGTTCTATGACTTTTTTTCGGGAATATTCTTCACCGTTTTCGGCATTATTATGCTTTTCGGTACTCTTATGGGAAGTCAGGGTATGCTTGTTGTCATCGGACTGTATTGCATTATTTACGGCGCTGGCGAGCTGAGGCTGTTTATCCGTGAGGCCGCTCCGAATAAAGCCAAAGGCATTATCCGCCGCAGGATACGCTTTTCGCTTCCGCAGGTCATAACCACGTTCATACCGCTGAAAACCTTGCGCAGCTATACCGAGCGGCTTGATTCCCGTGAGATAGATATTGAAAAACTGCAAAACGAGGAGCGTTACGAAAAAAGCGCCGACACCCCCGATATACACGTTCTTATCCACGTCAGCGCCGACGGAGTAGGCTCTATAGGACATTGCGACCTTGTGCTGAACGGCACGGTAATATCCTACGGAAATTACGATAAAGCGTCCGAAAGGCTTTTCGGCGGTATCGGTGACGGCGTGCTTTTCAAAGCGGATTTTGACAAGTATATAAATTTCTGCGTTTATCACGATTTGCAGATGGTGTTTGATTTCGGCATAAAGCTGTCGGAAAAACAGCTTGCAAAAGTCAGAAAAGGCATAGCAAAGCTCGAACGAAACATCACACGCTGGAAACCGCCCTATCAGCTTGCAACCGAAAACAGCCCCATCGCCGATATTGCGGATTTTGACGATTATTGCAGCTCGCTGTGGAACGGCACACACGCACGGTTCTTTAAGTTTAAAAGCGGCAGATTCAAGACCTATTTCGTTATGAGTACAAACTGCGTTTTCCTTGCGGATTATATACTCAGCAAGGCAGGAACCGATATAGTAAAGACCGCAGGTATAATAACCCCGGGCGATTATTACGATTATATGCAGAGCGAATATGCCCTCCCCGGCGGAATAGTCATAACCCGTGACATTTACAGTAAATATAACGTTTCGCCGACTGAAACTTAAGTGAAAATCCTTGAACTTGACACGATAGTGTGATATACTACAATAGGACAAGAATTTACATTTACGGGCAATATAAAAATACCCCCGCATAAAGAAAGGACATACTATGAAGCTAAATATCAGGTTAACAGCGGCAATACTTGCCTGTGCGTCAATTCTGACGTCGGCCTCCGCCTGCTCATCACAGAATGCAAGTTCCGCCACGGACAGCAAAAACGAAAGCAGTATAACGGAAAGCTCCGCTACAGAAAGCAAGGATAATACAAAAAGCGATACAACAAGCGATAATTCATCCGCCTCTTCGGAAAGCACAGTTTCTTCCGATGAATCATCGTCCGAAAACAAGAAGCCTGTCGGCGTTGACGGTGTTCAGACAAACGGCCAGCTTGTCGTTGACATAGACGGTCATACATGGGGCATCTCCCTTTACGGCGGCGGCGACGGCGCAAACTATGCGTCATACCTTAACGAGTTCAAGGAAAAGGTAGGCTCATCGGTAAACGTATTCAATATGGTAGTGCCTACAGCAGGCGCATACTACCTCCCCGAAGGCTACGAAAAATACAACGCAAGCCACAGGGATTCGATAAACAGCATTGCAAACAAGCTGGTGAACGTAATAAACGTTGACGGATATGCCGCACTTGAGGCGCACACAAACGAGTACATCTATACCCGTACCGATCACCACTGGGAACCCCTCGGCGCATATTATGCGGCAAAGGCTTTCTGCGAAATGGCACAGGTACCCGTAAAGGAGCTTTCGACCTACAAGACGGAAACGATAGAAGGCTTTGTCGGAACAATGTACGCATTTACCGAGTATAACGAGCGCATCAAGAATGACCCCGATACCTTCACCTACTATATCCCCTCTACAGAGTACACCGCAACTTATTATACCACCGACTTCAAGGCTGACGAGCAGTTCACACAGTTCCACAGCATATTTGTAGATCAGCCCGCAAGCGGCGCATATTCGACCTTTATGGGCGGCGATCAGAAGATAGTAAAGATAGAAACCGCAAACAAGAACGGCAGAAAGCTCTGCATCTTCAAGGACAGCTACGGCAATGCCGAAGTTCCCTTCTTTATAGATTCCTTTGAGGAAATCTACGTTTGCGACATCCGCTACTTTGACCTTTACGCACCCGACTTTATTAAGGATAACGGCATTACCGACGTTCTGTTCACAATGTGTACATTCTCCGCTGTCGGTGAAAATGCAGAGGGTATAAAGAACAACCTGCTTTCAAAGTAAATCTCTGACAGGTTTTCTGAAAGGAGGAGCAATATGAAAAAGCTCCCGAAGATAACAGCGCTTATATTGACATTATCGCTCGCCTGCGGATGCTCGGAGGTTTTCCCCGACAGCAACGCAAGCGGCAAGGACACATCGGCATACACCCTACCACCCGACCCCGTATCATCGGAAGCTCCTTCGGACACCGAAAGCGAAGAAACCGAACAGCCCGATACCTCCGCTCCCGAAACGTTACCGCCGGATACTTCTGCCGAAGAAAACTCCGCCCCCGCAATTAGCACCGATATAAACAGCTACAGGGCGATAGGCGATAACGGAATATTAGTCGCAGGAATGGATAATCATTACCGTGGAATTATGTTCTACGGCGGTACATACGGCTACTGCGACCAATATATGACTGATGTAAAGGCGTTCCAGTCGGCGCTTCCCGAAGTGACGGTATATTCTATGGTAATACCGACATCTGTCGATTTCTACAATCCGACCGAATACAAGGGCTACACCGAGCTTCAGAAGGATAAGATAGATTATATCGAAAGCGGACTTAAAAGCACAGGCGTTACAAACGTCAGCGTGTATGATACTCTGTCAAAGCACACCTCAGAGGAGATATACTCAAGGACGGACCACCACTGGATGCCGCTCGGCGCATATTATGCCGCACAGGTGTTCTGCAAAACGGCAGGTGTTAAAGTGCCGGATATAAAGAATTACCGCAAGGAAACCTGCGGCGGTTATGTCGGCTCGATGTATTACTATTCGTCCGATGAGCATCTTAATAACGATCCCGAAACCTATGCGGTTTACTATTCTCCGAATGAGGATAAGCTGAAAACCACATATTACGACCGTTATTACAGCAACGGCTATGACAGCAACCTTTTCCTTTGCGACAACGCAAGCTATTACTACCTGTCGTTTTTAGGCAGTGACGATCTCATCGCCCACATAAAGACCAATGCAAAGACAGGCAGAAATCTGGTCGTTATCAAGGAAAGCTACGGCAACGGGCTTATCCCGTTCTTCACTGAGAGCTTTGATAATATCTATGTGCTTGACCTGCGCTACTGTGAGGTAAACGCAATAAAATTCTGCAAGCAGGTCGATGCGACCGATCTGCTGTTTGCAAACTGCGCCTATACCGTTGCAGGCGGCAACTGCGACTATTTCTCATATATAAGAAACATTTAAAAAGTGTTTTTATATTCACTATTTCAACGATTGTAATCCCGGCTTCTGTGAAGCCGGAAAGGGTCGCAGGGGCGTCAGCCCCCGACTTATCCCCGGCACGGATGCCGGGCGTGTATGCCCAAGGGCTTTGCAAGGACGCAAAGCCAACCGAGCATACACAGCCTTTCACGGGGGAAAGGGGGTCAGGGGGATAGGGATATAAAAAGCACTTCAATGAGATAATTGATAATATGATTTAATTACTTGAAATAAGGACACACCTATGAAAGAACTTGAATACCCCTTCGACAGCGGTTATCTGCTGAAAAAGAAACGCTCTATAAAAAGACAGCTCCTGTCAGACGGCAGTGTGCGTATAAAGAAAAAAATAGCCGTTCTCGGCGGCTCAACCACGAACGATATAATAAATATGCTCGAATTATTCCTGCTGAACTACGGCATCGAGCCGACCTTCTACGAGTCGGAGTACAACCGTTACTGGCAGGATGCGGTATTCGGAAATGAGGAGCTTGACAGCTTCTCACCCGACCTTATTTTCGTTCACACGTCCAACCGCAATATTCTGAAATATCCTGCGATAACCGACAGCAAGGAGCAGACAGACGCTCTTTTTGCCGAGCAGATGAAATATTTTGAAACAATGTGGGAAAAGATAGCCGAGCGCTACCACTGCCCCGTTATACAGAATAACTTCGAACAGCCGTATTTCAGACTTATGGGCAACCGTGATGCGTTTGACTACCGAGGCAGAGTGAACTTCATAAACAGGCTGAACACAGCGTTTGCCGATTATGCCGCATCACACGAGAGCTTTTATATCAATGATATAAACTATGTCAGCGCCTGCTACGGTCTTGACAAGTGGAGTGAGCCGTCCTACTGGCACCTGTACAAGTACGCAATGTGCGTTCCTGCGATACCCGACTTTGCTTTCAACTTAGCGGCAATAATAAAGTCGGTATTCGGCAAGAACAAGAAAGCACTTGTACTTGACCTTGATAATACGTTATGGGGCGGAGTTGTCGGAGATGACGGTGTTGACGGCATTGAAATAGGACAGGAAACCCATATGGGACAGGTCTATGCCGAATTCCAGAAGTATCTCGGACTTGTGAAGGATACAGGCGTAATGCTGACCGTCTGCTCGAAGAACGATGAGGAAAACGCCCTTGCAGGCCTTAATCACCCCGAGGGCAGTTTAAAGCCCGATGATTTCATAATGATAAAGGCAAACTGGGATAACAAGGACAGAAATATCGAGGCAATAGCGACAGGGCTCAACATCGGACAGGATCGCGTCGTATTCCTTGATGATAACCCTGCTGAGCGTGCGATAGTTTCCGCACAGTTGCCTACAGTAGCCGTTCCCGAAATGGAGCGTCCGGAGGATTATATAAGAGTGGTCGACCGCTCACGCTTCTTTGAGATAACCGCTTTTTCAAGCGATGATTTAAAGCGTAACGAAATGTACAAGGAGAATGCGGTAAGAGCCGCACAGCAGGCACAGTTCACCGACTACGGCGAGTATCTTCACAGTCTTGAGATGGTGGCTGTGATAGATGACTTCCTGCCTGTCTATCTCCCCCGCATAACACAGCTTACAAACAAGAGCAACCAGTTCAACCTCACCACAAAGCGTTTTACAACCGCAGAAATGGAGCAGGTATTCGCCGATGACAGCTATATCAGACTATACGGCAGGCTTGCCGATAAGTTCGGCGACAACGGCATAGTATCGGTAGTTATCGGAAAGGTGAACGGCGATACGCTCGACATAGATTTATGGCTGATGAGCTGCCGTGTGCTTAAGCGTGATATGGAATACGCAATGCTCGACAATCTTTGCGACAGAGCAAAACAGCGTGGACTTAAGACGGTAAAGGGATATTATTACCCAACCGCAAAGAATAAAATGGTGAAAGAGTTATACGGCGACTTCGGTTTTACGAAGGTCAGCGAGGATGCAGACGGCAACACCGTATGGGAGCTTTCGCTTTTGGGCTGCGAGCCTAAAAACAAGTATATTACCGTAGAAAGGAACAAGTAAAATGAGCGAGCAGGAAATTTACGAAAGATTAAACGAGGTTTTCAGAAACGTATTCGACGATGACGATATCGAGGTCGAAGCAGGCACAACAGCAGATGATATAGAGGACTGGGACAGCCTTGAGCATATCAACCTCATCTCCGCTGTAGAAGACGAATTCGGCATCCGTTTCAAGATGGGCGAGGTTTCTTCAATGAAAAACGTCGGAGAAATGGTCGACATCATAAAATCCAGAGCCTGAGCGTGCGTGCGGGCGGCTGTGAGCCGCTTCAAATTCCGCCTTTGGAATTGTCGGCGGTCAGCTAAGATTAGCAGAACGGCGGGATTAAACAAAGCAATAATCAATATAATGTGGGTGGCTGTGAGCCGCTTCAAATTCGCCGTTCTGACGGATTAATCATGGCTCAACCACCGTTACCGGCGGTGTTACACAAACCAATAAAGCAGATAAACGGTCACAGCGACAAGCAGTGACCGCTTTTTATATTCTTATCGCACTATCTATCCCTTGCTTGCACCATCACACTTGCCTCCCTTGTTAAAGGGAGGTGGATTGACGGCAAGGCACAAACTGTCGCTTTGTTGCGTTTTGCTTGCGATACGTCCACCTTTTTGATTTATCAAACTTTTTGCCGTCAAGACGGAGGGATTGCTTGCTACAAACTGTTTCAGCCCTGCCGTCACCTTCGTTAACAATCCCTCAGTCACAGTGACGGAAATCTTATTAATTTATAAAAAATCTTCGACCTGATATTAAAAGTAACATCGAAAATATTGTACCGCACTGTGCCAGCTCCCTTTACACAAGGGAGCCAAGAGTGATAGTTCTATTTTTCAGAAAGCACTAACCCTACATGAATTTTACATCATTTCAAAAGGAGCAATCTCCCGCTTGTTTAATCGCTCCAACCTTTTCCCACGCCCTTGACATCCTGCCATTTCAGTGATATACTTTAGTTAGATAAAACTAACCAAAGTGAAACGGAGCAACCTATGAAACATCTGCATTTTGAACCCGAAACCGACGGCTTTTACGGCGCATATTGGGAAAGCAAATCCCCGTCCGATACCGCAATGATAGCAATGCTCGGTGACGACCCCGAAGACTATATGGGCAAAACCTGCGTGAAATGGCTTCACACCTACGGAATTAATGTAATGTCAATGTCGCCCGGAAAGAAGAACTACAGCCACCACAACTATCCCATCGAGCGTATCGGCTCGGCTATAGAATGGCTCAAAGCGCACGGCAACAAGAAAATCGGCATTGTCGGTGCCTCTACAACAGCCACAGTCGCTCTTGTCGCCGCCTCATATTATCACGACCTCACGCTTACCATAGCCCTGACCCCGAGCGACTTTGTATGGCAGGGCTTTGCACAGGGCAGTCGTGACGGCTGTAAGGAATGGCCGATCGAAAACGAATCTATCGTGTCAATAGGCGGTAAACCCGTACCATTTATGCCCTTTGTCTATAAGCACCCTGAGTACTGGCAGAAGATAGCCAAAGCGTCTAAGGAACACGGCGATTCCACATATTCAAAGGATGTGTTCGATGATTCCGAAGCCGCAGGACTGCTTAAAGAGGAGCATTTTATACCTGTAGAGAATATCGGCGGCAAGCTCGTTCTTGTCGGTGCGGAAGACGATTCTCTCTGGGATACCGCAAAATACATACGCAGAATGGACAATCGCCTGAAATCCCGCCCGCATTCCTGCAAATACTCGGTGTATCTCTATGAACACGGCACACATTTTGTATTTCCCGAAAGCGTATTGAAAAAGGCTCTGCCCGTCGGTGCTGATATGCTTGTAAATATGTCCTTCTCAGCCGCTAAAAAATTCCCTGCCGAATGCAAAGCTATGCGTCTTGACCTTGATAAAAAACTTACCGAAGAAATCCTTGGTTGGAAATCAAATAATTAAATCAAGTGATATATTAATAGCGATATATTATATGGTTGGACTTATGCTTGGACTTTTTCGCGCGACCGACCGCCTTTATATTATACTTTTATATTATAATAGCATCACAAAATTCAGCCGCTCACCTCGGGCGGCTTTTTTCTGCCCTTAAAATCATCATAAATCATCAATTGTCGCTCCTACCGTTGCCACTATCTTCATCATAATTCATCACCGTGTGTCTTTCATAAAGGTAAAAAATCCGGGCTATACTATTATAATATATAAAGGACACGTCACGACCGTATTTTCGCCTTCAGATTGCCCCGATATTTCACGAAAGTATACGTTTACATTCACCCCTCAGTCACCTTAAAAATGCTCATAAATCGGCTTTCCTGCTATAATATCGGGTGTTTTTCCGCCTGCCCGTCCGCCCTTTTCGTGTAATTTTATTACCATTTCACAACACATCTGTATCAAAATCTCCGAATCGGTACAATTATTTTTGTCTAAAAACACAACAAAAATCCAAACTTCAATTTTGGGCAGATTAACAAATTAAATTACAAAATAAGTCAACAATAGCCAGATTTTAACTGATTACAAAACGGTAACAAAAAGGTTACAAAACGGTTACAGCTTTTTCTTGTGCATTTTCACCAAAAATGACTGCCCCAAGCTATTTGACATTTTGCAAAACGGAAATTATAATTGTCTAGAGCTTGAAAAAAGCCCGATAATAAACGTAGCAGCGGTTCTCTCCGCACGGAGAGTTATCGTACACGGTCAGTGGTGACAGACGGATCTAGCCGTAATTTTAATGCCGTGATGCCCATATGGGTACTGCTTAAACCTACCGATATGATGACGAAAGGCGGATATATGTTTCCCAGATTCAGAAACACCGGACTGACAATACGCATATCAAAGAACGCAGCACTTAAAATACTGCTTATATTCGGCAGTATCTTCGGAGTATTCCTTATGACAGGTCTGCTCTACTTCAGAAATGACGTTGAGATAATCGACGAGAACGAAAAGCGTATTGTTTATACGGTAAGTGCCGACCCTTATGAGATTCTCAGAGAGAACCACATAACGCTCGGCGCATACGACAGGATAGACTTCACAGGCTTTGAGGAGAACGTGGCAACAGCCACTCTTACTATCGAAAGAGCCTTTGACGTTGATATTCTGGAAGGCGGCAAGAAGACCGCCACTGCACACAGTGTAGACGCAACAGTGGCACAGCTGCTTGAACAAGCAGGCGTTGAGCTTGGCGAATATGACAAGGTATCACCTGCAAAGACGGCTGTTCTTAAAGAAGGACAGAAGATCGCTGTTACAAGAGCCTATGACGTGAAGATTACGGCAGACGGAAAAACAACAACCGTAAAGTGCCTTGACAACACGGTTTCAGAGCTTTTGAAAAGAGCGAAAATAACACTCGGCAAGAACGATATGGTAAGCGAGGAGCTTGAATCCAAGATAACCGGACCTGCCGAGATAAAGGTTTCAAGAGTCGAGATAAAGACTGAAAAACAGGATAAGATTATCCCTTATCAGACATCCACCGTAACGAGCAACATTCTGGCTATAGGTCAGAGCGAGGTTCGTACAAAGGGTGTCAACGGCAAGATAAGAACAACAACGACCACTACCTACATCGACGGTGTTAAGACGGATGTAAAGAAGACCACAAAGGTAGTGACCAAGAAGGTTGACGAGGTTATAGCCGAGGGCGCGGCGATCGTAACTCCTTATTGCAAGATAGACGATACATCTATCGTACTAAGGAACGGCAGACCGGTTGACTATGAGTATGTGGTATCGGGCAAGGCTACAGCCTATACAGCACCCGAAGGTGCGTATACCGCAAGCGGCAGAATGGCTGAGATAGGTACAGTTGCGGTAAATCCCAACGTTATCCCCTACGGCTCGAAGCTCTATATAGTCGGTCAGTATGATAATATCTGCTACGGCTATGCTATTGCCGCCGATACAGGTGATGGAATGATGGCAGGTACGATTCCTGTAGACGTATATATGGGCAGTACAGAGGAGCATTATGACGATGCTTGCGCATGGGGTCTGCAATATGTTGATATTTACGTTGTAGAAGTCGGCAACGGCTAAGTGGGCGGCAATGTGCCGCTCCAAACTCCGCCTGTGGCTGAAAGCCACTGTAAATTCCGCCTTTGAAAATGTTTGAGGTTGGCTAAGCGTGGCAAAACGGCGGGGTTAAACAAAGCAATAAACAATATAAAGCGGTCACGGTGATATGCTGTGACCGCTTTTTGCGGCAATGTGCCGCTCCAGATTCCGCTTGCGGCAGTGTGCCGCTACAAGTTCCGCCTGTGGAATAGTCGGTGCGTTTCGTGCGATAGCGAAACGGCGGGGCTGAACGCACTGCAAATCGCATAGCAATGTGGTTTGTGGCGGTTAAGACATATACTTTGTCAGGTGCAGAGTAAAACAGAAAATCGTGTGAAACGGGTTGCCGTGTATAGCGATTGTTTGGCTTTACAATGCGGTTTGACAGCGTGATATTGATAAAAATAAGACGGCAGGCACGGATAAAATGTGTCTGCCGTTTTTGCGGCAATGTGCCGCTTCAAGTTCCGCCTTTGATGCTGTTGCAGTACAGTGCTGAGGTTGGCGAAACGGCGGGGTCAAACAAAGCGATGATTAGCAGATAAGCGGTCACGGTGATATGCTGTGACCGCTTGAATATTTATGCACATACTGTGGCAATTACCGGATTGATACTTGACAGCAATTAACAATAGTGATATACTAAAGAAAAAGTGAACTGAAATTAAAATATTCAGATTATATTATGAAATGGTGAGAGATATGTGCAAGATGATAAATTACAATTTATGTAAACGTGGGGGGCTTTCTGAAAGCACCTCTGTAAATACTGCACAATATCTCTGCGTAAAATCCAATATGGTAATAAAGGCATAGTCTGCACGGGTGGACTGTGCCTTTTGTATAAATAATTATGAAAGAGGGATAAGTAAGAGATTCAAGAAGCTGACCGCAGGCATAGTGGCGGCATCCTTGGCACTGTCTACACTGGCACAATCTGCCATTGCGGGTGGCATAACCTTCAGTGACGATCAGTGGTGGACACAGATGTCCATTAATCGTGACGATTTGCTTGAAGGTTATTACCCTGTTGACGTTTCGTCAATAACATTCTATTCACAAACCGATTATATGTTGGGATATTACTCGACATCAAGCGGTGAGTGGGAACAAAATAGTTATGACGCACATACAAGGTATGACATCAGCGACATACAGTTGTATGACAGCGAAGAACAGTCATACGCTCTGAATGCGATACTCAGCCGAGCTTGCCGGCAGGAGTATTGCAAAAGCGCTGAAAGGATCACAATAATTTGTAATTATTCAGACTGTCGATAAACCCACGCACCGCAAAAATGCAGAAAAGTAAACAGGCACAAACTAAAAATCCGATAAATAAAAAGAATTTCACGCAGCCGTTTTTTACGGCTGTGTGAAAGCATTTTTTCTTACTGTGTCAACCGCTCCTCAACGTACCTTTGTACGCCTGTCGGAGCGGTTTCCTTGTCTGCGTGTGTCTCTCAACGTCTGCAGTGTGTCGAAAAATACTTTTTCGACACACTGAATAATTTGTAATTATTATGCATATTTCACAATTATTTTAGCTTGGTTTAGTAGGAAGTGGTATAGACAAATTTCTCTCAAGATGTTATAATATTATAAATGCATTGATGCGTTGTTACATTATGAAAATAATACGGGAGGAAAAAAGCGATGATTATTAATTGTATTAAGAAAACGCTTGCGGGAATACTTGCATTGTCACTTATAGCAGGGTCTGTGTCGATACAGACTTTCGCCGATGAGATAGAGCAATATGTACCGCAGTGGATAATTACGACATCGGGAAATGATGTCCTCAATCCATCCAAAAATGTACTGGTAAGTACTGCTAAGGGCAACTATCCCATAACAGATGCGATTACCGTTTACATTGATAAGGGAGAAAGCAGCGATTTTAATATTCTTCTTGGCGAAGGCGTTGAAAACTGCGATGATGAAGTCGTTCTCGCAGTAAGCGACACTAAAGGAATTAAATGCAATCTTACGGCGGGAGTCGCCGGTAATTTATCTTCAAAACTCAATATCAACGGTGTGACGCCCGGTACATATACGGTAACGGTCGCTACAAAGAGCGGCGAAGCTAATCAGAAGATAAAAGTTGTTGTGCTTAATCCTATAACTTCTATAAAGCTCAAACACGGTGATGAAGAAATTACAGGCAAGGGTGTAACTGTAGCTGAAAATCATCTGCTTTATCTTACTGCGTCATCAACACCTTCTACTACGACTGACGGTATTGAATGGAGCGTAAGCAACAATACCAAGGCTGAAATTTCGTCCGAAGGCACAATTACAGCAAAGCTGGCAGGTACCGTTACAGTAACTGCAAGAGCCGTTAATCCTCTTTATGAAATGAACGATTACACGGAAGAACAGCGTGCGGCTTACGGCTTGAAGCAGAGAGATTTTGAGGTAACAACTTCTGTTACAATACTTAAGGCAAATCCCATAACAAAGCTTGAGTTTGATTATACAACGGATGATGCTGTAAATCTCAACGTAAATGATACATATAACGCATTTTCACATTTAAAAACAACTATACGAGATGAAAAGAACTCATCAACAGATAGTCTTGTATGGACTTCAAGCGACGAAAGCATAGTTAAGGTTGATGAAACCGGTATGATCAAGGCGCAGAATAAGAGCGGCTTTGCTACCGTAACAGTATCTTCTGACAGCGTAGAGCCTGTCAAGGCTTCGTTTGTTGTCAATGTTTCTTCGCCTGCTTCTGTCCTGAAATTTACAAGCGACAGATATCTTCTTGATATGAACGAGAAGAATACTGATTACATAATAGTGTCCGAATCTCCGAATACGGCAACCGAACCTCTTGAATGGACCGTTTCAAATCCTGACGGGGAAGAGATAGTAAAAATCATCGGGGAATCCGACGGAGATACACCCAACGTAAAAAAGCTTCAGTTACAGGCTCTTAAGACGGGTGTTGTCAAGGTAACTGCGTCAACAAAGCGTACACCGACAATCGAAGAACCGAATCCCAAGAATATTTCCGCTACCTGTGAAATAGAAGTAGTGGAATCCGTAGATAAATTTGTTTCGTTCAAAATCAGTAAAATGCCTGAGAATGTTACATATAACGGAACAATACAGATGCAGAAGCCCGAGGTTACCGACCGTGCGGGAAATGTTCTTGAAGAAGACAAGGATTATACGCTTACATATTCGGATGATGTTGTTAATTCCGGTATTGTTACAGTTACAGTAAATGGTATAACATCTGCTTCTCAGAACGGTAAACTGGTATGCACTTATCAGATACTTCCTGCCAATATAAGTGATAACGCTGTTACACGTCCTGTTATAAGGGATATGATATATAATTACGGCGATGAGCTTAAGCCTGCTTCCGATCCTGTTGTAAGGTACGAGGGCACGCAGCTTGTATTTGACAAGGATATTACGGTAACATATACTAATAATGTCAACGTTGGTACGGCAAAAGCGACCTTCTACGGTTTGGGAAATTACTGCGGAAGTTTTGTTACGGAATATAAAATAACCCCCAAAAATATCGGTTCGGCAAAGGTTGTCGGAATCTCGTCACCTCAGGTTTATACGGGTGATTATATAATTCCCGAATACAATCTCTACATCAACAACAATGCAGTGATGCTCGAAGAGAATGTTGATTATACTGTTGAGTATATTGATAACCTTGACGTAGGCACTGCGAAGGCTGTATTTACGGGTATCGGAAATTACACAGGTACATACAAGGCTACGAACTTCTTCAAGATTACAAAAAAAGACGTTACAGAAGATAATGAAGTATTCGTTGAAGATATTCCCGACCAGGGATATATGGGCGGTATGCCTATAAGACCCGAACCCATTGTTACATATAACGGTAAAAAACTGACCGAAAATGTTGATTACACATTAACTTATACCAATAACAAAAATCCGGGCGACGAGGCTTATATAACCTTTAACTTCAACAAATCGTTGAATTTCACGGGAATAATCAAAAAGTATTTCTCTATTGTAAACAGAAATGTTGAAAATCCCGCTAAGGCTATCAACGCATTTGACAGCAACGGCAATATGATCGGCAATGACGCAGTTCTTTATGTTGACGTAAATCAGATAATGTATGTAGACATTGCCATAGAGCAGGAAAGCGCCGATTGTGACGACTGTCTGCTTGTTGCAATTCAGGCAAACAACACAAACGCATCCGCAGCATTTATTGCGTATTCAGAAGACGGAAAAACAGCTAAAGTTGCGGTTACAGGTAAAAAAGAAGGCTCATTTACAATGCAGATTTCTTCGCTCAGCGGCGAAGTCAATAAAAAGCTGAACTTTACAATACTTGTGCCGGCTACTAAGATTGAATTGTGGAACGGCAAAAACAAAGTTACCGAGGAAGGCGTATTTGTTCCCGAAAATCATCAGACACAGTTTACCGCCAAGTTTACTCCTTCCAATACAACGGATAAGATAGAGTGGTCTGTCGATGATACAACAAAGGCTGAGATTTCCAAGGACGATGGCATACTGACAGCCAAGAAGGCAGGCACTGTAATAGTTACCGCCAAGGTAATTCCGACCGAAAATTCCGAAAGAGGATTATATGTTACAACTACGGTAACCGTAGTTAAGGCTAATCCGATAACTGAAATCAATTTCCCGTTCAAAGACATTTCACTTAAAGTCGGAAGCAAATATGACGCACTTGCGGTACTCGATAAATCCATACTTGATTCAAGTCAGTCATCAACCGATAATATTATATGGACATCAAGTAATGAAAAAATAGCAAAGGTAGATTCTGTCACCGGAAATGTTACGGTACAGAACGCTAAAGGCTCAGCTGTAATCACGGCAACAACAGACAGCCTTACGCCTGTCAGCGCATCGTTTACGGTCAACGCTTATACGCCTGTAACAACAATGACATTCTCCTCGCAGAGTTATACACTGCTTACAGGAAATGATATTTATGAGATAGCGCTCAAGGAAAACCCCACTACAGCAAACGAAAAGATCGAGTGGGAGATAAGCGACGAGAGTATCCTCAAGATAGTTGACAGCACATACAATTCAGAATCCAACATTCAGATACTCAAGGTAAAGGCGCTCAAGACGGGCGATTGCAAGATTACCGCAAGAACAGTAAGAATACCCACATTAAAGGAACCCGAGCCTGTTCAGGTAGAAGCAACCTGCGGCGTAGTTGTTGTTGCTCCTGTAACTATGAGCAATACAACGATTACGCTTTCAGAAACTTCATTTAATTATACAGGAAAAGAGATAAAACCCGTTGTAACGGTAAAGTATGACGGAAAGTTGCTCTCTGAAAAGACGGATTACACGGTATCATATTTCAATAACAAGGATATCGGTACTGCAAAGGTAACTGTAACCGGTGTCGGAAGATATGTAGGCAGTGTAGATAAGTCGTTTGAAATCAAGCTCCCTGCCGTTACAGGATTTGCTATAAAGAGCAAAACCGACTCATCTGTGACATTCTCGTGGAACAGAAACGCAAATGCTACAGGTTATATCATCGAAAAGCAGAACGGAGCAAAGTGGACACAGGTAGCAAAGATTACATCGAACGGCACGGTTACTTACACGGTGTCAAAGCTGAGTGTGGCAACAACACACACATTCCGTATAAAAGCGTATAAGACTGTAGGTAATAGCACTTATTACAGCGATGTTTCAAAATCAGTTCAGCATAAAACTCCTCTCGGAGCGGTAAGCGGCTTCAAGGTTAAGTCATTAACCAGCACCAATGTAACATTGCAGTGGAACAAGAATGCAAATGCAAGCGGTTATGAGATAGAGCAGTATAAGGGCGGCAAGTGGACTAATGTTGCAAAGATAACAAGCAACGCAACGACTTCATATACCGTCAAGGGATTAGCGGCAGGAACAGCAGGATACAAGTTCCGTATGAGAGCGGTCATGGATGGTGCTTACAGCGATTATACATCGGAATTGACTGTAAATACCAATCCTTACGGCGTTGGCGGATTCAAGTGTTCTTCAAAGTCAAGTACCTCTGTTACATTAAAGTGGAACAAGGGTACAACGGCAAGCGGCTACCAGTTACAGCAGTATAAGGACGGCAAGTGGGTAACTATCTATACCGGCACAAAGGCTACCGATACAAGCTACACTGTAAAGAATCTCAAGGCAGGTACAGCCGGCTACAGATTCAGAATCAGAGCGTACAAGACCTACGGAAATACTAAGCAGTACGGCTCATGGAGCAGTGAGGTAAAGGTAAATACCAATCCTTACGGCGTAGGCGGTTTCAAGTGTTCTTCAAAGTCAAGTACCTCTGTTACATTAAAGTGGAACAAGGGTACAACGGCAAGCGGCTACCAGTTACAGCAGTACAAGGGCGGCAAGTGGGTAACTATCTACACCGGAACAAAGGCTACCAACACAAGCTACACTGTAAAGGGCTTAAAGGCAGGTACGGCAGGCTACAGATTCAGAATAAGAGCGTACAAGACTTACGGAAATACTAAGCAGTATGGTTCGTGGAGCAGTGAAGTTAAAGTTAACACCAACCCTTACGGCGTTGGCGGATTCAAGGCTAAATCCACAGCCAAGAAGTCAATAACGCTCGGCTGGAACAAGGGTACGACCGCAAGCGGTTACCAGTTACAGCAGTACAAGGGCGGTAAATGGGTAACTGTTTACACGGGTACTAAGGCTACTTCTACAAGCTGTACGATAAAGAGCCTGAAGGCTAACACAAGCTACAAGTTCAGGATAAGAGCGTATAAGACTTACGGAAATACCAAGCAGTACGGTTCGTGGAGCAAGGAGCTTACGGTAAGGACAAAGAGGTAAGCGGTTAAACTGAATATAAAAACGGGCATCGGCATTTACCGATGTCCGTTTTTCTGTTTATTGCCTGTCGAATCTTATATCAAACCACCTTAGCCGGTATTCTGTCTGCAAGAGATATGCGAAAATCTGCGGTTGTGCTTTCGGGCGGAAAACCGCACAATTACCGAAGATGAGCTTCGCAATAGTAAAAAAGCAATGAGGGTTCAAGACGAATTGCATAATTTACCCATCTGGGTAATGTCATTTTGCCAAATGCGGTGTAAAATATAATAAAGAGCAGTGGGCTTATATGAACTTTGAAAATTATAATGAGGAGGTAAAGGATTATGAAAATAAAATTTAAACGCATTACAGCTTTGTTTGCGGCACTTGCTATTATGATAACCGCACTGCCGCTGACGATCATACCTATCAGTGCCGCAGGCACCGATGGCGAAAGCACAGAGTATTCAAGTGACGGATACCTTATCGTCCGCAATTACCGGCAGCTGAGATTGGCATACAACGGCAGTGAGGAGTCTAAGATAAGGCTTGGCGCAGATATTGACTGCGACCCTGAGGAATATAAACCTAACTATCTGACGAGATTGTGTCCGCCTATAGAAAGTGACAAGACGCTGGACCTTGCCGGATATACGCTTAAAAAGACAGGTAACAGTATTGACTCGCAGGATCATTTGTTGAGCGTCCAATACAGTAAGCTGACCATCGAGGACTCGGTGGGAACGGGTAAAATGTATTTCTATGCCAAGGATGTAGCCCAGAATCTGTTTTTGGCTGAGAACAGAAGTACGATCGTTATAAACGGAGGTACATTCTGCTACACGGGTACCAATGCGATGTATTGTGAAATGATCAAGCTGAGTGCGTCGGATCTTGTAATCAACGACGGTTATTTTGACGCACAGATCGGTACTCCGATAAAGCTGGATAACGGTTTTGCCGGCAAACAAAGAACGCTTAATTCTACTGTTCTGATAAACGGAGGTACTATAGTAACTACCTCCAGTATAGCGCTCTCCTCGATAGACGGTTGTGATTATTACGCATCGCTGGTTATGACGGGCGGAACCATCACAAACAAGAGCAAGGGCAGAGTGACCGATAAAACGGGAACGATAATTTCCGATCCGTATTTTGTCCGTGTTACAAGTGACGAGGCGTTACAGAACAAGTATTACAACATAACGCTCCTGGGCGGAACCATGCCGCTTAGCCCGAATGATATAAATGTATATTATCCTGCTGATAAGGCGGTACTTACTTCTAAAGCAGGTACGATCACAAATTCTGCAGAAAAGGTAGAGTACACGACTCTGCTTACCGCACCGCAGGCCGGCATTGACGAAAAGAAGGCTATGGCCGCAAGAGGTGCAGACGAGATATGCAGGCTGAAGACCGACAGAAATAATTATGTGCTGAGCCATACCAAACGCACCCGTTTTACCGTCAACAGCAACAGCGTAGGTAAGATTGACCTGCTCACTCAGGCTCCCAATCCGTACAACACGGGCGATCCGATAAAAACGGTAGATTGGTATGTATCCAAGAATTTCGGCTCGTTCACAGGAATTCCCGAAGCTATAAACGAACTGTCGTATACGCCGCCTGAGGTTACGGAAAAATGCACAATGCTGTATAAGGCTGTTATAAATTACGGCAATGTGCTGAGAATCAACGAGATAATAATAATTGATTATGACTTTGAAGCCGTAACGGGAATCAAGGCGGTCGTGTCAGGCTTTCACGGTGGATCGAAGTTAAGCGACGTCAGCGTTGTGTCGGGTGAACCCGAAAAATACAGTCTGACGATAAACAATATCCGTGATGTTTACGGAAACAATATAGTAAACGATCGTCAGCTGTGCAAAGGCTTCAAATACAACATATTTATAAAAGTAAAGCTGAACAGCGGATACGTTGCAGCGTATACAACCGACACAGTAAAGATGCGCAGGTTTGAGGATCCCGCAAATGAATGGCAAGCGGCAGACCATATTTACATCGGCCTTAACGAGATTGCATTTAAGAGCGTTCTTGTTTGCGATGAAGGAATCAGGACGGTCGGGGTCGAAATCAGCAACTTCCTGCCTTACAGACAGGTAAACGATCTGCAGCTTACTTCATCGGAACCTGATAAATATTCGGTAACTCTTGTCACGCCGCTTTTAAACACATGGGAATATAACGAAGAGGTTTACGACGATGACGAGCTTATAGTAGATAACTGTTATGCGGTCGAATTCAAGGTAACGCCTAAGTCGGGATATGCGCTTTCTCCCGGTTATATATTCCGATGCAGGCTTGATACTTACAGAGAAGGATTCTGGCTGACATCCGAAGACAAGGAACTGTTCACGGTTTCCAATGACGGAACGGTAGTGATTAACAGTCTGAGGGTGCCGTTTGAAGAATATGATCAGAATATATATGTACAGATAACGCCTCCGAAGGCAGGAGGAACTCCGGCAAAGAGTTTCATCTCACATAATCTTCCTGAGCATATGAGCCTTATAAGTATTGACTGGTATGACGATGAAGAGTGGAAAACACCGACTGTATTTGAGAAGGGCAAGACGTACTGGTGCTATATATACATCAATGCCGACTGCTATGAGTATAATCTCAAAAAAGCAAAATTCTATCTGAACGGAACTCAGGTCAGACAGGATTACAGTTACAATTCAAAATACAAATACTACTATATTCTCGGTTATACGGAAATCAAGATCGAAAATGATGTTGCAACTCCTACAGGCTTTGCGGCGGAATCTGCGACTTCATCGAGCGTTTCGCTGAAGTGGGATAAGAACGCAAATGCGAGCGGTTATGAGATAGAGCAGTACAAGGGCGGAAAGTGGACGCAGATCGCTAAGATAAATAACAGCTCCACGGTTTCGTACAATGTAAGCGGACTTGCCGCCGATACAACGTACACGTTCAGGATGAGGGCATATAAGACTTTGTCGTCAGGTACGGCATACAGCGACTATGTAAGGCTTGCGGCGAAAACGCAGCTTACAAATACCGACAAATTTGTCGGCACCGCAATATCTCCTACAGCTGTAAAGCTGGACTGGAACAGGAACGATAAGGTTACAGGCTATATAATAGAACAGTACAAGGGCGGAAAGTGGACTCAGATAGCGGTAACAAAGAACAACACAACGCTTACCTTTACTGTAAAGGGGCTGGCGGACGCAACACCTTATTCATTCCGCATAAAGACATACAAGAATGCCGACGGCAAGACAAACTACAGCGGCTATACCACAGTTAAGGCGGAAACTCCTCCTGCGGCAGTGAAGAATGCAAGAGTTACCTCGACCACGGCTACATGGATAACTCTTGAATGGGAACGTAACGCTAACGTTACGGGATATGCGATAGAGCAGTACAAGGGCGGAAAGTGGACGCAGATAGCGGTAACAAAGAATAACACGACGCTGAAGTTCATTGTCAAGGGTCTTAACCCGGATACGAAATATTCGTTCAGGATAAGAGCGTATAAGACAAACGGCACAAAGACAACCTACGGCGGCTATGTTTCGATGGCCGGAACGACCAGAATTGCGAACGTGGCTAAGTTCAATGCAACGGCGTTGTCGCAGACGGCGGTAAAGCTTAGCTGGAGCTGCAACACAATCGCCTCGGGATATGTCATTGAACAGTACAAGGGCGGAAAGTGGACGCAGATAAACGTTATCAGAGATAAGAACGTAACGACAATGGTTGTCGGCTCGCTCGCAAAGGGAACAACGTATTCCTTCCGTATGAAGTCATTCAAAACGGTTGACGGAAGCAACAGGTTCAGCGAGTACATTTCCGCAAAGGTAACAACGGCGAAATAAAATCAAAGTGACAGCGAGGGCAGGTAGTGTTACCTGCCCTCAGACTGTCGATAAACTTCTATCGTTATCAAAAATGGGGGTTTAGCGTCGCTTGCTCTGCTGGTTTTGCATCTCTGCAAAGTCAGCTGTTTGTGCCGTTGCATCGTGCAACGGCT
>ERZ791915.1002-NODE-1002-length-23831-cov-3.022586_pt1 | contig 23831 bp, 18 predicted proteins | sample MGYA00510139_ERZ791915 | MGnify/ENA primary metagenome ERZ791915 (study PRJEB30046, sample SAMN00792117) | human gut metagenome | study: EMG produced TPA metagenomics assembly of the A metagenome-wide association study of gut microbiota in type 2... | reverse complement strand
ATATCATCATGGTAATGCTGGGGTCGCTTGCCTTGGGCTGTGTGCAGATTCTTGTCGGTATGGTCATCGGTTTTATCTACAAGCTGAAGCACGGCGAGATAGCCAGTGCCCTGTGCGAGGAAGCTGCCTGGTGGGTTATTATTGGCTGTGGTGTGGCATTGGGCATCACCGGGAAAAAGACATTCCTATGGGTGTTGTTGGCGGTCTTGATTATTAGCCAGGGTTATGGCAAAAAGGGCATCGGCGGAAAGCTCGTCGGCATCGGCGGCTCGGTTTACAATCACATCACCGGCTACTTCGGGGATATCCTCTCCTATGTCCGGCTGATGGCGCTAATGCTGGCCGGTGCGGTCATTGCGCAAGTATTTAATACTCTGGCAGCTATCCCTGGCAATCTGATTGTATTTATTATTGTATCGCTGTTGGGCAATGCTCTTAATTTTGCCTTGAATTTGCTGGGCTGTTATGTCCATGACATGCGGCTTCAGTGTTTGGAATTTTTCAAGTACTTCTACCGGGATGGCGGACGCGCGTTTAAGCCCGTTGCGGCTCAGCCCAAATATTACAGAATAGCAGAACAATAAAAAGGAGCGTATGAAAAATGAGTTTTCTGGAATCTTTCGGTGGTTTGGCGCTGGCCCTGCTGGGCGGCGGTTTGGCGGCTGGTTTGAGTTGTGTTGGCTCGGCCAAGGGAACCGGTATGGCAGGTGAAGCCGCTGCCGGCCTGATGTGCGAAGATCCCGGCAAGTTTGGTAAAGCAATGATTTTGCAGGTGCTGCCCGGTACGCAGGGTCTGTATGGTACCGTCGTGTGGTTTTTCTCCATTTATGCCATTGGCCTTTTGAATGGCAATACCGACTTGAGCGTGATGGAAGGCTTGCGCTGCTTTGCGGCCTGCTTGCCTATGGCGTTGGGCGGATTGCTTTCTGCTATTGCGCAGGGGCGTGTAGCGGCTTCCTCCATCAATATTCTGGCCAAGAAGCCATCCGACTGGTCCAAGGGTCTGGTACTGTGTGGCATTGTGGAGTTTTATGCAATTCTTTCGCTGCTGGCTTCGATGCTGATGCTGTACTTCCTGTTCCTGGCGTAAGCAAAACGGGAGAAAGGAGCCCTTATGGAAGGAATCGAAAAGATCACTGCGCGCATCATTGAGGATGCCGAGCGGGAGACTGCCCAAATGCAGCGGGAAAATGAAGAAAAGATCAATGCCTTGACGGCGGAAGCTCAGTCGGCGGCGGAGCAGGAGAGCCTGGAACTCCTGACCCGCGGACGCCGTGCGGCGGAGGAACGGCGGGAGCGCCTGTCCTCTTCGGCGGCGGTGGAGTGCCGTAAGATGGAGCTGGCAGCAAAGCAGGAATTGCTGAATGAAGCTTTTGCGGCGGCGGTGGAAGAGTTATGCCACTTGCCTCGAGAAAAATATCTTGCGCTGATCGCTTCACTAGCTGCGGAAGTGGCCGAAGGAGGGGAGGAGATGATCCTTTCCCCACAGGATGCAAGTGAAATTGGACCAGAGGTTGTACTGCTGGCGAATACCGCCTTACGCGAAGCAGGTAAACCGGGAAAGCTGACCCTTAGTGCCGAGCCCCGTTCTATTCCGGGCGGATTTATCCTCAGCCACGGTGATGTAGAGCTGAACTGTGCCTTTGATACCCTGGTGCGGCTGCAGCGGGAAAAGCTGGAGAAAGAGGTCGCTGCGATCCTCTTTCCCGTACAGTAAGGAGGGGCTGCGATGACCCCCATCAAGGATACTGACTATTTGGCGGTCTCTGCGTGGCTGCATGCAATGGAGACCCGCCTGCTGACTCCGGAAAAGGTGGAGCGTCTACTGGAAGCAGCCAGTGAGACGGAAGCCCGTAAGCTGCTGACGGAATGCGGTTATGCCGAAGCTCTCCCGCTGGAGGAAGCGCTGCGGGAGCATCGGGAAACGCTCTACAAAGAGCTGGCGGCTGCTGTGCCGGATCCAAGGCTCATTGAGCTATTCCAGCTCAAATACGATTACCATAACATCAAGGCGATCCTTAAGGCAGAACGCCGAGGAATTTCGCCGGAAGCATTTCTGCTGCCAGGCGGTCGGTATGATGCCGCTCAGCTGCAAAGCGAATGGCAGCAGGAGCATATGTTCCAGGTAAGTGATACAGCCCGCCGTGCGGCGCAGGAAGCAGCAGCTCTTCTGCGGGAAAATGATCCGCAAGGTGCTGATCTACGGTTGGATGCTGCTTGTTATGATGAAATGCGCACTTTGGCTGAGGAAATGAAAAGCAACTTTTTACAGGGGTATGTGCGGCAGCTTATTGACGCCGCAAACCTGCGTACCGCCGTACGGGCCGCCCGCAGCGGCAGCAGTGAGGTACTGCCCCGTGCCCTTTTGGAGGGCGGCAGCGTTTCCCCCCATGGCATAATGATGACAGAGCCCGGCAAGCTGGGCGAGCTGTTTGGTGCGGGGGCGCTGGAAAAGGCGGCAGCTTTGGGCGCCGCGGCAGCGGGGGGCGGTTCGCTTACCGCCTTTGAAAAAGCCTGTGACGAAGCAACCGATGCTTATCTGGCGGCAGCCCGCCGTACCCCCTTCGGGGAGGAAACGGTGCTGTGCTACCTTGCCGCCGTGGAAAATGAGATCACAGCCATTCGCATTATAATGACCGGCCGGCAGGCGGGGCTTTCATCGGAAATGATCCGCAGTCGGCTGCGTCAGGCGGAATAAGGAGGTGCCGAATGTATCAAATAGCTGTACTGGGCGATGCCCAAAGCGTACAGGGCTTTGCGGCACTTGGCTTGCAGGTATGCCCGGCCGAAAACGCCGAGCAGGCCCGCCCCATCCTGCACCGGCTGGCCAAGGAGGATACAGCCATTATCTATGTGACGGAGCAGCTGGCAGCGGGTCTGACCGCAGAGCTGGACCGTTACCGCAAGGCAGTTACCCCTGCCATTATCCTCATCCCCGGTAAAGAGGGAAGCCTCGGACTGGGGATGCAGCAGGTGAAAACCACGGTGGAGCGTGCTGTCGGCGCCGACATCATTTGAGGAAAGGAAGAAAGCCCCATGGGAAAAATCGTTAAAGTCTCCGGGCCGCTGGTGGTTGCCACCGGCTTGGAGGAAGCCAATATGGCGGATGTGGTTCGGGTAGGGGAGCAGCGCCTCATCGGCGAGATCCTGACCATGAACAGTGGCTCCGCCTCTATCCAGGTCTACGAGGAAACCTCGGGTCTTGGACCCGGTGCGGAGGTAGTTACTACCGGTTCACCCCTTTCGGTGGAGCTGGGTCCCGGACTGGTGGAAAATATCTATGACGGAATTCAGCGTCCGTTGGATGCTATCATGAAAAAAGTGGGTGGCAATAATCTCCCCCGCGGGGTGGAAGTGCCGGCCCTGGACCGTGAAAGAAAATGGGAGTTTACCGCCACCGCCCATCCCGGTGATGAAGTCATCGGTGGTGATATTATTGGTACTGTGCAGGAGACCCCCTCCATTTTGCATAAGATTATGATTCCACCCAAGATGAAGGGAAAGCTGGTTTCGATAAAATCCGGCAGCTATACCGTGACAGAAACGGTCGCCGTGCTGGAGCAGCCGGACGGTACCCGTGTGGAACTGCCGATGATGCAGAAGTGGCCGGTGCGTGTGGGCCGCCCTTATCGGCGCAAATTCCCGCCCAGCGTGCCGCTGCAGTCCGGCCAGCGTATTGTGGATACCTTCTTCCCGGTGGCAAAGGGCGGTACCGCTGCGATCCCGGGACCGTTCGGTTCCGGTAAAACGGTGATGCAGCACGCCCTGGCCAAGTGGTCGGATGTGGACCTTGTGGTTTACATCGGCTGCGGGGAACGCGGGAATGAAATGACCGATGTTCTGCGGGAATTCCCGGAGCTGATTGACCCCCGCACCGGGGAATCGTTGATGAAGCGTACCGTACTCATCGCCAATACCTCCGATATGCCGGTGGCCGCCCGTGAAGCGTCCATCTATACTGGCATTACCATAGCGGAATATTACCGTGACATGGGCTATGCCGTTGCCGTTATTGCGGATTCCACCTCCCGCTGGGCGGAAGCGCTGCGTGAGATGAGCGGCCGTCTGGAGGAGATGCCTGGTGAAGAGGGCTATCCTGCTTACCTCTCCTCCCGTTTGGCACAGTTCTATGAGCGTGCCGGTTCCGTCGCCTGCATCGGCAGTAATGAAGAGCGCCGCGGCTCCCTGACCGCCGTGGGCGCGGTATCGCCCCCAGGCGGCGATCTTTCCGAACCGGTTTCGCAGGCAACGATGCGAATTGTTAAGGTGTTCTGGGCGCTGGATGCAAGCCTTGCCTATCGCCGGCATTTCCCGGCCATTAACTGGCTCAATTCCTATTCGCTTTATATCGACAGCCTGCGGCCGTGGTATGAGCAGAACTTCGGCAAGGCCTTCCTGATGAACCGGGAATGGGCGATGTCCATCCTGCAGGAGGAGGCAAGCCTTAATGAGATCGTGCAGCTGGTAGGTAAGGACTCCCTTTCCGCCAAGGATCAGATCACGCTGGAGACCGCCCGTATGGTACGGGAGGACTTCCTGCAGCAGAACTCCTTTGTGGATGTGGATGCCTTCTCGGAATACGACCGTCAGGCAAAGATGCTTTCCATGATCCGCCGGTACGACGGCCTGTGCCGTACCGCCGCCGAGCGCGGCTGCCGGGTAGCCGATCTGTTTATGACACCCTCCCGCGAGAAGCTGGGCCGTGCCAAGAGTGTGCCGGCCGATTGTTATGCGGAGGAATACGATAAGCTGCTGGTACAGATGGAGGAAGAACTGGAAGAGCTGGCACAGAAAGGAGAGGAAACGCTGTGATCCGTGAATATAAAACGATCCGGGAGATCTCCGGTCCGCTGATGGTAGTGGACCATGTGCAGGGCGTGACCTATGATGAATTGGCGGAGATCGAATTGACAGACGGTACCACCCGCCGCTGCAAGGTGCTGGAGGTCAATGGCGATACCGCTGTGGTGCAGCTCTTTGAAGCTTCGGCAGGTATCAATCTGGCGGAGTCCAAGATTCGGTTTTTGGGCCACCCGCTGCAGCTGGCGGTTTCCGGCGATATGCTGGGCCGTGTATTTAACGGAATGGGCCAGCCCATCGATGACGGCCCGGCCATTCTGGCGGAGGAATACAGGGATATCAACGGCCTGGCCATGAACCCTGCCGCCCGCAACTACCCCAATGAGTTTATCCAGACCGGCATCTCTACCATTGATGGCCTGAACACCCTGGTAAGAGGGCAGAAGCTGCCCATCTTCTCTGGCTCCGGCCTGCCGCACGCCCAGCTGGCGGCGCAGATTGCCCGGCAGGCGCGGGTACTGGATGGCGAGAGCAACTTTGCTGTAGTTTTCGCCGCCATCGGTATCACCTTTGAGGAATCGGAATTCTTTGTCAATGAGTTCCGCCGTACCGGCGCCATCGACCGCACGGTGCTGTTTACCAACCTGGCCAACGATCCGGCGGTCGAGCGCATTGCCACCCCGCGTATGGCACTGACGGCCGCTGAGTACCTGGCCTTTGACCTTGGAATGCATGTGCTGGTCATCCTCACCGATATCACCAACTACGCTGAAGCGCTGCGGGAAATTTCCGCCGCCAAGAAGGAAGTCCCCGGACGCCGTGGTTATCCCGGCTACCTGTATACCGACTTGGCCACTATGTATGAGCGGGCAGGCCGGCAGGTGGGCAAGGAAGGCTCCATTACCATGATACCCATTTTGACCATGCCGGAGGACGATAAAACCCACCCTATCCCCGACCTGACGGGGTACATTACGGAAGGCCAGATCATCCTTTCAAGGGAGCTGTTCCGCCGGGGCATTAACCCGCCGGTGGATGTATTGCCCTCACTTTCCCGTCTGAAGGATAAGGGAATCGGGACGGGGAAGACCCGGGAGGATCATTCCGGCACCATGAACCAGCTCTTCGCCGCCTATGCCACCGGCAAGGAAAACAAGGAGCTGATGTCCATTTTGGGCGAAGCCGCTCTTTCCGAGGTGGATCTGCAGTATGCCCGCTTTGCCGATGAGTTTGAGCGGCGGTATGTCTCGCAGGGCAGCGAGGAGAACCGGTCTATCGAGGAAACACTGGACCTGGGCTGGCAGCTGCTGGGCCTGTTGCCCAAGAGCGAGCTCAAGCGCATCAAGCCGGAGTATATCGAAAAATACCTGCCGCAGCAGAGCTAAGGAGGGAGCAACTTGCCGGGAACAATCATTAACCCTACCCGCATGGAGCTGACCCGCCTGAAACGCCAGCTGCGTACTGCCCAACGAGGTCACAAGCTGCTGCGGGATAAGCGTGATGAGCTGATGAAGCAATTTATGGAGACGGTGCGGGAAAACCGTGCTTTGCGCCAGCGTGTGGAACAGGGCCTTTCCGAGGCGCATGCGTCCTTTACGGTGGCGGCGGCGCTGATGACACCGGAGATGCTTGGGCAGTCGCTGCTCATTCCCAGCCGCAGTGTGGAGTTTGATATGAGCTTTGAGAATATCATGTCAGTGGAGGTGCCCCGTTACCATTTTACCGAGCATCAGGGCGGCAGCGCTTATCCCTATGGCTATGTCCAGACCAGCGGAGAACTGGATGACGCAGTGGCATCACTTTCCGGGGTATTCCGGGATATGCTGCGCCTGGCGGAGATTGAAAAGACTACGCAGCTGCTGGCGGAGGAGATAGAAAAGACCCGCCGCCGGGTGAATGCACTGGAATATGTCAAGATCCCGCAGATGCAGGAGAACATCCGCTACATCACCATGAAGCTGGATGAAAACGAGCGCGCCAATACCATCCGGCTGATGAAGGTCAAGGATATGATTCTCAAGGAGGCTATTCTAGAGCAGCGCGCCGCCGATGCAGAGGTCCTGCGGGAAAACGGGCAGCCATCCTAAAATGAATATGAAAAAAGACCTCCGGAGCTGATTGCTTCGGAGGCCTTTTACTGTGACGAATCTATTATGCGGTCTGTTTCTTGGCCTTGGCGGTGCTGTGTGCCACAAGACCGATGACAAGACCGACGGCGGCGGGGCAGATCCAGCCGAGACCGAGGCCCGCAAGGGGCAGAACGCTACCGATCGCTTCGATGATGCCATCGAGGTGGCAGGCGGCACGCAGAGCGGCGGGCAGGGTGCGCAGCAGGTCATAAAGGGCGGAGATCAGCGTAAGGCTGATGACCCAGTTATAGACCTTCTTATCGTGGGAGAACTTGCCGAACAGCGCCAGCAGGATAAGCACGATGGCCAGCGGGTAGAGGAACATCAGCACCGGAACGGCATAATCGATGATGGCGGAAAGACCGAAATTGGCGAAAATGAGGGAAACCAGCGTGAAGATGACCGCCCAGACCCGGTAAGCGGGACCCTTGGGGAACAGGCCGGTAAAGGTCTCGGAGCAGCTGGTGATAAGGCCGACGGAGGTCTTGAGGCAGGCAAGCGTTACGGTGACGGCGAGGATCAGCAGACCGATCCGGCCGAGGAAGGTTTGAGAGATCTGCGCCAGCGCTACACCGCCGTTTTCGGCTGCGGGCAGTACGCCGCGGCTCTTGGCGCTCATGGCGGTGACGGCAACATAGATAAGCCCCATGAACAGGCAGCTGAAGATACCGGCCTTGGCGGTATTGCGTGCTACGGCGCCGGGCTCATCAACGCCCAGTTCCCGGATGACCTGTACCACGATGATGCCGAAGGCAAGGCTTGCAAGGGCGTCCATGGTGTTGTAGCCCTCCAAAAAGCCGGTGAGGAAGGGCTGTTGGATGTAGCCGCCCATAGGCTCCACACTGGAAATGGGAACGGCGGCGGGGGAGACCAGCGTTACCACGACAAGGATGCCGAGGAACAGCAGGAAGAAGGGATTGAGGATCTTGCCGACCCATGTGAGGATCTTGCCGGGGCGCAGAGAAAACAGCAGCGCCGCAATAAAGAACGCCAGCGTGAACAGCAGGAGATACAGCTTCATATTGCCGTTCTGGGGAAGGATCTGTTCCAGCCCGACGGTGAAGGAAACGGTAGCGCAGCGGGGAATAGCAAAGAATGGACCAATGGTGAGGTACAGCGCACAGGTAAAGAAATAGGCATAGGGACGGTTTACCTTGCTGCTGAGGGAAAACAGGCCATCACTGCGGGAAAGCCCCAGAGCTGCAACACCCAACAGCGGCAGTCCAACACCGGTAATCAGCAGTCCCAGAATGGCGCTCCACATATTGCGGCCGGCAAGCTGACCCACTGCAGTGGGGAAGATGAGGTTACCTGCGCCGAAGAACAAGCCAAACAGCATGCTGGCAACATAGACGTACTCTTTTACGGTCAGTTTCTTTTTCATGGTGTCTCCTTTGTCGATGAGGAACGGGAACAAAAACAGTCGGTCGATTATACAAAAAGACCGCAGAAACTGTGTTCCTGCGGATCTCTTTTGGTGGAGACGAAGAGGATCGAACTCTCTACCTCTTGACTGCCAGTCAAGCGCTCTCCCAAGTGAGCTACGCCCCCATGTGTTTTTGGACTGCTTGACCATAATAGCATATCATGGGGAGTTTGTAAAGACCTTTTTTCAAAAAAATTCGGGTAAAACAAAAACTTTACCCGAATCCTTTTGCTTTTATGTTATTCCAGCTCAAAGGCGCCGGTATACAACTGATAGTATTTCCCTTTTTGGGCGATTAGCATATCGTGTGTACCACGCTCGATAATGCGTCCGTGTTCCAGCACCATGATGACATCGGCATTCTGCACGGTGGAGAGACGATGCGCGATGACGAATACCGTCCGGCCATGCATCAGCTGGTCCATGCCGCGCTGTACAATGACCTCGGTGCGGGTATCAATGCTGGAGGTGGCTTCATCAAGAATCATCACGGGTGGATCGGCGACTGCCGCCCGTGCGATGGAAATGAGCTGGCGCTGCCCCTGAGAAAGATTGCCGCCATCACCGGAAAGGATAGTATTATAGCCATCCGGCAGATGGGAGATGAAGTAGTGCGCATTGGCCAGCTTGGCTGCCGCAATGCATTCTTCATCGGTGGCATCCAGTCGTCCATAGCGGATGTTATCCATTACGCTACCGGTAAAGAGGTTGACATCCTGCAGGACCACGCCTAGGCTGCGTCGCAAGTCACTCTTTTTGATCTTGTTAATATTGATACCATCGTAACGGATCTTGCCATCGGCGATATCATAAAAGCGGTTGATAAGGTTGGTGATGGTAGTCTTACCCGCGCCTGTTGCTCCCACGAAAGCTACCTTCTGTCCCGGCTCGGCATACAGGGTAATATCATGCAGAACGGGCTTTCCATCCACATAGGAAAAATCCACATCTTTCATGCGCACATCGCCGTGCTGCCTTATCAGCTCATAGCCGCCTTCCGGCAGAGGCTTTTTCCATGCCCAGATACCGGTGCGGCAGTTGGATTCAACCAATGCTCCGTCCTTCTCCTCGGCATTCACCAGCGTTACTACGCCGTGATCCTCCTCACTGGGTTCGTCCATCAGTTCAAAGATGCGCTCGGCGCCAGCCAGCGCCATGACGACAGAGTTGATCTGCTGGGAAACCTGGCTGATGGGCATGGTAAAGCTGCGGCTGAGCTGCAGGAAAGAAGCAATGCTGCCCAGTGTCATTGTACCGATGCCGGTCAGAGTTAGATTGGGTACCGCGGCTATGGCCAAAAGACCACCCACAATAGCGACCAGTACATACTGTAAATGCCCAAGGTTGCCCATAATAGGCATCATAATATTGGCATAGGTGTTTGCTTTTGTAGCGTTTTCACAGAACTCATTATTGAGTACATCAAAGTCCTTTTGATTTTGTTCTTCATGGCAGAAAACCTTGACAACCTTCTGCCCGCCGATCATTTCTTCAATAAAGCCATTTACTTTGCCAAGGGATTGCTGCTGCTTTACAAAGTATTTGGCGCTGCCGCCACCTACATTCTTTACGACGAACAGCATCAACCCCAAAAAGACAAACATGAGGAGGGTAAGCCACACACTGGTACTCAGCATGGCAATGAATACTGCTGTGATGCTGATGATGGAACTGACCGCGTTGGGCAGGCTCTGGCTGATCATTTGCCGCAAGGTATCGGTATCGTTGGTGTAGTAGCTCATCACATTGCCATGGGTATGGGTATCAAAGTACTTGATGGGCAAGGTTTGCATGTGGGCAAACATATCGTCCCTTATGGTTTTCAGGGTGCCCTGCGCCACGGGGATCATCAGCCGTGTCTGCAAGTAGGAAGCCAGCATACCGGCCAGGTAAATGCACCCCATCATGGTCAAAGCTTGAAGAAGCGGGGCGAAGCTTGGTGCCGACTGTCCAATAAGCGGAGCGATATAATCATCGATCAGCGATTTGAGGAAAAGAGAGGCGGAAACACTGGCTACTGTACTGATGATGAGTAAAATAAAAACACATACCAGCCGGGCTTTATTTCCTTTGGCGATGTAGCCTATAAGGCGCTTCAATGTTCCTCTGGCATCCTTGGCCCGCTTGCCGCCGATAAAGCCTCTTCTAGGAGCCGCACTCATTCTTCCAGCCCCCCTTTCTGTTGAGATTCATAGACCTCACGGTAGATTTCATTATTGGCCAGCAGTTCTTCGTGGGTGCCGCAGGCGTTTATTCTGCCGTTATCCATTACAACGATCTGGTCGGCGTCCATCACCGAGCTGATACGCTGGGCAATAATGATTTTTGTGGTATTGGGGATTTCCTCACGGAAGGCCTGGCGGATCAGCGCATCGGTTTTGGTATCCACAGCACTGGTGCTGTCGTCTAGAATAAGGATCTTCGGTTTGCGCAGAATGGCGCGCGCAATGCACAGGCGTTGTTTCTGTCCGCCGGAAACATTGGCACCACCTTGTTCGATGTAGGTGTTATACCCATCGGGGAAAGTGCGGATGAAGTCATCGGCCTGAGCCAGTTGGCAGGCATGTACCAGCTCCTCATCCGTGGCATCAAGATTGCCCCAGCGCAGGTTTTCTTTTATGGTGCCGCTAAAGAGGGTATTCTTCTGGAGTACCATAGCAACATTGTGTCGCAGTGTCTGCAGGGCATAGTTCCGGACATCTATACCGCCTACCTTTACACAGCCGCCAGTCACATCGTACAGACGGGGGATGAGCTGCACTAGGCTGCTTTTGGAAGATCCGGTGCCGCCGATAATACCAACCGTCTGTCCAGAGGGGATAATCAGGTCAATGTCATCCAGCACCGTTTTATCGGGACGCTTGGCATAGCTGAAGCTCACATCAGTGAATTCCACACTGCCGTCTTTGACCTCGTACACAGGGTTATCACAGTTGGTGATATCACTTTCCTCATCCAGCACTTCCACGATGCGCTCGGCGGAGGCACGGGACATGGTAATCATAACAAATACCATCGAAAGCATCATCAGACTAGAAAGGATCTGCATGATGTAGGTGAAGAAGCTCATTAGGTTTCCGGTGGACATATTTCCAATGACGATCTGTTTGGCACCCAGCCAGGAGACCAAAATCATACAGGCATACACACAGCCTTGCATCAGTGGGGAGTTGAGGGCCAAGATGCGCTCGGCAAGTGAAAAATCCTTATAAATGGTGCCGGAGATGGTATCAAACTTTTCGATCTCGTGGTCCTCGCGCACAAAGTTTTTTACCACACGGATACCGGAAAGATTCTCCTGCACTACGCCATTCAGTCTGTCATAGGTCTTAAAGACCCGTTCAAACACGGGGTGAACATGTTTGATGATAAGGTAAAGCCCCACACCAAGGATGGGAATGACGGCCAGGAAAATGAGAGAAATATCGTGATTGATGCGAAAGGACATGACCATGGCGAAGATGAGCATGGCAGGGCAGCGGATAAGGGTACGAATGATCATCATAAAAGCATTCTGCACATTGCTCACATCGGTAGTCAGACGGGTGACTAGACCAGCGCTGCTGAATTTATCAATATTGGAGAAGGAGTATACCTGCAGATGATGAAACATATCATGCCGCAGATTGCGAGCAAAGCCTGCCGTGGCGCGTGCACAGCTCCGGCCGCTCAGTGCACCAAAAGTAAGCGCTACCAGTGCAAAACCCACTAGAATGGCACCATATCGCAGGATCATGCTCATGTTGCCGGCTTCTATGCCCTTATCAATTAGGCCAGCCATTACAAAGGGGATGGCCACATCCAAAAGCGATTCCACTAGCACATAAAGAGGGGAGAGAATCGCGTCTTTTTTATATTCCCGTATGCATTGGGACAGTCGTTTAATCAATGGTTCGTTCCTCCTTGCCAGGGGTCAAGTTTTCTATCACTTTATCTAGCAGGACATAAAGGGTCTTCAACTCTTCGCCGGTTAATCCGGCAGTCGCTTTCTGCTCTACCCGCAGGATATCCTGCTGCATTTGCGCCAGCTGTTCTATGGCGATCGGTGTTAGGACCAGTCGTTTAAGGCGGGCATCGCCCTCCACGGGTTCCCGCACGATCAATCCGTCCCGCACCATAATCTGCAATATGCCGGTTGCGGTGCTGCGCCGGATATGAAATGCTGACTCCAAGTCCCTTTGAAAGACTGGCTGGTCCTCGTGTACTTCTAAATAACCCAAAAACATTTTCTGCATCATGGTTCCGGGGTGGACTGTATCACGATTGGTGCCCAATTCTTGGTGAATCAAGTTGGAGATTCCTTTAATCTTCATGCATATAGACGGGCGCTTTATCTTCATATTGGCTCCTTTCTATCTTGTTAGGATGCTAACAATTATAGCGCAGTTATATAGTCATTGCAATCGTCAAACTTCACAAGATTAAAGCTGAGATGAAAACAATTTATGAACGGAGTGGGCGGGCATATTTCACATCTTTTACGGAAAAATCTCTGTTACTCTGCGCCTATCATTTTTCCCCACGGTATGGTACAATTAAACTGTATTTTTATAAGGAGGAGCACACAGTGAAAAAACAACTACTTTTCCGCCGTTTTCCGGCGGTTCTATTGGCTCTGCTGACGGTACTGATGCTGGCGTTGCTGCCTGCCTGCGGCGGTATGACAACCCGGCCGATGGGAGAAGATGACCCGCTGGTGCAGGAAAACGGCACGCTGCTGGTTGAGGATGGCTCCTATTCTACGCCAGAGAAGGTGGCAGAATACCTGCATTTTTATGGCCATCTGCCACAGAACTATTTAACCAAGCAGGAAGCGAAAGCACTGGGGTGGGCTGCTTCCCAGGGAAACCTGTGGGAAGTAGCCGAAGGAAAATCCATTGGCGGTGATCGCTTTGGCAACCGCGAGGGTCTGTTGCCGGAAGCTGATGGACGCACCTGGTACGAGTGTGATGTGAACTATATGGGCGGCTTCCGTGGGGCGGAGCGGCTGCTCTATTCCAGTGATGGACTGATCTACTATACCGATGATCATTATGCAAGCTTTACCCTGGTTTATGGCGAGGAGGAAACACCATGAGAGAAGTTTATCTAGAGGGCCGGCTGATGACCGACCGTGCCGCGGCGCATGCAGAGATCAAGGATAAGCTATCCTTGCCGGAGTATTATGGTGCCAATTTGGATGCTCTGTGGGATTGCCTGATCGAAATAGGAGAGGAGACGGTTATTACAGTCCGTTATCCAGGCGCTATGTTTTCTGCCCTGCGGGAATATGGCTGCCGTTTGCTGATGACATTTTTTGAGGCAGAAAAAGAAAACCCTGTTCTACACATTATCATTGGGACCCACACCGCCAACCGAGAGGAGGAAACTGAATGAGTGCTGTTCATTTTCCAAAGGGCTTTGCTCTTGGGGCAGCTTCCGCTGCTACCCAAATTGATGGCGACTGCAAGGAAAGCAACTGGTATGAGTGGTACAAAAATGGAAAGATAAAGGATAACAGCGATCCCAATATCGCAACTGACCATCGCGGCCATTTGGAGGAAGATACCCGCCTAATGGCGGAAATGGGAATTCGTCACTACCGCTTTGGGCTGGAGTGGGCCCGGCTGGAGCCGCAGGAGGGCCAGTTTTCGCAGGAAGAGATTGAAAAGGTGCGAGAGGAAATTACGCTGCTGCACCAAAATGGCATTCATGTGCTGCTTACCCTGCATCATTTCTCCAATCCTCTGTGGTTTGAGCATCAGGGCGGCTTTTTGGGCAAAAATGCCGTAAAGAGGTACCTTGCCATGGTGGAATTTGCTGTGCGCCACCTTGGTGATCTGGTGGATGAATATGTTACCATCAATGAACCAAATGTCTATGCGGTCTGCGGTTACTTGGGGGCAGGCTTCCCCCCTGGGGAATTCAATATCTCCCATGCTCTGCGGGTAATGAAGGTGATGGGCGAATGTCACCGTCGGGCTTACCGGTTGATTCATAATATCCATAAAGAACTGGGCTATGCCGAACCAAAGGTTGGCCTAGCCATGCATATGCGCGCCTTTGTGCCGTACAATGCGAAAAATTTGTGGCATCGCATTGCTTGCCGCATTTCGGAATACAACTTCCAGACCAAGTTGAACAAGACTTATATGCTGGGCCCCGAGGGCCCCTACGCCGATTTTTTGGGCCTCAATTATTATGCTCGTACTGCTACCTCCGGCTTGGGGGATGGTACTTTGCCGAATGTTCCGGTGAATGATCTAGGCTGGGAGATCTACCCGGCTGGCATTGTGGAGTGCTGCCAAAAACTCCACGCCATTCTGCCAGAATTGCCCATTTACATCACCGAAAACGGTACGGCCGATAATAATGATGCGTTCCGCCGTCGTTATCTTTATGAGCATCTCAAGGTTCTTTCGGAAAGTGGTCTGCCCGTCACCCGCTATTACCACTGGTGCTTTGTGGATAACTTCGAATGGCTGGAGGGCTTTACTGCCCGCTTTGGTCTTGTGCATTTCGATACCGATACTCATGCCCGCACCATCAAAAAGAGCGGAGAGTTCTATGCCCATATGATTGCGGAGCATGGTATCACCGGAGAAATGGCGGCAGAGGTGGAAAAGGAGGTCTATCCCAATGGCTGATACCCCTTGGTGGAAGCAAAAAGTTATTTATCAGATCTATCCCATGAGCTTTTGCGATAGCAATGGTGATGGTATTGGCGACCTACCGGGTATCATTTCCCGGCTGGATTATCTGCAAAAGCTCGGTGTTGGCGCCCTGTGGCTTTCACCGGTCTATCCCTCACCCAATAAGGATAACGGCTATGATATCAGCGATTACTGCAATATCCACCCCAATTATGGTACGCTGCAGGATATGGATACCCTCATTGCAGAAGCAAAAAAGCGGGACATCCGCATTATTATGGATCTTGTTATCAACCACACCAGCGATCAGCATGAATGGTTCCAGAAGAGCCGCCGCCGCATAGAACCTTACACCGATTATTACATCTGGCGGAAAGGGGAAAAGGGCAAAAAGCCCACCAACTGGGGTAATTTCTTCGGTGGAGATTGCTGGGAGTACGATGACCTGCGTGGGGAATATTATCTTCATCTTTTCGCTAAGGAACAGCCTGACCTCAACTATCACAATGAAGCAGTCATCGAAGCGATTGAAGAAGCCATGCATTTTTGGCTGGAGCGGGGTGTGGCAGGCTTCCGCTGTGATGTCATCAATATCATCTATAAGGAAGCCATCAAGAACGGCAAATGGCGTCCTGCCCTCACCGGCAGCGAGTATTATCTCTCCACCCCAGGCTGCCATCGGGTGCTGCACCGTCTCCATGAAGATGTGCTCGCCAAGTATGATGCCTTTACAGTAGGGGAGACGGTTTTTGTTACGCCTAAAATGGCGGATGACCTAGTCAATCCCGCCCGTGGGGAACTTTCCACGGTATTTGCCTTTGAGCACATGGAAACCGACTGCTATAAAATCAAATGGTTTCTGCGCCGGTTTAGTCCAGATCGATTCTTTGCCTGCTTGACCAAGTGGCAGAAGGCTCTGCCGTGGAATACCGTTTATCTTGAAAACCACGATCAGCCCCGCTCGGTTTCTCGCTTCGGTAATGATACCCAATATCATGATGAAAGCGCCAAGGCACTTGCCACGCTCGTTCTTACCTTGAGGGGAACACCGTTTCTGTATGAAGGGCAGGAGATCGGTATGACCAATTTCGATTTCTCCGACATGGAAAAGGTACAGGATGTGGAATCCATCAATATCTGGAATATGGGCAAGCAGCTGCATCTGCCGCATTCGCTGCGCTGGCGCATGATAAAAACCAAGAGCCGGGATAATGCCCGCACCCCCATGCAGTGGAATGATAGCCCCAATGCAGGCTTTACTACTGGTACGCCGTGGCTTTCGGTCAATGGCAATTATCCCCGTATCAATGTGGCAGAGCAGGAGAATGCGCCAAACTCTGTTTTAGCGTATTACCGGCAGTTGATTGCTTTCCGTAATGGCAGTGAGATTCTACAAGCAGGTGATTTTTCCGAATTATATCGCAAGGATGGAGTTTATGCTTACCGCCGCAGTCTAAATGTCGAAAGCCTTATTGTTGTTATCAGCCTTTCTACAAAGGAACGACCCAATCCCGTTTCAGGCACCGTTGTCCTTTCCAACTACGGTCGGCAGGAAAGTCCCGCCTGCCTTTCTCCTTATGAAGCACTCATTCTGCGGGAGGTGTAGGCTATGAGACATATCACTCAGCAGGAAAATACCTTTCTGCTTTCCACCGCTCATGCTGCTATGCTGCTTCAAATTACAAAGTACGGTCATGTGGAACTGCTGCATTACGGCATGCCGGTATCCATAGAAGACGCCGCGGCCTTGGCAGCCCGCCGTACTATGCCCTATGGCAGCCAGGTGATGTATACCGAAGAAGACCCCACCTACTGCCTCGATAATATTCCTCTTCTCTGGTCGGGGGTTGGCAAAGGCGATTTCCGCATTTCACCTATTGAACTGGAATTGCCGGACGGCACCCTTACCACTGATTTCGTCTATGAGGATTGTACCCTCCGTGCAGGGACGCTGCCCGCTGTGGGGTTGCCTGCTGCCTACGATGAAAGCGGTGAAGCGGAAACGCTGGTGCTTTCCCTCAGGGAAAAGAAATTTGCCCTGCGGCTGGAGATTATCTTCACCGTGTTTCCAGCAGCGGATGCCATCACCCGTCGCACTGTTCTTTACAATGACGAAACTGTTCCAATTACTGTTCATAGCCTGATGAGTCAGCAGATCGATCTCCCACAGCGAGAGTATGAGATGCTTACCCTTGATGGTGACTGGATCAGCGAAGCGCATGTGCATACCCGGTCGGTGCAGCCGGGGCGGCTGGTCAATGAAAGCACCACCGGCTTTTCCTCCAACCGGCACAATCCCGGCGTGATCCTACTGGAACAGGGAACAGGAGAGAATACCGGTCTTGCCTATGGCTTTAATCTGCTGTACAGCGGCAGCCATTACACTGCTGTGGAGCGCTCTCCGCGTGACTTTGTTAGGATTATCTCCGGTATCCAGCCGCAGGGCTTCTGCTGGCGGCTTCCCGCAGGGGAAATTTTCCGTGCACCGGAAGCGGTGATGACTTTTTCCAATGAGGGCCTAAATGGCCTTAGCGGCAATTTTCATCGCTTTGTACGGCAGCATATCCTGCGTGGAAATTGGAAGGAAAAACCTCGTCCGGTCTTGCTTAATAACTGGGAGGCGTACTTCTTTGATTTTACCGAAGCGAAATTGCTTTCCCTCGCCAAACAGGCCAAAGCGGTCGGCGTCGAGCTGTTTGTTTTGGATGATGGCTGGTTTGGTGAGCGAAACAGCGATACAGCGGGTCTTGGCGATTATACCGTCAACCGCAAAAAACTTCCCGGTGGCATCGAAGGCCTGGCGCAGAAGATCACAGCGATGGGCCTTCGCTTCGGCTTATGGTTTGAACCGGAATCTGTTAATCTGGAGAGTAAGTTGTACCGCACCCACCCAGAGTGGGCCTTACAGCAGCCGGGACGGCAGCCCTCTATGGGACGGCACCAGCTCCTGCTTGACCTTACCCGTCCTGAGGTGCGGGATTATATCGTTCACCACATTACCCATCTTTTGGACCATTGCCCCATCACCTATGTCAAGTGGGATATGAACCGCCACATGAGCGATCTTTATTCCGCTGTCACGGCGGGCGGGGAGCTGCCCCACCGGTATATGCTGGGGCTTTACGAGGTGCTGGAACGCATCTTTACCCCTCGCCCCCATATCCTTTTGGAGACCTGTTCCTCCGGGGGTAACCGTTTTGATCTTGGTATGCTGTGCTACTCGCCGCAGATTTGGTCGAGTGATGATACCGACCCGATTGAGCGTCTTTCCATTCAGAAAGGGCTCAGCTATTTCTACCCGCCCTGCACCATGGGCGCCCATGTTTCACAGTCGCCCCATCAGCAGACTCTAAGACAGACACCGCTTTCCACCCGTTTCAATGTCGCTGCCTTCGGTGTTCTGGGATATGAATTAGATTTGGGCGAGCTTTCCCCGCAGGAGAAAAATCAGATCGCCGCGCAGATAGAATGGTACAAAAAATACCGCCCCACCCTGCAATACGGCGATTTCTTCCGTGTTCCCACTCGTCGTCAGGGGCTTGTCAGTTGGGCGGCGGTCGCACCGGATAAGAAACAGGCTGCTGTCCTGCTGGCGCAGCGGCTTTGTACGGCGGCTCCTCCAGCGGACTATCTCACGGTTCCGGGGTTGAAGTCGGAGGCCAGATACCGTGTTGTTGCTGTACCGCAGCAGGTGGCGGTTGCTCGGTTCGGCGGCTTGGTCAAGCACATTGCCCCGGTCAAGCTTTCCACCGATGGCCTGGTGCTGCGCACGGTCAATCGCCACTACGCCCTGCCGGATGGCAGCTTCACCGCCATGGCTTCCGGTGCGGCATTGGCCAGCGGTATTCCGCTTAATGATCAGTTTCTTGGCACAGGCTACCATAAAGATCTGCGCCTTTGGGGGGATTTTGGTTCCCAGCTATATCTCGTCGAGCAACTCGGCGAAAATGAGGAGGATAACACCAAATGAATAAACTGGATAGAAGAAATATGATTTTCTTCGGACTTGGTACCATTGGGCGGGATATGTTCTATGCCTTTGAAGCTAATGCCCTCATTTACTACCTTTCCAATGTTCTCAGCCTGCCGTTAGGCGTCTTTTTGGCTACCAGCATGGTTTTTACTGTGCTGCGTGTCTTTGATGCTCTGAACGACCCGCTGATGGGTCTGCTGGATAATACTCGCTCCCGTCACGGACGCTTTAAGCCCCCGATGGCGCTGGGGGCCTTGGCGGGCGGTGCTTGCTACCTTGTCCTTTTTGCCGATTTTGGTTTGCGGGATTATTGGTTTGTGGCGGTGTTTGCCATTGCCTATATTTTGTGGGATATTTTCTATGGCCTCAATGATATTGCATACTGGTCCATGCTGCCCTCCCTTTCGGTAGAGCAGAAGACCCGTGAAAAGATGGGCGCCTTTGCCCGCATCTGCGCCAATATCGGTATGTTCTCCATCATGGTCGGCTGGGAGCCCATTACCTCCGGTATGGGCAATACCCCCAAGGCGTGGTTTACCGTGGCACTCGCCGTTACCATTCTCATGCTGCTGTTCCAGCTCTTCACACTGTTCGGTGTCAGGGAACGCAAGGATATGTTCCGGCGCGAGGAGGAAAAAACCACCCTGCGTGGCATGTGGGAAGTCCTCACCAAAAACGATCAGCTCCTGTGGACCACCCTTGCCATGTCACTCTTTAACATCGGCTACATGAGTACCACTACTATGGCCATTTACTACATGCAGTATGTTTACGGCAATAAGGATATGTACGCGGTGCTGGCGGCGGTCGTTGGCATGGCGCAGCTGCTGGCGCTGGTCATCTTCCAGTCTTTCTCCAAGCGGATGCCGCGCGAGAAATTGTATCTTTTGGCTACTATCCTTGTTATGATCGGCTATGCCATCTTCTTCTTTGCTGAGGTCAGCATTATCCTCATCGCTGTGGGCGCTTTGTTTATCTTTATCGGCCAGGCGTTCATTCAGCTGCTTATGCTCATGTTCCTGGAGGACACCATCGAGTACGGCCAGTGGAAAAACGGTAAGCGCAGTGAGAGCATTACCCTCTCGGTGCAGCCGCTTATCAATAAAATCGGCGGCGCTGTTTCCATGGGCATCACCAGTCTGATGTTGGTCTGGTCTGGTATTAAGGTCGGCGAGACTGCGGCGGAGAGTATCTCGGCGAGCGGCCAGTTCACCGTCAAGCTTATGATGATCGTTCTGCCTGTGGTGTTCATTCTGGCAGGTTATATCATCTATCGCTGCAAGTTTAAGATCAATAAGGAAATGTATGACCGAATTATCAGTGACCTGTGGGTGCGTGGCGAACTGCACGCCGAACCGGCAGATGTTGTTGAAGTGACAGAAACAGTCGAAGTAAAAATCACTAAGGAATAAATAATATAAAAAACGGCTCCTAACCCATCGCAGGGCAGGGAGCCACTTTTCTGTTTTCCTGTTTCATTCCAGCGGAGGAAAAAATCGGTTCCGGCTATGTCGCTTCCCTCAACAGGCGCCAGCCCGCCTTTCGTCGGGCGCTAGCCTGTTTTCGGTGGCTCATTGCCGTCTCCCGCTTTTTCCTCTCCGCCTTACTTTCACTCCGCCACGATCCCCTCAGTGTCCACCGCAAGCTCCATGATATTCCAGCGGTGTTCTAAGCGTTTGCATTTCTCAGCAAATTGGGCAGCAAAGCTTGCTTCATCGGTCAGTGCCAGTAGGGTAGGGCCTGCCCCGCTGATGCAAAAGGCGATCGCTCCGCATTGCTCCGCCGCCGCTTTTACTTTGCCATATTCGGGGATCAGGTTCTCCCGATAGGGCTGGTGCAGACGGTCACGCAGCGCCATGGCAATCAGCTCACGGTCGCCGCTGCCCAGCGCTCCCGCCAGTACCGCTGCATGGGAGGCATTGTAGACGGCATCTGTAAAGGCTACCTTTTTGGGCAGAAGGGCACGCGCCAGGTGGGTGCTTAGTTCAAAGTTCGGTATCGCTGCTACCCACCGCAGCGTGGGAGAAAGCGGCAGCCGCACCGTGCGGGGGATCCCGTCCTCCACCAGGCTGGCGGTCAGCCCGCCATAGATAGCAGGAGCCAGATTATCAGGATGGCCTTCTATTTCATTAGTCACCTCCAACAGTTCGGCAGGGGGGAGGGGAGAACCATGCAGCAGGTTTGCGGCGGCGGCGCCCGCAATCAGTGCCGCGCTGCTGCCCAGTCCGCGGCACACCGGTATTTCGGCTTCTATGGTCAGCGACAGCCCCTCATCGGGCAGTCCCAGCCTTTTTAATACAGCGCGATAGCCCTGTACGGCAAGATTGTCTTCATTTTGGTACGCGGCAGGGCAGCCGCAGATGCGCAGCTCTCCGGCAGGCAGTACTTCGCAGGTAATATAATTATACAGCGCCAGCGCACAACCCATGCTGTCAAAGCCCGGCCCAATATTGGCCGTGGTGGCCGGCACTCGTATCGTGATTTTTTCCATGTCAGTCCCCCATTTTGCGACGCACATAGTCAGCCATTTCGTTTACTTCTATACAGTCATGGTGCAGCACCGACAGCGTTTCCAATTCCGCCAAAGGGGTAGGCACTGGCACTCCGGTTAGTGTTTGCAGTTCCGCCATTTCAGCAAAGGCGTCATTCGGCACCTTCTGCCCCAAGGCTGCCAGCACTGCCGGTGCAAATTTATATGGCGAAGCGGTACTCAGCACCACCGTCTGTCCGCATAATACGGCTTTGTGCTGCTCCGCTACCGCCCACGCCACCGCCGTGTGCGGGTCAAGCAGGTACTTGTCCCGCTCCCACACCGTCTTTATCGTCTCGGAGGTCATTGTGTCGTCGCAGCATCCGCACAGGAATACCTTCTGTATCTTTTTCAGCAGCGTATCGCCGATCTGATACCACCCCTGTCCGTCCAGCTCTTGCATCTTCTCTGCCACCATTTTAGCGTCGCCGCCGCTTGCCAGATATAAAAGCCGCTCCAGATTGCTGGAGACCAGAATGTCCATCGAGGGCGAGGAGGTCTTGTAAAAAGGTCGCCGCCGGTCATAGCGCCCCGTCGTTAGGAACTCCGTCAGCACATTGTTGGCATTGCTGGCACACAGCAGTTTGCCTACCGGCAGTCCCATGCACTTGGCAAAATAGCCCGCCAAAATATCACCAAAATTGCCGGTCGGGACCGAAAAATTCACCGGTTCGGTCGGATTTATTTTTCCGGCGCGGCAAAGTGTTGCCCAAGCGTACCAGTAGTAGATGATCTGCGGGGCCAGCCGCCCGATATTGATGGAGTTGGCGCTGGAAAGTTCCGCTTTTTCTGTCGGCTTTACCTCGGCAAAGATGTGCTTTACTCCAGTCTGCGCGTCATCAAAATTGCCGCGTACCGCCGCCACCGAAACATTTTTTCCACGCTGTGTCACCATCTGCCGTTCTTGTATTTTGCTTACGCCATCCTTAGGATAGAATACCACAATGGAGGTGCTGGTCACATCGCAGAAGCCTTCCAGTGCTGCTTTGCCAGTGTCACCGCTTGTCGCGGTTAGGATCACCGTCTTGGCCTTATCATTCAGCAGCTGCTTCGCACCTGTGATAAGATATGGCAGCAAGGAGAGTGCTACATCCTTAAAGGCGCAAGTTGGCCCATGAAAGAGCTCTAGTACATGGTAATCGCCGGCCATAACCAGCGGTGTTATGTCGGCAGTGTCAAATTTTCCGTAAGCCGCTGCAATCATTGGCCGCAGCATTTCTGGGGTGTAATCCGGCAGCAGCCGCACCAGTACGGCCTCCGCCATCCCGGCAAAGTCTTTCTGCAGCATTTCTGCTGGATCCAGCGGCAGAGTGGCCGGGTCACACAGGTACAATCCGCCATCGGGCGCTATGCCGCGCAACACCGCTTCGGCAGGGCTGGCAGTTTGTTTATGATTTCTGGTGCTGTTATATTGCATAGGGGTCTCCTTTTCTTTATCGCCATGCCGGGAAAAAGTGCCCCCAGCAAGTCTTGCTTTCTATCTTTTCATATGATATACTGTTTCTCGACGAAATACAAGTGCTTTTTACAGAGAAACAACCGTTTCTCCATAAACGACACTTTTTACAGGAGGAAAAGGATATGGTAGTTGCCATTCTTGGCCACGGAACGGTTGGAGGCGGCGTGTATGAGCTGCTGAAAAACCGCAGTGATATCACCGTAAAATATGTTTTGGACCGGGAGCCCATTGCGGAACTGGGTGCGGCATCCGTTACCGATTTTTCAGCCATCCTGAACGACGGGGAAGTGGATACAGTTGTAGAAGTTATGGGCGGCATGGAGCCTGCATATGATTACATCATTGCCGCCATGCGCGCAGGCAAAAATATTGTCACTGCCAATAAGCAGCTGCTGGCTGTCCGTTACGATGAACTGACAGCTCTGGCCAAAGAGACCGGCGTTGGCTTTCGTGCCTCGGCAGCGGTTGGTGGCGGAATCCCCTGGCTGCCTAACCTCCAGCGTATAAAGCGCCTTGGCGCAGTCAATGAGGTCTGTGGCATTATGAACGGCACCACTAATTATATCCTAAGCACGATGCATAAAAAGGGCTATGATTATGAAAGCGTTTTGCGGGATGCCCAAAGCTTTGGCTATGCTGAAGCCGATCCTATTGCCGATATTGAAGGTTACGATATTCAGCGTAAGCTCATGATCAGCGCCAATATTGCCTTTGATGCCAGCCTGACTGAGCAGCAGGTGCCGGCCGCTGGGATTGCCGGTATCACCCGGGAAGATATTGCCGGCTTCAATGAAATGGGCTATGTCTGCAAGCTGTACGCTACCGCTAAGCGTGTCGCCGATGGAGCAATTCTTGCAGTGGTAGAACCCACCCTTTTTAAGG
>ERZ791915.984-NODE-984-length-24258-cov-4.850060_pt1 | contig 24258 bp, 19 predicted proteins | sample MGYA00510139_ERZ791915 | MGnify/ENA primary metagenome ERZ791915 (study PRJEB30046, sample SAMN00792117) | human gut metagenome | study: EMG produced TPA metagenomics assembly of the A metagenome-wide association study of gut microbiota in type 2... | reverse complement strand
TCCCTTCGGACGATGTGTTACTACTTCAGAACGATTTTTCACACGATAATTTCCACAGCTTGTTACAATCAAAGGTTTCGTATTATCCACTACAGTAGATGTAAAGTTGTTTAAATAGGCAACATTCATAAACATAAAAAGCACCTCCTTGCTTCTATAAATATAGTATATCACACCTGATCACTGATCACAAGAAAAATCCTAAATTTTGTGCATATATTTTATAATACTGTGTATTTTTTAAGCCGTTTTGTGTGGTATAATAGAATCAAGAAATGAGAGGAAAGAATTTAAAAAGACGTCGTTCATTGTAATTCTATGTTGAATTCAGCAAAAATTCTTTATGTTCAAAAAAAATAATCATCTATTCTGACGATGGCATTATTTCGTTTTTGCAAAATGAAAAGGAGTTCGTATCATTCATTATGGGAAAATTCTGTCCATGTGGGCATACAAACAATGAAAGGAGCTCTATTATGAGCAAAGAAAAAACATATTTAAAGTGGTATAACAAAGTCGGTTATGGTTCCGGCGATGTTGCAGGGAACGTTGTCTATGCATTGCTGACATCATTCATAATGATCTATCTTACCGACACGGTCGGATTAAACGCAGGTGTTATTGGCGTTCTCATTGCTGTATCGAAGATTTTTGATGGAATAACAGACATCATTTTTGGTACGTTGATTGATAAGACACATACGAAAATGGGCAAGGCAAAACCGTGGATGCTTTATGGTTTTATCGGCTGTGCAATTACCTTGATTGGTGTATTTGCAATCCCGATGGACATGGATAATTTCGCTCAGTACGCATGGTTCTTTATCTGCTACACACTTCTTAACAGTGTATTTTATACGGCAAACAACATCGCATATTCTGCTCTGACCGCTCTTGTTACAAAGAACAGCAAGGAAAGAGTTCAGATGGGTTCTTATCGCTTTATCTTCGCATTTGGAACAAGCCTCCTGATTCAGGCTGTTACATTCCAATTTGTTGAAGCAATGGGCGGCGTGCAAATGGCTGGAGAACAGTCGCAATTATTTATGCGGTTATCGGTCTTATTGTAAATACAATTTCCGCTCTTTCTGTAAAGGAACTTTCTGATAAGGAACTTGCAGACAGTGAAACAAAAACAGAAGAAACCAGATACAGTTTTGGAGAAGCATTCAAAATTCTCGTACACAACAAATATTATGTGATGATCACAGTAACCTATATTTTGCAGCAGTTCTATGGTGCGATGATCGGTGTTGGAACATACTATGCAAAATATGTTCTCGCAGATGAGAATATGTTCGGTACATTTGCGTGGTTTATCAATATTCCTTTGATTATCGCCTTGATCTTCACTCCTACCATCGTACAAAAATGGAACGGCATGTATAAGCTGAACAAATACAGCTACATGGTAGCAACAGTTGGCAGACTTCTGGTAGCAGTTGCCGGATACATGGGAAACATTCCGCTGATGCTTGCATTTACAGCACTTGCAGCACTCGGTCAAGGTCCATGGCAAGGTGATATGAATGCAGTCATCGCATCATGCTCTGAATATAGCTGGCTTACCAAACACAAGCACGTTGATGGAATCATGTACTCCTGCACATCACTTGGTGTAAAAATCGGTGGTGGACTTGGAACAGCAATTGTCGGTCTTTTGCTCGACTTTAGCGGATTCAAGGGCACTTTGACAGTACAGCCTGATTCTGCTATCAATATGCTTCACATTATGTATCTGATCGTTCCGTTTGCACTGAATCTGATCATCGCATTTATTCTTTCTAAGATGAATGTTGAAAAGGCAAATGCGGAAATCAAAGAAAAACTTGGAATATCCGAAAATGAAGTTGTGATGGAATCACAGAACTAAAATGGAGGGAACAATATGAAATATACACTCGACTGGCTGACCAATCCGGAAGTGTTTGCAGTCAACAGAATCGCAGCACATTCCGACCACAGAATATATGCAAACCATTTGGAAGCCGATGCAGACAATTCCTCTCTGATTCAGAATCTGAACGGCACCTGGAAATTTGCGTGGGCAAAGAATCCGTCTGAATGGCAACAAAAGTTCTATGAAGAAAGCGACAGCACTGACAATTTTGACAACATTCAGGTTCCGGGACACATGGAATTGCAGGGATACGGCAAACCGCAGTACGTCAATACCATTTATCCTTGGGAGGGACAGGAGCATCTCCGTCCGCCGTTTATCTCTGAAAAGGACAACCCTGTCGGCAGCTACGTCAGATATTTTGACTTGAACGATGCTTTGAAAAACAAGCGTGTATTCATTTCTTTTCAGGGTGTGGAAACTGCTATGTATGTCTGGCTGAACGGCGAATTTATCGGCTACAGCGAGGATTCTTTTACACCGTCTGAATTTGAACTGACACCATATATCCGTGAAAAGGACAACAAACTTGCTGTTGCAGTGTTCAAAAGAAGTTCTGCAAGCTGGCTGGAAGATCAGGATTTCTGGAGATTCTCCGGCATTTTCCGTGACGTATTCCTTTATGCGGCACCGTCTGCCCATGTTCGTGATATGAGAGTGATTGCAGATTATGACGGTACAAATGGTATCTTCTCTGCAACGCTGGATATTGCGGGCAAGTGTTCTGTGAAATCGATCTTGACAGATGAAAATGGAACGGTCGTCGCAGAATCCAATGAAAAGGAATCTGTAAACCGGACAATTGAAAATAGCAAGCCTTGGAGTGCCGAAATACCGAATCTCTACACGTTTACAGTGATTCTGACAGACGAAAGCGGAAATGAAATCGAGGTCAGCAGAACCAAGGTTGGATTCCGCCGATTTGAACTGAAAAACGGAATCATGTGCCTGAATGGAAAACGTATTATTTTCAAGGGTATCAATCGACACGAATTTGATGCGAAAACAGGCCGAGCAATCACAAAAGAAGATATGCTGTTTGACATCCGGTTCATGAAGAAAAACAATATCAATGCAGTTCGTACCTGTCATTATCCGAACAATTCTCTTTGGTATCAGCTTTGTGATGCATACGGCATTTATCTGATTGATGAAACCAATCTGGAAACACACGGTACATGGCAGAAGCTTGGTGCAACAGATCCGTCTTGGAATGTACCGGGTTCACTTCCGGAATGGAAAGAAGCTGTGCTGGACAGAGCAAAATCAATGTACGAACGGGACAAGAATCACGCAAGCGTTCTCATCTGGTCTTGCGGAAACGAATCCTACTGCGGAGAAGATATTGCTGCAATGTCGGAATATTTCAGAAGCGTAGACCCGACAAGACCGGTGCACTATGAGGGTGTTACAAGAGTTCCGTGCAATCAGTATGATTTCATCACGGATATGGAAAGCCGTATGTACGCAAAACCGCAGGAAGTGGAAGAATACCTGAAAAAGAACAGCGGCAGACCGTATATTAGTTGTGAGTATATGCACGCTATGGGCAATTCTCTTGGCGGTTTGAGCCTTTACACTGACCTCGAGGACAAATATGAGGCTTATCAGGGTGGTTTCATCTGGGACTACATCGATCAGGCAATCGAAACTCAAAATGACGACGGGGAAACAGTTCTGGCTTATGGCGGAGATTTTGAGGACAGACCAAGCGATTACGGATTCTGCACCAACGGTGTGATCTATGCTGATAGAACCTACTCTCCAAAGGTTCAGGAAATGAAGGCTCTTTACTCCAACATCAGAATGTCTATTCAAAACGGAATGCTTACCGTAGAAAATCGAAATCTCTTTGCAGATACAAACAACTTGTCCTTTGTTGTACGATTGGAAAAGAACGGCGTTGTTCTGAAATCCGATACATTTTCTCTGAATGTTCCTGCCGGAGAAAGCAAGACAATGAAACTGACACTTCACAAAATAGACAGTGTAGGAGAATATGTTTATCATGTTTCCGCCGTTACCGCAGAGCAGACACTATGGGCAGATGCAGGGCACGAAATTGCCTTTGCTCAGGAAGTGTTTGAAGTGAAAGATAATCAGATTCCGGAAACCACATTGCAAAAGCCAACGATTGTATACGGCGATGTTATCATTGGCGTTCACGGAGAAAACTTCTCCATGATGTTCGACAAAAAAGAGGGCGGCATCAGTTCTCTGAAATACAATGATTTTGAATATATCACACGCACACCAAAGGTCAGCTTCTGGAGAGCGATGACAGACAATGACACCGGTGCTTCCGAGCCGTACAATCTTGCACAGTGGTATGTCGCAGGCAAATTTGCAAAGTATAAAACCGTTTCATGGCTGGAACAGGAAGATGCTCTGAAAATCACATTCACATATCAGGCTGCCTGCATTCCGACTTTTGAGTTTACTGTAACCTATACCGCACACTTTGACGGAAAGCTGGGCGTAAGTGTAAATTATGCAGGAGTAAGCGGTATGTCCGATATGCCGGTTCTTGCATTGGACTTCAAGATGAAAAAACAGCTTTGCAATTTTCAGTATTACGGACTCGGCCCTGATGAAAATTACAGCGACCGATGCAAAGGAGCAAGACTGGGATTGTGGAAATCTACGGCAAAAGAAAATCTTTCCGGCTATCTCAATCCGCAGGAATGCGGCAATCGTACCGGTGTAAGAACGCTCTCTATCCATGATGATATGCAGCATGGTCTGACGTTCCAAAAGGCATCTGCTCCGTTTGAAATGAGCGTACTGCCATACAGTGCCTATGAACTCGAAAATGCAATGCATTTAGATGAACTTCCAAGTGTTCGCTACACATGGGTCAGAATCGCTGCAAAGCAAATGGGTGTCGGCGGCGATGATTCCTGGGGTGCACCGGTGCATGAGGAGTACAGAATCCATGCAAATCAGCCGATGAAATTGGAATTTGTAATTATGCCCTTAAGATCGTAAGAAGAAAGGAAAGCGATGAAAATACAGGATTTTCAAGACAATGTTACTTGTGGTGGATTTGATAATATCTTCGCAAATATTTATAAGCCACAGGATATAGAAAGTCAGAAATCACGATATATGAGTGCTGTGGAGAAATTCACAGCACTGTATCCGAATAGAAATGATATACACGTTTATTCTGCTCCGGGTAGAACAGAAATCGGCGGTAATCATACCGATCATCAACATGGCTGTGTCATTGCAGGAGCAGTTGACTTAGATGTTATCGGTGTTGTAGCATTTCATGATGAAAACATCATCAGAATTAAATCAGAGGGATACGATGAATTTGCAGTTTCACCGGACGATTTGGATGTTCATATCGGTGAAAAAGGTTCTTCTGAAATTGTCAGAGGGATTACAGCTCGCTTTAAGGATTTAGGTGTAGAAATTTCCGGATTTGATATGTATACAACTTCAAATGTACTTGCCGGAAGCGGTATTTCTTCTGCTGCATTTGAAACATTGATTGCAACGGCAATTGACAGCTATTACAATAACAATCAGATTGGTGCGGTTGAAATCGCAAAAATCGGACAATATGCAGAAAACTTTTATTTTGGCAAGAAAAGCGGATTGATGGATGCACGGCTTGCCGTCCGTGAGGAAAAGGAACGCTCTGCCATTGATAAGGTGAAAGCCGCCTACGGTGAGAAATACGATCCGATGATGATGCACGACAGCAAGCGTGACGTGGCAGATCTGCTCCACGAGGAAGCGGAAGTACGATCCGTACGGGAATTTCGGCGGCATGAACAGCAACAGCAGGCGCAGCAGAAACAGAATAAGAAGAAAAATAGAGACAGTTGGGAGCGCTAAAATTTCAACGGGAGTGCATTTTAACCGATGCACTCCTTCTTTTTACGTTAATTCGTGAAAATAGTAGAAATTTTTACATTCTTGTGCTATAATTATTATGTATTTTTATATGTAAGGGCGTATTATGATGAGCGAGAATCTTTTGTCCGTATTCAAAAAAGAATTAGGATACGTTAATGCCACGAATCAATATGTAGAACTATCAATTAGAATTACAGAAAAAGAGCATAGTTTGGATTTAAGGAACAATTTGCAAGGCTTAGCCCAAAGCGTAAATCTGAATGTGTCTACTCTTACAGAAGACTATATGTGTAGGATCAGCAAGAGTTATATTGTGAACATACATTCATGTCTTGAGAATTTTCTCAAATCATTTAAACATCTTCCCGGTTCTACCACCAATATCACAGAAATTAAAAAAACGAGTGAAGACGATTGGTTGGAATGGACACTGAACATTGCCTTTTCAAGTATAGAAAACGATATTAAAAATGATATCGGTATTTGTGAATACTATCGTTTGGTTCGAAATTGCATAGTTCATAGTGGAGGATCCTCATCCACACTAAAAAGTAAACGAGCTTTAATAAAAACGACAGACAATCCGAGGTTGAACGCCCCCAATGGTTTGGATTCTCTCACATTTGATGACCAAGTTTTATTTTCAAGAGCAGCCTATAATGTTGCAAAGTACATTTTTAATAATAGTCAGTATGATGTAAACGCTATAATTGAAGCCAATAGAGAAAGCTTGAATGATTTAATTATGTCTTTTCAAGAGCCGGGATCTTGCTCAAGAGCAACCAAGAAAGTAAAATATTTTATTGGTTTATCATATCCCGAATTGAAAGATGTGGATTGGGAGAGTGTTGTATCTACATTGCTCAATTGATTAGTAAAAATGGGGCATTCGCTTAACGGTAAAGCATCCCCCTTCATAAGCACATCTCGTGCTTTGAGGTGTGTTTATGAAGGGGAAGATCGAGGTTCGAATCCTCGGTGCCTCACCATTTTTGCGTGAGTTTTTCGGAAGGAGGATAATGAAATGCCGGATAACAATTTACACAGCATTAATAAACTGCAAGATGACATAAAAACAGCAAAGTGGTTGTCTGTATTTTTGCCCAAGGAAAAACGTCAACAGATAAAGGAGTTAGAAACCTCTTTGGCTAATATGATTCATTTGATTGAATCTTTTAACAAATACTTTTCAGATGCAGGTTGGTGTGCATATGACTCTATGAACATGCCGCTTATGGAGAACGCAGTTAAAGCATATGAAGCAGGCGGGATTGATGCCGGTGAACAGGTACTAATTCAATACTATCAAACCGATGTAAAAGATATTATGCATTGGTTGAAAAATAAAGCCAAACCCTTTAGGGAACGATATGAATTAATTAAATGCGCATTTGACGATCATTTTGCTGAACGCTATCATGCGAGTGTCCCTCTGTTTCTAATCATAATCGATGGTGCAGTTAATGATTACACTAAAAGCAAAGGTTTCTTTGCAGAAGGAACCGATGTTTCCGCATGGGATTGCTTGGTGGGCTGTGGCGATGGGCTAACAAAATTAAAAGACATATTTAACAAGCGCAGAAACAAAACAAACCACGACGAAATTCGATTGCCGTATCGTAATGGCATTTTGCACGGTCGAGATCTAAATTATGCTAACAAGTATGTCTCTTGTAAATGCGTATCGTTAATGTTTGCTTTAGCTGATTGGATGAATATGAAAGACAGCGAAAATACTCGAAAGCAAAAATTTGAAAAAGAGTGTAATCCGCCGCCTATTTCAGAATCATTGAAAAAGATAAAGCAAAATGCAATCGACAGGCAAGAAATACAGAAATGGGTCAAGCGAGATATTAAAATCGGAAAAACTATCTCCGCAACTCCAACAATCGAGGAATGCAAGGATTTTCCATATCTATTACCGCTAATTAGCGCATTTAATGCTTGGAGCACCCGTAATTATGGTTCATTATCTGTTTGGTTCAAAAATGTTTTCTCATATGAATCTTCTGACAAAAAACGAGCAGGAGAATGTAGAAAACTTTTTGATCACAAAAATCTGATTTCTTATGAATTGGAAGAAATAGAAGAACGTGCTCTTGCTCTAACTAAAATTGTTGTATTGATGAAATGGGAAAGTAATGGCATCGTTTATACTGAACACTTTGAATTTGGTTGCTCATATCAACAAGAAGACGGAAACGTGGGATATCCTTGGAAAAACAACGGAGCTTGGATTCTTATACCGTGGAAAATACAAGGATTGTATAAATGACTGGTTTGACTGTCAAAGAGGAAGAAGGGACATACAAGTATCGGTTGGATGGAGCATCCTCTTATCTCCCGCCACTACTCTCTTTCCTTTATAAATTATTTGGGCAAGTGAAATTCTAAAAAAATATTCTGATTTTAACGCTGATAATGCAATGGATATTATTCGTTATGAAGTCGGCAGAGTTTTTGAACAGGTACTTGAAGATGCCGGAGTATTTAAGAGAGATAAACAAGGAAAAGAAGCATTTGCAAGATTTGTAGAACAATTAGGTTGATTTGGAATATACGAAAATGAAGTATTTAATTGTCCCTGGTTTTCTACATCCTGATTTTCAAGATACAGGTTTTCTGCATCTTGTTTTTCTGTATTTGGGACATCTGCATTTTGATTTGTTTCAGACTGCTTTTTGAGAAACAGTTCCAGACATTCCAGATCATCAGGAATATTCTCATATGGAATTTCGTAGATGTGATAAACATATTCAAACCGTCCGCTTTTGGAGTAGTTCGGCGGAAGCTTCTCCAGATACACATACCGCTCATCGATCAGTTCATGGATGGCAGCACGAACTGCCGTTTCACCCTCTTTGCAGATCTTCACCAGTCCGGCAACGGAATAATTCCAGCCGTCAGGCAGACCCTGTATTTCGGACATCAGCCCGATTGCTTTCAGACTGAGTTTCTGATTTTTCAAATGATGATTGCTCATGATTATGAAGTCGGTGTTCTTATGCACTCTGACAACCGATGAATTTGATTCATTTGCCATAATAACCTCCGAATAAATAGAAAAAGCGTTCATCACTGATATATGAAGAACGCTTTTCGTTATCTATTCAATTTTCTTTGCAAATTTTAAGCCTGTCTAAAATTTTTGTCATTTAAGAATGTAAAATTTCCGTGAACACAAGTTCCCTTAGTATATTACGATTGCGGCAATATTCCGTTGTTCTTTATGCGCTTTTTGGAAAGATAATCCACCGTGTAGGCCTTTTGCAGAAGCGCATCACCCATATACTTTTCGTTGCGCAGTATCTTTGCAACCGTGCTTGTGTGCCAACGAGGATTCCCCGCGCCAGTGAGTATTCCGTCACGCTCCAGACCGGCGGCGATTTTATCGGTGCTGTAGCCGTCAAGGTATTCACGGTAGATTCTCCGTACAACCTCTGCCTGTTCCGGGTCGATCACAAGCCTGCCGTTCTCGTCCTTAGTGTAGCCTAGAAAACGGCTGTGGTTTACCTGCACTTCCCCACGCTGATAGCGAAACTGTAAGCCAAGCTTCACATTCTGGCTAAGCGACTGCGATTCCTGTTGCACCAGCGAAGCCATTATTGTAAGCAGAACCTCGCCTTTGCGTCTAGGGTGTTGATGTTCTCTTTCTCGAAGAATACGGGAATGTTACGCTCCGTAAGCTGACGTATGTATTTAAAGCAGTCAAGCGTATTTCGTGCAAATCGGCTGATGGATTTGGTAATAATCATACGATGCCGTTTACTCTGATTTGCACTGTTTGACATATAAAAACCTCCATCTTCTCAATCCGAGATGGAGGTTCCTTGATGCTACCGGCAAAAGGGTATAGTGATACCACGGTCAGGAGAAATTTCCATTTCATGTGTGCCACCTAGCTTTCCAGTTACCGGGAGCAATATATTTAATTGAAAAGTCACGTCAGCACTGGAAAGCTGTCTGCGCAAACTGCTGAAGTGATTAATATAGGAAATGAATGAGTGAAATTATGTTGCTGTATCGCTGAACAAAAATTTGCGATGACAAACACAAATTTGACAAACGAAAAACTCTGTGATATACTTATTAAAATGTGTATCTATATTCAGATGCGTTTTTCACTTCCTATGACTTAAGTATATAGGAAAGTGCATTTTTTACCGAACAATGCTGTACATGCTTATACACAGTTGTACACGCTTGATTCAAAATGGAGGTGTTTGTCCGAATGATGGCTGCAGCACACCGTTATTTGTGAATGTAGGAGGACAGCTCGGAGCAAATTATGAAGTGACATTTATTGACCCATCTGTACACCTGCTATAAAATTTGAAAATTCCAGAAGTGGAAAGCCAACTTATGAATTTTGGACAGAAGACGACACCGGGGCAGGTGCGAACTTCAAGGGATTAATTATTTTTGACCTTGCACTCTTACGGCTCACGGAGCTACCGGTTATAGCACATGACTCTAATATTTTCAAAAATATTGCAGACTTGCCGATAGATAAAATCATGGAGCTATACAACCAGAGTGAAAAGCAGATTTTTATTGCATTTGATAAAGAAGATACATTTTATGATGTGACACGTGACATTGTCTATTCGACTAAGATTATTGAACTTCATGAAAACGGAGGAGAATTATTTGGATGGTCGTGGGCAAAGAAAGCAGCAAGAGAGAAACAAATTGCTACAGAAACCGGTGTGATTGAAGAGTCATAATAAATGGAGGTACCAGATGCGTATCAGTTATAACCCGTTATGGAAAATGCTTATTGATAGGGGCATGAATAAAAAAGAACTGAGAGAACTTAGTGGAATCAGTACTGCATCAATGGCAAAGCTGGGTAAGGGAGACAATATTACTACAGATGTGCTTTTGAGAATATGCACGGCATTGAATTGTCAGATTAGTGATATTTTAGAGACTTTGCCAGACGAAGAAACTAAGAATAACGAAGAGTAAAATTCGTTAGGAGGATTTGGATGGAGCGAAATAACAAAGCAGCTCTACAGGCAGCAAGCCCATATAATGCTGCCATAACAAGAGAACAATTTTTATTTTATGAAGTGCGAACTACTGCCAAGTTGCTCCATGAGGGATGCAGCTCAGAAGAAGTAGTAGAACGTATCGTTTCAGATAATTTATTTCAATATCCGACAGAAAAGTCGGTGAGAAAGATGGCACTTTCCTGCCTGAGAAGACTGGATGCCCTTGAGGATAATTCTCTGGTGGAGGCAATCGCAACACAACCGTCTGATGTGGCAAAGCAGATATGTCTGTACGCCATGATGAAACAGTACCGATTGATTTGGGATTTTATGATTACGGTCATCGGTGAGAAGTACAGATTATCGGACACTACTTTCGGTAAAATAGACTTGAATAGCTATTTTCTGCGCTTGCAGGAGCAGGATGACCGGGTGGCAACATGGAGCGATTCCACAGTTACGAAGTTGAAACAGGTCATTGCAAAGATGCTGGTGGAGAATGAGTATATCGATAGCATTAGAGCGACAAAGCTCAACCCGATATGGCTTCATCCAGTGCTTGAGAATGCAATCCGTGAAAATGGTGATGAGATTGCTCTTCCTGCATTCAATTGCTTTTCGTAAGGAGGTAGGCCCAAGTGAGTGAATTGAAAGAAAGACTAGATAACCTCAGAGCCTTAATGCAGGAACCGGAGTTTCTTGAAGGCAAAGGTTTAAGCAATGAGGTAAATATACGAATCTTCTGTTATGACCCATCAGATGAGATGATGGTCAGACACTTTATCGAGCAGATTATGACAGATCAGTCAATGAACTGTCACCTGATAGAACATAACTTATATGAAGTGTTTCTTTCCATCTGTGAAGATAAGCGCATCGCAAAAACAATACCTGCGATGGAAGAGAAAAAAGGTAAAGAATTTATTCGAGACCAGATGAGCCGTATGACTAATAATACAGCTTTTGTAAATAAGATGAAATATGAACCACATGAAGCCGGTGACGTACTTGTCATCACAGGAGTGGGAGATGCATTTCCGTTTATCAGAGTCCATGACCTTTTAAATGCGATGCAGCCAGAATTTCCAGATGTTCCGATTCTGGTGTTCTATCCGGGCAATTATGATGGCCGTGATGTGCAGCTTTTCAATCGCCTGAAGAAAAATCCTTACTACCGAGCTTTCAATGTAATTTAAGGAGGAACAGCAATGGTTATTGAACAATTATTCCAAGAGGATATTAATCGTAAAATCAATGGTGTCGTTAAAGTAGACCAAGATGCTACTGATGTTCTTGTTCAGGAATTGGATGAGTATGTCATCACCAAAGATTTGAAGAAGCACTTCATTACTTTCTTTAATAAATATGGAGAGTCCTTTCATGAAGGCACTGCAGATATTGGTGTCTGGATTTCCGGTTTCTTTGGAAGTGGTAAATCTCACTTCCTGAAAATGCTCTCCTACCTGCTTGCTAATCAGGAGGTACAGGGTGTTCGTACAGTAGAACGATTTCGTAAAAAATTTGAGGATGATCCGGCAACATTCATGTTGATTGATTCCGTTACTAAGGGTCATACGGATACTATCCTTTTCAATATCGATATTGAGGGTTCAATCAACAAGGACAAGACTGCTGTTCTTCGTGTTTTTGCAAAGATGTTTTATAACTACCTTGGTTTTTATGGAGAGAATCTTAAGGTGGCAAAGCTGGAGCAGTTCATCGAAAAGCGTGGCAAGACAGCAGAGTTCCGTCGTGTATTCGAGGAGAAAAACGGTGGTCCCTGGCTTGAGTCAAGAGATGCCTTTGCTTTCTTTGAAGACGATGTTGTTGATACATTGAAAGAGGTTCTCGGTATGAGCGAGGATGCTGCACGTAACTGGTTCAATGGAACCGAGACCGTAGAGACCAGCATCGCACAGCTTGTATCTGAGATGAAAGACTATGTGGACAATAAGACGGATGACTTCCGTTTGCTATTTATGGTCGATGAGGTTGGTCAGTATGTAGGCGGCGATACAGACCTTCTTATTAACCTGCAGTCTCTTGTTGAGAAAATCGGCAGTGAGTGCGGCGGTAAGATTTGGGTTGTTTGTACCGGTCAGGAAGCTATCGATGGAATCATCAAGGCTCGCGAAAATGAGTTTTCTCGTATTCAGGCCCGTTTCAAGACCAGACTTTCGCTGACTTCTTCTTCCGCAGACGAAGTTATCCAGAAACGTATTTTGAAGAAAAAGCCTGAAGTGGAACCAGCATTGGAACGGGTATATAGCCAGAATGATTCCGTTCTTCGTAATCTGTTCAGCTTTACTGATGCAATGTTGGACATTAAGGGATATACCGGCCCGCAGGATTTTGTCAGAAACTTCCCGTTCGTACCTTACCAGTTCATTATCATGCAGAAAGTATTTGCTGAAATCCGTAAACATGGTAACTCCGGTAAGCATCTTTCCGGTGGCGAGCGTTCGATGCTTTCAGGATTCCAAGAAGCAGCACAGAAGATTCAGGATAAGGACGAGTATGCATTGGCGCCGTTTTATCTGTTCTACGATACCGTACATACATTCCTTGACAGTTCTATTCGTCGTGTTATTGAGCGTTGCCAGAAGGCAGCAGATAACGGAGATGGCATTGAGCAGCAGGATGTGGACGTATTAAAACTCTTGTACCTTATTCGTTATGTCGATGATATTCCGGCTAATCTTGACAACATCGTAATCCTTATGGCCAATGATATCCGTCTGGATAAGATTACGATGCGTGAAAAGATACGTGGCAGTCTCGACCGTCTGCTTAGCCAGAACTATATCGGAAGAACCGGCGACACTTATAATTTCCTGACTGATGAAGAGCAGGATATTCAAAGAGACATTTACAAAAATACTCAGGTCGATACCTCTGCAATCGTGGAGCGTATCGGTCAGATGATTTTTGCTGATATTTATACAACAAAGAAATATCGTCACGGAAAGTACGATTTCCCATTTGACCAGATGGTAGACACTACAAGCATTGGTGCGGTAACAGGGGGAATGAGACTTCGCATCATGACGGTAGCAACAGACACTGTCGAGAAGAGTGAACTTCGTCTTATGACAGAGTCTAAGAATCAGGCGATCGTTGTACTTGCTGAAACGCCATATTACGAGTCATTGGAAAAAGCAATGAAAGTGCGTAAATATGTAAAGCAGCATAATGTAGCACAGCTACCGAAGTCCGTACAGGACATCATTCGAAATCATCAGGATGAGGCTAACAAGTATGAAGCATCTGCAGAGGAAGATTTGAAGAAGGCTATCATCGGTGCTGAATTCTATGTGGACGGAGAGCATATCGAGATTAAGGGCGGCGATGCCAAGAGCAAGCTGGATCAAGCACTGGAATATTTAGTTACTCATGTTTATAGTGAACTTGGTCTTATTACAAAGAATGCAGATACAGACGCTGATATATTGGCAGTACTGCAGGGTGAACATCTGAACGGTGTTATGGCCGGTCTTGAAGCAAACCATGATGCAGCTGTGAAGATGGAAGAGTATCTTGAGATGCAGTACGCAAAAAAACTTCCTACTTCGATGGCAGATGTACAGAGCCGCTATCAGGCGATCCCTTATGGATGGAAGGAAATCGACATTGCGGTTGTGGCTGCAATGCTGATTTACGACCAGAAGGTCACGATTAAGTACGGTGGCGAAACTATCCAGCCGGGTAATCCAAAACTTCCGGATATGCTTCGTAAGAAGAGTGAGATTGGCAGAACAAGCATCTCTAAGCGTCAGATCATTACGGCAACTAAGATGCGTGCCGTCAAAGAATTGCTGCGTGAATACTTTGATGTAATGGACGTACCGGATGATGAAGACGGACTCGTTAGATATATTGTTGAGAAGTTTGAAGAACAGAAGGCACACTATGAGGAGCTGAATAAACGTTATGAGGGTCATAAATATCCTGACCACCACCTTGTGACGAAAGCTCTCAGCCTAATGGAAAGCGTGCTTTCTCAGCGTAAGGATAATACAGCTCTGATTGACAGACTTCTGAAGGAGGAAGACAGCCTCCTTGATAATAAGAATGACATGCAGAACGTTGAAGGTTTCTTCAAGAATCAGGTGCAGGTGTTCGATGCAGCAGTTCGTATGGAAGCAGAGCTGAGAAACGACCTCTCTTATCTTCAGAAGGAAGAGGAGGCAAATCAGGCACTGAATCAGATTCGTAAGATTACCGTAGTGGATGCCGGACAGAGTAACGTTTACAGACGTATCCCTGAACTGAACGGATTGATGGATACTGTTCGTGAGGGTCACGGAAAGCTTCTTGAAGCAAAGCGTGCTGAGATCCTTGAAATCATCCGTCAGTGCTTGTCAGAAATCCATACTCTTGCCGGTGATGTTTATGATGCCAGAGCAATATCTGAGCGTGCAGATAAATTCTTTGATCAGCAGAAAGCAAGAGTGGCAGAGCTGGAAAGCCTGCAACTTCTTGATGGTCTGGTACCTCAGATGTGGGAATATAAGGATGACTCAGTCGATAAAATTGATGGTATCGTTCATCCGAAGACTCCGGTTGCACCAACCGTCAACCCGAATGAAGGTGGAGCAGTAACTCCTCCGGCTCCGAAGAAGGTTATCAAGAATGTATACCGTCAGGCTGCATTCCCTTCTAAGACTTTGGAAAGTCAGGAAGATATCGATGCCTATGTTGAACGAATGAGAGCGTACCTCACTGCAATGATGAAGGATTGCGACGGAATCAAATTAAGCTAAGGAGACCGTTATGAACAAGAATGCGATAAAAAAATTCGCCACTGAAGCTCGCCGGGAATTAATCTCCCGTGTGAGCCAGAGAGCGTTGAAATACGGTATTTCCGATAAAGAGGTCGGAAATCCAAATGACGATAGTGTGGGTGGGCATTTGCTTTCTTCTACCGAAAAGAAGCAGAGAGCTGCCTTGATTGCGCAGATTAAAGAAAAAGGATATGAGCAGGTTATGGAGGAGGTTGCCTACACATGGTTCAACCGCTTCTCTGCCCTGCGTTTTATGGAGGTCAACGGCTACCTCCCATCCCATGTGCGTGTGTTCACGGACGAGGAAAACAACTTCAAGCCGCAGATTATCTCCGAAGCCATTCATCTGGAGCTGGACGGACTTGATATGGAGAAAGTCTACGCCTATAAGGAAGCCAATGACAATGATGAATTGTATAAGTATCTTCTGATCACGCAGTGCAATGCTCTCAATAGTGTGCTTCCGGGTATGTTTCAGAAAATTGCTGACTATACCGAGCTTCTGTTCCCGGACAACCTCCTTCGTGAAGGTAGTGTGATTCAGCAGATGATTGAGCTGATACCGGAGGATGACTGGAAGGATGCAGTCCAGATTATCGGCTGGTTGTATCAGTATTACAACAGTGAGAAAAAAGATGATGTTTTCGCCGCTCTGAAAAAGAATGTGAAAATCACAAAAGAAAACATTCCTGCCGCAACCCAGCTTTTCACACCGGACTGGATTGTTCGTTACATGGTCGAGAACTCTCTTGGCCGTTTGTGGCTGGAGGGACATCCGGATGTGAAAGAACAGCTTCTTCCTACCGAGGAAGAACAGTCTGCCTATGCTGCCGGAAACCGTGACCCGGAAGATACCAAATGGCATTACTATCTGGAAGAAGCCGAGCAGGAACCGGAAGTGCAGGCTCAGCTCGCCGAGATTCGTAAGGAATACGCCGCACTGACACCGGATCAGCTGAAAGTCATTGACCCTTGCTCCGGTTCCGGTCATATTCTTGCGTATATGTTCGATGTGCTGATGAAAATCTATGAATCCTACGGCTATACCACCCGTGAAGCAGTGGCAAGCATTGTGGAGAACAATCTGTACGGCTTGGATATTGATGACCGTGCGGCACAGCTGGCTTATTTTGCGGTGATGATGAAAGCCCGTCAGTATGACCGCCGCTTTTTCAGCCGTGGCATTCAGCCCCATGTGTACGCCATTGCGGAGAGCAACCATGTGGATTCGTTTGCGTTGGAGTATTTCTGCAATGGCGATGCCAAGCTGAAAAAAGCTATGGATACCATCATCAGTGAATTGCATGATGCAAAGGAATACGGCTCTATTCTGACCGTAACACAGCAGGATTGGTCTGCGCTGTATGACCGCTTTGCAGAGATTACGGAAGATATAAATATGTCCCGTGAGACGGCATTGAGAGAATTATTGCCGTTGGTGCAGGTGGCAGAAGCACTGGTACAGAAGTATGATGCGGTGGTGACGAATCCGCCGTATATGGGGGCTTCCGGTATGGGTGCGAAACTGACGGATTTTGTAAAGAAGAATTATCCGGATAGTAAGAGTGATCTGTTTGCCGTATTTATCGAAAAGTGCGGGCAAATTGCAAAAAGAAACGGCTATCAGGCGATGATAACACAACACTCCTGGATGTTCCTGTCCAGCTTTGAAAAGCTGCGCACAAAACTGCTGTCCGTGGATATTGTCAATATGGCACACCTCGGTGCAAGAGCGTTTGAAGAAATCGGCGGCGAAGTGGTGCAGACGACCTCGTTTGTTATCCGTAAAAGTCACATTGTGGACTACAAGGGCAAGTATTGTCGCCTGATTGAGCCGACTTCTCAGCAAGGAAAAGAAGATATGTTCCTCGCAGGTGAGAATCGCTATTCAGCAGACCAGTCCAACTTCTCAAAAATTCCGGGAAGTCCTGTGGCGTATTGGGTAAGTGATAGATTTATGAGCATATTCCAAAATTCCTCACTTTTCGAATACACCATATCAGATGGTCAGAATAAAACTGGCGATAACGCTCGATTTGTTCGTGAATTTTGGGAAGTATCAAATACATCTATCGGAATAAATAAAAAGTGGCTTTTCTATGCAAAGGGGGGCGGTTATCGTAAGTGGTACGGCAACCTCTCGGAAGTTGTTAATTGGTCAGAAGAAGCACGGGCTTTTTATAAAAGAGATCGTATTTGCAGAATTATACCAGAATACCTTTGGTATAAAACTGGAATCACATGGAGTCTGATTTCAAACAATCCAAGCTTTCGTATTCTCCCGCCAGATGCGACATTCGATGTTGGCGGTTCAACTGTTTTTTTGAAAGACGATTCTGACATGGCATTCTTTTTAGGCCTCCTGAATAGCAAGCTTTTTTCGTATGTTCAGAAAATTGTTAACCCAACAATAAATATCCAAGTCAAGGACATCCGCATAATGCCCTTGATAAGGGAAAATGAGGACGCAATCAAAACAATAGAGGAAGAGATTGTTGATAGTAGCAAAACAGACTGGGATTCATTTGAAACCTCGTGGGATTTTGTTACTCATCCGTTTATAACATACCGTAGTGGAGCTGGCTATGCAGACATCCCAATGAATAAATGGCAGTATCGAATTGCCGACGCATACCATACATGGGAAAGCAATGCAACAGCTCAGTTTGATTTACTGAAGAAGAATGAGGAAGAACTTAACCGTATTTTCATTGACATTTACGGCTTGCAGGACGAACTGACACCGGAGGTTGAGGACAAGGATGTTACTGTCCGAAAAGCTGACCTTGGCAGAGATATTCGCTCTTTCATTTCCTATGCAGTTGGTTGTATGTTCGGGCGCTACTCTCTGGATGTGGATGGGCTTGCTTATGCAGGCGGTGAATGGGATAACAGCAAGTATTCAACATTTGCTGCGGATAAGGATAATATTATACCTATCAGCGACGACGAGTATTTTGAAGATGACATCGTCGGTCGTTTTGTGAAGTTCGTAGAAGTAGTGTATGGTAAGGATACGCTGGACGAAAACCTGAAATTCATTGCCGATGCACTGGGCGGCAAGGGTCAGCCGAAGGATGTGATTCGGAATTACTTCCTGAATGACTTCTACTCCGACCACTGCAAGATTTATCAGAAACGCCCGATATACTGGTTGTTTGACAGCGGCAAGAAGAACGGCTTCAAGTGCTTGATTTATATGCACCGCTATCAGCCGGACACCATTGCCCGTATCCGTACCGATTATGTGCATGAACAGCAGGCTCGTTATCGTACTGCAATCGCTGATCTGGAGACACGTATTGCAAATGCTTCCACCGGTGAACGAGTTAAGCTGAATAAGCAGCTCAAAACACTGAATGATCAAGCTACTGAAATTCACGAGTACGAAGAAAAAATTCATCATTTGGCAGACCAGATGATTTCCATTGACCTTGATGATGGTGTGAAGGTGAATTACGCTAAGTTCCAGGATGTGCTGGCGAAGATTAAATAAGGAGGTGGCAGCATGGCCAGTATGGATTTAGAAACAATAATCCGAGATTTGAATAAGCGATTTGCTGCACCGCTGCCGGAGTTTTATAAGCGTCGTATCATATTCTGGTATGACGAGGACAGAGAGTTTGAGGACAAGCTGGATGACATCCAGATAGATAATGCAAAGCTGCTGGTGCTTACAGGTACCAACAATTTTGCAGCCAAGAAGCTACTGAATGTGGATGATACCACCGGTAACTATCTGGTTTACAGTCCGATTTCTTATGAGTCGCAGGAAGATGACTGGCTTTTGAATATCGAGCTTTACAGTGAAGAGTTCAGAGCCGATTTGGTGTCTATCTGGATGAATGAGATTGACCTTCCGGCAACGCCTGATTTCCGTAGACTTGTTAAGGACTATAAGAAATTCTTCGGAGCACAGAACAGAAGAGCAACATTCGCAAAACTGAATAAAGGCATCAGCACACCATCGCAGATGCATCTTACTGTTATGGCGGCTATCTGTGGTACCGATGATGCACAGCCTGACAGTATTGTAAAAGCTGTCATCAGCGGTGGAACCGATATGGAAACCAACGAGGTATTCCAGAGCCTTGTAAACTATGGAGCCGAAGCCCCGTTCTGGGCACTTGTAAAGCAGGCTACCGGATACTTTGAGGGCGAAAGTTCTACAATTAACAAGCTGGTAACGCATATCTTGCTTACAGCAACGACCAGAACACTTCGTATGGAGTATCTGTCAGGCCTCGATAGCTTCATTTCCACACCACATCAGGCTTGGTGCTATGACTTCGTATCTGAATGGATCGCAGGAGAGAATAGACAGGAACTTGTCGAAATCCTGCGAAACGTAGAAGAAGAGCTTATTCTCAGAAAGCGCTTTAAGCAGGTGCCATTGGATGATTTGGTGGGCATAGAGGTATTTCCTTGTGTGAATGAATGCATCCTGACTCAGATTATGACTGAAATCAGCAATCATATAATCAATGTAGATGTGATTACAAATACGGTCGAGAAACGTCGAACGCTGGCGTGGTACGATGATGTGGAATGCTACTATGAGGGTATTCTTCAGGTAGCAAAAATGCAGTCGTTCTTCTTGGAGCATTCCGCGGGCTTCCATACCGTAGAGGCAAGAAATATCTGGAAAGAGTACACAGAAGATTACTACCGTATGGATACCTATTATCGCCACTATCACTTAGCGTTTGGAAAGAGCCTGACAGTGGGCAACGACCATCTGGATGACCTTTTCAAGCAGGTGACCGATAAGGTGGAAGGTCTTTATACACACTGGTTCCTTGGTGAGTTGGGTAACAACTGGTCTGATGCCTGTGCAGATGAGTTGAAGAAATATGGACGCATCATGGAAGTTCCTCAGCAGGAAGACTTCTATAATCAGAAGGTAAAGGGCGAGGACAATCGTGTATTCGTCATTATCTCTGATGCGCTTCGATATGAGGTGGCGGCATCTCTGGCAGAGCAGCTCCGTCGTGAGACGCAGAGTAAGGTTTCTCTTGGCTCTTGTGCAGGTATTTTCCCGACCATCACAAAGTTTGGTATGGCCGCATTGCTTCCGCATAAGCAGTTATCTGTGGGTGAGCGCAGCAATGGGGACTTGCAGATTCTTGCAGATGGAATGTCTACAGATGCAGGTAACAGAGATAAAGTTCTAAAGGCCACAAACATTAATAGCGTAGCCTTGAAATATAAAGATATTGCACCGATGAAGCGTGCGGAGAGAAGTGCGTTGGTTAAGGGTATGGATGTCGTTTACATCTATCATGACAAGGTGGATGAGGCAAGCCATACTTCTGACAGCATGGTATTCCCTGCATGTGATGATGCAATCGAAGAAATCAAAAATATTGTGAGAATCATCCGTAATGAGTTTAGTGGTACTCGTGTTTACATTACTGCTGACCACGGATTCCTCTATACCTACAGTCCTCTGTCTGAGGATGCCAAGGTGGATAAGACAACACCGAGTGAGCAGGATGTAGAGATTGACCGTCGTTATCTGATTACCCGTAAGGGAGCAACTCCGGACTACTTACTTCCGGTAAAGTTTATGGATGATGGTTACGATGCATTTGCGCCGAGAGAAAGCGTCCGTATCAAGAAGAAAGGCGGAGGACTCAATTTCGTGCATGGTGGCATCAGCCTTCAGGAAATGGTGGTTCCGGTTATTGAATATCATTATCTTCGTAACGATTCCAAGACTTATCAGCGCAATAAGGCTAAGTATGACACGAAGCCGGTAGAAGTAGGACTTCTTTCTGCAAACCGTAAAATCAGCAATATGATATTCTTGTTGAACTTCTATCAGAAGGATGCGGTTGGCGATAACCGCAGCGCAGCAAACTATTTGTTGTACTTTGTTGATTCTAACGGAAAGCAGATAAGTGATACAGCAAAGATTATCGCAGATAAGACCAGTGATAATGGACAGGAGCGAACATTCCGCTGCAGCTTCAATCTGAAATCACTGAAATATGATAACAGAGCAAGCTACTACTTAGTCATCGCAGATGAAACAGGTCTGCAGATGCTACAAAAAGAAGAGTTCCAGATTGATATCGCATTTGCGGTAGATGAGTTTAATTTCTTCAGCTAAGGGCTTGCTCGGAAGGAGCAGTAATGAGTGACAATCTTGAAGTGGGCGCAAGCTCTCGTGAAATTATAAAGGACAAACTGCGTCAAAACTTTGATGGTAAGATTGTCCGAAAGGATCTGACTAAGAAAATCAAGGAAGGTGCAAATGTACCTGTTTATGTCCTTGAATTCCTGCTGGGGCAATATTGCAGTTCAGACGATGATAAGGTTATCGAGCAGGGCGTGCAGAATGTAAAGCATATCCTTGCCGATAACTTTGTAAGGCCGGATGAAGCGCAGAAGGTATTGTCTCGTCTTAGAAGTCGAGGCAGTCATACCATCATTGACATGGTAACGGTACGATTGGATATTAAGAAGGACTGCTTCTTTGCGGAGTTTTCCAATTTGGGATTAGCCAATATTCCCATCACGGATGAATACCCGGAAAAGTACGACAGACTTCTTTGCGGCGGTATCTGGTGTATCGTTCAGCTGGATTATGAGACCGAAGGCGATAATAACTTCGGAATCATCGACGCAGATGGAAATACACTTCAGTCAAAGCAGAAAAAGCAGAAAGACATCTCTCCAATCAGCATTCGTAAGCTGACTCCAATTCAGATGCCTCATATTGATATCGAGGATTTGAAGAGGGGACGTCAGGCTTTTACCAAGGAGGAATGGTTGGATGTTATGCTGCGTTCTATTGGTATGGAGCCAGACGAATTGACATATCGTGAGAAGTGGCTTCTTTTGACTCGTATGATCCCGCTGGTTGAGAACAACTTCAACCTCTGTGAGTTGGGTCCTCGAAGCACAGGTAAGTCGCATCTTTATAAGGAGATTTCTCCGAACAGTATCCTTGTATCCGGTGGCCAAACTACAGTAGCAAACCTGTTTTATAACATGGGCCGTAAGACTGTGGGCTTGGTTGGATTATGGGATTGCGTAGCTTTTGATGAAGTTGCAGGCATTCGTTTCAAGGATAAAGATGGCGTGCAGATTATGAAAGATTACATGGCATCTGGTTCCTTTGCACGAGGCAAGGAAGAAAAGGCAGCATCCGCTTCTATGGTATTTGTTGGTAATATCAATCAGAGCGTAGATGTACTTCTGAAGACTTCGAGCCTATTTGACCCGTTCCCTCCGGAAATGGGAACAGATACTGCATTTCTTGACCGTATACATTGCTATCTGCCAGGATGGGAAATCCCGAAGTTTCGTCCGGAGCATTTTACAAATGATTATGGATTCATTAGCGACTATCTTGCAGAGTTCATTCGTGAGTTGCGTAAGGCGCAATACGGTGATGCTATTGACCATTATTTCCGTCTCGGCAAGAATCTCAACCAGAGAGATACTATTGCTGTGCGTAGAATGGCAGATGGATATCTGAAGCTTCTCTATCCGGATGGAAGCTTTACAAAAGAAGAAGTAGAAGAAGTTCTCCGGATTTCCTTGGAGATGCGTCGCCGTGTTAAGGAGCAGCTGAAGAAGCTGGGAGGCATGGAGTTCTACGATGTAAACTTCTCCTACATAGACAATGAGACCTTTGAGGAACATTATGTTTCTGTTCCTGAGCAAGGCGGTGGTAAGCTCATCCCGGAAGGAATGTGCAATCCGGGACAGATTTATACTGTTTCTCAGGGCAAGAGTGGCATGCTTGGTGTATTTCGCTTAGAGAGTCAGATGCTTCCGGGTAATGGGAAATTTGAGAGAACAGGTATTGGTAGTGACCGTGATGCAAAAGAATCCACAAATACGGCTTTCAACTTCTTGAAAGCAAATGGAAACCGTATCAGTGGTTCTATAAGTACTACAACGAAAGACTATATCATTAATTATCAGGATCTGCAGGGCATTGGCATGACAGGAAAGCTAGCCCTTCCTACATTGATTGCGATGTGTTCCATTGCACTTGGGAAACCAACACTCAGCAGCCTTGCTGTACTTGGTGAAATTAGTATCAGCGGAACCATGATGAAAGTAGATGAGCTGGCAAATTCATTGCAGGTATGTTTGGACAGTGGTGCAAAGAGAGTACTGCTGCCAATTACATCGGCAGCAGAGCTTGGAACTGTACCGGCAGACCTGATTGGAAGTTTTAATTTGATTTTCTATAGCAGTGCGGAGGACGCAGTTTTTAAAGCACTGGGTGTAGAGTAAGGAGGTGCAGAAATATGCCTGGCGAAGAAAAAAGAATATGGGGTATCAATACAAAAGACGACAGTTTATTTCTGCATCAGGATGTAATAGCTATTGTTATTACACCGAAAACTGAAAATAGATTATTCTTTGTGGATGAAAGATATGAGCAGGGATTTCCGCCAGATGAGAATGAATCGTTCTGCATTGGAAAGTCGATAGCCGGATTGAAGTTGAATCAGTCGGCACAGAATCCGATTACATATCTGTATCCACCGGAGAAAGATAAAATTCATATTTAATGAAATCGACAAATCGGTATTTTAGAAGGCAAGTGAATGGGATACCACGATGCAAGATACCATGGAGGAATATGAAATGTCGAAAGATGAGTATTTGATAACCGATAAGCCTCTCAAAGCGTTGACGGTTTTTGCAATGCCAATGATTCTTGGAAGTTTTTTTCAGC
>ERZ791915.968-NODE-968-length-24554-cov-3.630638_pt1 | contig 24554 bp, 18 predicted proteins | sample MGYA00510139_ERZ791915 | MGnify/ENA primary metagenome ERZ791915 (study PRJEB30046, sample SAMN00792117) | human gut metagenome | study: EMG produced TPA metagenomics assembly of the A metagenome-wide association study of gut microbiota in type 2... | reverse complement strand
GCCAAACTCGCTCTCAGCGGATAAGTTCGGCCCCAACCACGGATCGCCCGTCAAAAAGAACTCCGGCCAGCGTTGAATGAACAGTGCCTGTTCGCGTTTCCAACGGCGCAGTTTTTCCTCGTTGGCTTCTTCCCTGCCACGCGAGGTGAACTCGTAGTGGTACAGCTCGGCATAGGGCGTAAAGATGGTGCGGTAGCCCGCCTCCCATACGCGCAGGCAAAAGTCAGCGTCGTTAAAACCGACGGCGAATTCCTCGTTGTAGCCGCCGACGCGCTCAAATACGTCGCGTCGCACCATCTGGCAGGCACCCGTTACGGCGCTAAAGTTGCCCGGGCGCACAGCGCGGGCAAGATAGCCCTCGCGCTTTGCCGAGAAGTCCTGGTTAGCATGGGCAAGTGCGGCGCGCACACCGACCAAAATGCCAGCGTGCTGAACAAGATGATCGGCAAAGTAGAGTTTGGCGCCCACCACGCCCGCATCGGGACGCTGCAGATACCCCATCATCTCTTCGATAAAATCGGGGCTTATGACCTCGGTATCGTTGTTCAGCAGCAGCAGGTAATCACCCTTGGCATGCTCCACGCCAAAGTTGATGATCTGGGAGTAATTGAACTCGCCCGGCCAGTACACAACGCGCGCTGTGCCCTTGCCTTCGGATGCCGCAGCCACGCGCTCTGGCAGGGTTTCGTAATACGCAAACGTATCCGGGGCTTCGCTGTTGTTCTCCACCAAGACGATCTCGTAATTGGCATACGTTGCCTTCTGGGCGATCGACATCACACAGGCATCGAGCGTCTCAACGTGGTCCTTGGTGGGAATCACAATGCTCACCAGCGGCGCAGGCTCCGGCAGCGCATAGCGCATGCGGTAAACAAACGGCGTCTCGGTCTCTTCGACCGCTCCGCGAACGCCCAGCGCGTTAAAGTGGCGCTGGAGCGCAAGGCGCCCGGCTTCAATAGCATACGGCTTGCTATCGGCAGAGCCATCGGCGGTCGATCCCGGATGAACGCGCCAGTGATACAGCACGTGCGCAACATGCTCAAACCGCGCGGCGGCTGCAAGGCAGCGAAGCGTCAGGTCGTAATCCTGGGCGCCCGCGACGTCTTCCGGCGACATGCCAACACGATCAATGAGAGCCTTCTCCACCATCAGGAAATGCGTCACGCAGTTATGGCTATAGAGCAGGTCGACGTTGAGCCGCGTCTTAAAGACCGGCTGGCCCCACTCCCCCGTTTTCTGGAACATGTCTTCGTCACAGAACAGGACCTGGGGGCGCTCGCCCTCGGCAGTCTTGTTCAGCGCGGAAACATAGTGGAATAACGCGTCCGGTTCCAGAATGTCGTCATGGTCCAAGAACGCGATGTAGTCGCCCGTCGCTTGCTCGATACCCGCGTTGGTGTTGACCACAATGCCGCCGTTGCCAGGAAGTTCGATGCGGCGAACGCGCTCGTCATTGGCGTCCGCCGCAAGGTCGGCCACCGCATCCCATTCAGGCGAGGCATCCATAAGAAGCAGTTCCCAGTTGTCATAGCTCTGGGAAAGCACCGAATTCAACAGTTCGCGCAGGTAGACACGATCAGTCTTGTAGCACGGCACCACAATGCTCACGAGCGGTCTATAGGCAAAGGCCGCCGAAGCGACACGCTGGCACGCCAAATCGCCCGGCTTTGCGCGATGCTGCTCAAACCAACGTCGATAAGCTGCGTCGTCTGCACGCGCGTCCTTCATGCGGTTCCAGCTGTCGTCGACCATGCCGTTGTACAGGCGGCCATCCATAGCGCAAAAACCACTCTGGATCCGCTCTGTGGGATCGCTCGCAATCGCGACAAAATCTCGTATATCCTGAGGCATCTCTACGCTCAGGTACGTATTATTGACGCGGCATCCGTTGCGCTGCGGCACATCGGTCTGCGACTCAAACACATGCACGGTGGCATTGATGGCATTCATATGCGTATCGAAGATCTGGAGCTCAGGTACGAACTGGGGGTCTCCCGCCCAGGTAACCTCATAGCGCCACACCGCGCCGGCGGCCGCCGGCAAATAGCGTATGGCGTCGATCTCGTAGCGGCCGCAGTGTTCGCCACGCTGCGCATCGCGGATAAGCGCACACAGCGCAGGCTTTGCTTTGTAGTTAATCTTAGATTCCAGCTTGGCCACGCGGCTATCGAGGCGAATGGAGCCCAACCTTTGGCCACCGGATGCAAAAACGACATCCATCGACGAGCCATCCAAAAACGGAAGCACCAAAACGGCGAGCTCGCGCTCGTAATCGGAAACGGAAGGGCAAAGCACCAGCACACGGCCATGATTGACCGGGAGCACCAGCGACGGCACATAAGAACCGCTCGTCGTCGCATGGACAAACGCTTGAGAACCCTCCCGCTCAATAAGCGCGGCGACATCCTGACCGGCAAAACGAAGCAGCACAAACAGACGGCCCTGACTGCGGCAAAGTGCCAAACGCTTGATACTCATCTACACTTCTCGCTTTCCCAGGGCGTTCGCCGCCATGCGCTTGCAGGCACCCAGGCGGCCAAACCTCAAGACGTCGTAATCGAACATGAGCTTTTTGCACTCACGGGCATTGGGGGCCTTGCTGGTAAGCGCCGCACGCACCATAGCAGCAACAGAAGGAGCGCATTGTGCGAGCGCAGTATCGCTGCCCACGGCAGAGCCGGCAAGCGCCGTGGCAACGGCAGCAAACACCTTGCCGCAGTCCGAACCCAGCAACCTGAGCGCATCGTACAGCACCAGATCGCATAGGAAGTACGCCAGGTCATCGGCATGCTGGACATCGAGACCGTCGCGCTGCCAGTCAGCCAGCACCGCGGAGTAAATCTTCACATGCTCTAGCAGACGTGTCTCGTCGTCGTAGCGCATGGTGTCCATGAGCGAACCCTTGCGCGCCACGCGGTAGTCATACAGCTTGTTCGAGATAAGCGCGGTCTTATGCGAACGACCGTACACGGCAAAATCGAAGACCTGGTCCTCGCCATACTTAACGGTTTCGTCGAACACGATTCCGTTGCCCAGCAAAAACTCACGCTTGCAGGCGGTGCGCCATGCAAAGGGGCGAGATGCTTCCTTAAACAGCAGGTCAGAGCTATAGCCTTCAAACGACACATCGCGCGGGCTCAGCACATAGTTAAGCCACGGATACCCCGCCTCCAGCGGATACGGATTCGCGCCAAAGGTCAAAACGTCGCAGTCCTCGCGCTCAAAGGCATCGACGATCACGCGGCATGCATCGGGCGTGAACCGATCATCGGAATCCAAAAACGCTACGATAGGCGCCGTGGACGCGGCGATACCCGCATTACGCGCACTCGACAGGCCGCCGTTCTCCTTATCAACCAGCCTAAAGCGCGCGTCCTTTTCGCAATAGGCAGCCGCAATATCGCGCGAACCGTCCGGCGAGCCATCGTTGACTAACACGCCTTCCCAATCGGGCATGTCCTGCGCAAGCAGGGAGTCCAGGCACCAGGCCAGGCACTCCTCCACTTTGTAGATGGGAACGACAACGGAAATCTTGGGGGTAGCCATAATCACTCGCTCCTACTGTGCGGCCGGAACGTCATCAGGGTGCGGGTTGTCGCCGTAGGTGCGCTGATACGTCAGCACGCGCCACACCAGCGGCAGGCCGCCAATCTTAAAGTAATGCTTAAACGTATTGAGCTTGCCCGGCTTCTTAAAGTCAAAGCGCGAATCGATATAGGCGCGGGGCGACTTGACCATCAGGCGCAAATCGGTCTCGCCGCGTGGATCAAACAGCGACAGGTCAAAGCGACCGGCATCCCAGTCGGCCTTGAGCTCGGGTGAAGCCTTCTCCCAAAACTGCCCACGCAGCCCATCGACCAGGCGCTCATCATTCCAGCGGTACGTATCGACCTTCATGCGCATTAAAATACCCTGAAGCTGAGCCTTGAGCTCGGGGCGTTCGTCCAAAAAGCGCTGCATCTCGGCATATTCGTCGCACACGCAAAACACCTTGTTGGGCGAATTAACAGAGCTCTTCTCGTTATCCTGGCGATAGCACAAAATGGGGTCCGTAATAAACGCGGCACGTTCGGCACAAGCCCAAACCTTAAAGTTAAAGCCTGCGTCCTGATACGAGGCGCCCGGCGTGGGAAGGAACCGAATCTGATTGTCGTTGAGGAACTCGCGTCGATAGATAGCCGACCAAATGGAAGGTTTGCGGTAGAAGATCCCCGGGCGATCGACGGGGCGATACGCCGCGTCCGTCATATGCTCGTCAATAATCCCAAACAGCTCACGGCGCTCGCTGGGCGTGGACCAATACAGGTAAAAGTCGCCCTTTACCACATCGGCATGCTCAGCATCGGCCTTGGCGACCAGCTTTTGGAGCGAATTCTCAAACATAAAGTCGTCGGACTCAAGGATGCCCACGTACTCACCGCGCGCCATCTCCAGGCCGCGGTTCATCGAGTCGCCGTAGCCGCTGTTGGCCTTGTCAATCATCTTGACGCGCCCATCGCGCTCCATGTACTCGCGGATGATATCCGCCGAGCTATCGGTAGAGCCGTCGTTGATGCAAATAATCTCGATGTCCTCGAGCGTCTGCGCCACGGCGGAATCGAGGCACTCGCGCAAGTAGCGCTCCACATTGCAAATGGGGACAAGCAGCGAAACTTTAGGGGTATCAGAGTTCTGCAAGAGAACCTCCTGTTGAATAGCGTGTAACAGGGTTATTTTAACAGCCGAGTTGCGGCGGGCGGCAGCGCTTGGAATTAGAGAAAGCGCTCCAGGCAGGCTTTGAGACCGCGAGTCGAAAGATAGAACAGCGTGGCGTCTGCCATCGAAACGCCCGAGGTCGCCGCAACGAGCTTGTGGGCAACACGGCAAACGGCGCCCTTGGCGGGCATATCCGCCCACGCCGTTCCCAAAAACGTCGTGAGGTCCATGTTGACGCGAGACGCCACGCGTTGGAAGTCATCAGCATCCAAGCGCGCCAGGTCGAACACAATTAGGTCCAAAAACCAAGTTATCAGCTCGCCGGGACACAGGTCCAAAAGACCGTAGGCCGCCCAGTCCTCCAAGACCTCCTCGAGCATCCTCATATGGGCATCGAGCTTTTTGGCGCGAGCCTCGACACTGTTGAACTCGTGCGTCGCCGATTCACTCTCCATCACGTAGTGGTAGAACTTGTCCGGCATGACGACGGTCTTGTGGGCAAGCGCATAAGCCGCAAATTGGAAGACGACGTCCTCGCCCAAAGCCAAACCGGGGGCGAAGCGAATGCCTTCGCGATTGAGCAGCTCGCGCGAAAAAGCCGCGCGGCAGGCATAGGGCTGCGCATTCGAATGGAACAGCAGTTGGGGATCACGGGCGCCGAAGGTACCAGCTTTGGGGCTCATGAGTTGCTGGACGCGTTTGGGGGCAGCATCGGCAGGTTCACAGACGCCGCCAAAAACGGCGGCCTCGGCATCTGCAGACTCCATGGCATGCAGCACGCGCTCGACCATCTGAGCATCGATGTAATCGTCGGCGTCCACAAAAAAGACGGTCTCGCCCTCGGCGGCATCGATACCGGCATTCCGAGCACACGAGACGCCCGCGTTTTCCTGGTCAATCACCAGCACACGTCCGTCGGTCTGTGCCATTTGATGCAAGACGCTCAGGGAATCATCAGTCGATCCGTCATTGACACAAACGACCTGAATCGAGCGCTCGGACTGTGCCAACAGCGAGTCGAGGCATCGCTGAATGGAGCGCGCAGAGTTGTAAACGGGGACGACAATGGTAGCTTTAGGACGCGAGGCCTCTCCCATGCCGACCTACCCCCTCAGCGATTCGATGAGGAAGGCAGCAACCACGCCTGGGCCTCCAACCGAGGCGTAATACTTAGCACGCCCCAAGGCACCATCCGTCGCAAAACTCGGATGCTCGTCAACCCAGCCCTCAGGATCTTTGAGGATGGCAGCGAGATTTGCGCGCTTCCACGGCTTGAGGTCGTCAAGCGAAAAGTCCCCGGCATCCAAGGCCGCCTGAAATTCCTTGGCCATCTGAACCAGGAACTCCTTATAGAACTTAGGCGCCAGACGCACGTAGTTCCACATATACGAATCGTACTTAATGAGCTGATTGAACTTGAGCATGCGAGCGACATCGCCGCTTGCGTGGTCGCGGGCATAATCCTCTCGAATCCAACGCTCAATCTCGGCATACTCGGTATTGACGCAAAAGACCTTAGCCGAAGAATTGACCGAGGAATTCTCGTTGTCCTGGCGATACGACAACACGGCATCATGCAGGTAAATAGCCTTATCGGCGCACGCGATCACCTTAAAGGCGAATGACGTGTCCTGAAAGGATGCCCCCGGAGTCGGCAAGAACTTGATGCCGTTGCGCTCAAGAAAATCGCGACGGTACACGGCCGACCAAATCGACGGTTTCTGCTTAAAGAACTGCGTCGTGTCGCTCGGGTGCACCGGCTTGCCGCAGTCCTTGGCCTTAAACATCTCGTGCAGCGAACGGCGCTCCTCCGGCTTCGACCAATACAGGTCAAAGTTCGCCTTCGCAAAGTCGGCATTATTGGTATCGGCGGCCGAGACAAGCTTTTCGAGTGCGTCGGACGCCATAAAGTCATCGGACTCCAAGATGCCAACGTACTTGCCACGCGCCATCTCCAGACCGTGGTTCATCGAGTCGCCGTAGCCGCTGTTGGCCTTGTCGATCATCTTGACGCGCCCATCGCGCTCCATATACTCGCGGATAATCGCCGGCGAGTTGTCGGTCGACCCGTCGTTAATGCAGATGATCTCAATATCCTTGAGCGTCTGCGCCACGGCGGAATCGAGGCACTCGCGCAGGTAGCGCTCAACGTTGTAGATGGGAATAAGCAGCGACAGGACAGGGCTGCCAGAGGAATTAGTAGACAATTATGCTCCTTAGGAATTACCTGCCGTTAATGGTATCAAAGGGTCGTCCCGCCCGCGGACGTTTATATAATCTATGGAGCTCGCAGAGGAAAACCGATACGAAAGGACGTCATGCAGCCCAAAGCCGCACGCAACATACCCATCGAAGCGCTGCGCTTAATCGCGGTCGCCGGCATCGCGGTGTTCCACACTTTTCAGTGGACCTTTCAGGCCACCTATGCCGGCATACCGGAATATGCGCCTCTCGCCGCCTTTCCCTATTCGGGACTGCTGGGGTTCATTAACCTGCTGGGCTGTTGGGCCAATGAGGTCTTCTTTATGATCTCGGGTTATTTTCTCATCGCTTCTGCCGCGCGTGCTTGGGACGGTGGAGCAACGTGGAAGTCGCAACTGCAACGGACGACGCAGCGCCTTGGCAAGGTCGTTATGCCCACTGCGTTTTATTGCGTCGTGGCGCTCGCGTGGTCCACGGTCGTCTCCCCCATTCCCGATGTTACCCTCAACACGCACTACTGGTACACGCTAGGCCTTGAGTTTATCTGGGTCTATGCCGCTACGGTCTTCATGGCGCCATGGTTTGGACTGGCTAAGAGTCAACTCTCCCAGAAGAGCTACACGACGACGGTCATCGCCGTTGGCATCCTCGCATTTGTTGTTAACGGGTATTTAGCCGCCATGAGTACGACAAACGGCGGTGAGTTTTCTTGGCTGCAGAAGCTCATGAGCGCCGTCACGTACGTTATCGCGTTTTTGATCGGCGGACTGCTCCGCGACGTAACCGACGCCATGGATTCGGACAGGGCGGGCACCTTGGGCATGCGCTCGCTCGTAACGGTTTTGGTGCTCACCATCATCCTGGAAGGCGAACTCTCCTTCACCGGCAACCTCACGGCGATGGCAACCCTCTCCTACAAATCAACCTCGTTGATCTCGTTTACCCTCGCTGCCGCCTCCTTGCTCTTTGCGGCAACCCGACGCAGTGCCTCAGGCAATCCGCGGACTGCAGGTGCCATCGTCACCTTATCGACCGCCACGCTCGGCTTCTATGTGATGCAATCGCTCACCAGCAACCTTTGGCGTCCCGTATTCAATGCGTTGCTCGTAAACATATTGGTCAGCCAAAACAGCCCGGCAGCTATATGTATCGTCACGGGTACCGTCATTAGCATCGTCTTTGCCTTAGCGCTCCTCATCATCGATGCAGCTAGAAGCCTTATCGTTCGCAAGCTCAAACAGCGATAGACGCACGATCGGCAGACATCGCAGCCGCCACGCCCGTGGCAGGTTCCTGCGTTTTATCCAAACCTTGCCAACATGGCCCAGCGACCCTTTACAATAGGTGCCGTCCAATGGACGTATTCGATAGCTTCCGCGCAGCGCTCGCCCGCTGTGCGTGAAAGGATATATTGCCCCATGCCTTCAACCCTCCCCGCCCCCATCGATAAGCTCGCCATCGTTGTCGTTACGTACAAGCGCCAGGAGCTCTTGGCCAACCTGTTCGACTCCATGACCGAGCTCACGGTCACGCCTTGGCGCATCGTGATCGTCGATAACGAGAATTCGCGCGAGACCGAAGCCATGTGCACCGAATTCAACGAGCGCCTCGCTAGCCTGTGGGGAATCGACGCCGATCAACCCGATGCAAAGGGCGGCACCGACCGCGTCATCTACGCACCGCAACTCGAAAACGGCGGCGGTGCTGGTGGCTTCTCCGCCGGCACCAAATGCGCTTACGACCTGGGCGCCCAGTGGTTCTGGGTGATGGACGACGACGTTCTCGTCATCCCCGAGGGCATCGAGCGCCTTGCCAAGTGGACGGACCGCTACGACGTCATCCAGGGTTCGCGCCTGGACTTCGATGGCGGCGCGTTCTTTTGGCAGTACCAGCTCATCCTTTCGCTTGGTATCCCCAACCCTATCGCCAAGTGGGACTTGGGCCCCGAGGGCTACCGTCCCATGAACCAGCTGTGCTTTGAGGGCGGCTTGTTCTCGCGTCGCGTTGTCGACAAGATCGGCCTGCCCGATGCGCGTTTCTTCATCTACGGCGACGATGCCTGCTACGGCTATGTTGCCAGCCAGCATTTCCCCGCTGCCGTGGTCGCCGACGTGGTGCTCAAGCGCGCCCGCGCCGTCTCTAACTGGGATATCGCCGGCAAACGACAACTCAACTCCACGAGCGACACCAACCGCTACTACATCATGCGCAACCGCGGCTTCCTCGCTCGCTATATGCAGATCTACGGTGACTACCACCCTATGCTGTTCCGCTTGGGCAACGCCGCGACCTTCTGCAAAGAGTTCATCCGCTTGGCTGCGGTCGACAAGTGCTTTAAGACCGGCATTCCGGCGCTGCGCCGCGGCATGAAGGACGCCCGCAAGATCATCAAGGATCCCGACTGGAAGCCCATGCCGCCCATGAAGGACGCGGAGTAGCGGGAACACTTATAGTATCGCCTGCCCCTACAGCCGCTGGCACACCGCCGCCACATGCTGCCCGTCAAACCCAAATCCCCAGCGCATACGGCCCACACCGGGTCGCGGTACGCGAATCTTGTCGATACCGCCGCGCTCTATGTCAAGCAGCGCCTGAACAGCCAGCAGTTCCAAGCCGAGCGCGTCCACGCCGGGGTCATACATCATGTTGATCGTTATCAGCGGACGCTCGTCGAGCATGCCAATCGTGTCTGCTACGTCAAACACAGCGCCCGTAGGGAAAACCTGAATGTCCCAGCGATCCATGCCACACTTTCGCCTCGAGGCAGGATTGGCATAGCCCGGCAGTCCAAAGCAGAGCCCTTGTAAGAGCAGGTGATATGGCAGCGGCGCATCTGGGTCGGTCGCACCGATTCCCGTATCTCCCAGGATGTGGTCTAGCGCCCGCCTCACCGCATCCTCGTCCCCACGGCACAACCCGTCGCGAAACGCATCGACGTCTCGAATGTCTTCAGCGGCGCACTCAAACCACTCAATAATCACCAGACGCAATGCCTGGCGAAGCTCGTTATTGGGCAGCCGCAGAGCACGGAGGCGACTGCCATGCTCCGGCTCCTCTGTCATATCCGTCGTGAGAAAACCGGACAGATACAGCGCCGTCCACAGGCCATCATCAGACGGGGCCTCTGGACCCGCAGCGCCCAAACAAAGCGGGACCTCAACGCACCCATGGGCCTCGAGCAAGTCGAACAGGACCGAAAGGCGGTCGAGATTCCACCCGGCAACTACCCTACTCAGGCAATCAGCATACCCATACAGATCGGCACGCACGGGCGCCGTACAGCATCGGTCCAGAAAACCGACCACACGCGCTGGACTCGAGCAATAGGCCCTGCCAAACCGATATCCCTCGAACCATTCACGCACATCATCCAGGTATTCCTCGCGTCCAGCATGATTCAACAAAGCCTCGACCTCGGCATCCGAAAAGCCGAACCAACGGTCACACCACGCCGACAGCGGCGTCGTCAGACAATACGAGCAGCAGTGCAAAGAAAGCGCCGCTTCGGCAGGGCCGGGACACTCCCCCATCAGACACGTCAGCCGCAACGAATCGCGCGCAGTGGCAATGGCGTCAAACAGCACACGGTCAAGTAGTTCTGCCGGATCGGCGTCGGAAGCGCCCCTCGCGCTCGCACGGCGAGACCACGCCGCATCGTACCCATCAACGAGCAATACAACCTGCTCATCGCAGGCAATCTCCAGCAGCTCTATGAGCACACCGAGCACCGAGTCAACCTCGTCCGCGCTCGCCACGCCACGCGCGACACGTTCGATGTGGCGCACCTTATCTCGAGCTAAATCCGGAGCCTCCAAGAGCGCCAACAAGCGAGCGCACTCGCCCGAAAGGGCATCGCGCACGACGCCGGCAACAGCGGGGCCACGCCTCGCAGCGCCAGAAAAGTCCAGCGATATCACCGGATAGCAAGCATACTCATCCCGATAGCGCCCGCCGTTCGCATCCCAAATCTGAGCATCGGCAAACAAACGCTGACCAGAGCGACCGACCACTGGACGCTCCAGAAAAGCCCTGAGCATCGACAAGTTCATGCTCTTGCCAAAACCCTCGGGTCGACAGCACACCACAACGGACGCGTCGCAGTCCAACACATCGGCAATAAACATGGTCTTGTCAACCAGCATGCAGCAACCAAGGGCCTCCGCATAGTCGTGCATGCCAATGGGCAAAACCGCATCGTCGGCACAGCCGATCAAGCGCACGCCAAAGCCAGCAGCACAACCATTATTTGCCTGTTCAGACACCAAAACGTTCCCCCTAAATCGCAACACGATGCCAATTGTAATGACCGCCTCAAGCGTACCGACGACGCCGCGCGAACATATCGGGCAACGGTAGCAACAAGAGGTGTGAGGGGGGCATAACTAATCGTTGCACAACAAAACGGGGCCCGATGCATTCGCACCGGACCCCGTCCCAACTCTTTAGTTATCTGGCAACCGAGAGGCTACTCCTCCAAGTCAACCTCCCCAGAATTCTTCTTCTGCTGATCGAGCTTATGCTTACCGCTCACGATGGACGTAGCGCCCAGCGTAGCCAAGCTCGCACTGGCAAGGCTCGCCATCACGATCAAGTCGCCCGTCTTGGGCATATTGCCGCCAGATGACTTGGTCGTTGTAGTCGTCGTGGTTGTAGTGGTCACCGTCTTGGAGTCATTTTGATCCTGATTCTGGTTGTCAGCACCGCTCTTGTCGTCGTCTTCGGACTGTTTCTTTTCGCCCTCGGTCTTTTTCTTTTCGCCCTCGGTCTTGCTCTTGTCCTTCTCCTCAGATTCAGACTTCTTACCCTCGTCCTTCTCATCAGAGCTAGGACCCTTATCGGATTCGGTCTTCTTGGAAGTCTCGTCCTTGGAGTCGCCCTTTGCGGCCTCGGTCTTTTCCGTGGAAACCTGATCAGAGTTGTCCTTGTTCTGGGCCGAGCCGTTATTGACGCCAGCCATCAGCGAAGAACCCAGCGTAGAACCAAGCTGCTCGGAGAAAGAAGGCTTCTTGTCCGGAGAAGCAACGGGAGCGTCCGGCGCTTTATTCGAGTCGTCCTTGGAAGCATCGGAATCAGGGGTTGCGTCAGAGCCGGAGCCGTTGTTAGAGCCGGTGCCAATAGACGAATCACTCGAGCCGGTAGATGAGTTAGAGGCGTCAGCGTCGGTCGAACCAGAAGCGGCGCTGTCCGTATTGCCGGCAGAGCTTGAAGACGAACCGCCCGCAGCAGAGCCGTTCGAATCGGAGCCGTTCGAGGTAGAGCCGTCGTTGGTAGTGCCACCAGCAGAGCCATTACCGTCAGCATCGGTCGAGGGCGCATCCATCCTGTCATCGTTGACATCGTCACTCGAGCCGTCATTCGAATCAGGTGTCGGCGAGGGCGCCGGCGTAGGCTCGGGCTGCACGGGCGTCGCAGCGGCAGCCTCATCCTCGGCGATATAAGCCAAGCAGTCCTTCAGCTCATTCTTATAACGGTTCTTCCAGCCCTCATGATACTGGGGCTGGCTCGAATACTTGGTGGCGACATTGTTGACCACGCTATTGGAGAGCGCCGTCACAAACTCACGGTCAGTCATATCATTAGAAAGATTCGCCCAGCGGAAGAAGTCCCTGCAGCCACCGGTGCCACACATGTTGGTGATGCTCCACACCATGCCCTTGACGCAATCGGCACGGCTCGAAATATCAATACCAAGGCCGCTCTTGAGCCACGCCTCGGTCACCGCATAGTACGAGTTGTACGCATAGGCATCTTGAAGTGCTGAGAACTCAACAGGATCGGTGTTGTACGCACCTTGGAAGGCATCCTGAGCGATATGGCCCAACTCGGTGAGCTGACCGTTCTCGTACATGGCATTGCTCGTGTTGGAAATCTCGCTGCCGCGATCAATCGCATCCTTGAGCATGCTGTATTTTTCGGGGCTGTAGTTGTAGACCTGCTTCATAAACGGAATGAGCGACCAACGACGGTCGAACTGGTAATAGCCCAGCGCGTTGTAGCCGTCACCATACGAAAAGCCCTGGTTATAGTTGCCGTGGCTCTCGTACTTGGTAAAGTACTTCATCTCGGCGGTCACGTTGACAAACGAAACGCCCTGAACCGACCTCAGCACGCCCGAGAAGGACTGCTGGGTGTAAAGGCCCTTATCGATATCGGTGGCATCCGAGGCAACGCCCGGCGTGGGCTCCTCGGCAGCGGCGGGTGCCGGCGCGGAAACGGCGCCAAACGAAAGCGCCAGCGTCAGGCCCGCGACAATCGCGGAATGCTTAGGCTGCATAAGATCCTCCCTGCATTGGTGTAGTTAAAGTGCGGTTTGCAAAGATAGAGTTAAGTATTGCAGCTCACCCGTTGTTGCACAACAACCCCTCGGTAAACGGCAACAACCCTCCGCAAAATCTTAAGGAATTGCGTTCAACCTACAGCTTAATGTCGAAGTTAATTTCTGGAACGGCAGCCAAGTCGGCCAACGTCACGCCGTCGACGTACTTTTCGATCACGTCGTCCAGACCGCGCCAGAATTTGACGGTCGAGCACAAATCGCTGCGGGTGCAGCTGTTGTCGATGCCATCGCACGCCACGGGCGCCGTGCTGCCCTCGACGGCGCGCAGGATGTCGCCGGCGCGCACCTCGGCCGGGTCCTTGGCCATCATGTAGCCACCGCCTTTGCCGCGCACACTCTTAAGCAGACCAGCCTTCATAAGCGGACGAACCAGCTGTTCCAGATACTTCTGCGAAATGCGCTCGCGGTCGGCAACCTCACGAAGGGCAATCTTGCCCTCGGCGTCGCCCAGCGCCGCGATATAGATCATCAGCCGGAGGGCATAGCGGCCCTTGGAAGAAATGAGCATACCTACCCTCCCATCGCATCTGGGACAACATAACCAGGTTTGTTTGTCCCAAATCTTAATTAAGTGGGACAAACACAACAGGTTATTTTGTCCCAGAATTTGAAAAGTCGAGTGGATTAGTCGGGTTTTCCCTTGACTAACGCCGAACCCATAGTAACTTTATTCCGAGAAGATTCCTAGGGTTTAGTGCACCTATGAGTACACCATATACAGAGAGGGACAGCATGAGCGCAAATCCGCTGCTTTCCATCGAAGGTCTCACCGCCTCCGTGGACGAGAAGACGATCCTCCACAACGTCAACCTCAACGTCGCCGCCGGCGAGACCCACGTGCTGATGGGACCCAACGGCGCCGGCAAGTCCACCTTGGGCCACCTGGTCATGGGCGACCCCGTCTACACGGTCAACGACGGCCGTATCGTCTTTGACGGCCAGGACATCACCGAGCTCACCACCGACAAGCGCTCGCGCGCCGGCTTGTTCCTGAGCTTCCAAGCGCCGGTCGAGATCCCCGGCGTGCCGCTGTCGAGCTTTTTGCGCGCCAGCATCGCCGGCCGCCCCGGCCTGGAGATGAAGGGCAAGGAGTTCCGCCGCCGCGTGAAGGAGCTCGCGGCCGAGCTCAACATGGATACCGCCTATCTCAACCGCGAGCTGGGCGTGGGCTTCTCGGGCGGCGAGAAGAAGAAGGTCGAGATGCTCCAGCTTCTGCTGCTGCAGCCCAAGCTCGCCATCCTGGACGAGACCGACTCGGGCCTGGACGTCGACGCCCTGTCCACCGTCAGCCACGGCATGGACGCCTACCGCAAGAGCTGCGACGGCTCCATGCTCATCATCACGCACAACACGCGCATCCTGGAGCACCTGGATGTCGATCGCGTCCACGTTATGGTCAAGGGCCACATCGTGCGCGAGGACGACGCCTCGCTCATCCCCTGGATCGACAAGAACGGCTTTGAAACCTTCGAGCGCGAGGCCGCCGAGCAGCGCGCCCAGGCCGAGGCCGCCGCTGCCGAGCAACAGGCGTAAAGGGGCGACGCAATGACCAAGAACCGCACCGAGGTCGCGGACATCGACCGCAGCCTCTACGACTTCACCTACGGCGAGGAGGGATTCGAGCGCCTCGACGCCGGCATCACGCCCGACATCGTGCGCGAGATCAGCGCCAAGAAGGACGAGCCGCAGTGGATGCTCGACCTGCGCTTAAAGTCCCTCGAGATTTTCAATCGTTTTCCCGACCCGACGTGGGGCCCCTCCATCGAGGGCCTGGACATGGACAACATCGTCACCTACGTCAAGCCCAACACCGACCAAAAGCACGACTGGGAGTCGGTGCCCGACGACATCAAGAACACCTTTGAGCGCCTGGGCATCCCCGAGGCCGAGCGCAGCTACCTGGCAGGCGTCGGCGCGCAGTACGACTCCGAGCTGGTCTACCACAACATGCAGGACACGGCGTCCAAGATGGGCATCGTCTATTCCGGCATCGAGGAGGCCCTGCACGACCCGCAGTGGGAGCCGCTCATCCACGAGAAGTTCATGACGCTCATCCCGCCCACCGACCACAAGTTTGCGGCCCTGCACGGCGCCGTATGGTCGGGCGGCTCGTTTGTCTACGTGCCCAAGGGCACCAAGTTGGACTTCCCGCTGCAGAGCTACTTCCGCCTTAACGCCAAGGGCGCCGGCCAGTTTGAGCACACGCTTATCATCGTCGAGGACGACGCTGACCTGCACTTTATCGAGGGCTGCTCCGCGCCCAAGTACAACGTGGCCAACCTCCACGCCGGCGCCGTCGAGCTCTTTGTGGGCAAGCGCGCGCACCTGCGCTACTCGACCATCGAGAACTGGTCCAAGAACATGTACAACCTCAACACCAAGCGTGCGCGCGTGGACGAGGATGGCGACATCGAATGGATCAGCGGCTCCTTCGGCAGCCACGTGGGCTACCTCTACCCCATGAGCGTGCTCAGCGGACGCCGCGCCCGCTCGAGCTTTACCGGCATTACCTTTGCCGGCGCCGGCCAGAACCTGGATACCGGCTGCAAGGTCGTGCTCAACGCGCCCGATACTTCGGCAACCGTCGAGACCAAGGGCATCTCCAAGAGTGGCGGCATTCAGACCTTCCGCAGCTCTATTGTGGCGACACCCAAGGCCGAGGGCTCCAAGGCAACCGTGAGCTGCCAGTCGCTGATGCTCGACGACCAAAGCCGCTCCGACACTATTCCGGCCATGGACATCCGCACCAAGAACGTCGACATCGGCCACGAGGCCACCATCGGCCGCATCGGCGACGATAAGGTGTTCTACCTGATGAGCCGCGGCATCTCGGAGGAAGAGGCCCGCACCATGATCGTCAACGGCTTTGCCAACCCGGTCTCCAAGGAGCTGCCGCTTGAGTACGCCGTCGAGATGAACAACCTGATCAAGCTCGAGATGGAAGGAGCGATCGGATAATGAAACAGACCACCAACACCGCTGCTACCACGCTCGAGCAGGTAAACGCGATGCCCGCAGCAACCTGGGGCTGGTTGAAAATGAACCAGACCAAGCTCGAGCTCTCTGACGAGCTTGCCGCCGCTCCCACCGAGGCCGTTGAGGTCGAGGGCTTGGACGAGCAGTTTACTGGCGTGGCAGACGCGTTCGAAGCCGCCATGGACGCCATGGCCGTGCGCTTCCCCGAGCGCCGCGCCTCCGCCCCCGGTGATGCCGCCGACCGCGCCCGCATTACGCCCGAAACCGAGCTCGATGTGCCCGCCACCTCCGTCTACCAGGCCGGTGCCATTAAGCTGGAGGAGGAGCTCTCCCCCGCTGAGGCCTTCGAAACCGGCATGGGCGAGGCTGCCTACGCCTACTTGGCCGAGCACACTACCAAGCGCATCGTCATCGATGCGCCCGCATACAAGCACGCGACGGTTACCGTGCGTGTGAGCGGTGTCGATGCCGCCGCGGCCATCGCCGCCATCGACGTCGTCGCCCGTCCCCAGTCGACGCTCGACCTGCAGATCGCCCTGGACTCCCCCGTTGCCGGCGAGGTGCTACGCGTGTGTGCCCACGAGTACGCCACCGTCAACGTGACCTGCACGCAGACGCTCGACGATAGCTGGATCGCGCTCGACGACACCGGCCTGTTCCTGGACGAGGGCGCGCGCGTCAACGTGCAGCACACCGTCCTGGGTGCCGGCGCCAGCGCCACCGGCCTTGCCGGCGACCTGCTGGGCGATACCGCCAAGGTCACCATCGATACTGACTACCTGGGCGCCCGCGAGCAGGTGCGCGACTTTAACTACGAGCTGCGCCACCGCGGTCGCAAGACCGAGTGCGAGATCGACGCCAACGGCGTGCTGACCGGCACGTCCAAGAAGGTCTACCGCGGCACCATCGACCTCGTGCACGGCTGCAAGGGTGCAACCGGCACCGAGCGCGAGACGGTGCTTTTGGCCAACAAGGGGGTCGACAACAAGACCGTCCCCGTCATCCTGTGCGACGAGGACGACGTCGCCGGCAACCACGGAGCCACCATCGGCCACGTCCGCGACGAGCAGCTGTTCTACCTCGCCTGCCGCGGCCTTGACCAAAACGCCGCCGAGGACCTGTTCGTCCGTGCCAAGCTGGAGGACGCCGCGCTTTCCGCCACCGACGAGCGCACCCGCGCCGCCGTCGTCCGCCTGGGCAACAACCTGATCGACAACTTTGAAGAGGAGCTCGCATGATCGACACCGAGCACGTTAAATGCGATACCTGTACCGCACCGGAGCCTATGGAGCTCGACGCCAGCGACGAGGCCTCGCGCGGCTGGCCTACCGTCGACATCGAGACCAATCCCTACAAGGCACAGTTCCCGCTGTTCCAGCAACACCCCGAGATCGCCTTCCTCGATAGTGCCGCCACCGCGCAGCGCCCTGCCTGCGTGCTCGACGCCGAGCGCGACTTCTATCAGCGCATGAACGCCAACCCCCTGCGTGGCCTGTACTCGCTGTCCGTCGAGGCCACCGACGCCATCGCGAAAGTCCGCCAGCAGATCGCCGACCTCATCGGTGCCTCACAGGCCAACGAGGTCGTCTTCACCCGCAACACGAGCGAGTCGCTCAACCTGGTCGCCAAGAGCTTTGCACCCACGGTGCTCGAGCCCGGTGACGAGGTCGTCATCACCATCATGGAGCACCACTCCAACCTGATTCCGTGGCAGCAGGTCTGCCGCGAGACCGGCGCCAAGCTCGTCTACCTCTATCCCACCAAGACCGGCCAGCTCACCACCGAGGAGGTTCTGGCCAAGGTGGGACCCAAGACCAAGATCCTGGCCGTGGGTCAGGTCTCCAACGTGCTAGGAGTCGAGAACCCGGTCAAGAACCTCGGCAAGCTCGTGCACAAGTACGGCGGCTATCTGGTCGTCGACGGCGCGCAGTCGCTGCCGCACATGCCGGTCGATGTGGCCGACCTGGGCGCCGACTTCTTTGCCTTTAGCGCGCACAAGGCCATGGGCCCCATGGGCATCGGCGTGCTGTGGGGCAAGATGGACCTGCTCAACGCCATGCCGCCAGTGCTTACCGGCGGTGAGATGATCGATTCGGTCACCGAGCAGGACGCCGTCTGGGCGCCCGTTCCCGAGAAATTCGAGGCCGGCACGCAGGACGCCGCCGGCATCTTCGCCACGGGTGCGGCACTCGACTACCTGGTCAACACCGTGGGTTACGAGAACATCCAGGCCCGCGAGCAGGCACTCGTCCACTATCTGATGGGCGAGCTCATGCAGCTCGACTTTGTCCAGATCATCGGCTCCATCTATTGGGACAACCACCACGGCGTTGTGAGCTTTAACGTCAAGGGCATCCACCCGCACGACGTCGCGAGCATCATGGACATGGACGGCGTCTGCATACGCGCCGGCCACCACTGCGCGCAGCCGCTGCTCACCTGGCTGGGCGTCGAGAACCTTGCCTGCTGCCGCGCCAGCGTGGCCTTCTACAACGACAAGGCCGACATCGACAAGTTCATCGCCGGCCTGCATCACGTTTGGAGCACGTTCAATGGGTAGTCTGTACACCTCCACCACATTTATGGAGCACAACTCGCACCCCGACTATAAGTATGAGATGGATGCTCCCACGCACGAGCACGACGGCATCAACCCCAGCTGCGGCGACGAGCTCACCTTGCAGCTGCGCGTCGAGAACGGCGTGATCGAGGAGGCCTCCTTTACCGGCCACGGCTGCGCCATCAGTCAGGCCAGCGCCGACATCATGGCCGACCTCATCACCGGCGAGACCGTTGAGGAAGCTCGCCGCCTGGCAGAGCTCTTCCTCGCCATGATTCGCGGCGAGCAGCTCTCCGAGGAGGACCTGGAAGACCTGGACGAGGCCGCCCAGCTCCAGGACATCTCGCACATGCCTGCCCGCGTCAAATGTGCCGAGCTCGCCTGGCGCACCCTCGACGGCATGCTCACGGGACAAAATAATCAGTAGTATTTGTCCCAAATCTTAAGAATTATGTTGGCCGAATCGCTTGACAAGAGCGGTTCGGCCATTATCTATTCCGAGCCCTCAGCCTGAGCCTTCACCCGAGCATAAGCGCGCACGATACGAGAGACGGTACTCTTGCTGATTCCCGTATACCGTTCGATCTCGCGCACCGTGTAGCCGCCATCGTGCAGGACGAAAATGATTCCGTCTCGACGCGACGGTGCTACGGTCTTGAGTTCGTTGAGCGGCACGCCCAGGCGCTTCGCCATCTTGTCGGCAAACGCACGCCGCTCCCACTCCGTCTCATCCATATCGTGAATTACCGGATCGGAACCATCGGGCGTCGACAGAGAATAATCAAGAAACCCCTTAGCAGACTCAAAGAGCTCGAGCACACAAGAAGGGTCGGAAAATCCTCTCGTCATATCGTTGTCATACGCTCGTAGATACTCGGCAAAGCTGCTCCACGGATAGCGCTCGATCAGGGCGACACCCGCCTCCTGCGGATTAGCATGAACATAGCGAATCGCGGCCATTAGATGTCGGTCGGTATCGAGCGAGCGCCGGTCAAAACGGTTCTGGAACAGATGGCCCGTTCGCCCCGTGCGTTTATTGAACCGCCGCGCGTACGTCAAAAGCAGCCGGTGCATCGCCGCGCTCATCGCGTCCTCGTAATCTGCAAGCACAAGATGCACGTGATTGCCCATAAGGCACCAGGCGATAACCGTCACGCCCGCCTCGCGGCAGCAGTCGCGCATCAGTTCCAAAAACTCCCACCGGTCTTCGTCGCCCTCAAAGATGAGCTGCTTGCCCGTACCGCGGGCACAGACATGGTAAAAGCCGGTAACCGTTCTCCAAACGCGCTGCATGGCGCTCCCTTCGCCGGGATCTGCTTGCCATCTAATACAGCACGATTGAAGCGTGCCATCAAAACATCCACGCAAAACAATAGACTCGCGCGGCCAAAGGCGGTAAATAGGCGGCGAACGGCACCGTTGCAACAGGTCAGCCCCCGCAACGCATACAAGAGCTGACCAAAAGCTTGCCCAAGACGAACCCCCTCTACGGAAGTTCGCGACCACAGAACATAGAGTTAAACCGTTTCAATTTAAACTTCCGGACTTCTCGCTACGAAAACTGAGCCGTTCGCCGAATATTCCGTGCATTTCGCGGTATTATAGGGGCTGCATGTCATGTCCCTTTCGAAGGGTCGCCCGGCAATCGCCAGCCACGACCCCCAGACGGGACGCCAACACGATAGAGAGGAGAGGCATGCAGTACTCACAGGAAGTGGAGAACATGTGCCCCGTTGCCAAGGGTGCATACCACGGCCCCGCACCCATCCCCGAGGAGGGCAAGTGGGTCCAGGCTAAGGAGATTTCCGACATCTCCGGTCTTACGCACGGTGTGGGTTGGTGCGCACCTCAGCAGGGCGCCTGCAAGCTCACGCTGAACGTCAAGGACGGCATCATCGAGGAGGCCCTCGTTGAGACCATCGGCTGCTCGGGCATGACCCACTCTGCCGCCATGGCTTCCGAGATCCTTCCCGGTAAGACCATCCTCGAGGCCCTCAACACCGACCTCGTCTGCGACGCCATCAACGTTGCTATGCGCGAGATCTTCCTGCAGATCGTTTACGGCCGCAGCCAGACCGCGTTCTCCGAGGGCGGCCTGCCCGTGGGCGCCTCCCTCGACGACCTCGGCAAGGGCCTTCGCTCTCAGGTCGGCACCATGTTCGGCACCAAGGCCAAGGGCGCTCGTTACCTCGAGCTCGCTCAGGGCTACGTCACCCGCATGGCTCTCAACGACAAGAACGAGATCATCGCATTCGAGTTCCTGAACCTCGGCAAGTTCACCGACGCCGTCAAGGCCGGCAAGACCCCCGAGGAGGCCATCGCTGGCGCTATGGGCCACTATGGTCAGTGGGAAAACGCTGCCAAGTACATCGACCCGCGCACCGACGAGGAGACTCACTCCGTCGCCAGCGTGTTCCCGGTTCACGAGTAGAAAGGGAGGGAAATAACTATGACTGTTACGTTCGAAGGTTACGAGCGCCGCGCTGACAAGATCAACAAGTGCCTCGCCGACAACGGCATCGCCTCCCTCGAGGAAGCTCTGCAGATCTGCACCGACAAGGGCTTCAACCCGCGTGAGATCGTCAACAACACCCAGTCCATCGCCTTCCAGAACGCCGAGTGGGCCTACACCCTCGGTTGCGCTCTCGCTGTCAAGCGTGGCGCCAAGTCCGCTTCTGAGGCTGCCGCCATCATCGGCGAGGGCATCCAGGCCTTCACCGTTCCCGGCTCCGTCGCCGAGGACCGCAAGGTCGGTCTGGGCCACGGCAACCTGGGCGCTATGCTGCTGTCCGACGACACCGAGTGCTTCGCCTTCCTGGCTGGCCACGAGTCCTTCGCTGCCGCTGAGGGCGCCATCGGCCTGGCTCTGAACGCCAACAAGGCTCGTAAGAAGCCTCTGCGCGTTATCCTGAACGGTCTGGGCAAGGACGCCGCCCAGATCATCGCCCGCATCAACGGCTTCACCTATGTGAAGACCCAGTTCGACTACTACACGGGCGAGCTCAAGGTCGTCGAGACCATCCCCTACTCCGATGGTCCCCGCGCTGCCGTTAACTGCTACGGCTCCGACGACGTCCGTGAGGGCGTTGCCATCATGTGGCACGAGAACGTCGATATCTCGATCACCGGTAACTCCACCAACCCCACGCGCTTCCAGCACCCCGTCGCTGGCACCTACAAGAAGGAGCGCATCGAGGCTGGCAAGAAGTACTTCTCCGTCGCTTCTGGTGGCGGCACTGGCCGTACCCTGCACCCGGACAACATGGGCGCCGGCCCTGCCTCTTACGGCATGACCGACACCATGGGCCGTATGCACTCCGACGCCCAGTTCGCCGGTTCTTCCTCCGTGCCTGCGCACGTTGACATGATGGGTCTCATCGGCATGGGCAACAACCCCATGGTCGGTGCCACCGTCGCCTGCGCTGTCGCCGTCGAGGAGGCCCTCAAGGCCTAATCGCGCCCGCGCGATGCTCATATAGTTGAGCTTTGGAGCCGCTACCCACCCGGGTAGCGGCTCTTTTTTCTTCCAGAGGGGTAGCTAATTTGGGACGGGGCTATTTTAGCTACCCCGTCGCAAGACCATCTACTACCGATATATCAGCTGGAGGAGAATATGAGTTGCAGCGAGACAGAACCGTCACGCGCCCATGACGCCCACCTGCCATATTTGCCCTTTACCGATTTGCCGAGTCTTTGCGGCCCTATTGCCGATCACCCATGCGACAATGCGCCGGACGAGAAAGGAATCCGATGGAATCGACTGATGTACTGGTAATTGGATCTGGCATTGCGGGCCTTTGTGCCGCTATCGAAGCGGCGAGCGCGGGCGCGACCGTTGCCGTCGCAAGCGCCGGCAAGACCATGAGCGGATCGAGCTTCTTCCCGGGCACCTGGGGCCTTGGTCTTATTGGCCCCGTCGACGAAGACGACGAACAGGACCTCATCAACACCATCCAGACCGTTGGTGGCGGCGTCGCCGACCCTACGCTCGTCCAGACGTTCGTCCACGGCATTCCCCAGGCAATTGAATGGCTCGAGCAAGACCTAGGCGTTGAGCTCCAGCGTCCGCAAAGCGCTGAGAGCGCTCAGCAAAAGCAGTTTATCCCCTGCTTTGACCACAAGACGCGCATGTGGCGCGGCCTCACCCGCAAGCCCCTTGAGGACGCGTGTACGGCCCGGATCGAGTCGCTCGGCATTCGCCTGCTCCCCCGCCATGAGCTTATCGACCTTGTTGAGGACACAACCGGGAAGATTACCGGCGCCGTGCTCTACGACCGCGCAGGCGAGCATCTCGTGCCTATTGCAGCCAAGGCCATTATCATCGCTGCGGGCGGCACAGGCGGCCTGTTCGAGCGCAGCCTCACTTCCGCCGACGTGCTCAGCTCATCACAGGGAATCGCGCTGGCGCACGGTGCGTCCCTTACTAATATAGAGTTCATGCAGATGATGCCCGGCTTCATTGAACCTAAGCGCAACCTTGTCTTTAACGAGAAGACCTGGCGTTACGTACATGTAGACCAGCCGGTCGATATTGCCGACGGCAAGCTGGACGGTCTGCTTGAGCAGCGCTCCGGATATGGCCCTTTCACCTCGCGCTTAGCCTCCCGCGCCATCGACCTCGTCATAGATCAGGCAGGTGCAGAGGGCTTGGCGCTCCACTACGACTTCCCCCGCGAGGACGTCCCCGAGTTTGTGCAGACCTTTGCCACCTGGCTACAAGACGAGCACGGTATCGCGCCGAGCGACGAGATGCGCGTGGCGATGTATGCCCACGCCGCCAACGGCGGCATCAGGATCGACAAAACCGCGTACACGGGCGTTGAGGGCCTCTACGCCTGTGGCGAGGCAACAGGCAGCATGCACGGCGCCGATCGCATTGGTGGCCTGTCAAGCGCCAACGGCATCGTGTTTGGGCGGATCGCGGGCGCATCGGCAGCCCAAGCAGCACAGAATGCACTTGAGGAGGCGCCTAAGGCGGATATCGCCCTCCCCCAGTACGGCATTGCCACAACAGACGCCGAGCACCTGACACACAGCCTTAGGCACACGATGAGCACCTATTGCATGATCAACAGGACCGAAACAGGCCTATCCGAGGCCCTGCAACAGCTTGAAAGCCTGCAAGACAAGGCCATGGCGCTGAGCAAGCCGCATGCCGATGACAGCGAGATCGCAGCCCTCGCCCGCCTACAGTCGCAGATTCGACTAGCACAGGAAATGGTCAAAGCCATGCGCAAGCGAACTGAAAGCTTAGGTTCGCACTATCGAGCAGACTAAATCGATTCTCACTTTGAGTTTGATCACAACTTCTCAACATGCGTCGAGTCCCGTAAGCAAGATTCCCCTAAGGAGAACGCGCCTACGGGGCTTTAGCCGTGTTTCCCTAAGGGAATCACGGTGCAGTTTCCCCAACTTCGCGCCCCGACGGGTCCGACCCCATGCGAGGTCAACAAAAAAGCGACCAGCCGAAGCCAGTCGCTTTACAATGCTTTGGTGGGCCGTCAGGGGGTCGAACCCTGGACCTTGGGATTAAGAGTCCCCTGCTCTACCAACTGAGCTAACGACCCAAAGATAAAGTCCGTTGTGGCGGACTTTAGAGGAGATATCGTGTGGTGGGCCGTCAGGGGGTCGAACCCTGGACCTTGGGATTAAGAGTCCCCTGCTCTACCAACTGAGCTAACGACCCAAAGATAAAGTCCGTTGTGGCGGACTTTAGAGGAGATATCGTGTGGTGGGCCGTCAGGGGGTCGAACCCTGGACCTTGGGATTAAGAGTCCCCTGCTC
>ERZ791915.946-NODE-946-length-25039-cov-3.517691_pt1 | contig 25039 bp, 17 predicted proteins | sample MGYA00510139_ERZ791915 | MGnify/ENA primary metagenome ERZ791915 (study PRJEB30046, sample SAMN00792117) | human gut metagenome | study: EMG produced TPA metagenomics assembly of the A metagenome-wide association study of gut microbiota in type 2... | reverse complement strand
TTTCCGAGACATTCAAAATCTTTTTCATAAGCATAGATTTTAATAAAACAATAAGAAAACTTCCGTTTTATCCATCACAACAGCCAGCTACTCCGTTACAATTAATGCTATACAGTATCAGCATCAAAGTTGGAATGCAGCCAACATCTCAACTTGGAATGTTACAAAGGTAGGCGAGATATCACACTTTAACAAGAAAAGTAACCGGACAAAACAGAAGTTAGCTATAATACTATGTAACAACACATTGTATCCAAAACAAAGATAAAGCCGAGAATATAAACCGGACAAAACCGTCTCTTTCGTTTTTGTATACGTTCAAAGATTTATGGTCTTCTATTCATCTTTCAAACGAATCACTATCATCACTAAATTACCCTCAGGATCAATATTTTCTCTTTGTAAAACATCTTCCGGCAATTCATATGGTTCAATCTTTCCTATCATATAATCTTTATTACCCCTTTGAAAGTATGAAAACATCCATCTTAAAGAAATATCTATTTGGGTATTCAAATCATCCCGAAGCCTCTTTGTTCCCATGAATATTTGTTTTTTCTTATCGTAGAAACCAAAAGAAGAAAAAGATTTAAAAGTCGCATCAAGCCACTCAAAAAACAGGAATCTTTTCGTTTCAGCAAACATCGTAAAAACCATCATATTTTCACTTACATCTTCAGTCGATGCAGATATACGATGCTTTCCTCTCCCCCATAAAAAAGCAGGTGTAACCCCCTGTTCTGTAACGCAAAAAATAGTATCATTAAATAAATTATAATATAACAAAGAGTTATCAGAAGAAGATGTACAATAAGTGCCGCATGCATATCCCCTCTTTAAAACAGGCTCTCCATGCTTCTGTTTAATTTCCAAACTTTGCCCACAAGTATCTGTTATCACCCAATAATAGGGATCAGACAAACCTGACATTGACGGATAAAAGAAATAACACTTATTGCCAAGAATGCGCATCATCGTCGGATAGCCATAAGTATCATCTGGCAAATCATAACGAACACGACTCAGAAACGCTCCATCGTAAGAATAACTAATCATCACTTTTTCCGGTATACTATATACACGAATCCGTTTATTAGAAGTATCAACGGCCATTAACTTATTTCTATTATATTCCATTGGAGCCTGTCCTATTCCGCCTATTTTCATAAGAAACTCTCCCATATATGAATACTTCAATACACCTTCCGCTACACTTACCACGAAAAAGCTATCAGTGAAACAGGGACTACCATAACTTGATAATAAAAGGCTATTATCAAGTTGTATCAAAGAAATACTATCTGCAAACTCAGATATAGGTATCTCAGCTAACAATTCATCTATCGGCTTTATTTCCAAAAGCCCTGTACTTTGCCGCTGATTACAGCTAAAAAATAAAAGAGTTGCTATTAACAAGAAGTATAGCTTCATAATATATCATATTAAAAATATGGGTCCCATTTTTACTTTCCCTTAAGCATAGAACCCATATTCATTATTTTAAAAGGATCAGAAACATTGAGGAGTAGCAGCAATTTGCGCTTCATCCATATATTTCTTTATAATTGCTACATTAGCTGATGCAGCACTTTTAGCACAAACTGAACCTGTACTAACAGCCCCTCCTTCAAAAGAGGTTCTACAAAAATACAACTGTTCACCTTCACCGCACATACTAGAGATTTGTGCTCCACCACGCACCTGCTTCATTTCCGAGACATTCAAAATCTTTTTCATAAGCATAGATTTTAATAAAACAATAAGGAAACTTCCGTTTTATCCATCACAACAGCCAGCTACTCCGTTACAATTAATACTATACGGTATCAGTATCAAAGTTGGAATGCAGCTAACATCCCGACTTGGAATGTAGCAAAATTAGGCAGGATACTACACTTAAACAAGAAAAGATACCGGACAAAAAGCAAATCAGATACAGCTCTATAAATCAAAATATTACCTCCGTAATAAAGACAAAAAGAAGAGCCTCAACCGGACAAGACATTCTCTTTATTCTCTACAATTTCCGTATAAAATCATCAAAAGCATCACCACCGGACAACAAAAATTTAATCTTCATACGCTGCTTTGACTTCGCAATAGCATCGGCAGTTACGTTAGAAACAATGGCAATCATGCCATTCGTGAACCCGGCTCGGATAAGATAACATATCCTCCGCTCCTGCATACCCAGTTTATAACCGTCCAGTTTCTCCGACATATCACCATAAAGAGTATCGATTACTCCAAATACCTCCATCCATTCCTCATCCGACTTCACCAGTCCATATGCCGGTTGGCAACGCAACTGACACAACCGGCTTAGTGCAAGCGTACGCTCAACAGGCAATAAGGAATGAATTTCCTGATATTCTTTCAATTGCTTTGTATAGGATACATTCAGTTTCTGCAAATAAGAGTTCAACTCATCCTTATCTTTCTGCCGGACGAACAACTTCTCTATCCTCCGAGACAATTCATGATTTTCTTGTAATAATTGCCGCCGTTTTTCTTCCGATTCCACTCTTCCTTCATCCAATTGTTTCTCATTCTCTTTCAGGCGAGTAAGCAAATGTTCAATCCTCCTCTGAACATTCCGTTTGTATAAGTGAAAAGCCACAAAGCCAACTACAACTAAAAGCATGGCTCCGAAACCGATAGAAAGCAACCATACTTTACGATTTAACAGCTCATTTCTTATCCGCTGATTCTCATTTTTCAAGATTTCACTATTGTACTTCTCCTTTATTTCACGGTCTAAAGCCAATTGATCCTCATTCATTTTACACCAGCTTGCATAAAGTTCCTGATATTCGGAAGCAAACTGCCTGTAGTCTTTGATTTTAAACTCTTCGCCCTGCAACAGGTTCAGATTTCGATTCCTTCCTCTCACAAAATCCTCTTTCATCAGAAACATCCCATTGGAAACCCGCCGCATCGGAAGTTCGTCCGTTGCCGATATTCTCCGGTATTGAAGCATTTGTTGCTTTCCTTCTTCCCAATCATCCACATTATGGCAGACAATGGATAATTCAGTAGAAATATCCATAAAAAGAGTCGGGTCAAAGTCCGCCACTGCCTCCTGCGCTTGAAGATAATAATACAGGGCACTGTCCGGACGCGAAGATAAAAGATAGATCCGCCCCATATTTCGCAAGGCATTGGCATAAGAAGCGGTTAGTGATTTCTTTTCGAATATGTCGGCAGCTTGTGAAAAGCATTGCAGTGCATCCTCATAGTTATGCCCATTCAGGTATCGACGGCCATAGTAACAATAGATAGAAGCTTTCAGAGACGGACTTTGCACCGTGTCGGTAGCCCATAAAGTGATGGTACTGTGAATGGGAGCTTCCTCTATAGGATGCTGGCAAGATGACGCAAGTACAATCATCCCTCCAAAAAGCAATAAACAGAACAGCATTTCCCGTAGTAATAGCAATCTCAGTATAATATGCATAGGTTATCATTCATGTATGGTGCAACAAATATACTGATTTTAATAAACATCTTCGACTTTATGCGCGCATTTCTGCCAGTGCCTTTGAAAAGAAAGCCAGTCCGTCCCTATCCTGAAGTCCTCTTTGCAATAAATCAATTATCGAATATTTTTTTTCATTGTCCACTTTATAGAGCTGCTGCAAGCTGGTACAAAAACAGTGCGCATTGCAGGTAAAATCACAAATCACAAAAGTGCGCATTGCAGGGTTTTAAGATAATATTAAGTTTGCGCATTGCAGAAATATCACTAAATTTGCGCATTGATAGAATGATTAATATTGAACAGTATGATATTTAAACGTAAATTGTACAACAAACTGCTTGCCTGGAAGCAGCAGGCGGCAGGCACTAAGGCACTTCTGATAGAAGGTGCCCGACGGATAGGCAAGTCCACCCTTGTGGAAGAGTTCGCAAAGAGTGAATACCGGAGCTATCTTTTGATAGACTTCAACAAGATAAGTGACTCGGTTATTTCAGCCTTCAACAATTACATGAATGACCTCGACACCTTTTTTCTGATTCTATCTTCAGAATACGGTGTAAAACTTTACCCGAAGGAGTCCATTATCATATTTGATGAGATACAACAGTTCCCAAAAGCCCGGCAAGCGATAAAGTATCTGGTAGCAGACGGGCGATTCGACTATATAGAGACAGGTTCACTCATATCTATAAAAGAAAATGTAAAGGATATAACCATTCCATCAGAAGAGAGGGCACTGTCCATGTACCCCATGGACTTCGAGGAGTTTGCCTGGGCAATGGGTGAAGAACCATTGATGGCATATATCCGCCAATGCTTTGATAAAAAAGAGCCTTTGGAACAGGGGCTTCACGCCAAGGCTATGTTGCTGTTCCGGCAATACATGATTGTGGGTGGTATGCCAAAAAGCTTATCGGCATACCTTGAGAGTAACCGGAGCTTTGAGATGGCCGATATGGAAAAAAGGGATATACTGACACTGTATCGGAATGATATAATGAAGATAAGGTCTGGATACAGGTCGAGCGTGCTGAGCATCTTTGACCAGATTCCAGCCTTTCTCTCGCGCTCGGAAAGACGGGTGCTGATGAACCGCATTGAGAAGGGGGCAAGCTTCCCCAAATATCACGATACCTTCTTTTGGCTCTCCGATTCGATGATTGCCAACGAATGTTTTAACTGTTCGGATCCCAATGTGGGGCTCTCACTGAATGAAGACAGGACCTATGTGAAGTGTTATATGGGTGATACCGGGTTGCTCATCAGCCATACATTTGACGAGAATGAAATCTCCGACGGAGAACTTTACCGGGAAATTTTGTTGGGAAAACTATCAGTGAACGAGGGTATGTTCTATGAAAACGTAATCGCGCAGATGCTTGTGGCTGCCGGACACAAGCTTTACTTTTATACCCGATACAATGAAGAGAAGCACCGCAACGACATGGAAATAGACTTTATTCTCTCGAACCATAGCAAACTAAAATATAGAATCTTTCCAATAGAGGTAAAATCGAATGACAAATATACCATTCGTTCACTCACCCGTTTCAACGAGACCTTTCATCAGCGCATAGGGGAGAGTTATGTGATCCATCCTAAAAACCTGAATGTAAAGGAAGGAGTAGTATATCTGCCTGCCTACATGACTTTCTGCTTGTAATGGTTTGACGAAAATCTTAAAAGAGAGTGATTTATATAAGAAAAGTGTGTTTTAAACGCGACATTTTATCGGAAAAGTGTATATTTACAACCTGATTAATTATAGAAAAGTGTGATATGTTATATCGTAAAATCGAAAGCTACATAGAGAATTATCTACAAGCAAACTCTATCTTCCAAACGAATACAGTTCCCACAAGGGGGAACGAGCGTTCCCATTAAAGGAAACGACAGTTCCCATTAGGAGAAACGCGAGTTTCTATTAGAGGGAACGTAAGTTTCCATTAGAAGAAACGCTCGTTTCCTGCCTTAGAAACTTCAATACACTATATATCAACAACATACAAAAGCTATTATTACAATAAGAATAGAGTCTTGCCAGATAAGAGCAAGAGCCCGAATCAGGATATTATGCGGTGTAGGCAAATCACTTCCACACCTGCCTACACCCTTACCTACACCTTCCGAAACGCCTATCAATAAAGCATTTGAGACTCATCGGTGTAGGATGTAGGCAAATAGTAGCAAAAAAAACCTAGGATAGACTTATTTCCGGCTCCTTTTTGGGACCTTAATACCTTTTTTATGGAATTTGCAAATCTCTTTCCTCCTCAGACAAAACACCGGCAAAAAGAAGAAAATACCGATAATAGACATAACCAATCCGCCAATAGTACCCGCAGCCAACGGAAACCAGAAAGCCTCCTTATCCGTCCCCACCATAAATGGAATGAAACCCAGAATGGTGGAAACCACTGTGAGAAAAATAGGCAGTATCTTTGCATTCCACGCCTTTGTATAGGCACGAAGCATGGAAAGCCGGGGAAAGCGACGACGAATGCTATTATACTCATTCAGAATATAGATGCTGGCATTTACCGTAATACCACAAAGCAGCACAAACGAAGCAAAACCACCCTGGTCGAAATTCAGACGGAACCAATAGAACGTAAGGAACACTCCGATATAAGATACCGGAATAACAAAGATAATAGCCAAAGGCTGTTTCAGAGAATTGAACAGAATACTCGTTGTAAAGAAGATAATGGCAATCACAACCAGCAACAACAGGTATTGCTTGTTATCTTTCTTACCCCATGACCACGATTGACTATCCGATTCAGCAGTATACCCCATCGGAAGCAATTTATTAAACTCTTCCAAGTCCCGCTTCTGTATTTTATTGCCTTGCTCGTACGAGCCGATATACTCATATTGCAGACAAAGACGATATTGCTGATTCTCTTTGGCTATCTGTTGCGGCATCTGCCCCTTCTCTACCGTAGCCAATTCGGAAAGTTTATAATGCTTTCCGCCATCCACACCGTAAGGAAAAAACTGCATGGCCCATACATCATAGTCATGAGACTGCCGGGAAGAAAGCCGGATACTTTCCGTACCGCTTTCCGTCACCACCGAACCCACCTGCATATTCTTGCCGAATATCGGCTGGATAGCGGAGAACAAGTGCTGGGCATTAATCCCCTCCTGAGCCATACGTTCCTTATTCAGATTGAAGTAAAACTCTTGATAATCGTCTTTCCACCAGGAAAATTCCGACTTGATAAACACTTCCTTGATGCGACGGTGCGAAAGTAATACCTCCTTCAGTTTTTCGGCCCATGCATAGAGTTCATCATAATTGTAGCCATACATCTTGATGCGATAAGAACCTGCGCTCTCACGAACATCATTACTAAAGCCCTGATCTTGCAAACCATATACATCCCAGCTACCACCACCTAACTCAGATACTTTACCTATCAGATTCGCCTTTAACGTATAAGGGAAACCACTATGCTGATACTCTTTCTTGAAATAAATCTGAAGATTAGCCCTGCGTGCATTATAGACAGAAGCATGAAACTGCTTAATCTCCTTGAAGCCGCTAAGATAAGTTTCCACACGTTTCACCAGCGTATTCATCTGTTCCAGCGTACTTCCATTCGGTAAGTTCGCATTCGCATAGAGCACCACTTCTTCGTTGCGACTAAAATAACTGCCTTCGTACACTTTCTGCACAAACAATCGGAGACTACCACCTAAAGCTTTATCCACCACAGGTTTCACTTTCTCTTTATAAGTAGAGGAACCCAACGTCTTGTTATACCGTTCTATCCATTTACCTTCACCCTCCAATTTCTCAGGAAGAAGGAAAACGGGCAGCCCGAAACCAAGCAGGAGCAAAATGCACACTGCCACCCTCCAGCGCAGAAGAAAGCGGATGAGCAACTGATAGAAATGCGTGAAGTAAACAGTCAGCCTGCGAATACGTATATGACTCCGCACCCAGCGTTTCACGCTCTGCATCCATCTGTAAAGACGAATCGTCTTCCACCAACCCAGTCGAGAGGCCTTCCCCGAAGACTTCTTGACAAGCTTTATTCTATCAATCATGGCCGGAACAAAAAAGAGAGCCACGAAAAGAGATACCGCCAGATTAATAATCACCACAGCTGCGAAGTCCTGCAGGTTCAGTCGGATCTTCTCATCCAGAAAGAAGATAATAACCAAAGCCCCCATTGTGGTCAAGGTAGCCGCCAGCACGGACATAAAAGCTTTCAGATTACGCCTGTGCAAGATGTGATCCGTCATCACAATGGTACTATCTATCACAAGATTCAAGGACACAGTAATCCCTGCCAATGAATACAGTTGCATCTCCAAACCGAAAAGATAATAGAAAATAACCGCCACGGAAATGTTGACAGCCAGGCTGGTAACGATCAGCAACAGATATTTCAGATTCAGCGTAATAATCCAGACGAATACCAGCAGGATCAGTACTGTCAGCCCCGTGCGGAAATAAATTTTATTCAGTTCCTCGCGAATATACTCCGTAGCATCATAGCTGGTATGCACCTCGTAGCCGGGCGGCAAAGTCAGACGTATTGCTTCCATTTCCTGCATCACTTCATTGCTCAGTTGCAATTGGTTAGCAGTCTCTACGGCCGTGACAGACATATAAATGGAATTCAGACCATTGATACGGTAATAGCTTTGAGGAGCTTCTTCCATACGGACTACTGTCACCAATTCGTCCAAGCGGATAATCTTCCCGTCCGAAGCAGTCACCGTGATGTCCGAAGGAATAAATTGCCCGCTGACTCCATCCGGTATCAAAACCAAACGTATCCACTGCTTACCACCGGACGTATCCATATTGTGCGTTCCCAGAAACTCTTTATTATAATGTAACTGGATGGCCCGTTGGATATCAGAAATGCTGACTCCCAGCGTCCGCAATTGTTCACTGTCGTATTCCAACCGCCATTCCATCGGGGTAGCACCACTTAAATCTATTTTATAAATACCTTGCAATTTAGCCAGACGCGGCTTGATATGTTCTTCTGCATACTGCTGTATCAGTATAGGAGTGGACGGTGCATTCAGTGTGAACGATAAGAACGGACGGGCCGTATTCGCATCGGGCACCTTCATGTCGATATATGGATAACTGACACCGGAAGGCAGTTGCGACCATGTCTGCCGGATAATAGTAGAAGCCTCAAAACGTACCGCATCCACATCAGCGTGTTTATCCAGATCTACCGTAATGGAGCCGTAACCATTGCCTGAAGTAGAGTACATTCCCTTTACCCCTTTGATACGGGCCAGCATGGACTCCAGTTTGCTTGTCGCCTCCATCTCTACCACCCGCGACGAAGTGCCCGGCATGCTAAAGCGCACCGTAAAGCCCGGTAATGTGCGCGACGGGTTCAGCTTGACCGGAAGCATCGGAACCAAGGCCAAACCCACCAGTGCCAGACAGACAAAGGTGACGATGAGGGTGAAAGGGGAAAGGCGATTCATTCTTTTTTTTAATTATTAATTACTAATCACTAATTACTTATCGGGCATAGTCGAACTTGTCAGAAAGAGAGAAGCCGCTGGCAAAATCGTGCAGGGTTAGCTTGCGGATTTTGTAATAGTTCAGCCAGTAGTTTTTCAGGGCTGAGATATAGTTGCGCTGGGCTTCTTGCTGACGGTTCAATGACAAGGTAAGGCTACTGATATCCGCCTTACCGATGATGAAGCGTTGGCGGGTTTCATTGTATGCCAGGATGGAAAGGTCGAGGGCTTCCTCGGCACTTGTCACCAAGTCTTGCTGGACATTGAAATCACTTACGGTCATAATGACTTCTTCTTCAATGCTGATTTCGTTCTGACGGGAAGAGGTCTTTACTACATTCAGATTGTTACGGGCCATATTATATTTACCCTTACGCACTCCCCAGTCCACTAAAGGAATGGAGACGCTGACGGATACCATTTCCTGCTGCATAGGGCGGTTGTAGGCTTCGCCAAATTTCTCCGCCACCTGGTTGAAACCGACACTGGCGTTGATACTGGCGTTGAAGCGGGATTCTTTCTTGGTCTTGTCTACATTCCGTTCTGCTTCCAATATGTCCTGGCGTAATCCAAGGAAGTTCGGGTTGTTGGAACGGGCGGCATCCAAGGCAGCATCTACAGGAATGTTTAGTTCTCCGGGACGGCTGGGAAGAAGAAGCCGTATCTCTGTATTCTTTTCCAGATTGAGGAAAGAAGCCAGCGAGAACATGGCACGTTTCAATGAACTTTCAGCATTCTGCAAAGTGTTACGGGCATTCACCACGTCCAGCTTCAGCGTCAGAAGATCGGCGCGACTGATAGAGGCTATCTTCAGACGTTGCATACCAATACGATAAAGCGTATCGGAAGAAGCGACATTCTCTTTTGCCAAGTCATACTCAGCCTGCGCCATGGCAAGTGCAAAGAAATAAGTAGTGGCCTGTTCGGAGACCTGCTCGGCATTGTAGATATATTCCTTCTTAACTTTCTCGTATTTCAGCGGTTCAATCTTTCGTTCCCAGCGAAAAGGATTATAACCTACCAGACTTTGCGAATAACCTAAACGAACAGGGACACTGGTATACTGCGTGTAGGGATTGGAACCGAAACTACGCATATAGCCCAACTCGGTATCCAGATAGAAAGTACCACCCGTCAGGTCAAAGTTTTGCCTGACAGCCAAGTTACCATAGGCATAGAAAGACTGTTGGCTACGGTAAATATCCAAATCCTGTTCGGAGTCATAACGCTTCGTAATGTCACGGTTATACTGTGCAGGAGTCATATTCAGTGTCAGACTCGGCAAGCGATTTGCCTTATAGGTGCGATATTCCCAATAGCCTGAAAGATACATATTTTTGGTACGAAACGCCTCCAGCGAACTGTCGTTCGCCATCTTAATCGTCTGTTGCAAATCCAGCGTTACCTGCTGTTGCTGTGCGACAGACGGAAACGCCTGTGAAAGTCCTAAAAGAATAATTAAACCAAGTTTCTTCATTATATCAAACTTTTAAATATTAAGTATGAGGTATGAGGTATGAGGTATTAAGTATGAAGTATGAAGTATGAAGTATAACCATACGGCATGATAGCGCAGCCTTATACTTAATACTTCATACTTCATACCTCATATTTCATTTTTCTTTCTTTATAAATAAACCAATATATCAAAGGGATGATGAACAGACTGACCAGCGTACCGATAAACATCGCCCCAATCATGGCAATGGAAAGCGGTTTCTGCAATTCCGAACCCATATCGAAAGAGAACAGCAACGGCACCATGGCAAAGATGGTGGTCAGCGAGGTCATAATGATAGGACGCAACCTGCGCCTTCCCGCCTCATGAATAGCTTCCAAAAGCGGCATCCCCGTCTTACGCAATTCATTAATCGCATCCAGTTTCAGGATGGAGTCATTGATAATGATACCACACGTAACGATCAGACCGATGGCAGACATCAGGTTTAGCGTATGCCCGCATATCCATAACAATACAAGGGCAAAAGCTACGTCTATCGGTATCTCCAGCAACACAACAAGCGGTTGCACAAAACTCTCGAACTGTGCCGCCAGAATGAAGTACATCAACAGAATGGAAATAAACAGAATAACCACCAGTTCATCCAGCATCTTCCGGTTAGAAAAGAAACTTCCTGAAAAAGCGGTATCCCAATCGCCGGTAGCATCCACCACTTCCTTCACTTGCTCCATAAGCGGTTCCGCCTCTTTTACTTCATAAAAACGGAACGGAACATATTCTCCGTTACGCCCTGCGGTAATCGCTTTCAGATCTTCCGCCGGTGCCACTGATACCAGCTCACGCAAAGGCAGATATTCAACACCATATTGATCCGCCCGTGTCGGAACGAGTGTTTCCTGTAAGATGCTGTTAACAGTTTGTTCCTCTCCCACAATGCTGATAGGCAGATATTGCTGGTAAGAATGAAGAGTGGCTATGCTGTTTTCTTTAAAAGCAGTTTTCAGTATGCGATACAACTCGTCATACGAAACATTATAAAGTAGCAGTTTTTCTTTATTGATACGGATATTCAGCTGATTTTCAAAGGCAATACCCGTGGGAGCATATCCTGTGCGGGTAGCAAATTCTGTTTCCAGACTACGTAATTCATCCGCCGTCGGCACCTTTTCTTTATTGCGGGAATAAAGTTCGGCCACCACATCGGCTTCTCCCGTCACAAACAGTTTCTCAAATACCGTCTCGGGCGGTGAAAAAGAAATCACGGCCAATGGATACTCCGCTTTGAGGACACGGTAAACCTTTTCCTGCAAAGGAGCTATCTCAGAAGGATTCTTTGTCTTGAAATAAAGTTCTGCTTCCGAAGAAGAAAGAGCCTGCTCCCGGTTCAGGAGATAGTCCTGTTGTCCGACGGCGGCAGTCTGTTCGATAGTCTCTGTCTTAAACAACTCAAATAAATTGTCTACCCTGCGACGATTCTCGTCCACATGGATATTCTCATTCCATTCCACACGGGCTATCAGCTCGTTCTGATCTATTTCCGGCATACGCTCTTTTCCTATGAAATAGAACATGAATACACACAATGGCACGGAAACTATGCAGAACAATACGCTTGCCGTTTTATGAGCAAATATAAAATCAATCCCGGCATCATAGAAACGATCGAGTGTATGATCCTTTATAGGATTATTGATCCGGATACGCGAGAACCATGATTTGCGCAGCCCCGTCCGGTAAACCAGCATATAGAGCACCGGCAGCAACATGATGCCCGTGAAGTAAGAAACCATCAATCCAACGGTTACCGAGAAAGCCTGATCGTAGAAAATGGCTCCGGCAATACCACTCATAAAGATCAGTGGTACAAACACCGCAATGGTAGTCAATGAAGAGCTGAGCATCGGAGTGACCACCTCACTGGTACCCGCAATACAGGCACGTTTCAGCGAGTATCCTCTTTCCCGATATTGAGAAATATTTTCAGTTACGATGATGGAACTGTCGATCATCATACCCAGTGCAAGGATCAATCCGGACAGGGATATGATGTTCAGTGACATCTTGAACAGATAGAAAAAGAGAAAACAGATCACAATGGAAACTACCATACTCAGTCCGATGATGAAAGGAGATTTGACATCCCCCAGAAAGAGTACGGCTACGATACAGATAAAAAGAAAGCCCAACGAAAGGTTTTGTTGCAAGTTGGAGATAGTATAATCCAAAAGCTCTGTCTGGTTTCGGCTAACGCTGAATTCAATGTCAGGATATACACTCTGAAAATAATTCATGGTGCCGCCAATGGCCTGCTTCATGTCATCCATATTCTCGTCCGCCTGCTTGATAATGGCCAATGTCACCGCCCGTTTACCATTGCTCATGGATACGCCTTTTTCCCTGACGGGAACAATACCTATCCGGCAAAACTCTTCCAGACGGATGATACGTCCGTTTTTGTTAATAAGAATATTCTTCACATCTTCCTCCGTACGCAACAGAGTGGAGAACTTGATATTATATTCATAATATCCATCGCGTACGGTCATGCTGCCCGGTTCCACATTATTTTGGGCAAGGGCTGATTCTACATCCTGTATGGAAAGTCCCAGTACGGCAAGCTTATTTTCATCGGGAACAATCTGCAACTGACGCTCCACCAATCCTGTGATATCCACCATAGCTACCTCTGTCAGCTGCTCGATACGCCGTTTGATGACGCTTTCGGCAAATTCACACAGGTCGAGAAAAGCACGTTCGTCCGTTTGTCCGTAAGCACTGTCATTCTTCAGGGTGAGGCTGAGATAGAATACCGGAATATCGGTAGCACTTGCTTTTACCACTTTAGGACGGTCCGTATCCTTAGGCAGGTAGTTCATGGCGGCGTCAATCTTCTCATTCACCTCGATAAAAGCAAGATCCGTATTGGTGCCGAAGTCGAAATTCAGTCGGATAAGGCCTGCACCATCATGAGCTTCGCTATCCATATCTTTCAGACGAGCCACCTGGATAAGCTGTTGGCGCAACGGTTTCACCACAGTATTCTCCAACTCACGCGCAGAAGTATTCTGTGCCGAGATTTGTACTGTAATCTCCGGGATGGCAATATCCGGCAGCAAAGATACCGGCAACGTGAAATACGTCACCATACCGACAATAAAACATGCGGTAAACGCCATCAATACGGCAATGGGCCGCTGTATCAAGAACTTAACCACCCCTTTTATTTTTTATTTTCAATAACTTTCACCGGTGCCTCATGAGCCAGGTTCACATTGCCTGTCACAATCACCACATCTCCTTCTTGTACTTCATCTTCCACAATGGTGTATTCATCGGAATTTTCCAGTACGGTCTGCACGTAGTTCCATTTCGCTTTATTATCTTTCAGTGTAAAAATCACCTGCTTACCGGAACGCAATACCACGGAACTCTTCGGAACAACCAGCTGTTCACCTAGCGAACGATGTACATTAACCCGTATGTTCATGCCATTAAAGAGCTTGCCCTGTCCGTTGACAACGGCTTTCACTTTCACCATGCCTTTATCGTCCACCAGCGGATTGATTTCGGAGATACGTCCTTCGTATTTGGCAGAAGGATCCGCATAAGGGGTAACAACCACTTTGTCGCCACCTTTGATAAGGGGGAGTTCACTCTCCAATACAGTAAAGTCAGCTTCCATGCCCTGTGAACCGATAATTGTACAGAAAGCGTCTGAACTGCTGGGAGCATTATAGGGTTTGGAAAAGAGATTAGCCACCACTCCGTCAAAAGGAGCAACCAGAGTGGCATGTTCTTCTTCGTATTTAGCCAGTTCATATTGAGAAAGGGTCTGATCATAGCCGCTTTTCACCCGTGCCAGTTGCATGATATCATCGGGCACATTGGCAGTATCATCCGCTGCATACCCCTGCCCTATCAATACATCCTGCAATTCCAACTTAGCTTTCTCCAAAGCATCCTTGGACTGTGCGGTCTTATTCTTTAAACGGAATTTATCCAGCTCTGCCAGCTTTTGTCCTTTGTGCACCCGGTCACCGTTCTTCACATAAATCTGCGCTACGATACCCGAACTTTCAAAACGCAAATCTGCCATTCCTCCGGCCACTATCTTGCCATTACTCACCAACTCGTGATTGAATATCTGCCGTTTCAAAGGCAACACGGTCACTTCATTCTTCTCATCCGGCAATACGGTAGCTACTCCTTCATCGGCGGCCTCTTCTTTTTTCGCACCGGAACATGCTGCCAACGCAAATAGTGCCAGACAGATCAAAAACCGGTAGTTCTGTGTCTTTATCATTTTATATTAGTTTTTCCGTTTACACTTAGTGTATGCAAAAATAGTTGTTTTCCCTTTACGAGCCGCCATATATATATGGACAAAACAAGACAGGTTACAAACCATTAATTTTCTAATTATCAAACAAGTATATTCTTGTCCATCCCCAAACAGGTGGACAAGAACATACCTCCTTCCTTATTTAGGGACTGTAATAATCACTACCGGATTAGAATCGTCCGTCAATTCTTTCAGTGCCGAAAGTTTTTCATTTTCTGCCGCTTCAGGATTTTCTTCCAACCAGGTCATCACTTCTCCGGCATCAATAATCATTCCATATTCTCCCTGTGCGCTGTATGCCTTGGGACGGAAAGCCATAAAGCCGGTCAAGTCATCTTTTATTCCTTCCTTTTCTGCATACATCTGGGTAGTATTTGCCTTCCGGTCGTAGATTCCGTTAAACGTTTCCGGTTCATCTGTATACAGTCCCCGAATACACTGAAAGAAAACAGTATGATCCGTCTCAAAAATACATCCCACCAACAAGCGTTTTTCGTTATCTTTGGATTCGGTACGTGCCTCAGCGCCCCAATGCCATTTACCGGTGGAAAACGCAATATAAGGTGTCAATTCATTCCCTTCCACTGTATAAATGGTATCATTGAAATTCTCTTTATAACGTATCTTATTATCACTTTTCCACAGGAAAGGAATACCCGCTACACTTGCCGAGGCATCTCCACTTTTGAATGTAGTCAGAATAATACCTGCATTTCCCTGCCTTTTGACGCTGATACTGTTTATGTCATCTACTCCTCTATTAGGCAAAACCGGAAGTAGGCTGGGCACCGTATCTATCTGTTCTCCCGCTTCATTAAATAACAACAAAGAACGCCCGTTATCACCTACAATATTACCGTAACGGCCTATTATCACGGAGTCTGTGAAGCAGAAATCACTTGGTGATTCGGGCGGAGTAGGTATCGTTACACTGCCACGATAATTACCTCGCAGATCATATTTCTGTAATTTGCCGGGCCGGCGCATAAAATAAAGCAGACCGTTTACATCGTTATAAGTAGGCGCCGCAGTTGAATAAGCTTCCGGATCATCGCCCAAATGTCCCACTTTGCTTAAAAACTTACCGCTCTCTTTATCAAAGACAAAACAAGTTTGACGTGAAAAGACAACAATCTCTTTATCCAGCAACAGAATATTCGGGCTTCCACCTACCAGACACGAATCGGTTGTTTCCAATGGAACATAGCGTACATCGCTTCCTAATTCCGAAAGTTTCAATTCAACAGGCTTTTCCATAGCTCCCGCCACATCAATAGAACACAGTTCATCGTCAGCCGACGATTGCGGAGTACCGGTACAAGCCGACACCAGGCAAACCAGACCTACTGCATACAACCATTCTTTTTTCATAACTTCTTGTGTGTTTTTAGATTTAACATTCATAACATCTCCGCAAATAAACTAATATTTTTAGTTTTAGAACTATATTTTATCGTTAAAGAAGTAAAAAGGGATATTTAAAGACGTGACTTTTCATACAATTCCTCTTTATTGATAATGAACAGTGATTGATTATTCTCTATATTTTCACAATCTTCCAATGCCATTATAACTTTATCCTTATCTACTTTAAGAAAAGAAGCTAAACGATATTTTCCTTCATGCGCTTCTACCGGTAAAGTATAAGTAGTTGTATTACGAGTTCCCTTATTATAAAGAGCCAACCTGACCGAGTTCTCACAAGAAAAAACAAAATAAAGATAGTCCGCTTCTTCATAAACATACCTGATAAGCGTTGCCATTTTTTTGTTTTCAGGCTTATTTACATAATCAATTAAGTCGTAAACATCTTTATTGAGGCGTTCTACTGCCGGAATAGCATATTTCCCGAAGTTTACGAGATATTTAGGCTGAACCATATTATCATTTACTACCGTATAAATCGTATCACTCAAAGCTTCCCAATAAGTGATAAAATCACCATTATCATCACAATTCATAAAATCAAATAATAAAAATCCGGTGTGAAGCGAATGACCCTCCAGTGTCTGAGTTATCGTATATTTTTCATCCAACAATGAAAGGGCCGGCGTCACATACCCTGGAGTTCCATTAAAGCAATTCTTTGCTATATATTTATTTTTCCCATAAGGACGGATAAGCTGAGGAATACATTCTACATCCGAATTTTTCACAGCCTCTTCCGTACGCAAATAACGACCGGAAGGAGCAAAAAACAATACTCGACCCTGATTAAAATCATAAATACATAATTCTTTATTCTTAATAAAGAAAGAAGATAAATTCACATACTCCTTATTACCTTGTCCTATTCCGGATATGTTATATAAGTAATTACCCTCCGTATCAAACGTCAATATTTTATTCCTGGACCGTATAAAGTATTTGTCCTTAACCTGATCTATTGACACGATGTCATACAACAAAGAAGAGTCCGATGTCTCAAGCGGGATTATTCTGCCTCGCTGTAAGGGTAGTTCTACACTCTGCTCTACATCAACAAATATTTCGTTACTAAATTCAGAAGATGATTTAGTAGTGGTACAACTATATAACAATGCAGTTATGCATAAAGTTAACATTATAGTTCTATTCATATCATAATAATTTATATAATTAAGCATTTATCTTATCTAGATCTCATTTATTTACAATCTACTGATTCGATCTTTTTATAATTACTTTTCCAATTCCTTTGCTATTTCCCCCACTTCCCTGCGCATCTCCTCAATAGCCGTAGAATGAACTTTAGGCGCTTTCATCAACACTATTCGTTTCATCTCCTCAAATTTCTCTCTATTTAGGAATTCCGGATCGGCATATAACTTTGCCAGCAAATAGTAAGGATAAATCCGCCCGGGCAAACGATGGACCGAAGCCCAAAGAAGTTCCTCAGCCCAATGGTAGCATTGCAGTGCCTGATAATTCTTGCCAATGACATTCAGTATCATTGGATCAGCGCAATATATCATGGCCTTATCCAGATATTTATTAGACTCATTATAAAGCCCCGCCTTATGAAGGATATGCCCATATTCAAACAAGAACGTCCCTCTTTCCCTCAGTTGCGGATAAAGCTTGTCATAAGCCGTATTGGCAGCCGCATAGGCTCCCGCATGATAAAGCATACGGGCATTCACCCAGTCCCGACAAGCATCCTTTTCCCGTTGCCACTTGCCATGAAAACCACCTATCCATATAATAAAACAAGCAGATAAAACAGCCGGTTTAGCTATTATATCTCCTATTCCACAAGCCAATAACAAGCACACATAGGCTACAATGAAAGCAGGAAGATGCATAGGATAAGAAGAAAAAGAAAAAATAAGCAAAGCGATAATTGCGCCACATACACCGTAGCGTCTGAACTGTGTCCCCGCCCATAAACAGGCAAGAGTAATCACTATCAGCATTATACAGATAACAGGTCCCTGCGCCAGAGTCAATTCCAGATATTCATTAAATGCATATTCCGGACTTCCGGCCACCCTTTCTTCCCACCCGGCATAATCTCCTTGGGAAAAATAAGCTTCCTGCGCCTCACCATAAGCAAAAGCAAACCCCTTATCACATCCCCAAGGGTACTTGGTTATAGCCTGGCAGGTTATTTTCCATAAAAATAAACGTCCCAGAGCAGAGTTCGGCTTCAGGAAGAAAGCTCCGGCACCTCCCACTATCAACACAAAAAGTATCCCTATCCCATAAGAAATATATCGTTTTTTATACCTTCTCCATAGTATATTCCATTTATGCCTATCCCGATGCATGTATATCACCCATACGCAACCTATCACGGCAGCCACCCAAGCCGAACGGCTCATTGTAGCCGGTAATACGCAAAGAATCAGTACTCCCACTACTCCCGCCGCCACTTTTTCCAACTTCAAAGAAGCGCTCACCCACTTCCATGCCCCGAATTGCATATAATGATGCAGGCAGACAGGTAGTACCATTGCCAGATATCCGGCATACGGACCGGGATTGAAGAAAGAGCCGGTGAGTGCATAACGAAAATGACCGGAAGCAGAAAAGCCATACAATTGGCGTAGTCCCCAAACGGCTTCAATCCCTCCAAGAAGTATCAGACTCCATGATACACGAGCGGAAAAACACGAAAAGGATAACATTTTCTTCCGAGAAGAACCGTCGAAAAGCTGAAGCAGACAGGCTACAACGATACAACCGGCTGAAAACAATACAGCCTTTCCAAACCAAACCCACTGCCCGATAGTTTCCCCGGCAAGAAGTTCAGGTGTTATTACACAGACCAAACTCAATGGAGAGCAAACAGCAAGAAAATGTAACAACACAACGACTGTATCTTTTATTTTATGTATCCATATCTTTATTCTATTCTCTTCCATATTCTATCCCATCTTATCCTATCCTTCTCCCTATCTACCGACTTCCATATCCTGACAGCCTCGCCCACGATAAAAGGTTCCGGCAACAGTCCCCAATAGCGGGAATCCTGAGAGTTCATCACTTTATCTCCCGCAAGAAAGTAATAATTCTCTTTAAAGCGATAAGCATATATCACACTGTCATTCAGTAAAACGGTATCTCCACGCAAGAAGAGTTTCTTTTTTTGTTCCCACTCTATTGCATTCTTATAGAAAGTGGCATGTTCAGGATTCATTTCCACTTCATCCCCTTTAGCGGGAAGATACAAAGGACCGAAATTCATAATATCCCAGTTTACCAATTCATTATAAGGATAACCACTCATGACAATTCCCCAATCCCTTTCTCTCCCATTCTCTATGATACGCCTCAACCCATCCTGAGAATCTACATTTCCTAACGGCACATTACAACCGCGCACTTTATAATGCGCCTGACTTATTTCAAATGTATCGCCCGGCAGTGCCACACAACGCTTCACATAATAAGTCATTAAATTCAGGCCGATACTGTCCCACTGGGCCGGATAAGGAAAATTGAAAACCAATACATCGTTTCTCTTAATCTTGCCTAACCCCGGCAGGCGGGAAATCCTAACTTCTTTTCCTTCTGCGGCATCCCAGATATTGAAGATACGGGCACCCATCACCCACTTATTCACCAGAATGTTATCCCCCGAAAGTAAAGCAGGCTCCATGGAATCCGAGGGAATCTTGAAAGTAGCAATGCAGGTTACTTGGAATAATACCCACAGAGCCACTAATCCACAGCCTATTAAAAATAAGTTTAGCAACTTGCCGATAAACCTAGTGAGTTTTATTTTTTCACGAAATAGCTTCATTCAAATCCCAATAACTGATATCCTCTGCATATATATTTACCCTTTAAACCATAAAATATTCTTCCTATTTTAATCTTCTATTAACTTGCATCTCCGGTTACTTTCAATAAAACAGGAGAAGATTCCGCATTACAGTACACTTTTATAGTTTTATCAAAATGTTCTGGTTGTCCGGCCTTATACGTTATAAACAAAGAAACAGTATCATTGGGAGGAATCGGTTCCTTAGAATAACAGGTCATAATACATCCACAAGAAGTAACCACATCATCAATAACTAAAGGCTGATCACCTATATTCACAAGAACAAACTCTGTTTTTTGCTCTTGTCGCCAATCAAAGATACCAAAGGACAAATTAGTCATTTTCATATTAATCTTCGTTTTCATCCTTTCTTTCTCCATAACTTCCCTCTTTCCTTGAATTATATTCATATACAAATCTCTAATTTTAGGATTCTGAATGGGATTTCCTAATGCTACTATTTTATCATCTTTATCTAACAAGAAAGTCTGAAAATTCATTTTATCTGGAAAATTATTCAACTTATTAAACATGTCACTTTGATCAATGCATACCGGATATTTAAAATAATCGCGTTTTAGTAAATAAGTAACTTCTTCAATATCCTTAGGGCAAAAATACAAAAGAACTGGTATTTTCTCTTGAGATATAGAATCCAACTCCTCAATAAATAACTTCCAACTTGAAAGATGTAATTTACAACTAACACACCCTATAGAATCCACATAACTCACAATCGCATACGAAGAACGAGATAAGGAAAAGTCAATAGTGTCTTTTCCCTGCAAAGTAAATATCATACGATTAGGAAAAACGATTTCTTTTCCTACCCATTTCGCAATCAAATGAGATATTTCTTCTTTTTCCTTATTTACGCATGAAATTAGAAAAGAGCAAAAGAAAAACAGAAATATTATTTTTTTCATTATCTATTATAAAAAACTAATTAAAGACCTCATTCAAATCCAAATAATACACATCATCAGACTTTGGTCTTGTTACATATAATCTGTTTCTAACTGTATCCAAAAACATTTTATCAATATCATAATCAGTTTCTAATTTTTGCACCAACTTACCATACCAGTCAAAAACATGAATAGTATTGACATACGGAATCTCATGTATTCCCCATCTGTCTTTTCCCCAATACAATGCATAGATATAATTATCGTCAGCCTGCACTTCTACATAATAATTTTTTATATTTTTCTTGCCCTGAAAAATTGAAAAATCATCTCCCCCTTCCATACGATATCCCATGAGTTGCCCAGTCTCAAAATCTAAAATATTCAATTGCGAAAGATGCCCCATTACTTGTACAACCTTAGTCCCATCCGGTTTAAAAGCATCAGCAGAAGCAAAAAAAGCTTCTGATATAATGGGAGCTTCCTCATTTTTCATTGTTTGCTTATAAATTGAATAGTTCTTTAACGCTTTATTAGTATCAAGCGTCCGTTTTTGATAAAACATTAAAGTAGATTCTTCATCACTTAAAGGGAAAGGATCTACCCTAGCCAATAATATACTGTCATCTTGAAGGTACATCTCATTATAACATGCTCCTCCATTCTCATCTCGCCAAGCATACGGGATAATCTTATCAATAACAGTAGTACCCTGCTTAATAGATTGAGTTATATTCCAAATAAATAATTTTTCTTCATAAGGAGCGAATAATAAAGTCTGCAATTCATTTTCTACTTTAAAGAATTGTGAAATAGGTCCAAGAGCAGCAGACTCTTTAGGACCACCTCCCTTATTACAAAAGGTGCCAATCTCCTCTCCGGTATTTATATTGAATATATTATAAAAATGATCAGGCAATTTAGGATTCAAAAAAAACATCAGTGAATCATAGACTGCAATATAGCCATAGTTTGCACCATGCAATATAACATTATTTAAAGTGACTTTTTTCACTGTTCCACTATTATCTCCGATTTTTTGGATATCGCCATTAAAGTATTTGCCATCATCATATTTCTCACGACAACTAATACAAACAATAAACAACATCACAAAACAAAATATACCTCTAATTCTTTTCATACTATTTACTTGTTTATTTCCAATTCAACTACATTCCTATAAAAATGCAATCATTTTTTCTGTTGTATTCTTCAATCTTCCCAAAGCGGACATTATCTATTTTTCATTTAAGATGAAATCAAAGGCAATACCCACTTTGGGAAAAAGTCCATAACTATAAATTAGTTATTTAGTGCATCGACCTCTTGCTGACTCTGCATATGATCCCATTGACTCTGAAGGACATGGATAGATTTTGCCATTACTGGTTTGTCTATCACAAAAAACTTTATAGCCACTAGTCGTTCCTCCATAACCTTGTAAATAACAGTAACCAACACTAGTTCCACTCTCACCACCGCCTTCACCCTGAGCTAAGGCTTCCACATTTTCTAAAGCTAAATCGCCTAAGATTATATGGTTTTCCATGTTTTTCATTCCATAACCTACAGTTATAAAGAATGCAAGGGGTATTATGCCCCAATAAAGTTTTTTCTTCATCTTAAATAAATTAAATTAACAACACTAATAATACGTACTATTGGCTATTTTAAAGTATACTTTCTCATAAATTCAAAAAACAACCATCAATCACCACTCTTAAAAAATAAAAAATACATATTCATTCATATCCCACAAACCTCTGTTCTCCATTTTCTATATAGAACACCTGCTCTTCCTTCCCGCGCGTCAAATTGTGCAGCCACAACAAAGCACCTTCAGGAACATTTCTATAAACTAATTCATTACTAGCAGCCACCTGTACTCCCAGAGAAATCCATCCCTTCACGCCAGACTGATAGAATAATTCATACACATTGCCCGGAGTGATAAAATTATCATCATTGCGAGGAACGAATAATATCTTTTTTATGGTACGAGCACGTTGCAGGTCAAATACGATGGAATCCTGCGGCCCTGATGAATAATAGAATGTCAGCCAATCATCATCACACGCCTTGTCTATGTCGTGCGCGGGATTCTCATCCACCGGACCACCACCGTATATGGCTTTCGAAGGAAGATGTTCTTCACTGTCCACACTATCAAAGAATGCTAGTTCCGCAACTTCCGCCCTACAATCTGCTGTGGGATAGGCAGGAGGCGGTGGAGTGAAACGCACATAACGATAAGGGCGTGAAATCTTCGGATAATAATAATTGAGGTTGGTGCGGGGAGTATCTGTCAAGCAACAAAGCAGCTCACTCGTACGGAAATACCGGTCATTACTCACTTCAATCTCAGCACCTGTCATGGTAGCCATATAACCATAAAGGTATTGTCTTAACGGGTATTTTCTCCTTATATGGGCAGTGACCGCCTTCGACATATCCGGTTCAAAATAGCGTACATTTCCGTCTACTACCATAAAAGGATATCCAGCAGGAGAACGTGTTCCGTTCTCAGAGGTCAAAGGCTGGAAAATAACGCCCGGTTCTATATTGTTCACTTGTGCTTTGCCGCGTCGTAATGGAACTTCATCCACTGTGACATATCCGGAAGGACTGAACATTCCCAACAGAATACTATTTTCTTCTATATTGTCATCAACCTTTACCTTGAACTCATTCTCACCAAAGTATTCCGCCGTCACATCCTGATAAAAAGGTCCAAACAAAGAAGCCGTCTTACTATCGTGCGCTTCAAAAGTATTCCTGTAGACTTTACCTTTCTTTCTGCCGTCCGTAGACCCACGTTTCACCACAAAGTCGGACGAATCCATATACCAGAATGGGATAAATCCACCATCCGAATCCTTCAGTACGTTCCACATGTGGTCGTGTTGATTGGAAGGAGAATACCAATATTTATCAATATTCACCGGGAAACCCAATGCCCGGAAGACATATACGGCATGATCGGTGATTTCACGACATGTACCTACCAGGTATTCTGACAAGAAACGGGCACCCAAATGCGGCATACGGTATTCTGTGGTGAGAACAAATAGATTAGTCCGCTTGAAATGGCGTGCCAGGAGGTTAACGGCTTCTACCATATCGTCACCGGTATACAGCGAATCTAGAACCGGTTTATAAAGGTCATAGTACATTTTCCGCCAATTGTCTAATGGCTCGTCACCTATACGATAGGGCAATACCCACTCGCAAAAGTCATCGAATGAATAATCCTTAGCCCACGGGCATTCTTCCCATACTTTGAAGGATTGTTCGATATTTTCTATCAGATAATCGGCAGATATGTATTTAATATCCGGACGCTTCGGCAATGTCCTGTAGTTAAAGCCAGTCCACTTGCGCTTCCATTCGCTATCAGGCAGATAACCTCCTATATTCAGTTCCACTGCGGCCTTCATCACTGCCTTCACACTGTCCAGATGGTCATCTTCATAACCGCCATGCCCCGGCATATTCCTTATAAGAAAGCGGGCGGCTTCTAACTTCAGACTATCATTTCGGTAGTAGTTCAGCACTTTTTCAAGTTCTATCCTGTTTTTTCCGGCCTGTTCGAGTGCAAAATCCAAACGTTTATCTCCCGCACTTTCGCATGATACAAAAAATACAATTGACAGAGACCATATTATTATCACCTGTACTCTATTCATAGTATTATAATTATAGTAGTTCTTCTCTAAATAACGTTTTTACTTAGAGGTCTAATGCCACCATTAGGCAAGTGCAAATGTAAAGAGCCAAGGTTAATTAATAGTATAATATAAACTTAATTATAGATTAAAAAAATGATTAATCCTATACAAACAAAGAATTCAAACCAATTTAACTGAAGTTGCATATGTAAAGTGATAAAGAATCCTTCTTCTTTCTTCATCCTCCGTGTCTCCGTGTTCAATCCTGTCATTTTAAAACAGACTCTTACTCTTTCTTTAAAAAAGCATTGCCCTTTCTTTGCTTTTACATAGCACCTGGGTTATCTTCATATTCTCAGGGCTGACGCATTAAAAATATTTCATGGATAAAAGTTCACAAAGTAGTTCAT
>ERZ791915.944-NODE-944-length-25142-cov-3.299876_pt1 | contig 25142 bp, 18 predicted proteins | sample MGYA00510139_ERZ791915 | MGnify/ENA primary metagenome ERZ791915 (study PRJEB30046, sample SAMN00792117) | human gut metagenome | study: EMG produced TPA metagenomics assembly of the A metagenome-wide association study of gut microbiota in type 2... | reverse complement strand
TGCGGTTCGTTTTTTGGATAAACGGGTTTCTGCGGCGGCGTGCTGCGTGCCAAAACGCGCCACTCCTTTCTCGTCAACGTCTTTGCGGCCCGGCGCCGCATGCAGCGGGAGCTCTTTTTGTTTCACCTGCCCCTGCCGCCGCACGGCCGTGCGGATGCGGACCGGCCGGCCCTTCTCCCCCGGCCCGGAGTTTTCTATTATCATAGCACGGTCCCGGCATTCCGGCAACCGCGCCCGCACGGTTCACCCCAGCTGCGCGTGATGCGCGCCCCCAGCGGTGCAAGCAGCGCCGCAATGTCCTCGTAGCCGCGGCTGATATGCTCCGCGCCCATGACGCGGGTGCTGCCCTGTGCCTGCAGCGCGGCGATGACCAGCGCCGCCCCGCCGCGCAGGTCGGGCGCTTCCACGTCCGCTCCGTTCAGCAGGTCCATGCCGTGGACATGCAGCGTCCGGCCGCAAACATTCACGCTGGCACCCAGCCGCAAAAAGCCTTCGGCGCAGGCAAAACGGTTTTCAAAAATCGTGTCCGTCACACGGCTTTCCCCCTGCGCCCGCAGCAGCGCCGCCGCCATCAGGGGTGCCGCGTCCGTTGGGAACGATGGATACACGCCCGTATCCCACCCTCCCGCGGCGCGCAGAGCGCCCGAGCTTGCCAGCGCCACAGAGCTGTCCCCCGAGGCCGACACCATGCATCCGGCCCTGCGCAGGATGCGCAGCACCTCGGCCAGATGGGCGTTGCAGGTATTGGTGAGCAGCACCTCGCCGCCGCAGCCCGCCACAGCGCACAGCACGGTGGCCGCGGTAATGCGGTCCGGGCAGACGGCATGCTGCGTGCCCATCAGCAGCTCCCGGCCGCGGATGTGCAGCACCCGCGTGCCGACGCCTGTGATATCCGCGCCCGCGCCCTGCAAAAAGCGCGCCAGATCCGTCACCTCCGGCTCCACGGCCGCGCCGCGCAGCACCGTCTCTCCTCTGGCTGCGGCCGCCGCCATGAGAAGCGTCTCGGTGGCGCCCACACTGGGGAAGCGCAGGCAGATATCCGCGCCCGCAAGGCCGTCCGGCGCAGTGACCTCCAGCGCGCCGCCGTCCTTCTCCGTGATATGCGCCCCCATCTTCTCAAGGCCGGAAAGATGCATATCAATGGGCCGCGCGCCCAGGCGGCAGCCGCCGGGCGTATAGATGTCCGCGCGGCCCGTGCGGGCCAGCAGCGGCGCCAGATAGAACAGCGAGGAGCGCATCGCGCGCATCAGCGGCTCCGGCACTGCGCTGCCCGGAAATTCCGGCGGCGTAATGACGGCGCGCCCATTCTCCAGCAGGACCTTGCAGCCCACGCTTTGCAGGATGCGCGCCGAAGCCTCCACGTCGGACAGATGCGGCACGTCCGTGAGCGTCACCGTGCCGCGGCACAGCACCGACGCCGCCATGATGGGCAGCACACTGTTCTTTGCGCCGGGTATCCGCACCTCTCCAAAAAGGCCGCTGCCTCCGCTGATCGTCAAAATTTCCATATCCCGCACCCCGTTTCGTAGAATGGAGCCCAGTGTCCCAGACTGTAACCCATCCTATGCAAACAGGGCCGTTTGTGTTAAAAGCGCGCCGTTTACGCTGTGGTTTTCATCAATCGGTCCAGATTTTCGCAGATCTTATCCAGCGAATCCGGCTGGGCCAGCGCACGCGCTTTCGCCCCCATGAGCATCAATTCCGCAGGGTCCTTCGTCAGCTTGTCGACGATGCCGATGAGCTTCTCGCCCGTCAGCTCCTTTTCCTCAACCACAACGGCCGCGCCCAGCTTCTGCAGCTGCATGGCGTTGTGGTACTGGTGGTTTTCCGCCACGTTGGGCGACGGGATGAGCACCGAGGCGCGCCCCACGGCCGCGATCTCCGCCAGCGTCAGCGCGCCCGCCCGGCTGATGACCAGGTCCGCCGCGGCCAGCATCTCCGGCATGTTGTCGATGTACTCCCGGATGATGAACTTCGGGCTGTGGTCGATGCCCAGCCGCGCGGCAAGGGCTGCAAAATCCGCTTTTTCAATGCTGCCCGTCGCATGCACATGAAGGAAATCACGCTGCGCGATCTCCCATTTTGCCAAATCGGCCACGCGTTCGCCCAGCACCTGCGCGCCCAGGCTGCCACCGAAAGAGATGATGACGGCCTGCCCCTCCTTCGCGCCCAGCGCGCGGCGTGCGGCAGGACGGTCCTGCCGGAACATCTCCTCCCGCACCGGGTTGCCCGTAACGACCGTCTTGTCCGGCGCGCCCAGACGCTGCACGGCGTCGGGCATGGCCGCGAACACCAGGTCCACCTGCTTTGCCAGGATCTTGTTGGTCACGCCGGGGAAAGCGTTCTGCTCGTGAATGGCCGTGCGGATGCCCCTGCGGGCCGCGGCCTGCACCACCGGCCCGCTGACGTACCCGCCCGCGCCGATGACAAGGTCCGGCTTTACCTCCCGCAGGATGGCGCCGGCGCGCGGGCCGCTCAGCGCCAGGTGCCAAAGGGCAACCAGGTTCCGCGCGATGTTCTTCGGCGTCAGGCGGCGCTGGATGCCGTTCACCTCGATGGGATGGAACGCATAACCCGCCTTGGAGACAAGGCCGTACTCCATTCCCTTCTGCCGTCCGGCGAAGTGTATCTCCGCGTCCGGATGGCGTTTTTTCAGCGCGCCCGCAATGGCGAGCGCCGGGTTGATGTGTCCGGCTGTGCCGCCGGCGGCGATCAATACACGCATAGGTACCTCCTGCTTTCGCGCAATACCGCACGGTTCCAGGCGCCGGGCCGCGCCGGAAAACTTTTCACCGGCGGTCTGCCCCCGCTCAAAAAATAAAAATGCAGACGCGCGGCCCTGCCGCGCGCCGCTATACCTTCTCCGCGCCGCCCTGGCGGGAGACCGAAAGCACAACGCCCATCTCGCCCAGCAGCATCAGCAGGGACGTGCCTCCGTAGGAAAAAAACGGCAGGCTGATGCCCGTGTTCGGAATGGTCTTCGTCACCACGGCGATATTCAGCACCGCCTGCAGCGTCACCTGCACGATAACGCCCACCACCAGCATGGAGCCGAATTTGTCTTTTGCGTGCCACGCCACATAAATGCCCCGCAGCAAAAGCGCCACAAAAAGGAAAATCACCAGCAGCGCGCCGATAAAGCCCAGCTCTTCACAGATGACGGAGAAAATAAAGTCGTTCTGCGGCTCGGGCAGGTACAGGTGTTTCTGCTTGGAGTTGCCAATGCCAAGGCCCGTCAGCCCGCCCGAGCCGATGGCGTACATGCTCTGGATGATCTGGTGGCCGTCGCCCTGGGCGTCCAGCCACGGGTTCTGCCAGCTTTCGATGCGGCTCATGGCATAGGGCACAAGGTCCGGCACCAGCACAACGGCGCCCGCCACGCCCGCCACAACGCCCGCGATGGCAAGGCCGAACCATACAAGCCCCGTGCCGCCCACAAACATCATCAGTCCCCCGATGCCCAAAATGAGCACCGTGCCCGAAAGATGCGGCTCCAGCAGCATCAGCCCCGCGATCACGCCGAGGATGACGACGAAGGGCAGCACGCCGTAGGCAAAGGTCTTCATGCGCTTATGGTTGATGGAAATGATGTGCGCGAACAGCACGATGACCGCGAACTTCGCCACCTCCGAGGGCTGCAGATTGCCGCCGATGGGCAGGAATATCCACCGCTTCGCGCCGTTCAGCTCCGGCATGAAGAGCACGACGATGAGCAGTACGACCGTGACGGCCATGATGGGCCACGCAAATTTGTGGAAGATGTGGTAATCCACGTGGGACGCGACGAACATCACGACCACGCCCACCGCGGCGAACAGCGCCTGCTGGCGGATGAAGTGGAAGCTGTCGCCCTTGAAGCGGTAATACGCCGTGGCATAGCTGGCGCTGAACAGCATCACCAGCCCGAACACCACCAGCGTCAGCACGATGATGGCCAGCGGCCAGTCCAGCGGCGGCTGGCTGAGCAGCCGGATGCGGGCCTCGGACTTGCGTTTTAACTTTTTGGCTGCTTCTGGCATCGGGAACCTCCGAAGATACAAAATTGCCCGCGCCGGCCGCATCGGCACAGGCTGCTTATTGGGGAATCAGGATACGTAGACAAAAATACCGCCCAGCACCACGCCCACCAGCGTGATGAAGCTGAACACGGATACGATCTTCACCTCGCTCCACCCGCACATTTCAAAGTGGTGGTGGATGGGGCTCATTTTAAAAATACGCTTGCCGTGGGTCAGCTTGAAATATGTTACCTGCAGCATCACACTGAACGCCTCGATCAGGTAGATAACACCCATGAAAAGGAGCAGCTCCGGCCGGCCGATGCCGTAAGCCACGGCCACCACCGCGCCCCCCAGGAACATACTGCCCGTATCGCCCATAAACGTTTTGGCCGGGTAAAAGTTCCACGCAAGGAAGCCCGCGCAGCCGCCCGCCACGGCCGCGGCAAACAGCGCCATGGTAGTGTTTCCCAAAAGGCTGGCGATAAACATGAAGCCCATCATTACAACAAAGGTGACGCTGGACGCCAGCCCGTCGATGCCGTCCGTCAGGTTGACGGCGTTCACCATGCCGATGATGAGGAGGAACGAGAGGACGTAAAAGAACCAGCCAAAGTCCACCGCGCCCAGCAGCGGCAGCGTCACGATGGTGGACAGCGTTCCGTTGAGATACAGCGAGGAAAGGTACGCCCCGGTGATGAGCACCTGCGCCACGATCTTATAGCGCGCCATCAGGCCCAGGTTGCGCTTTTTCACCACCTTGATATAGTCGTCCACAAAGCCCACCAGGCCGAAGGCGTAAGCCGTCAGCACGCCGATGAACAGCGAGACGCTGGTGCCGGAAAGCCAGCCCCCCAGCAGGCTGGGCACGCTGAGCGCCAGAACCGTATAGCCCAGCACCACGCCCACAAGGACACCCAGGTAAAACGTCAAACCGCCCATGGTGGGCGTGCCGTTTTTGCCCTGGTGCCAGGTGGGGCCGATCTCCTTGATGGTCTGGCCGAAGTGAAGCCTGCGCAGCGCGGGGATGATCAGCAGGCCGGAGGCCGCTGTGATCGCCAGCGCGCCGAAGGCCGCCGCCATAAGGGCATATTTTTCCATAATTTACACGCTCCCGGTAATTTTTGCGCGGCCGCGCCGCGTCCCGGCCCGATGCGCACGGTCTTTCCGCTGGGCACCCGGCTTTCTTTTATTTTCAGGCAATGCCGCACAATTCCAGGTGTTGAATCGCGCCGGCAGATTTTTTGGCAGTTTAAACAAAAAGCGCAGCGAATACTTTGCGCATTTGCGAGGCTTTTGGAGGCAACTGCCGGAAAACATGCAAGCGGGGCGACACTTAAGGCGTCAGTCATGAATTGTGCGGTGCTGCCTTTAATCCCTGGGCACGGCTTTGTAAAACCCGTCCAGAATCGTCTCGAACGCCATGCCGTGGCTGGCCTTCACCAAAACCGCGTCGCCCGGGCGGCAGTACGCCGTAAGGCGGGCCAGCGCTTCGTCCTTGTCCCTGCAATGCACCGCGTTCGCGCCCAGTGCGGCGGCGCTTTCGCGGCCGGCCTGCATGGCCCCGCCCACGGTCAGCAGCAGGTCCACGCCGCAGCGCGCCGCCAGCGCGCCCACCTCGGCGTGAGCCTGCCGGGTGATGGCGCCCAGCTCGAACATATCGCCCAGCACCGCGATCCTCCGTCCCCGGACAGGATATTCCTTCAGCGTCAGCAGCGCGGCGCGCATGCTGTCGGGGTTCGCGTTGTAGCAGTCCTCGATGACCGTCACGCCGCCGTGCTCCACCACATGCTGGCGGTGGCCCGTCGTTTGATAATTCGCCAGCGCCGCGGCCGCAGCGGCCGGTGCAAGGCCCAGGCGCGTGGCCAGCGCATAAGCCGAAAGCGCGTTGCGCACATTGTGCAGGCCCATGGCCGGGATATACGCGGGCAGGCTTCCGTGCGCCTTGTCCGCGATGGTGAACCGCGTGCCCTCCGCCCCGGAAACGATATCCAGCGCCCGCACGTCCGCGTCCGGGTTTTCAACGGCGAACAGCACCTTCTCAAGGTCCGGCCGGACGGCCGCGCCGGGCAGATAATCGTCGTCGCCGTTCACCACCAGCGGCGCGCCCTGCGGCAGCCCCTCGCAGATCTCCAGCTTTGCCCTGAGGATATTTTCCCGCGTGCCCAGCTGCTCCAGATGGGAGCGCCCGATGCAGGTGATGACAGCGCCCGCAGGCTTTGCCGCCAGCGTCAGCTTCCGGATCTCGCCCAGGCCCTGCATGCCCATCTCCACCACGGCGTACTCCACGCTTTTGTCCAGGCGGAACAGCGTGTTCGGCATGCCGATCTCGTTGTTCTGGTTCCCCTGTGTCTTGAGCGTTTTGCCGAAAGCCGAAAATACCGCGTAACAGAACTCTTTTGTCGTCGTTTTGCCCACGCTGCCCGTCACGCCCGCCAGCAGCGGGCTGTACAGCGCGCGGTAGTTCGCGCCCAGCCGGATCATCGCATCCAGCGCGTCCGGCACCTGCACGCATTTCTCCGGCGGCACGCCCGGCACCGGGCGCTGCACCACAACGCCCGCCGCTCCGGCCTCCAGCGCCCGGAGCGCGTAATCGTGGCCGTCCACGCGCTCGCCCCGGATGCACACGAACAGGCTCCCCGGCCCGGCCTCCCGGCTGTCCGTCACCACCGACGCGATCTCCGGGTCCCCTGCCAGGGCGCCCAGCCCCCGCAGCAGCACACTCGACAAAACAGGCTGCATATACAATCCTCCATGCTCTGAATACTCGCCGGGCGGCGTCAGGCTTTGTCCAGCCCTTTGCGCTCCAGCCACTCGCGGACGATCCTGTGTTCGTCCAGATAAAGGGTCACCCCGTCGATGACCTGGTAATCCTCGTGACCCTTTCCGCACAGCGCCAGCACATCGCCCGGGCGCAGCATATCCAGCGCCCGGTTCACAGCCGTGCGCCGCTCCACCTCCACGATGTACGGCTTGCCCGAAGCGGCCAGCACCGGCTCGGCGTCCTTTATTATAGCACAAGGATCTTCCTTGCGGGGATTATCCGACGTTAAAACTGCAAAATCAGCATATTTCACCACGGCTTCGCTCATCAGCGGGCGTTTTTTTGCATCGCGCTCGCCCGCGCAGCCATACAGCACCACCAGCCGTCCCTCCACGAAAGGCGCAACGCCCGAGAGCACCTTTTCAATGGCGTCGCCCGTGTGGGCATAGTCGCACAGGATGGTGAACGCGCCGTGATACAGCACCTCGCACCGGCCGCGCACCCCGCGGGAGGCCGAAAGCGCGGCGGCGGCGTCCCGCGCGGGGATGCCCAGCGCAATGGCCGCGGCCGCCGCCGCCAGCGCGTTGTGCACCGAGTAATCCCCGGGCATGGGGAAATCGATGCGCTGGATGAAGCCGCGGCCCACCATCTCGAACTTCACGCCCGAGGCCGAGAGCCGGATGTTGCGGGCGGTGTAATCCGCCGCGTCGTCGCCCGCGGAAAAGGTGATGCGCTCCGGCCCCCGCACCTCGTCCAGCAGGCGGCGGCCGTAGCTGTCGTCCAGGTTCACCACCATGTGCTTCACCTGGCTGAACAGGCTTTTCTTTGCGGCGAAATAGTTTTCAAAGGTCTTGTGATAATCCAGATGATCCTGCGTCAGGTTCGTGAACACGCCCACCTCAAAGGTAAGGCCCCACAGCCGCAGCTGGTCCAGCGCCTGGCTGCTGGCTTCCATTACCGCGAACGTGCAGCCCGCCAGCACCATGCGGCTGAACAGCGCGTTCAGGTCCCACGGCTCGGGCGTGGTATATTTTGCGGGCACGTCCATGGCGTCGATCTCGGTGTGGATGGTGCCAATGAGCCCCGCTTTGCAGCCCGCCTGCTCCAGCGTCTGCTTGATGAGCGTGGTGACGGTGGTTTTTCCGTTGGTGCCCGTGACGGCCACCAGCCGCAGCTTTTCGGCGGGACGGCCGAAAAAATTCTGGCACAGCTGCGCGTATGCCTTGCGGCCGGAGGCCACCTGCACCTCGCCGGGCAGGCCCAGCGGACGCTCGGTGACGATGCACACGGCGCCCGCCTCCAGCGCCTTGCGCGCGTGGTCGTGCCCGTCGGTCGTCATGCCCCTGGCGCACACGAACACCGCGCCCGGGCAGGCCCGGCGGGAATCCTGCGTGACGAGCAACGCCTCGCCCTGCGGCAGCGTGCCGGTATACGGCACGCCGCTGAACAATACCTGTAACTCCATGGATGCACTCCCCTTTCGTGCCGCGCCGCGCGGCCCGCCGCCCTGACGCGGCCTGTTAATCCAGAACGGTGGTATCGTGGAACGTCACCTCGATGACGGACCCGATCTCCACCTGCGTATCGGCCGCGATGTCCTGCTCTGTGACCACGATGGTCTTGCCGCCGCCCGTCACGCCCTTTTCGCTGACGTTCAGGCCCAGCGATTTCAGCGTGGCGCACGCCGCGTCGTAGCTCATATCCGTCAGGTTCGGCACCGTGACAAGGTCGCCGCCGCTCTCGGAACGGTCCTCCGAATACAGGATGATCGTGGACTGGCGCGGCACGATGGTGCCCGCCGCCGGGTACTGATACAGAACGGTATCGCCTGTGGCGCGCTCGATGTCCACATTGAAGCCGGATTCGCGCAGCTTGCCGGCGGCGGCGTTCACACTGGAGCCTGCCACGTTGGGCACCGCCGTCTCCACCTTTGCCAGCTCCGCCTCGGTGTACTCCTTGGGCACCCCCAGCGTCTGGAGCGCCTCGTCCAGCACACTTTGCACCACGGGCGCGGCCAGACGGCCGCCGTAATAGGTCCCCTGTTCGTCGTGCGGCGTGTCCAGCATCACCAGCACCGCGATCTGCGGGTCGTCCCCGGGCGCGAAGCCCCAATAAGAGGAATAATAGGTCTGCTCTTCGTCCTTCAGCGCCTGCTTGCGCTGGCTGGTGCCGGATTTGCCGCCCGCCTTATAGCCGGCCACGTAGCCCGTCTTGTTTCCGCCGATCAGCGTCTTGCCGTCCGCAGCCGTCATATTTACGCTTCTCGTCAGCAGCTCGCGCATGGTGGCGCTTGTCTCGGCCGAGAGCACCTGCCGCTTCACTTCCGGCTCCACGTTTTCAACGATATTCCCGTCCGCGTCCAGCACCTGCTTCACCACGTGCGGCTGTACCAGATATCCGCCGTTGATGACGGCGCAGGCCGCAGTGATCATCTGGATGGGCGTGGTGGACGTCGTCTGCCCGAAGGCGGAGGAGGCCAGCTCCACGGGCCCCATTTTTTCCAGCGGGACGTACTGTGTCGTTCCCTCGTCGTCCATGTCGACGCCCGTTTTCTCGTAGAAGCCGAAGGCCTGCATATAATTGCAGAACGTCTCCGCCCCCATCATCTGCCCCAGCGTGACATAGTAGGGGTTGCACGAGCCGTCCAGGCCGCCGAAGAAGTCCAGCGTGCCGTGGTTGGTGTGCGCGCACCGCATCGTGCGGCCCGCCACGGTGATGGAGCCCTTGCAGGTGTACGAGGTGTTCAGGTTCGCCGCGCCGGAGTCCAGCGCGGCCGAAGCCGTGATGACCTTGAACACCGAGCCGGGGTAGTACAGGTCGGCCACCGCCTTGTTGCGCCATTGCGCCCACTGCGCGGTATATTTCGCGTCCGCCCGTTCGTTTTCATCCGCAATGGCCGCGATCTGTGCCGCCAGCGCCTCGTCCGCAATGGTGTAAGGGTCCTGCAGGTTGTAGTCCGGCATCGTCGCCATGGCCAGGATCGCCCCCGTGTTCACGTCCATCACGATGCCCACCGCGCGGTTTTCCACATGATACTGGTCCACGGCGTTCTGCAGGTATTTTTCCAATGTGCTCTGGATGCTGGCGTTCAGCGTCAGCACCAGGCCGTTGCCGTCCTCGGCGTCATAGGCCGCCTCGTAGGTGCCGTTTGGCAAATCGTACCCCCAGGCGTTCTTCATGCCCACCACGCGCCCGGCGGTGCCCTTGAGCGTATCGTTGTAATAGCTCTCGATGCCCAGCACGCCGTCGCCGTCCGCGTTCACAAAGCCGATGATCGTGGAGGCCAGCGTCTGGTAGGGATAATAACGCTTCGCGTCCTGCACCAGGCTGATGCCCGCGACAGGAGTATCTTTTCCCTTGTCCGATGCGTTATACTCGGTGATCCAGGCCGTGATGGCGTCCGCCACCGGCTTTTCGATCTGCCGCTTGATGAGCTGATAGTTGCTTTCGCTCTTCTGAAGCTTTTCCAAAATACTCTGGGCGTCCAGCTCCAGCAGCTCGGCCAGCTTTACGGCAACGTCGTTGATATTCGTGCCGCTTTTGGCCATGTCCCGGGGCGAGGCGACCACCGTCCACACCTTGTTGCTGCGGGCCAGCACCTTCATATCGGAATCGTAGATAACGCCGCGGTTGGGCGTGATGGTCTCGTCCGCAAGCTGCTGGTTTTCGGCGCGGGCGGCCAGTTCGTCGTGCTGCACGATTTGAAGCTGGTACAGGTTGTATACAACGGCCCCAAAGCCCACCAGCACGAACAGCGCGGCCAGCACGATGGCGCGCGTGCGCATGCTGCGGGACACCGCGCTCTTGGGCGCCTTCGCCGTGTCCTGCGGCGGTACGTTCTTTCGATTGTGTTCCGGCTGTTTTTTCATCTCTGCCTCCCGGGATATCGCTGTTGTCAAGGGGCGCGGGCCAGCCGCGCAAACGGTCGAACGCGGGCATAAAAAGAATTATCACCGGCTTTTCCCGCACGAACGGCTCGGCAGAGGAAGAAAGGCGGTGATAATACTTATTGATTCAGGGCGTGAGGTATTCCATAAAGCTGGCCACCGTCTGCGATATCTCGCCCGCCAGGCGGGCCAGCCCGGTGTCCGAGCGCTCCACCTTGTTCTCCTGCCCGGTGGTCACATACGTCACCTGTGAGCGGTCCATCTTTACCATTTTCAGCGTATTCGTTGCATATTCCTGCACCGCCGAAAGGTTCGTTTTCATTTCCATCTCGCCCGCCAGGTATGTATACTCGCTCTGAAGGTCGGCCAGGGTGTCCTCCTGCGTGCGGATCTGGGCCGAAAGCTCAGTGGACTGCACCTGCGAGTACAGCACGCTGCAAACCAGCGCCAGAAACACGGAAGCGAACGCCACGGCTTTGATCCATTTTAAATTGTACCGCGCCAGCCCCCGTTTGGGCTTTGGCTGCCCGGCCACGCGCAGACGCGGCTTTTGCTCCCGCGGAGCGAACCGCTCAAGGTCGTACGCTGCATTCGTCTGCATGGCGTCCTCTCTCCTTTCTTTTTTGTTTCAAGGCAATACCGTACAATTCTAAGCGTCGAATCGCGCCGGCCGGTTTTTTGGCAGGTCAAACAAAAAGCGCAGCGAATACTTTGTGTATTCGCGAGCATTTTTGTGACGGCTGCCGAAAAATCTGCAAGCGAGGCGGCGCTTAAGGCTTCAGCCGTGAATTGTGCGGCGTTGCCTCAAATATGCAATGCGGCCCCGGCCGCGTTACAGCTTTTCCAGTATGCGCAGCTTTGCGCTGCGCGCACGGCGGTTTTCCGCCTGTTCCCCGGCGGCTGCCTCAACGGGCTTTTTGGTAATGAGCTTTGCCCTGGCCTTCCCGCCGCATACGCACACCGGGAACTCCGGCGGGCAGGTGCAGGCCGTGGCCCACTGGCGGAACCGCTGCTTGACGAGCCTGTCCTCCAGGGAATGGAACGTGATGACGCACATGCGCCCGCCCGGCTTCAGTGCGGCAAACAGCACGTCCAGCCCTTCGCTCAGTGCGTCCAGCTCACCGTTCACGGCGATGCGCAGCGCCTGGAAGGTGCGGCGCGCGGGGTTTTTGTCCTTGCGGCGCACCGCGGGCGGCAGCGCCGAGGCGACGGCCTGCACCAGCTGCGCCGTCGTTTCAATGGGCGCGGCGGCGCGGGCGCTTTCGATCTTCCCGGCGATCTGCCAGGCATACGGCTCCTCGCCGTATTCCTTGAGGATACGGCACAATTCCGCGCGGGAGGCGGTGTTCACAAGGTCGGCGGCCGTGGGGCCGCTCTGGCTCATGCGCATGTCCAGCGGCGCGTCGCCCTGATACGAAAAGCCGCGCGAGACCTCGTCCAGCTGGTGTGAGGAAACCCCCAGGTCCAGCAGCACGCCGTCCAGCCCGTCCACGCCAAGCTGGGCCAGCGCCCGGTCCGCATAGCGGAAATTGCTCTGCACCACCGTGGCGGGCAGCCCTTCCAGGCGCTGCGACGCGGCGGCCACGGCGTCGGGGTCCTGGTCCAGCGCGATGAGGCGGCCGGTCGTGAGGCGCGCGGCGATCTCTTTTGAATGCCCTGCCCCGCCCGCGGTGCCGTCGAGATAAATGCCGTCCGGCCGGATGGCAAGGCCGTCGATGCATTCCGCGAGGAGGACAGGGATGTGATGAAAACTCATGGCTTAAAACTCCAATTCTTCCATGGCGGCGGCGATGGGCCCGCTGCGCAGGCGCTCGTTCATCTGCTGCCAGGCCTGCGTGTTCCATATCTCGGCATGGCGGCCCACGCCGATGACCGTAACGTCCTTTTCCAGCTTCGCATGCTGGCGCAGGTTGGCGGGCAGCAGGATGCGCCCCTGCTTGTCCGGCGACGCCTCCACGGCGGTGGCGTACAGAAAGCGCTGCACGTCACGGGATTTCACCATGCTTTTTTCGGACAGAAGTGCGGAAATGCGCTCCCATTCGTCTTCCGGAAACGCCACCAGACAGTCGTCCAGCCAGCGGGTGACGATGAAAGTGCCGCCCATGGCCTCGCGGAATTTGGGCGGGAAATTGAGCCTCCCCTTGTCGTCGATGGCATAGCTGTACTCGCCGATCAGCATTTCCAGCCACCACCTTCCCGGCACATGGGGGAGTTTCCCCACTTTTACCCACTTTACCCCACTTCTGTTTCAATTATAAGGGGCGTCCCTGTAAAAATCAACCCTTTTTCTGTGAAAGTTTTCGACGCCGAACCGTTTTTGACCGTGTCGAAACACGTCTCCGGGCGTATCTTCTTTGGGAACCGCAGCGTTTCTCCGCACGGGCGCGCGAAAGACACGTTGGCGGGCGTTTTGCCGGCGTGCAAACGGACAAACGCAAAAAAGGCGGGCACCTGAAAAGGTGCCCGCCCCAGCCTGTCGAAAAAGATAAAAAACGTTTGCCCGTCCGGACGTGCGCCGGGCGGGCAAATACCTCTACCGTACAAAAGGCAATTTTGTGTGCGAAGTGCGCAAAATTGCCCTTTTGTGCGCCGGACGGAAAGGAGAACTGAGGGAAACCGGAAACCGGCTGCGCAGCACAAAGCGTCCGGTGTCCCTCAGAGGTTGGCGGCAAAACCGCCCGGGACGCTTTTATAAAGGCCGGCTGCGCTTTCGCACAAAGCTCAGTCCTCGTACTCTTCGCTTTCCTCGTAGGATTCGGTGGGCGTGTCTGAATAAACCAGCCCAAAAATCTGTTTGAGGTTGTCCATAAAAGAAGTGATCGAAGTCGTCATAAATTCCACACGCCCTTTCCGCATATTTTCCGTCGGCTGCGCCTTTGGCGCCGCCGTCCACGCTTCAATCCGGGACACTGCTTTTTGTGCCCTCTGCTTAGTATACGACGCAGAGGGCCAAAATGTTGCAGTTTTCAGGAAAAATATTTGTAAATTTAAGGGTTTTGCGGGAAAGAATGGCAAACTGTAATTTTTTTGTAAGAATCCAGCGAAAAAGCCGAATAAACGGAAACAAAGTCAACCTGTTTTTTCGCGCTTACTTCACCAGGCGGCGGGCGTTTTCGGCAATGTTCTCCGCTGTCAGGCCGTAGTCTGCAAACAGCTCCGCGGGCGTGCCGGACTGGCCGAACCGGTCCTCGATGCCCACGCGCGCGAATTTGGCGCCGGACCTGCCCGCCAGCACCTCGGCCACCGCGGAGCCCAGCCCGCCGATGACGGAATGCTCCTCGGCCGTCACAACGGCGCCGCATTTTTCAGCCACGGACAAAACCGCATCCTCGTCCAGCGGCTTCACCGTGTGCATGTTCACCACAGTGGCCCGGATGCCCTCCGCCGCCAGCAGGTCGGCGGCCTTCAGCGCCTCGGCCACCATCAGGCCCATGGCGATGATGGCCACGTCGCCGCCCTCGCGCATGATGTTCGCCTTTCCGGGCACAAAGGGCGTGCTCTCGTCGGTGAAGCATTCGCACACCGGGCGCGCCACGCGGATATACACCGGGCCTTCGATGGCCGCGGCCGCGCGCACGGCCTTGCGCACCTCAACGGCGTCGCAGGGCACGAAGATCGTCATATTGGGCATCACGCGCATCAGGGCGATGTCCTCTATGCTCTGGTGGCTGCCGCCGTCCTCGCCCACGCACAGGCCGGAATGGGAAAAGCCGAACTTCACATTGGCGTTCACATACGCGATGGAATTGCGGATCTGCTCGTAAGCGCGGCCCGCGCCGAACAGCGCGAACGTGCTGATGAAGGGGATCAGCCCCTCGTGGGCAAAGCCCGCGGCCGCGCAGGCCATGTTGGCCTCGGCGATGCCGAAATCAAAAAAGCGGTCCGGATACACCGCGGAAAAGCGGTTGGTCATGGTGGCGTTGGAAAGGTCCGCGTCCAGCACGACGATCTTGTCGTTCTCCGCGCCCAGCTCGGCCAGCGCCTCGCCGTAGGCAATACGCAGGGATTTGCTCTCAGCCATTGTCGGATACCCCCAGTTCTTTCATCGCTTGCTCATACTGCTCCTTGTTCGGCGCCTTGCCGTGCCAGCCCACCTGGTCTTCCATGAAGGACACGCCGTGGCCCTTGTGCGTTTCGCAGCAGACAAACAGCGGCTTGCCCGGGTGCGGCGTGTTCACCGCCTCCACAACGGCGCCGATGTCGTGGCCGTCCACTTTTACGCACGCGAAGCCGAAAGCCTCGTATTTGGCCATCATATCGCCCACGCCCATCACTTCGTCATTGGTGCCGTCGATCTGCAGGCCGTTGTGGTCCAGCAGAACGGTAAGGTTGTCCAGCTTATAGTGGGCGGCGGACATGGCGGCCTCCCACACCAGGCCCTCCTGGCTCTCGCCGTCGCCGGTGATGACGAACACGCGGTGGCTCTCGCCCTTATACTTTGCGGCAAGCGCCATGCCGCCGGCAATGGAAACGCCCTGGCCCAGCGAGCCGGTGTTGGCGTCCACACCCGGGGTCTTGCGCATATCGGGATGGCCCTGCAGATGGCTGTGGAACTTGCGCAGCGTCCAGAGGTCCTCCCGCGGGAAATACCCCTTGTCCGCCAGAACGGCATACAGCGCGGGGCAGGCATGGCCCTTACTGAGCACGAAGCGGTCCCGTTCTTCCCAGCCCGGGTTGGAGGGGTCCACCTTCATTATATTATAATAGAGCGCCATCAGCATCTCCACGCAAGACAGCGAGCCGCCCGGATGGCCGGATTTTGCGAGATACGTCATCTTCACGATGTCGGCCCGCAGCTGCTTTGCTTTTTCCTGTTGCAATGCAAGTTCCATTTTCTGATCCTCCGTTCTTTATTTTCACACGGTTCCGCCTAACAGTTTATCGCGTCACGGCCCATGCCGTCAAGCGGTTGAAGATTTTTTCATGAAATATGCTTTTTCTTCAAAAATACCCTTGACAACTCCGGTCGTCTTATTGTAAAATATCCAAGCAGTGTCCCGATCGTGGCTTACATTTGCGCCCATAGCTCAGGTGGATAGAGCAACTGCCTTCTAAGCAGTGGGCCAGGGGTTCGAGTCCCTTTGGGCGCACCAAATATGGTGGGTGTAGTTCAGTTGGTAGAGCGCCAGATTGTGGTTCTGGTTGTCGTGGGTTCGAGTCCCATCTCCCACCCCATTTAAAATCAGGAACGGCAAATTCGCATGCGGATTTGCCGTTCTGCAATAATGGGCCATCGCCAAGTGGTAAGGCACGGGACTTTGACTCCCGCATTCCGCTGGTTCGAATCCAGCTGGCCCAACCAGCCAAAAGACCGCAAAGAACGTTGATTCTTTGCGGTCTTTTGGCATTGGCGGCTCATACGCCCGCTGCGCCGCCTTCTTGTTTTTTCATCCGCCAAGGCGGCCCGGCTTTTCCAAGGCGCGCCTTGGCGCGCGGCGCCTCCTTGTAAGCACAACCGGCAAAAAATTTTCGTGTCGAAGGCTTTACATTCCCGCAAACAACTGCTATACTGAAACCAGTTCTTATACCATACCAAGAACTGTTATGGTTGCTATGATAAGGTCTTAGCACCGTAAAGCTCTGACGCCTCGCTTTCAGCGGGGCGTCATCTTTTTTGCCCAAAAAACACGGATATTTTTATCCACTGTGCTGATTGACGGCTGCAACGTAATTCGGTCATGATATAAATGGAAGCGTAAAAAGCAGGACCTTTTCATGCAAATGCTGGTGAAAGAGGCGGTAAGTAATATGAAAAACACATTGTATGGCATCGGGCTGGACATCGGCGTGGCGTCTGTCGGCTGGGCCGTCGTCGGTTTGAACGGCACGGGCGAACCTGTTGGACTGCACCGTCTGGGTGTACGCATTTTCGACAAGGCCGAGCAGCCCAAGACGGGCGAAAGCCTTGCCGCGCCGCGGCGCATGGCGCGCGGGATGCGCCGCCGTCTGCGCCGCAAGGCGCTGCGCCGTGCGGACGTTTACGCCCTGCTGGAACGCAGCGGCCTTTCCACCCGGGAAGCGCTCGCGCAAATGTTTGAAGCGGGCGGCCTGGAAGACATCTATGCGCTGCGCACGCGCGCGTTGGACGAACCGGTCGGCAAGGCCGAATTTTCGCGCATTTTGCTGCACCTTGCCCAGCGCCGCGGGTTTAAAAGCAACCGCCGAACCGCCTCGGACGGCGAGGATGGGCGGCTTCTGGCCGCTGTGAACGAAAACCGCCGGCGCATGGCCCAGGGCGGCTGGCGCACCGTGGGCGAAATGCTGTACCGGCACGAGGCTTTCGCGCTTCACAAGCGCAATAAGGCTGACGATTACCTTTCCACCGTCGGGCGGGATATGGTGGCAGAGGAGGCCTCCATCCTGTTCGAGCGCCAGCGTGCAATGGGCTGCAGCTGGGCCACGCCGGAGCTGCAGGCAGAATACCTTTCCATTCTTCTGCGCCAGCGTTCGTTTGACGAGGGGCCGGGCGGCAACAGCCCCTACGGAGGCAACCAGGTGGAAAAAATGGTGGGCCGCTGCACATTCGAGCCGGATGAGCCGCGCGCGGCAAAAGCCGCCTATTCGTTTGAATACTTTTCGCTGCTGCAAAAGCTCAACCACATCCGCCTTGCGGAAAACGGCGAAACGCGCCCACTGACGCAGCCGCAGCGGCAACAGCTTCTCTCGCTGGCGCACAAAACCCCGGACATGAGCCTTGCCCGCATTCGCAAGGAGCTGGCGCTCCCGGAAACGGTGCAATTCAACGGCGTGCGCTGCCGGGCAAACGAAACGCTTGAAGAGAGCGAAAAAAAGGAAAAGTTCGCCTGCCTGCCCGCATACCACAAAATGCGCAAGGCGCTGGACGGCGTTGTAAAGGGCCGTATTTCCTCCCTGAGCATTTCCCAACGCGACGCGGCCGCCACCGCGCTTTCCCTTTACAAAAACGAGGATACGCTGCGCGCAAAGCTGACGGAGGCCGGTTTCCAAGCACCCGAGATCGACGCGCTGGCGGGCCTTACGGGCTTTTCAAAATTCGGCCACCTTTCACTGAAGGCCTGCAGAAAATTGATCCCGCATCTGGAGCAGGGGCTGACCTACGACCAGGCCTGCAGTGCCGCCGGGTACGATTTCAAGGGCCACGGCGCAGGTGAGCGGGCCTTTACATTGCCTGCCGCCGCCCCGGAAATGGAGCAGATCACAAGCCCCGTGGTACGCCGCGCCGTTGCGCAGACGATCAAAGTGGTGAACGGCATCATCCGCGAGATGGACGCAAGCCCCGCATGGGTGCGCATTGAGCTTGCGCGCGAGCTGAGCAAAACGTTTGGAGAACGGCAGGAGATGGACCGCTCCATGCGCGAAAACGCCGCGCAGAACGAACGCCTGATGCAGGAGCTGCGCGATACGTTCCATCTCCTCTCCCCCACCGGGCAGGATCTTGTGAAATACCGCCTCTGGAAAGAGCAGGACGGCGTGTGCGCCTATTCGCTCCGGCGGCTGGACGTGGAACGGCTGTTTGAGCCGGGCTATGTGGACGTGGACCACATTGTGCCGTACAGCCTCAGCTTTGACGACCGGCGCAGCAACAAGGTGCTGGTGCTTTCCTCCGAAAACCGGCAAAAGGGCAACCGCCTGCCGCTGCAATACCTGCAGGGCAAACGGCGCGAAGACTTTATCGTCTGGACAAACAGCAGCGTGCGCGACTACCGCAAGCGACAGAACCTTTTGCGCGAAAAGCTCTCCGGGGACGAAGCCGAGGGCTTTCGGCAGCGCAATCTGCAGGACACGCAGCACATGGCGCGCTTTTTGTACAACTACATTTCCGACCATCTTGCGTTTGCGCAGTCCGAAGCGCTTGGCAAAAAGCGCGTTTTCGCCGTCAGCGGCGCCGTTACGTCGCATTTGCGCAAGCGCTGGGGGCTTTCCAAGGTGCGCGCGGACGGCGATTTGCACCACGCGCTGGACGCCGCCGTCATCGCCTGCACAACAGACGGCATGATCCGCCGGATCTCCGGCTATTACGGGCACATTGAGGGCGAATATCTTCAGGATGCCGACGGCGCCGGTTCGCAGCACGCCCGCACAAAGGAGCGCTTTCCCGCGCCCTGGCCGCGCTTCCGCGACGAGCTGATCGTACGGCTCTCCGAGCAGCCCGGCGAACATCTTCTGGACATCAACCCGGAATTTTACTGCGAATATGGCACAGAGCATATCCGCCCGGTGTTTGTTTCCCGCATGCCGCGCCGCAAGGTGACCGGCCCGGGCCACAAGGAAACCATCAAGGGCGCCGCCGCGGCAGACGAAGGCCTCTTGACGGTGCGCAAGGCCCTGACAGAGCTGAAACTGGACAAAGACGGAGAAATCAAAGACTACTATATGCCCTCCAGCGATACGCTGCTGTACGAAGCGCTCAAGGCGCAGCTGCGCCGCTTTGGCGGCGACAGTAAAAAGGCCTTTGCGGAACCGTTTTACAAGCCGAAAGCGGACGGCACGCCCGGCCCGCTGGTGCGCAAGGTGAAGACAACCGAAAAAGCCACGCTCACCGTCCCCGTGCACGGCGGCGCGGCCAGCAACGACACGATGGTGCGCGTCGATGTGTTCCTTGTACCCGGGGACGGGTATTACTGGGTGCCGGTGTATACGGCGGACACGCTGAAACCGGAGTTGCCCAATCGGGCGGTAGTGCAAGGCAAGCCGTACAGCGAGTGGAAAGAAATGCGCGAGGAGGATTTTATTTTTTCGCTGTATCCAAATGACCTTGTGTATGTGGAGCATAAAAGCGGGCTGAAGTTTACTTTGCAGAATGCGGACAGCACGCTGGAGAAAACACGGACGCAAACGAGCGCATTTGTATATTTTGTGGGCGGAAGCATTTCTACAGCTTCTATCACCATCCGCACGCACGACAATGCCTATGGCATCCCAAGCCTTGGCGTCAAAACACTGAAAACTTTCCACAAATACCAGGTAGATGTTCTGGGCAACGTCTTCCCCGTTCACAAGGAAACGCGGCAGAAATTCCGCTGATTCATCAAAAAAGGAGGCGGTTATGTCCTACCGATGCGTGATCGTCAGCAATCCCGCGCACATCAGCACGCGCAGCGAACAGCTTGTTGTGGAAACGGACGAGCGCCACACCGTGCCCATCGAGGACATCAGCGCGCTGATGCTGGAAAGCCGCCGCGCCACGTTTTCGGCTGCCGCGCTCTCCGCTTTGGCGCAAAACGGAACGGCGGTGTTCGTGTGCGACGAAAAGCATTTACCCTGCGGCGTGCTGCTGCCATACGCGCAGCACAGCCGCCAGCTTGCCGCGGCACGCGCGCAGCTTTCGCTGACGCTGCCCGCCAAAAAACGCTTCTGGCAGCAGCTCGTCACCGCCAAAATCGACAACCAGGCGGAATGTCTGGCGCTGTGCGGCAAAACACAAGAAGCGGCCTTTTTGCATTCCCGCGCACGCGCCGTGACAAGCGGCGATAAGGACAATCTGGAGGCAGCCGCCGCCGCATATTACTTCCCCGCCCTGTTCGGCACAGGCTTTACCCGCAGCGCCGACGATGGCCGCAACGCCGCGCTCAATTACGGCTATGCCATTCTGCGCGGCTATGCCGCCCGCTGCGCCGCGGTTTACGGGCTTTTGCCGTGGGAGGGGCTGCACCATTGCAGCCAGCTGAACCAATACAATCTGGCGGACGACCTTATGGAGCCGTTCCGCCCGGTTGTGGATTTGTATGTAGCCGCCAATGTGGACGAGGCAAGCACGCTCGCCCCCGCGCTCAAGCACGCGCTGTTCGGGCTGATGAACGCTGACATTCTTTCCGGCGGACAGCACCACAGCGTGGCTTACGCCATGGAACGGCTGGTGCAAAGCCTGCGCACCGGCATGGAAAAGGGCGGCGCTTTGGCGCTGCCGAAGCTGCTGGCATGGCAGCCCCACGGTTATGAGTAGATTTATGAGAATGCTTGTATTTTTTGACCTGCCCGTCCAAACAAAAAAGCAGCGGCGGGAAGCCACTGCTTTTCGCAACTTTTTGATAAAGGATGGGTATCACATGCTTCAATACTCGGTTTACGCCCGCGTATGCAACGGCAACGATGCCGTGACAAAACACCGGGCGCGGCTGACAGGGCAGCTGCCGGCCAATGGCGCTGTGCGCCTGTTGGTAGTGACGGAAAAGCAGTATCAGTCGATCGAGATATTGCTCGGCCCATTTTCCCCGGCGGACACACCCTTTGCATGTGAACAGCTTACGCTGTTTTGATTTTTCGGAAAGAACAAAAAGCGCTTCAGGCCGCAGCCTGAAGCGCTTTTTGCAACAGTCTATTATACCATACCAAGAACTGTTAGGGAACTACAACTACCGCCGCAAGTCTGATTGATACCATAGAATTATACCATACCAAGAACTGTTAGGGAACTACAACTATTTGCCGTCGGTGCTTCTTGGTAATTTGATTATACCATACCAAGAACTGTTAGGGAACTACAACTTGCATGCTCGGTGCTTTTGTCCTCTTTCTATTATACCATACCAAGAACTGTTAGGGAACTACAACTTATTCTTTCCGAGGTGGCGCGATGTATGATTATACCATACCAAGAACTGTTAGGGAACTACAACCCGTCTTGGAACGATGGTGACGCATTTGCAATTATACCATACCAAGAACTGTTAGGGAACTACAACAGCGCCTATATCGATGGCAAGCAGAACTTTATTATACCATACCAAGAACTGTTAGGGAACTACAACTCCAGATGGCGACGGGGACGGCTTCATAATATTATACCATACCAAGAACTGTTAGGGAACTACAACGATAAACATCCATACCAATGAATGCATCCGATTATACCATACCAAGAACTGTTAGGGAACTACAACGCACGCCGCGCATAGGAGGCATGGAGCGCTATTATACCATACCAAGAACTGTTAGGGAACTACAACAACTCTCCCGAAACCTACGCCACCGACCCGATTATACCATACCAAGAACTGTTAGGGAACTACAACCATACGTGATATGTATATCAAAACAGTGGTATTATACCATACCAAGAACTGTTAGGGAACTACAACTTTTCCGGCTGCGGGCTTACCCGGTACAGCATTATACCATACCAAGAACTGTTAGGGAACTACAACCCATCCTTTGGGAAATCGGGCTGAGTACCAATTATACCATACCAAGAACTGTTAGGGAACTACAACTGGCAGCTTGTGCCTGTCACCCGACCGTTTATTATACCATACCAAGAACTGTTAGGGAACTACAACCAGCTCGACGGTGCAGAACATGTGGGACAGATTATACCATACCAAGAACTGTTAGGGAACTACAACCGGAATGCGGCCATGAGAGCGCGAACGGCATTATACCATACCAGGAACTGCCGGGCGTCTATCAAAGAGGCGAAACTCCTGCAACATACCCCTTTTTCCAAAACAAAATGCGTGCCCTTTTCAGCGCTTTCTCTTTATTTTTTGCGTGCACATAGCCAAAATGGCCATACTGCTTTGTATCGTTTAAAATTCCCCAAGCAATAAACACCATTGTTTCTCACTCCAGCCGCAGCGCTCTGAATGTTTTCTGTAATCCAATTCTACCCAAAACAATTGGGAATTTCAACCACAAACAGGCTGGAAAGGAAAAAATCCGGCACCGCCCCTCCCGGAACTCCGGCAGAACGCTCCGCAGCCCCGGTTGTTCCGCGCCGTCCCGCACCGGTGCTGCCCCTGCGCAGCGCTCCTTTTGAATTTTTCCTCTGCGCGCCAGGCCCGATCCATTCATAAAACGGACAGCCCCGCCGTACACTTCACTGGAAGCCTGCGGCGGGCTGCAATATTCTTAAGGCAACACCGCACAATTCACGGCTGATGCCTTAAGCGTCGCCTCGCTTGCAGATTTTCCGGCAACTGTCACAAAAATGCTCGCGAATACACAAAGTATTCGCGAGCATTCTTGTTTAACCTGCCAAAAAATCTGCCGGCGCGATTCGACACTTAGAATTGTGCGGTGTTGCCCTTATTTTAAGGCTTCGGCCCGGACGGCCTTACGGTTCCTGCCCTCCGTTGAGCAGCGCGTTCAAATTGGCCAGCAGGTCGTCCGACAGCGCGGACCCCTGCTTTTGCTGGCCGCGCGGCGCAGTGAACACCGGAGGTTTCGCGGCAGCTCCCACAGACGGTGCAGAAGGCTCCTGCGCGCGCTGCATTTCCGGCTTCTTCTGCCCGGATACAGGCGCCGCCGGGGAAGCCTCCCCCTTCCGGGCCGCTGAAGCAGCGGCCGCTTCTCCCGCATCCGCCTTACTTCCCATCGGAGGGATGGGCGCGGAATAGGGGATGATCACAGGCTCTTCGGTGCGCGCGGGCGCAGGCTGCGCCTGCGGCGTGCCCGCCACCGCCGCGGCGGACGGCCTGGCATAGGGTCCCGACAACGGAACGCTGGGCGCGATCGGCGTGGGCTGCGGCACATAGGGCTGTTTCGCCTCCGTCCCACGCGGCGGCGGGGGCGGCGGCGTGTTCAAGATGCGGGCCGCCTCCGCGTCCGGTTCGATATAGGGCGCGGTATGGGGCGTATAGGGGTCAAACGGGGCAAACGGCATGGCACGCGGTGCATGCGGTTTTCCAAACGGGATCTGTGAGCCGGATTCCGGCGGCTCCTTCGGCGGCACCTGCGGGATCTCCACCTTCTGCACCACGGGCTGCGCCGGCGCTTCCGGAATATCATAAGGCGCATTGCCCGGCGCACCGCCGCGAGCCGCGTGCTGGACCGCGTCGTATTGCTCCTCCAGGACGGCGGGCCTGTCTCCCTGAGGCGTTACGTTGCGCCCCGGCAGCGGCCTGCCATTCGTTGCGCGGTAGCGTGGGCGGGAGGCTTCAAAGGCCGGCGGCTGCAGCTCCTGCTGCGGTTCCTCTGCCGCGGGCGGCACAGAGGACGGCATGGGCGCCATGGGCTGCTGGACTGCAGCGTGCCGTCCGGCGGCCGCTGTCTGCGGGAGATCCGCCTCTCTCGCCTGCACAACGGCCGCTCCTCCGTCACGCCCCAGGGCGGGCGCTCGGTCAAACCGGTCGTCCCTCCGGGATGCATACAAAGGATAACCGCCCTCCGGCGCGGCCGCATAAGGCGCGCGATGGTCCGGGCCGCAGCGGCGCGCGTACTCCTGTTCCCGCAGCGCTTCATCGTAGCGTATGCGGCGCAGGGCCTCCTGACGAAGCCGTTCCTCTTCATAAAAACGGTCGCGCAGTTCATCTTCATAGCGCACGCGGCGCAGAGCGCTGTAATAGGCGTCTTCTTCCCTGCGGGCGCGCACATATCGGTCGTATTCGCTGTCCGGCGCAAAAGCGGGAACCGCCCCGTCCCGAACGCTCCGCCCCTCCCGTACAGGGTACGCCGCATGCTCCTGCACAGCGTATTCACGGGCCGGAGCGGGCTCCTGCGGCGCTGGGGGCGCTGCCGGTTGGGCCGGCTGCGGCTGCGCGGCGGGCGCATTTTCAGGGAAACGCTCCACCTGCGCGCCAAGCGAGGACAGGCTGCGCTCGGTATTGCCCAGCGCGGCGGTGATGCCGTCGGTGGCTTTCTGCAGATCGCCCGTCGCCGCCAGTATCTTGGCGTCCACCGCCGCAAGCTGCGCCTTCAGCACAGCGATGCTGGCCGCAATGCCGTCGGCGGACTCCGCCAGCCCCGCCTTCGCTTTACTCTTTTCCACCTTTGCTTGGGCCACAATGGCTGCGGCGTCCTCTTTCGCCTTTTCAATGTGCGCCGTCGCCTGAGCGTCAGCCGCGCGCAGAATGTCCCGCGCCTTGAGCTGCGCCTGCTGCAGCAGGGCCTGGTCGCCGCTGCTTCCCGAAGCGGACGCGTTCTGCCCGGTCGGCAGCGGCGCGCCGCGGCGTGTCAAAGCGCGCGTCAGATCGTCCACCGTTTCGCTCAGCCGCGCATTGTCGCTTTTCAGCGCGGCGTTTTCCTGCTCCCGGGCAAAGAGGCGGCTGCGCACCGCGGCGATCTCGTCGTTGGCCTTGTCCACCTCTGTGCGCAGCGCAGCAGCCTCTGCCACCGCGTCCTCCGCACGTTTTTTCTGGTTCTCCAGCTCGTTGAATACCTGCTTTGCCTTCTGCGCCAGTGTGCTTCCCTGCCGGCGCACGCCTGTCAGGTCTTTTTGGAGCGCGGCGATGGTGTCCTCCAGCGCCCGCGCTTTCTCCGCGTTTGCCGCGGAGATGCGCTCGATGTAAGACAGCACCTCCACCCGGTTAAAGCCGAAAAGCTCGGTATGAAATTCCGTCTCCGGGCCGGCGCCCGTCATGCCGTCCTGCTGTTTTTCCTCCAGTGTCTGCACACGCGCGCCTCCTTTCGTCTGTGCTGCGGCCGGGGCGCACGCAGCGCCATTCAGCCAAAAAAGCGGGGCTTAACGCCCCGCTTTTCCCAAGGTTGCTCAGTTGTTTCCGCGGTTGTTCAGCAGGCCGAGGATATCGTCGAAATAGCTGTTGTCGTCTTCCTCCACCGCGGGGGCGGGCTGCACCG
>ERZ791915.936-NODE-936-length-25260-cov-8.489228_pt1 | contig 25260 bp, 18 predicted proteins | sample MGYA00510139_ERZ791915 | MGnify/ENA primary metagenome ERZ791915 (study PRJEB30046, sample SAMN00792117) | human gut metagenome | study: EMG produced TPA metagenomics assembly of the A metagenome-wide association study of gut microbiota in type 2... | reverse complement strand
GACATTATCTGTCGCGGCTGGCGCCACGGCCGCCGCGCTTAGACTCCGTATTGCGTTTCAGATCTAATAATCTGTCATCGCTGTCTTTTAAAAAGCGCGATAGTTTATCTTCAAAGGTAGCCGGAGGCACCACTTTAGGTGCGCGACGATCCTGATTAACAGGACGCTGCGGCTTCGGAGGTGCCGGAGGCGGAGGTGTCAGCTGTTTGATAGACAGACCTATCTTACCGCGTTCGTCGATAGACAACACTTTGACCTTGACCTTATCTTTTTCCTTTAAAAAATCATGCACATCTTTTACATATACATTGGAGACTTCGGAAATATGTATAAGACCAACTTTTCCTTCAGGCAATTGCACAAATGCTCCAAAATTTGTGATGCCGGTGACTTCACCTTCAACGATTGCGCCAACTTCGAGTGACATAAAGCGGATAATCCCCCTTAAAAAATCTTTATACAGTAAGTATTATACCCTTCTTTTAAAATGGGTGTCAACAGCATTATACAAATATATGCGAAAAGATAAAAAATAACAGATGCACCCCGGCAGAAACGCCTGTACATCTGTTATTTTTTCTTTTCCGCAGCTTCTGTTTCCTGCTTTTGCTGTTTTTCCTGTTCGTCAACTATAAACAGCGGCACTTCGTTTTTACCTACCATATTATGATCTTCACGTGCCAGTTTTTCGATATATTTCAAATCATCCAACCGTTTGCGTTCCGCCTCCAAATCAGCCTGAACCTTTTTCAATTCGTCAACCCGCTGCTGCGTTGCCGACATTTCCTTGTTGATCTGGTAGATCTTATACTCCTGCCGCCCTAAAACACCCAGACAGACGATCAGCAAAATAATCAGTACCCACAAAAAATCATTGGAGCTGCGGCGTTTTTTCCTGCGTACTTCGGCCATTAGGAGCTCCTTCCCATTAATTGTTCAGACAAAAATACCGGGCTTTAACGCCCGGCATTCTTGAACCCAAAGATTATTTTTTGTGTTTTTTTGCAGGAGCAGCGTTAACAGCGTCTTTGAAAGCTTTACCAGCTTTGAAAGCAGGAACTGTTGCAGCCGGAATTTTGATGGGTTCGTTGGTACGAGGATTCTTACCAGTACGAGCGTTACGGGTACGAGCTTCGAAAGTACCGAAACCAATCAATTGTACTTTGCCTTTTTTGGCAACTTCACCTTTTACGGTTTCGAGTAAAGCAGCTACTGCTTTCTCTACGTCTTTTTTGGTGAGACCAGCTTTTTCTGCTACTGCAGCAATAAGTTCAGTTTTGTTCACAATAAATCCCCCTTAAATTTTGTATGCGTCAGTTTAGGCGAAAACCGCATAAACACAACGACTGAGGTTACTCACTAAAACTCTAATTCGCTATCAAAAGCAATATTCCTGCTAACATTTCATCTTTTTTTTATTTTTTTCTTAATTTTTGTGTAAAAAACGCCTTTTTTTAATTATTTTTCTCAAAATCCTTTGCCAGAAGCCAAAAAGCGTCTAATTCGGCCAAAGAAAAATCTTCCCATTTTTTCTTCGAGCTCCGCACTTTTTTCTCCACATAAGCAAATCTTTTAATAAAACGATTATTAGCAGCAGTAAGTGCCGTTTCCGGTTCCAAACCAATATGCCGGGCATAACCGGCCAGAATAAACAGCAGATCGCCAAGCTCATGCTCCATTTCTTTCTGACTGCCGCCGGCTACGGCTTCCTGCAATTCCTGCAGCTCTTCCATAACCTTTTCCCAGACGCCTTCGGTATCCGGCCAGTCAAAGCCTACTTTGGAAGCCTTGCTGTGCAGCTTGTAAGCGCGCATCAACGCCGGCAGTCCCGGAGAAATGCCGTCCAGAACATGGGTCCGATCCTTTTTTTCTTCCAATTTAATGGCTTCCCAGTTTTTGATCACTTCGTCGCTGCCTGAAACCTTACGCGAACCGAACACATGCGGATGCCTGCGAGTAAGCTTTGCAGCCACGCCGTCGATGACATCCTGCAACGAAAACAGATTGGCATCCTGTGCCATGTGAGCATGAAAAACCACCTGCATCAAAATATCGCCCAACTCTTCTTCCATGCCTTCACAATCATGATTATCGACAGCTTCCAGAAATTCATAAACTTCTTCGATCATATTGCGGCGGATACTGCTGTGAGTCTGTTCACGGTCCCAGGGACAGCCGCCGGGCGCACGCAGCTTGCTCATGACTTCCGTCAACGGCAGCAGATCGGCGTCATAACGAAATTCATCACTGTCGCAATAAAAATCATCATCGTCGTCAAAGCACAGCTCTTTTTCTTCGCGCAAAACATTGACATGCTGCACAACCGTCTGCTCCTGTGCCGGAATGAACACACTGGTCAGATGATCGATCTGCGGCTGCCGGTCCAGCTCATACAGCTTGATCGGCCGGCACTCTTCATCAGGCAGCCCCAAATTACGCAAAAAATACAGCTGCGCTTCATCGTCAAGCACTTCCATCAAATTGATTTTCACATCGGACGCAACCAGCTGACTATAGACCTGCGTGATCATCAGAGGATATTGACCGGCACTTGCCAGCGCTTCAAAATCGTGGGCGTCTACGATGCGCAGACCGGCGATCGGATCAACAGCCAGATTGACATAAGCCAGATCCAGAAAGCTCATTGCCGGCAGAATTTTTAAAGGCACACCTGCCGCAGCGGCCTGCTCTCTCAGCATCACTACTGTCCGTTCAGCAACTAACGGACTGCCCGGAACAGCGTAAACAACCTCCTGCTCACCGGCAGCCTGCAAAACAGCAGTCACGATCTTTTGATAAACATCTTCAAAAGACGCTTCTTTTTCATAAACGGCATCGCAGGACGTAAATTTTACGTCCGCCTGTTCCAGCTCTTTAACCGACGGATGCACCGCCGTACGCAAAATGACCCTGCTGCCGCTTTGCAGCACCGCCATCGTCTCCAGCGATAAATGTCCGGCGCTGCCGGGCCCCAATCCTACAACAGTAATGCCTTTTTTCATCTTACCATCCCTTTACTTGAATCTGGAACCGATCACAGGTAATTTCTGCAGTTCTTTTCTGCCGATCGTCCCGCTTGCTATCAAAGTCACTAGATAAACGATGCCAGCTGCAAAAATCGTAACCGCCGTCGCCAAAGTATTGCCCCAATAAACTGTTAAATAATTATATAAAAGCATACTGACCGCCGCCATCAAAACTGCCGCCAGTAAGATTTTTCCCAAAGCATACACCTTAAAAGTGATGCCGCTGCGGATCAAAAAGAAGATATTCAAAGCCGCAGCCAAACCAAAATTGATATTAGAAGCCCAGGCCGCACCGACGATATTCCACGGCAGCGCCGTCAGATACCAGACCGCGGCGGCTTTGACCACGGCGCTGAGCAGCATGTTCCACATGGGTATCAGCGTCTGTCCCATCCCCTGCAGCATCCCTGTGGTTATCTGATGGATACCCAGCAGACAGATCGAAGGCGCCAGATTCCTGATCGCTTCGCCTGCCAGCACCGTACCATACAGCAACTTGGAAATAGGCTGAGCTAAAGCCCACATGCCGGCGGCGGCAGGAAAGGTCAGCAAACAGCATAATTTCATTGCCGTATTGGTTTTCCGGTCGATACTGTTTCTGTCGCCAAGCGTAAAAGCTTCCGAAACAGCAGGTACCAGGCTTGCCGTCAGCGAAAGAGTCGGGATCGTCGCCATCATCACCAGCGGCATACCCATGCCTGTCAGATATCCAAACAAAGTCGTTGCCTCTTCGACAGAAAAACCTGATTCCACCAGACGGTTAGGCACCAGCAGCATATCGATGCTGCTGGTCACAGGCACCATGATATTAGCGCAGGAAACAGGCAGCGCCAGCAACACCAGCCGTCTGGCGATCCTGCCAATGCTCTCCGGAGCTTCAGTAAGCTGCCGGCTGATCTCCTGCTGCCAGCGCGCTTTATTCCTGAAGTAAAAAAAGCTCAGGACGATAAGCCCGGTGATCGAACCCGGTACAGCGCCAAAAGCAGCCCCGGCCGCCGCATATTCCAGACCGTACGGCAGCAGATAATAAGCCAGCACGACCATCGTCACAACACGTACAAACTGCTCCAGGATCTGCGATACTGCCGGCGGCGTCATCATTTGATGTCCCTGAAAATACCCGCGGAAGCTGGCCAGGATCGTAGCAAAAAACACTGCCGGCGTCAAAGCGACCAGCCCATAATACGCCCGCGGGTCACGGATCAGGCCGCTTTCAACCAGCCACCCGGCCGAGCAATACAGCCCGGCGGCAAACACCAGCCCCGTAGCGGCCATCAAGCCCAGGGAAACCCTGAACACCCGGCCGGCGCTGGCAAAATCGCCTTTAGCCACTTTTTCGGCTACAATGATCGATATAGCGATCGGGATACCGGCCGAAGACACGGACAACATCAGCAGATAAACGGGATATGCCATCTGATAAAGCCCGATACCTTCGCCGCCCAGCAGTCTGGACAACAGTATTCTGTTGACTGACCCGATGATCTTGACCATCAGCCCCGCCATCGTCAAAATCATGGCGCCGCGTAAAAACTTATCTCTGGTCATACCCTCGTCCTTTCCTTTGATTTCTTCATCTAATTATAATCAACTTTTCCGCCTCTGTATAGTTCAGTCCAAAGCCAGCCGCGGCAGATTTTTTTCCAGCCAGGTCAAACTGTCGGTTTTCAACTTGACTGTGCGGAAAATAAGCTGCGCCTGTGCGCCGCTTTTAAATTGCATATATTGCTGATGCTCACCTATCAGCTGCATCAAAGCAGCCGGGTCAACAGCAGCGTTCTCGGCAAAGGTAATGCGGATCTCGCCCTGCTTGACGCTGATCCCGCGAATATGCAGCAGCCGGCACAAAGCCCGCAGACAGGCAACGCGCCACAAAACCTCTACCTCTTCCGGCGGTTCGCCAAAACGGTCGATGATCTCATCCAGTAAGTCGCCCCTGCCAGCATACTCCAACCCCGCAAAGCGCCGGTACAGCTCCAGCTTATAACGGGGATCGGCAATATAATCGTCGGGGATATAGCCGTCAACACTGATCTCCAGAACCGGGTCCGGCTCAGGAACACCGTCCTCAACACCGTCCTTCAGCTTGCGGATCGTCCGCTCCAGCATATCGCAGTAAGCGGCAAAGCCCACACCGGCAATATGCCCATGCTGCTGCGCTCCCAGCAGATTACCGGCGCCGCGGATCTCCAGATCACGCATCGCGATCTTAAAGCCGGCTCCCAGTTCTGTAAAGTCGCGGATCGCCTGCAGCCGTTTTTCAGCGACCTCACTCAAAGCACGGTTCCGTTTATAGACAAAATAGGCATATGCCAGACGAGAAGAACGCCCTACCCGCCCGCGCATCTGATACAGCTGTGACAGGCCGAAATTCTCGGCGCCGTCAATAATGATCGTATTGGCCAGCGGCACATCCAGGCCATTTTCGATGATCGACGTGGACAGCAGCACATCGCAGCTGCCTTCATAAAACGCGATCATCGCGTCTTCCAGCATATCCTCCGACATCTGCCCATGGGCAATGCGGATATTGATGCCAGGCACCAGACTGCGCAGATCGGCGGCAATATTTTCGAGCCCCAAGACCCTGTTATGCACATAATAGATCCTGCCGCCGCGGCGCAATTCGCGTTCCAGCGCCTCTTTGATCATGCCCGGATTATATTCGGCCACATAGGTTTCTACCGGCAGACGTTCCTCCGGCGGCGACTCGATCACGCTCATATCACGGCCATTGACCAGCGCCAGATGCAAAGTACGCGGGATCGGCGTCGCTGATAAGGTCAGCACGTCAACGCCGGTCTTCCAGCGTTTGATTTTTTCTTTCTGAGCCACGCCGAAACGCTGCTCTTCGTCGATAACAAGCAGTCCCAGATCAGGGAACAGCACATCCGGCTGTAATAAACGGTGTGTCCCGATCAAAACATCTACCTGCCCGTTCTCCAAATCATTCAGGATGCGCTTTTGCTCCCTGGGCGTGCAGAAACGGCTTACCATCTCCACTTTGACACCAAAAGGCTGCATCCGTTCTTTAAACGTCATAAAATGCTGCTGTGCCAAAACAGTAGTCGGCACCATTACCGCTACCTGTTTACCATCCATTACAGCCTTGAAGGCCGCACGGATAGCAACCTCTGTTTTACCATAGCCGACGTCGCCGCACAGCAGCCTGTCCATCGGCTCAGGTTTTTCCATATCCGCCTTGATCTCCGCGATCGCCTTCAGCTGGTCCGGAGTTTCTTCATAAGGAAAGCGTTCTTCAAAGTCGCGCTGCCATTCGGTATCCTCGGCAAACGCATAGCCGGGCACGATCTTCCGCTGCGCGTACAACCGCAGCAGTTCCTCAGCCAGCTCGGTGATAGCGGCACGGGCCCTGCTCTGCACACGTTTCCAGTCGGCGCCGCCCATTTTAGACAGCCGCGGCGCCTGCCCTTCGTTGCCCACATATTTATGCAGCATCCCGACCTGCTCTACCGGCACATACAGTTTATCGTCGCCAGCATAAGCCAGCAGCAGATAGTCACGGTGCACACCGTCCACAAACACGTTCTCGACGCCGATATAACGGCCGATGCCGTGTACTGCGTGGACTACATAATCGCCCGCCTTGATCTCGGAAAAATACTGCAGCTGCGCACCGCTGTTTTTCGTATGCAGCCGCCGTTTTTTCTGCATCCCGAAAATATCATTCTCTGTCAGCAGCAGCCAGTTTTCATTCCAAAAGCGAAAGCCTGCCGTCAGCTCGCCGCTGATAACAGTGATGCGCCCCGGCTGCAGCAATGCCCCTTCTTTAACAAAAGCCGCGTTCAGATTACGGCTTTGCAGGCTGTCGGCCAGACCGCGCGCTTTTATATCGCTGCTCATCATCACCACAGGCACCTGACCGTCAGCCAGCCAGCCCTGCAGATCGCCTGTCAGCAATTCCAGATTTCTGTTATACGGCGCTACCGAACGCACCGGTACATTGATATCCTTAAAAAATTGCAGATGGCTGTGACCCAATGCGGCCACCACCCAGGCCCTGCTGCGGGCACAAAAGCCTTCCAGCTCGGCAGGCGTCCACAATTCATCCGCATAGCCCGTGCTTTCAGTATACAGCTTCTGCAAAAGCTCAAACAAGCGCGACGGCTCGTCTATGACAAGCCGCGTCGAAGGTGACAGATAATCCAGCACCGAAGCTGAAAAATCCTCACTGCTGTCGATTTGCAGCGGCACGATCTTCACGGCGCTCAACGCTTCGATGCTGCGCTGATTATCCAGGTCAAAGCTGCGCATCGCGTCGATAGTATCGTCGAACCACTCGATCCGGGCGGGATGCTGACTGTTGATCGGGAAAATATCCAGAATATCACCGCGCAGACAGAACTGCCCGATAGCATCTACCTGCTCGGTGCGTTCATAACCAAGCTCGATCAGCCGTTCCAGCAGCTCCTGCTGCTCCAGCTGCTGCCCCAGCGTTACTACAACGCCGCTGCCCAGCACCTGCTGCGGTACCGGCAGCTTCTGCAAAAGCGCTTCCGCCGTTACAAAAACGATCCCCTGTTCCTCACCCTGCAGGATACGCAGCGCCGCCACACGTCCGGCCTGCAGCTCACGGTTCCGCGAATCGGCCTGCACCCTCGGCAGATCGACCGGATATAATTCCTGCATCAGTAAATCCGAATAGAAGCAGTTCAAGGTGCGGCGGTATTCACGAATATCGTCCCTGCCGCTAAGCAGGAACACCAAAGAGCCCTGTTCCGGCAAAAGCCGGTCCAGAGCTGCTAAAAATACAGTTTTTGCGGCGCCGCTGAGACCTGTCAGCGAGCACCCACGCCCCTGCTGCCACAATTCGGCCGCATTGCGGGCTTCCGTTATTGCTCCAATAGCGTCCAATAATTGCAATTTCATCAGTTTACCCTTGAAAACAAAAGGGTTCTAGCCTGAGCTAAAACCCTTGGAGATGTAAAGCTTACAGTTTAACGGCAAAATCCTTGCGGTCAAAGCTGTGTACTGCGTCCACAAAACGCACCGTACCGGTCTTATAACGCATGGAAACAGTATGCGTACGCACGCCGCCGCCAAAGTAACGCAGACCGCTGAGCAGATTGCTTTCGGTGATAGCCGTAGCAGTAAACATGCAGTCATCGCCTTTAACCATATCGTCCAGGCGCAGGACCTGCTGACAATCGCAGATGCCCATTTCCAGACAACGTTTGACCTGTTCGTCATCTTCAGGGCACAAACGCGCCTGCATATCGCCGCCGAGACATTTGATAGCGGCAGCAGCCAGCACGCCTTCAGGAGCGCCGCCCTTGCCGATATACATATGCACGCCTGTACCTTCGATACCGGCATTGACGATAGGATTGACGTCGCCGTCAGTGATCAGCTGGATACGGGCGCCGGCACGGCGGATCTCATCCATGATGCCGTAGTGGCGTTCACGGTCCAGCAAAACAACGGTCAGGTCAGAAACCTTACGCTCTAAAGCTTTAGCTACGCGCTCCAGATTTTCACTGACCGGCGCGTCGATATCGATGCAGCCTTTGGCACGGGGACCAACAGCGATCTTATCCATATACATATCAGGAGCGTGCAGCAGGCAGCCCTTCGGTGCGATAGCGATAACCGCGATAGCGCCCGGCTGGCCTTTAGCCACCAGATTCGTACCTTCAACAGGGTCTACGGCAATATCGACTTCGGCACCGCCGCCGCCGACTTTCTCCCCGATATAAAGCATCGGCGCTTCGTCCATCTCGCCCTCGCCGATAACTACCGTACCGCTGATATTCACAGTATCGAAAGCCTTACGCATAGCGTCTACCGCCAGCTGGTCGGCACCGTTTTTATCACCACGTCCTACACTGCGGCCGCAGGCGATCGCTGCAGCTTCGGTAACACGTACGAATTCCATGGATAATTCTCTGTTCATTCCTCAACCATCTCCTTTATTGATACGAGCATATAAAATCATATTAATTATATCACTTTCTGCCGTAACTTGCAGAGCAAAATAAAAATTACTTCGATTTTAAACCAAATTTATCAGCCCAGCTTGAGCGCCAGCAGTTCAAACAAGATCCGCAGCGGCAGCACAAAAGCGATATACAGCAGCAGCAGACTGAAAGCCACCGTTGCCAGCGACCGTTTAAAATCGATCAGATATACCACCTGCAAAGCCCGGATCAGCAGATACAGCATCCACAGCTTGGCCGTGATGCAGGCGCCCACCACTACCAGCACGCCAGTCAGGCCCAGCTTCGTTCCCAAAAGAGCGACCGGCGTCATGACCAGAAAGGGCAGCGTAGTATAACCCAGCAGGCAGATCAGCCCGACGGCATCGCCCGCCATAGCGCCTAAAGTTTCCAATATTCCGTGCAGTAAAAAACCATACATCGACAAAACTACCCCGGCGATGGAAACAGCGGCGGCAATAACGGCAAACCTTACTGAAAGAGCCTGCTCCAAAAACAGCTGGTTCGTCACCACGCCGCAAAACAGCCCCACACTTAAGGTAAAATACCACAGACTGCGCCACATACAGCGCTCCTGCACCAACTGGCGCATCCCGTCCCTGGTCTCAAACAAAACGCTGAAGGTCTTACGCCTCATAAGGCATCACCTCGCCGCCTGCGGCGAAGCTATTCCAGCCGCGTCTTTTTGCAGCAGCATCTCCAAATGCCCCAGCATCATTTTGGATAACTGAGCGCTGAAAAATACTTCCCAGGGCTTCTGCCGCTTATTCTCTTTGATCTCTGGTATCCCGTCGACGCCGATAGCCTTGCCGGCGGCCTCCAAAGCATCATAATAATTGCCCAGCTCATCCACCAGGCCCAGGGTCTGAGCCTGCCGCCCGGTATAAACGCGGCCGTCAGCCAAAGACTTTACTTTAGCGACCTCCATTTTCCGGCCTTCGGCGATCACACCCACAAATTCCTCAAACATCTGATTGACCATATTCTGCAGGATCTGCTGTTCTTCCGGCGTCATCGGTCTGTCCGAGGACATGATATCCTTATACTGGCCGCTTTTGATCTTGGTCGTATAGATACCGATTTTTTGGAAAAGCTCCTGCGTGTTCATATAAGGCATATAAACACCGATACTGCCTGTCAAAGTCGATGGATTGGCATAGATAGTATCGCTGTAAGCCGCCAACCAGTAAGCTGCCGAAGCGGCACTGTCCCCCATCGAGGTGATGATCGGCTTATTGGTAGTTTCTTTGAACCGTTTCAGCTCGCGGCCCACTTCCTCTGCCGCCGTAACACTGCCGCCGGGCGAATCGATCCGCAGCACCAGCGCCTTGACGCTGCTGTCGGCCGCCGCCTCACGAATCTCGCGCATCAGCCGTCCCGAAGAAGCGCCCGTAGCTTCGCCCCAGATATTCTCACCCGGATCGCCGCTGACGATCGTCCCTTCGATATTGATGACCGCCACCCTGTCTGTCGGCGCAGCAATCACTTTTTCCTCACTATTCTTACCTGATAACAACGATACTACGAAAGACAGTACCGCGATCAGTAAAATCGCACTGATAAAAATTTTTTTCAGCATACCTGCAACTCCTTTTACAAAAAAAGCAGACTGACTCGCAGCCTGCTTTTAGGTTTTCTTTCAGAGTCTTATTTTTGTTCCCGCAAAGCAGCGGCGATGAAATCTCTAAACAACGGATGCGGATTAGTCGGACGGGACTTGAATTCAGGATGGAACTGAGCCCCCAGGAACCAGGGATGTCTGTCCTCCGGGATCTCCACGATCTCCACCAGCCGTCCGTTCGGCAAAGTGCCGCCGATACGCAGGCCGCCGGCAACGATCTGCTCGCGCAAAGCATTGTTCACTTCATAACGGTGACGATGACGCTCGTAGATCAATTCTTCCTGATATGCCTTTTCGGTCAGCGTGCCCGGATAGACTTTACAGGGATAAAGGCCCAGACGCATCGTGCCGCCTTTATCTTCCACACTTACCTGTTCCGGCATCAGGTCGATAACAGGATACTTGCAGTCAGGCGCGAATTCGGCGCTGTTAGCGTTTTCCATACCGCAGACATTGCGGGCATATTCGATAACGGCACACTGCATACCCAGACAGATCCCAAAGAACGGTACTTTGTTTTCGCGGGCATACTGCACAGCCTTGATCTTGCCTTCGATACCACGGTCGCCAAAACCGCCCGGCACCAAAATACCATCGACGCCTTCCATGACCTTCTGCATATCGGTCTCAGGCGCTTCGATATTCTCAGCATTCACCCATTTAATTTTCAGTTCGCTTTCATTAGCCACGGCAGCATGCTTCAAAGCCTCCGTGATACTGATGTAAGCATCCTGCAGCTCAACATACTTGCCAACTACGGCGATCGTTACTTTGCGGTCATAATGTTTCAGTATCCGCTCTACCATTTCATGCCAGTAAGACATATCTTTGGGCTTATCAGGCATATCCAGCTTTTTGAGCGCGATAGTATCCAGTCCCTGCTCCTCCATCAGCATCGGCACCTGGTAAATACTGGCCGCTGTCAGGTTCTGGATCACAGCCTCCGGATCAACATCGCAGAACATAGCCATTTTTTCGCACATATCCTTGGAAATAGGACGCTCACTGCGGCAGACGATAATATCAGGAGAAATACCGATGCTGCGCAGTTCTTTAACGCTGTGCTGGGTCGGCTTGGTTTTCAGCTCGCCTGCAGCAGCGATATAAGGAACAAGAGTCACATGGATATACAAAACGTCGTTGCGGTCAACTTCCTTTTTGACCTGACGGATAGCCTCCAGGAACGGTAAGCTCTCGATGTCGCCTACAGTGCCGCCGATCTCGGTAATAACAAAATCAGCGTTGTCATCACGGCCAACACGGTAAACACGCTCTTTGATCTCATTCGTGATATGCGGAATGACCTGTACGGTACGTCCCAGATAATCGCCGCGGCGCTCTTTATTGATAACGGACAGATAGATCTTGCCTGCCGTCACATTGGAGCTCTTAGACAAATTGATATCAATAAAACGCTCATAATGGCCCAGATCAAGGTCGGTCTCCGCGCCGTCGTCGGTGACGAAAACCTCGCCGTGCTGATACGGACTCATCGTGCCCGGGTCCACATTGATATAAGGGTCAAATTTCTGGATCGTGACCCTATAGCCGCGGCTTTTCAGCAAACGTCCCAGCGAAGCCGCCGTGATCCCTTTCCCCAGCGAAGAAACTACACCGCCTGTTACAAAAATATATTTCGTCATGATTGTCCTCCCGTTCCTCATAAAATGGCTTTTATCTCAAAAAATTACATTCTTTCCGGTGCCGATACGCCCAAAATGCCCAAAGCATGCTTGATCGTATGGCGGGCAGCCTTCACCAGCTTGATCCGTGCCTGCTGTACTTCCGGGTCTACGCCCAGGATGCGGCACTGGTTATAGAAGGAATGGAACAGCCCGGCAAGATCGTGCACATAATGCGCCACACGGTGTACCGCGCGCTCCTGCGCCGCCAGCTCCAGCATCTCCTCATATTCACCCAGCTTCTTGATCAGCTCCAGCTCTGTCGCGTCTGTCAGCAAAGTATAATCGGCAGCTGCCGCTTCAGCAATATTTTCCTCAGCCAGCTGACGCATGATGCTGCAAATACGGGCATGCGCATACTGGATATAATAGACAGGATTCTCATTTGATTTTTCCGTAGCCAGGGTCAGGTCAAAATCCAGCTGGCTGTCGATCGAACGCATCGCAAAGAAGAATCTGGCCGCATCCGTGCCCACCTCTTCGATCAGCTCGTTTAAGGTAACGCTCTGTCCGGTACGCTTCGACATCTTGACCAGCTCGCCGTTGCGGTACAGGCTGACCATCTGCAGGATCAACACCTCCAGCTGCTCAGGATCATAACCCAGCGCGCCCACAGCCGCCTTCATTCTGGCGATATACCCATGATGGTCGGCGCCCCAGAGATTGATGACGCGGTCAAAACCGCGGCTGAATTTATTCCAGTGATAAGCAATATCGGCTGCCAGGTAAGTCGGCACACCATTATCACGGATCACGACACGGTCCTTGTCATCGCCGTAAGCAGTCGCTTTCAGCCACAGGGCCCCGTCCTTTTCATACATATAACCACGCTCGGTCAAAAGCTCGCAGGCTTCCCTGATCTTATTGGCATCATGCAGGGTCTGCTCGCTGAACCAGACGTCAAAAGTAACATTAAAAGCTTCCAGGTCTTCCTTCAACGCCGCCAGCTTTTCTTTAAGGGCGATCGTGCGGAACTCGTGCAGACGTTCCTCTTCGTCCATATGCAGGAATTTATCACCATAGATCTTGACGATCCGTTTGGCGGTCTCCACGATATCGTAACCATGATAACCGTTTTCCGGAAACTCCACATCCACCCCAAGCTCTTCCAGATAACGGGCATTGACGGAAGCCGCCAGATTATTGATCTGGTTGCCGGCATCATTGATATAATATTCCCTGGTCACATCATAACCGGCCGCCTTCAGCAGGTTCGCCAGCGAACTGCCCACCGCGGCGCCGCGGCCATGGCCAACGTGCAGCGGACCCGTAGGATTGGCGCTCACATATTCCAATTGGATCTTTTCGCCGCCCCTGGCAGGCAGATTGCCATAAGCCTCGCCTGCGGCTACGATACCCGCCAAAAGCTCGGCCGTCCAATTTTGTTTCAGATAAAAATTAATGAATCCGGGCCCTGCGATCTCAGCCTTTTCCACATAAGGACAATCCAGATTATCGATCACCGCCTGAGCCACCAAACGCGGATTGCATTTTAAGCTGCGGGCCGACTGCATGGCAAAATTAGTAGCAAAATCACCAAATTCCTTTTGCGGCGGTACCTCTAATAATACCTCCGGCAGTTCTCCCTCTTTGATCGTACCGGCGGCAATCGCTTTAGCCGCGGCAGCTTTAATGGCAGCAGCCAGTGCTTCCTTCATATTCACGCTTGACATCCTCCTCGATTTCCATCTTCAGCTTCAACCTGCTGTGTGCCTGTCCGTCCAGCTCTAAAGCATATTCCAGTTCGATATGCCAGACCCTGTCACGGCAGTAAACATATAAATACTCAGTCGTCAGCCGCATCGGCAAAGTCAGATACGGAGTCCGGTAAAGGCTTTCACAGACCAGCCCCCCGGCAAACTCCTGCCGGCAGTCCACCGTGCCGCTGCGCAGGATAATGACCCTTTCATGATCCCACTTCAGCGTAGTTTTCGTACCTGCCAGACCAGATGCTGCATCTTCCTCGTAAAAAACATAAAATTTATTATTTTTTTCTGCCAGTCTGCCGTAAGCCGTGGTCTCGATATTTTCCGTACCTTCGCTGCTGCGTGACTGGCTGTAAATATGTATTTTCACAGGCTGCATAACAATTTTCACTCCATAAAAAAACGACTGGAGCCTGCTCCCTTTCGCGCGCCAACTTATGTTCGAAACGGAGCAAGCCCCTCAATGCCTGCACCTTCCTTTCAATAAATAAAAGGAACGGTCTACAAAACTTCTTCAAATATTATATATCAGTGACCGTATTCAGTCAAGGAAAGGCTGACTCTTGCACCTGAGGCTAAAAAAAGTGTATAATATTTATACTGTTTTTGTTGAACTAAAGAGGAGGGGTCACGATGCAGCAGGATTGGGGCATCATTTTTGCATTTGGATTATATTTTTTAGCACTGTTCGGCATAGGGATTTTCCATATGAAGAAAGAACAGGATCTGGCCGGCTATGTTTTAGGCGGCCGGAAGGTAGGACCCTGGGTCTCGGCCATGAGCGCCGAAGCCTCGGATATGAGCGGCTGGATGCTGATGGGACTGCCCGGCTACGCTTATGTGGCAGGCGTCAGCGCCTTCTGGATCGCTATCGGACTGGCCATCGGCACCTGGCTGAACTGGCTGTTTGTAGCCAAAAGGCTGCGTGTTTATACCAAGATCGCCAACGATTCGATCACCTTACCGGATTTTTTTGAAAACCGTTTCCGTGATAAAACAAAAATTCTGCGTATCGTTTCCGCAATTTTTATTTTTATTTTCTTTCTGATCTATACCGCTTCCGGCTTCGTCGCCGGCGGACGCTTATTCAACACCGTTTTTGGGCTGCCTTATTTTGAGTCGCTGCTCATCACGGCAGGCATCGTCGTTTTTTACACCTTTACCGGCGGCTATATCGCTGTTTGCCGCACCGATTTTTTCCAGGGCTGCCTGATGTTTTTCGCGATCATCATCGTGCCCCTGACCGGCATCTTTAAAGCCGGCGGGCCAGTGACCGCCTTTGAAAAGCTTTATGCTATGAACGCCAACTATTTCAGCTTCTTTACAGACGCCACCGGCGTCACCCTCAGCGCTACGGCGATCATTTCGCTGCTGGCCTGGGGGCTTGGTTACTTCGGTCAGCCGCATATCCTGGTCCGCTTTATGGGCATCAGCTCGGCTAAAGAAATACCGCAGGCGACGCGCATCGCCATGGTCTGGGTCATCTTCTCCCTGTTCTTCGCCGTTACCGTCGGCCTGGTCGGCCGGGTACTGCTGGGCGATAAATTGACCGGCGTCAATGCCGAGACCGTTTTTATGGTGCTCAACAACGAATTTTTTGTCTCCTTCCTTGCCGGCATCATCATCTCCGCTATTTTGGGCGCCATCATGAGCACCTCTTCCAGCCAGCTGCTGGTAACCGCGTCGGCGATCTCTACCGACTTCTATCAGGCGCTGCTGCGTAAAAACGCCGGCGAAAAAGAACTGGTCTTCGTCAGTCGTTTAGCCGTTATTTTAGTAGCCTGCTGCTCGCTGGCGCTGGCCTCTAATCCCAACAACTATATTTTGGAACTGGTCGCCTACGCCTGGGCCGGCTTCGGCGCTTCCTTCGGGCCGCTCGTACTGTTCAGCCTTTTCTGGCGCCGCACCACTATCAAGGGCGCTATCGCCGGCGTTTTCTGCGGCGGCTGCACCGTCCTCATCTGGAAAGAATTTTTTGCCTCTACCGGCATCTACGAGATCGTACCCGGCTTCATCGTTTCGGCCCTGGCGATCTTTATCGTCAGCCTGCTGGATAAACAGCCTGATGCCGCCATCGTCAAAGACTTTGACGTAGCCGAAGCCCATATCAAAGATATGTAAAAATCTGGCAAGTAAAAAGTAACAGCCCTGACAGATAAATCTGTCAGGGCTGTTTGTATTATAACTGCTTTTTTCAATACTGAGCTGCCGCTTAGAACGTAAATCTTAACCCGGCGTTGAACTGCCATTCCGTACGCAGGTCGCCGCCAAAGGTTTTTAAAGCGTCAAAATACAGGTTGCTGTTTTTGGCAAGGCCCAGATTAGCACCCAGACCAATTTCATACCAAGTACCGCTCATATCGGCGCTTTCCACAACGGTGCTTCTGCCGTTGTAATATGCAGCTCCGCCGCCGTTGCCGCCAAAGTCATGCAGCAGTGAGGCTTTAAGATAGGCATTGCCCTGACGTCCATTCATGGTAAATTCTTTACCACTCAAAACACCTAAACGGGTCACAGCGCTGTTGACTGCGTCCTGACTGATCTCCGTACCGTTGGACATGGTATAATCGGCACTGCCGATACGTCCCAGACTCAATTCTGCCTGCGGCTCTACGAACCAGCCGCCCTGCAAATCCTGTCTGTAGCCATATTCAGCGCTGATACCGTAAGCCCAGGTATCGTAATCACCTTTAGCAGTATTGCCGCTTTTGTCTACCAGTTTAAAGTCGTTGGCAAGCTTGCTGCCGCGGGCGATCACATCCAGATAATGGCCTTTGCTGCCCAGCCAGCTGGCATACAAACCTACGCCCGTGCTGCTCAAATCGCCGCTGCCGCTGTTGTAGCCGGCGTTGCTGTCAATGCGGTTGACGGCGATACCTGTATAGAGCTTGCCGCCCTTATAATCCTGCACCTTGTCGATACCGCCCTGGAAGGCTGTGTAGTCCTGGTCAAAGCTGCGGTCATAAGCGCTGTCGGCGCTCATCTCGCCCCGGTAATAACGGGCCCAGACGCCGCCCTCAGCTGCTTCCGGGTCGCTGCGCAGGTCGCCCATGCGTTTCATCAGATTGTTGCCTTCAACGCGCCACAGGTTGCCGATCGACATCTGAGCGTCAGCTGCCGTCATCACTGTTTCAGAAGCGCCCGCTTCGGCAAAGTCTATTTGCGTGATTTTGACAACACCACCATTGCCCGTGTCGTCAGCACTCACTGCCACAGTCGGCGTTGCCAGGAATCTGGTCAGCGGGTCATCCATTTCACTTTCCTTACCAACAAAATTATTCAAGTTCTGGTCAGCGTCCAAATTAGTTACCGTCAGCACTGTCACCTCGCCCACAAAGCTGTCCAGCTTACTGCCATCAAAGGCTTTGTCGTAACCGACTGCGATGTACTGCGTTGCCGTGCTGCTGTCAGCTGCCAGCTTGGCAAAGGTAAACTTATCGGCATTAGGAGTAACATTCGACAAGTCGGTAGCAACTTTAAAGGTATTGCTGCCTGCCAGCTGCAAAGTGCCGCCGGTAATAGTACGGCCCACGTTTTGGCCTTCAGCCGGGCTGCCAAAACCCAAAGTCGCATTGTTCAGGTAAGTAATAACCGTATCGTCAGGGTTTGTACCATCACTGTTCAAAACAGCGTTATCATTAAAAAGTACTGTCGCATTATCGGCATATACGGCATAGGCTTTACTGCCTTCCGGGGTTGCGGTATTCCCAGCTTTAGCGCCGATAGTGATCGTGCCGCCGTTACCGCCGTCAGTCTTGGCATTCAAAGTGATCACAGCGCCCTTGTCAGCATACACGCCATAGGCTTCGGCTGCTTCACCTTTTTGGCCGTCCTGACCTGCCGTAGCTACACCATTACCCACAGCAGCGCCTCTACCGCCAGCACCAGCCTTCGCCTCTGCAATGATCTGATCCACCGCAATCGCCGTCTGGCTGCCGCTGCCAGTGCCGAAAACACCATAAGCATAGGCATTACCACCGTTGCCGCCATCACCGCCGGTACCGGCTGCCGTGGCAGAACCCGCTTTATTTACCTCGCCACCAACACCGCCAGCGCCGCCGCTGGCCGTAGCTGTGATTTTGCCGGCTGTTAAGCCGACACTGCCGCCGCTGTTGCTGACGCCATAAGCCGCACCGACTCCACCCTGGCCGCCTTTGCCGCCAACGATTCCGGCGCCATCAATATTTACCTTATTTACAGCATTAGCAGTCTGCGCATGATAGCTGGAACCGCCAGTTGCCTCTACTGTAATTTCAGCCACCGTTAAGCGTTCGGCCAATCCGCCTAAAACATTGATCCCATAAGCGGCGGCAGCTCCACCAACAGCACTAGCACCATTGATATTGCCATAGGTACTGATTCCGCCGCCACCAAGCCCACCAGTTGCCGTTATTTCCAGCTTCTGTACATCTGCTGTCAGGCTTCCGTCCGTATTCTGCAAACCAACGGCTATCGCCTCGCCGCCAGCCCCGCTTACTCGCTCCGTTACCAATATCTGAGCAGCCTCATCTGTAACTTTGCCTGCAGAATCGGCATTGATGTTACCGCTGCCACCTTGGCCGCCTGTTGCTGCAAGCTTAATACTACCTGTTACGGTGACCTTGCTGCTGCCGCCACGATTATCCACGCCAACGACTAAAGCTTCACCGCCTTTACCCGCAGACGCCTGTACTACTCCTGCGGCTGTCACCTTGCTTGCGTCAGTTACAGTTAATGTCCCTAAGTCACCGCCAGTGCCGCCGGCTGCCTTGATGTCCATCCCGGCCACAGTCAGTTCCACTTCTCCGCCGGTGTTACTGATCCCTGCTAAATAAAAATCACCGCCAGCGCCGCCGCTGCCGCTGAGGCTGTTGATAACAGCTCCGCCTCTACCACCATTGGCAGTATTCTTAACAGTATCTATTGTTATATTACCTATAGTGCCGTCTGCCTTGCCACTCACGATATGGACGCCAGCAACATTAGCATTACCGCCTGCTCCGCCATGGCCTGCCACAACATTTTCAACAGTAGTACTAAGCGCACCACCGCCATAACCACCGCTTATATAATTACTACCACCAGACTGCTTGATACTTATATCCTGCAAATCTAAATGGGCGATCCCGCCGTTGACATCAACGCCATAGGCTACAGCATTGCCGCCTGCTCCGCCGTCAACAGTTTTTCCTAAACTAACTGCATCATACTTTCCGCTGCCTCCCGATCCTGCACTTTCACCAAACTCCAAATTGCCTGTCAGTGTTGCCGTTAGCTCGCCGCCAGTGACCCTGATCCCATAAGCCTCGGCATCACCACCGTCAGCAAATTTTGTGGCCCCCTCAGCTATTTCGTTAAAACTAGATAGATAAATAGAACTTCGAGCACTTACTTCCATCTTCTCACCGCTAAAAATAACCGTGCCGTCATCGACCTGCAATCCCACCGCTATCGCATTGCTGTGTTTAGCACTGCCTATATCTACTATGCCGCCTTTACCTGCCGCTCTAAATACTGATAAAGCTCTTACATCTATCTCAGCAGCCTTGATCGTCAGGTCATGTTTAACTGCCAGGCCATAGGCTGCAGCAGCACCGGCAACCTGACTTACACCCTGATAAACGCTGCCATTATCGCCGCCTTCAGCACTTACCTTTATATTGCCTGTTTCAACGCTGCTGAGACTTTCATCTACCGTTATCCTGGCCACAGCATCGCCGCCTTTAGCACCTGCCATTACTGTCGGGTTATCAGAATCTGCATCGTGACCTCCTTGCCCGCCGGTTGCTGTAACCTCAATAGCATTGCTGATATTACCAGCTGTGATCTTACCAGTGATAGCAGCATTTTCACCATCGGTAACAACACCATCTGAGGAATAAGTGCCATCGGCAGCTTTTTCAGTAAAAGAACCACCGCTGCTGGTAATATTTTCCGCTTTCTCTGCGGCGTAAACTTCGTTGACTACAATGTTGATACCGCTGGAATAAACTATCGACATCGCCAGCAGCGTATGTGCTATTTTCTTAGTTAAACTTGCTTTACGAGACATTTGCATCCTTCTTTCTCAAATCCATCATTTTTATTCATATTTATCTTTTAGAAAATATTTTAATAAGGCTTCGTAATATGATGCCGATTCGGCATATTTGCCCTGCTTGTGCAGCAGCCGCGCCGTCATCATCACCGTCTGCACAGTCTTACCATCCTGCGGTTTCAAATCGCTCCACAGCGACTTTTTGACGTATTGCCAGTACAGTTCTTTCGCATTACTGTCCACATAATAGCTGTGCCAGGGCTTCACATAGTCGATATAGTGTACGATCACCGCCTGCAAATCTTCATTCAAAGTTGTATTGTTGATAACGATACAGTTAAAATTTTTCGGCAATTCCACAAACTCACCGTCGATAACACCGTTGAGTGCATCCTGATCGCCCCAGAGGATCTTCGTGCCGCCGACCTGCTCCAGCCACTGAAACAGCTTTTGTGCCAGTTTTTGCTGCCGCCACTTAGTCAGATCCATCAGCAACACGCCGGAATTGAAATAGCGGCCGTTTTTCAGTCCGATACGGTCACAGCTGCGGTTCTCGCCGTAATCGCGCGCTGCCGCCAGCACCTTGCCCTGCAGGTCCAGCTGCCACAAAGGCAGGATATCGCCCTTGCAGATAATGTCGGCATCCATGTAGATAAGCCGCGTTACCGTTTCCGGCAGCATATCGGCAAACAGATAGCGGTAATACATCGCCTGCGTGATATGCCCCGGCGGTACTACGAAGGTCATACCTTCGGTACTTGTGATCTGGTAAAAGTACAGTGTCAGATTACGGTACAGCCTTTCCATCTGCTGTAATTTTTCCATATCCTCCGGCAGCAGCTCGTCATAGACGATATGCACAACTAAATCATGCCCGATATTGTTATGCACCAGCGAGGTAATGGTGATGCCGGCGAATTTGCCAAAATTTTTATCAATGCCGAAACCAAGATGTATTTGTTCGGGCACCTTACTCCTCCTCTCTTTATCTAAAATTTTCTTTGGGCTGCTTTGTTTATACCTAACCGCCTCCCTGTCTGGTAAATTTAATATATCCTCCGCAGCTGTTGCTGCGGTTACAGCGTTTTATCTGTGCGACAGCCTTACAAGCTGCAAAAGCTGCCGCACTTCCTCCAGCGTATAGACTTCTGCAGGAGTTTCCTTTTCAGCCTGCTCTTTGCCCCAGTCCAGCGCCGCCTGAGTATCTAAAAATACTTCCAGCGGGCATTCCAGCACATTGGCGATACGCAGCAGCAGCTTCAGGTTGACGTTGACATGGTTACGTTCCAGATTACTCAGATGGGTCTGGCTGACATCTATACGCTGTGCCAGCTCCTGCTGGCTCAGCTGTCTGGCCATTCGTAGAAAGCGGATATTGCCGCCGATACACATCAGGCATTTTTCGTCGTACACCCTTACACCCCCACTCTGCGCTGCTGCAAATATTGCTTTGCCTTTGTCTTACTTTGCTGAAAGTCTGATTTTATTTACTGAAACTTTAAAAACATTTGTTAAAATAATATTAACACTTATTATAGCACACTTGTACCCCCCCACAAGACATACTAACGGATATTTTCGACGCAGCTTGGTTATCTATTGCCCTTACGGTTTGATAGCCGCCAGGAGAGAAGAGGAGCCGTACGGTGTCACGGCTTGCCGGACACTGTTTTCAATTTTTTTCTTTAAATTTTCTTTTTTCCTTAAAATTTCAATTTTTGCTTTTTAATTTAGGTTTTTGTTTATTTAGACTTTTTTAAATGTTCATTTCTTTTGGCAGCAAAAATTGCTTTAGACTTTCTTGAAAGAAAGTCAGCAAAGCTTCCTTGTGCTGGTAATTTTAAATTAGGACTTTCTTTTTTATTTATGCCGCTTTCTTAAAAGCAAGCGGCGCAAAGAACTTCAGCGCTGTTAAGATTTGGATTGCGCTTCACTTGCTGCCCGAGCTCCGGGCAACTCGGTATCACATGGAAAATTAAAATGCTATGCTGCGCATAGCCTGCCGATACCTCAGACATACCCTGCGCTTGCTTGCAGCTGCGTGTCGCTCATCTGCCAAATCTTCCCAATGCGCTGTAAAACCCTCTGTATCGTACGTTTGGCTTTTTAAGCAATAATTACTGGTTTCATAAGTATGTCGATGCCGTTATTATGAAATTTAACAGCTGTTTGTACGATGCAGGGTTTTGAGCGCACATTGTGGTCAGTCCGTTGTGTGCGCTGCAAGCTGTAAGCGCTGGAAGGTTTGTTTGAGGCATTGCTTCTTTCTTACTGAAGATTTTCTCTTTTCGCCAATGCCGAGTTGCCTGGAAGCCGGACAGCGAGCGAAGCTAAACAGGACTTGCCACAGTGCGCAAGCTTCTTTGCGCAGCTTGCTTCTGGAAGAAAGCTGCATAAACAAAAAGTAAAAACTTGTTGACTTTCTTTCAAGAAAGTCTAGAAAATTTTTCTCAACAAAAGAAATAAAGATTTTAAGAAACAAAAAGGTAAAAAACAAATTCAAATTTTCAGCAGAATAATTCCAAAAAAAACATCGAAAAAAAATTAGCCCCTGAAAGGGGCTAAAACTTTTTGCGCCATTTTTCCCTATTTACTTTTGCTCAAAACAGGCGTACACTAGCTACTGTTGTGCACGACGACTGACAGTATAACCGGTTATCATAAAACCAAGGGACTTGATCACCATAAATAAATTTGACAATTTTAAGAAGAGCAATAACGATACGGACGAAACCCAGGCAGCACGCTTACAGCGGCTGATAACTGCCGCCCAAAACAACGATCAGGCCGCGCTTTTGCAGTTATGCGAAGATTTTAAGCCGCTGCTGCAAAGCGAGGCCCGCCGTGAAATGTTTTATAAGTCGCTTGGACGCGACGCCGAAAGTATTGCCGTGCTGGCTTTTATCGAGCTGGTATTGAAATATAAGGGCGCCGATTACCTGAACTGGCCCGGCTATGCCCGCTGCAAGGTGCATTTTGCGCTGTTCGACGCTATGAATAAACAAGGCAGGATTTGGGAAAATGAAACCCAGATCGATACGGGCAGCGAAGCCGGTATCGACCTGCTGGACAGCGGCTATAGCACTGCCGGTGCTCTGGACGAGCTGGCACAATTACTGCTATCGCTGGACCTGCAGGCAGCACTGGCACAGCTGAACGAACAGCAGCGCAGAATACTGCTCTTGCTGTTCATAGATGACCTGAAACCTGCCGAAGCAGCCAGACGTTTGCACTGCACGGTGCGCAATATCACCAAGCACCGTTTGAAGGCGCTGGACAGGCTGCGGGAACTGCTGTAGAAACTGATACTGAATAAAAAACAAAACAGTCCCTCAAAAGTTATTTACTCTAACTTTCAAGGGACTGTTATTTTTCTAAAATTATTATTTCCTGTTTATTTCCTGAAGCGCAGACTGCTTTTCAGCATCGTTACTACATCGCCCGACAGCAGCAGACCGGTCAGTGTCAGCAGCATACCGCAGGCGATGACCGTTGTGATCTGTTCGTCCAGTACAAGGACCGAGGTTATGACTGTAACGACCGGCGCCAGATAAATATAGGCGCTGGTTTTAATCGCGCCCAGCAGCTTGACCGCCATATTCCAGGTCACAAAGCACATCGCAGACGCGCCGACGCCCAGAAACAGCAGATTGAACAGGTTGACCGGGTCAGCCAGCCGTTCAAAGCCCCAGCGAAAATCCATGAACAGCAATGCCGGCAGCATAAATACCAGACCATACATAAATGTATGCCGCGTACTTTGGATAGCATTATAACCAAAGGCGCTGATTTTTTTGGACAGCACTGCATAGACGGCCCAAGTCGCTGCCGCGGCCAGTGCCAGCAGATCGCCTAAGGGATTGATCTGCAGCTGCGTAGCGCTGTTGAAGCTGATCATGGCGATACCGGCAATAGCCAACACGAAACCGACGATAAATTTTTTCTGCAGGGCTTCGCCAGCCAAAAAACGGCAGGCCAGCAATGCAGTAAAAAAAGGCGCTGTTGCCGTAATAACGCCTACGTTGGAAGCAGGCGCGTACACCAGCGCGATATTCTCAAACAAATAATACAGCGTGATACCGCTGAGCCCGGCCCCGGCAAAGATCCATTCCTGTTTTTTATCGGTCACCCGCAGACGGTGCGGATAGATCAGGAACAAAACGATCAGACCCATGATAAAACGGAAAAACAAGATCTCTATCGGCGTAAAGCTGCGCAGCAATACTTTGGTAGAAATAAAGGTCGTGCCCCAGAGCAGGATCGTCACCAGAGCAAAAAGATGTCCCATCAAAATTTTATTCCGCATAGCTTCTCCTGTTATTTTACTCTAAAAATCGTACGGTATTGGCCCGGCGTCAGGCCAATGACTTCTTTAAAAAACTTACTGAAATGGCTTTGGTCGGTAAACCCGGTCATCAATGCCACTTCAGCCGGCTCCAGGCCCTGCCCCAGCAGCTCTTTGGCTTTGCCGATCCTGATCGTTTCCAGATAACGGTAGGGCGTGATGCCTTCCGTTTTGGTAAACAGCCGCAGCAGGGAATATTTGTTCATTGCCGCCACGTCAGCCAGTTCTTCCAGCGTTACCTTGTCCGTATAATGTTCCAACAGATACGCCGTTACCTTCTGTACCGGCGGCGCTTTGGTCGCGGCAGACATTTTACTGATACCGGCGGCAACAAGCTGTTCCAGCAAAAAGTACAGGGCTTCTTCCTTAGCCAGATCCTCCTGCTCCTGCATGATCATTTGATGCAGCTCGCGCAGCAGCGCAGCCGTTCGCTCGTCACCGCGCAGAACAGGGCTGGTAAACAGCGGCAGTTCACTGCTGCCTGTCAGTTCCAGCATGGCCTGACGCATGATCTCCGGCTTGATGTTCAGGCAGCGCAGATCCAGCAGGTCATTATCCATGGGTTCGCAGTTGTGCGGGGCGCAGGGATTGAACAGCAGCACATCACCGGCAGCGATATAATAATCCACATTGTCGTAACACATATGGCGCAGGCCGCTTTTCTCCACCAGCCCGATCACGTAATATTCGTGGAAATGCTGCGGAAATCTTTGCAGTATCCCCTGAAACCAATAGGCTTCTAGCCGCAGTTTCTTATCGTATTTTACAAAGCGTTTTTCGTTTTTCACAGCAGACTCCTTTAGTTTATCATAGCAAAAAGCCGCCGCGTTATCTTGTATGATATTGACCGCCATTATAAAAGAACCTGCGTAAAACGCAGGTTCTGGCAATCAACGCATATTTTCGA
>ERZ791915.929-NODE-929-length-25391-cov-3.809046_pt1 | contig 25391 bp, 20 predicted proteins | sample MGYA00510139_ERZ791915 | MGnify/ENA primary metagenome ERZ791915 (study PRJEB30046, sample SAMN00792117) | human gut metagenome | study: EMG produced TPA metagenomics assembly of the A metagenome-wide association study of gut microbiota in type 2... | reverse complement strand
TATGGTCATTCAGTAAAGAATCACATTGATAAGAGCGATAAAACGCATCAAACGCTTTCTGATAAAGAGATTGATGTAAATAAATCGATCCCATATCTTCATATAGCATTCCTTTCAGTTTTAATTCCTCCCCGGTATTTCCTTCAACTCCCTGCAGAGCAGTAAAGCAACTCTTCAAAGCCTGTTCAGTCATATTCATTTTTTTTTGAATCCGGCCTTTATAAAGCCAAGCTTTAGCCCAATTGACACCATCTTTTTTAACATAATAATCTAGTGCAGTATCAATCAAAGAGTCACATGGAAGAAGAGAAAGCATATTTTTATCAGTAGCCTGCGTGAACAGTAAGCTAAAGTATGCCCTGTCACCCGCTGAATAAGTAGAAACATCAAGTTTACGAAGATAAGCCAACGTACGTTCAGGAGATATCTCCATCAAAGAATCGGCATATCTCAAAGAATACGGATACGGTGACGAGGAACGTTGACAAGAAACTACTCCGCTCACTAAAAACAATAAAAAGATAAAACCGACAAATGTCTTATTCATAATTAAAATACTTTATGATGACAAACTTACGATTCTTTTCAGCCACTTCCAAATTTTTCAAAGGAAGACAACTGTCTATCTGTCATTCTGTATTTTCAAACCGTTCTAAAACGCTCTATTTCCGACCAACCGGAAGACTCATTAAAAAAAATGCCTGTATTTCGATTTTCGTAATATCAATAAAACAATAATTTGCCATTTACACGAACAATATATTCGATATAAACGTAGAATAATGACATTGTTAAAAACAAAAAGTACAAATTCAACACATTAAGACACACAAAAGCAAAAACACTTTTGATATATTCTGGAAATGAAAAAGGTATTTTATAGGATAGCAAACAACTCTTTAAGGATAAAAGCTAATTCCCCCCAACCCAAAACGCACTTCGTGCCAACAGGATGTTAACTTCATATTTGGAAAGAATTAATATCCTCTCGACAGAAGGTTAACTTCACAGAAGTATGAAGTTAACTTCATTTGGTCATCTATGACAAAAGATGCATAAAATACCTCGGAACCCGGTCTATTAAGAACATTCTATTTACAATTCAAGTTTTCAAAATACTCAAGTTACAAACATTATGTAAGTAAGTGCCCCCGATCAGCCGCTTATTGACAAAACAATCCTGCAATTGGCGATCCCTATAAACCCTTAAAACTTATTGCATAAAACCCGCAACTGGCAACTTTTTCGTAACTTTGCGCGGTTAAGAAATAAACATTGATTCAATGGATTTTAAGTACGACGTTATTGTAATTGGTGCCGGACATGCAGGCTGCGAAGCAGCAGCAGCGGCAGCAAACTTAGGCTCAAAAACCTGCTTGATCACTATGGATATGAACAAGGTAGCGCAAATGAGCTGTAACCCCGCCGTAGGAGGGATTGCTAAAGGACAAATTGTACGTGAGATAGACGCTTTAGGCGGATATATGGGATTGGTAACAGATCAGACAGCCATCCAGTTCCGCATACTAAACCGCTCGAAAGGACCGGCCATGTGGAGTCCCCGCGCCCAATGTGACCGAAACAAGTTTATCTGGGCCTGGCGCGAAATATTAGAAAATATCCCGAACCTTCATATCTGGCAAGATACTGTAAAGGAAATCATCGTTGAAAACGGTGAAGTTGTGGGATTAAAAACATTTTGGGATGTGACGTTTCACGCCAGATGTATTGTATTAACAGCAGGAACCTTCTTGAACGGATTGATGCATGTAGGAAAAACTCAACTCCCGGGTGGACGCATGGCAGAACCGGCATCGTATAAATTAACCGAATCCATCGCAAAACATGGCATTGAATACGGTCGGATGAAAACCGGAACCCCCGTACGGATTGACGGAAGAAGTGTACACTATGAGCTGATGGATACCCAAGATGGAGAATGTGACTTTCACAAGTTTTCATTCATGAATACCAGCGTGCGTCACCTTAAGCAATTGCAATGCTGGACATGCTTTACTAATGAAGAAGCACATAATGTTCTTCGTAACGGATTAGCGGATTCTCCCCTTTTCAACGGACAAATACAAAGTATCGGCCCGCGCTATTGCCCTAGCATCGAAACGAAGATCGTCACCTTCCCCGACAAAGAGCAACACCAGCTATTCCTTGAACCGGAAGGAGAAACCACACAAGAATTATACCTGAATGGATTCTCTTCTTCATTGCCAATGGAGATCCAAATAGAAGCACTAAAAAAGATCCCTGCTTTTAAAGACCTGGTGATTTATCGTCCGGGATATGCCATCGAATACGATTATTTCGATCCAACGCAACTAAAACATACGCTGGAATCGAAGAAAATCAAAAACCTCTTCTTCGCCGGACAAGTAAATGGTACTACCGGATATGAAGAAGCAGGAGGACAAGGTATCATTGCAGGTATCAATGCTCACATCAACTGCCACGGTGGAGAACCTTTCACTTTAGCAAGAGACGAGGCATATATCGGCGTATTAATAGACGACTTGGTGACCAAAGGGGTAGATGAGCCTTATCGTATGTTTACTTCACGAGCAGAATATCGTATTCTACTTCGTATGGATGATGCGGACATGCGACTTACAGAAAGAGCCTATAAACTGGGATTAGTAAAAGAAGACCGCTATGCTCTATTAAAGAGTAAAAGAGAAGCAGTCGAAAATATCGTAAACTTTACCCGCAATTATTCGATCAAGGCAGCATTAATAAACGATGCACTTGAGAATTTAGGAACGACTCCCCTGCGTCAAGGATGCAAACTGATCGACTTGATTAACCGTCCACAGATTACAATAGAAAATATCTCCGAATATGTACCGGCATTTAAACGGGAACTGGATAAAATCACAGATGAACGAAAAGAAGAGATTCTGGAGGCCGCTGAGATTTTAATCAAATATGAAGGCTATATTGGACGGGAAAGAATTATAGCAGACAAACTGGCACGATTGGAAAGTATTAAAATAAAAGGTAAGTTCGACTATGACAGCCTTCAATCACTTTCGACCGAAGCCCGGCAAAAACTGAAGAAGATCGACCCCGAAACAATAGCCCAGGCAAGCCGCATCCCCGGCGTGTCACCAAGCGACATCAATGTATTATTGGTGCTTTCGGGACGATAGACTGCTGCGTTTCACGTGAAACAAAACATTTAAAGAAACAACATAAAAGAATGATTATGAGCAAAGAAAAGCTTATCAAAAGCATCCGTGAGATACCCGATTTTCCAATCCCCGGAATCCTGTTCTACGATGTAACCACACTATTCAAAGATTCGGAACGTCTTCAGGAACTTTCGGATATTATGTACGAAATGTACAAGGATAAAGGAATCACCAAGGTAGTAGGCATCGAATCGAGAGGCTTCATTATGGGACCGATTCTTGCCACCCGCTTAGGGGCAGGATTTATCCCCATCCGTAAACCCGGCAAACTCCCTGCCGAAACAATGGAAGAAAGCTACGATAAAGAATATGGCAAAGACACCGTGCAGATACACAAAGATGCATTGAACGAGAACGACGTGGTATTACTGCACGATGACTTACTGGCTACCGGAGGTACTATGAAAGCCGCCTGCAACCTCGTGAAAAAGCTCCATCCGAAAAAGGTATACGTAAACTTCATCATTGAGTTAAAGGAACTGAACGGAAAACAAGTATTTGAAAACGACCAAGACGTAGATATACAATCAGTATTGTCGTTATAAATAAAATGAATATATTTGCAGGGCATAGCGATAATCGCTATGCCCTTTTTTCATGGATACAAATCAAGAACTTAAAACCAGCGAATATCTAAAAGGAATTGTTTCAAATCTTCCTGAGAGGCCCGGCATTTATCAATATCTGAATGCAGAGGGAACTATCATCTATGTAGGGAAAGCCAAAAACCTGAAGCGGAGAGTCTACTCCTATTTCAGCAAAGAGCATCAGCCCGGAAAAACCCGGGTATTGGTAAGCAAGATCGCAGACATACGTTATATCGTGGTAAACTCAGAAGAAGATGCACTACTGCTTGAGAACAACCTAATCAAAAAATATAAGCCGCGTTACAATGTCTTGCTAAAAGACGACAAAACCTATCCGTCCATCTGCGTACAAAACGAATATTTTCCAAGAGTATTCAAGACCAGGCGTATTATCCGAAACGGCTCTTCGTACTATGGACCGTACAGCCATAGCCCATCCATGCACGCAGTGCTCGATTTAATAAAACATTTATACCCTCTGCGTACATGCAACCTCAACCTCTCACCGGAGAATATCCGTGCGGGAAAGTTCAATGTATGCCTTGAATATCACATAAAGAACTGCGCCGGCCCGTGTATCGGCCTGCAATCACAGGAAGAATATCTAAAAAATATTGCCGAGATAAAAGAGATCCTGAAAGGGAATACCCAGGAGATAAGCAGATTGTTATACGAGCGCATGCAGGACCTTGCCGCAGAAATGAAATTCGAAGAAGCGCAAAAGGTGAAAGAAAAGTATGCATTAATCGAAAATTATCGTTCAAAGTCCGAGGTTGTCAGCTCCGTATTACACAATATAGATGTATTTTCCATCGAAGAAGACGGCGAAAAGTCAGCCTTCATCAACTATCTGCATATCACAAACGGAGCCATTAACCAAGCTTTCACTTTCGAATACAAGAAGAAACTGAATGAAACAAAAGAGGAATTGCTGACACTGGGAATTATAGAAATGCGGGAACGCTACAAGAGCGCTTCACGCGAAATCATCGTCCCGTTTGACATCGAGATAGAACTGAATGATGTCACTTTCACCATTCCTCAACGAGGAGACAAAAAGAAGCTGTTGGAATTATCTCTACTCAACGTGAAACAGTACAAAGCAGACAGGATGAAGCAAGCCGAAAAGTTGAATCCGGAACAGCGTAGCATGCGCCTGATGAAAGAGATTCAACAGGAATTACACTTGGACAGACTGCCTATGCAGATAGAATGTTTTGATAACTCAAACATCCAGGGAACAGATGCGGTAGCAGCTTGTGTTGTTTTTAAAAAGGCGAAACCATCGAAAAGCGATTATCGGAAATACAACATCAAAACGGTTGTGGGCGCTGATGATTATGCCTCAATGAAAGAGGTCGTCAGAAGGCGTTATCAGCGCGCTATAGAAGAGGAATCCCCCCTGCCCGACCTGATTATCACCGATGGCGGAAAAGGGCAAATGGAGGTGGTCAGACAAGTAATGGAAGAGTTACAGTTAGATATTCCGATTGCAGGACTCGCCAAGGATCGCAAACACCGTACATCTGAAGTTCTTTTCGGGTTTCCACCTCAAACCATCGGCATCAAACAACATAGCCCCCTATTCCGCCTATTGGAACAGATACAAGATGAAGTACATCGCTTTGCCATTACCTTCCACAGGGATAAACGAAGCAAACGACAAGTAGCATCTGCCCTGGACAATATCAAAGGAATTGGCGAGAAAACCAAAACCGCCCTGCTGAAAGAGTTCAAGAGCGTAAAACGTATCAAAGAAGCCACCATAGAAGAAGTGTCAGCCATAATAGGTGAATCAAAGGCAAAAATCATAAAAGAGGGTCTCGATAATCATTAAAAATAGCTATCTTTGCAATAACAAAGATTAAGCAATATAATTCGAATGAGAGTAGTTATACAACGCGTCAGCCACGCATCAGTCACGATTGACGGGCACTGCAAATCGGCTATTCAGAAAGGAATGATGATCCTGGTAGGCATCGAAGAGACGGACAGCCGGGAGGATATCGATTGGTTATGCAAGAAAATCGTAAATCTCCGTATTTTTGACGACGAAAACGGAGTTATGAATAAATCAATCCTTGAAGACGAAGGTAACATATTGGTTATTAGTCAATTCACACTACATGCGTCTACTAAAAAAGGAAATCGTCCATCCTACATAAAGGCTGCTAAACCGGAAATTTCAATCCCACTTTACGAACAATTCTGCAAAGATTTGAGTTGTGCATTAGGGAAAGAAGTGAAAACAGGAGAATTCGGAGCCGACATGAAAGTAGAGTTATTGAACGACGGACCTGTAACTATTTGCATCGATACCAAAAACAAGGAATAATGACATTAGAAGAAGCACAGAAAGCCGTTGATGAATGGATACACAAATACGGTGTACGTTATTTCAGCGAATTGACCAACATGGCAGTTCTCACCGAAGAAGTAGGCGAACTGGCACGTATCATGGCCCGTAAATATGGAGACCAATCTTTCAAGGAAGGTGAAAAAGACGATATCAGCGACGAGATAACGGACGTACTCTGGGTACTCCTTTGCATCGCAAACCAGACCGGGGTAAACCTCACAGAAGCATTTGCACGAAATCTGGAAAAGAAAACCCAAAGAGACAACAAAAGACATATCAATAATCCAAAACTGAGTGAACATGGAAATGAATGATACCCCTCAAGACAAGTACCTGACCGCATTGGCCAAGTATGACACGCAACTGAATGATGCTGATGTACAGGTTCAGGTTGCTGCATTAATCGAGAAAAAGGTTCCCGAAAACAATACGGAAGAAGTGAAGAAATTCCTTTTCAACTGTATTGACCTGACCACTCTCAATACAACAGACAGTGATGAAAGTGTCATGAGATTCACAGAAAAAGTAAATCGGTTTGATGATGAATTCCCTGACCTGAAGAACGTTGCAGCTATCTGTGTATATCCGAATTTTGCACAAGTAGTAAAAGACACACTTGAGGTAGAAGGTATAAACATTGCCTGTGTATCAGGAGGCTTTCCCTCTTCTCAGACATTTACCGAAGTAAAGATAGCAGAAACAGCTATGGCATTGGCTGACGGAGCCGATGAAATAGATATCGTAATTCCCGTAGGGGCATTTCTGAGTGGCGACTACGAAACGATGTGTGAAGAAATCATGGAATTAAAAGAGACTTGCAAAGAACACCATCTGAAAGTAATCCTCGAAACAGGCGCTTTAAAGACTGCCTCTAACATTAAAAAAGCCTCTATCCTATCCATGTATTCCGGAGCCGATTTCATCAAAACATCCACTGGAAAACAGCAACCGGCAGCAACCCCGGAAGCAGCTTATGTAATGTGCCAAGCTATCAAAGAGTACTACGAACAGACAGGAAACAAAGTCGGTTTCAAACCTGCAGGCGGCATCAATACCGTAAACGATGCATTGATTTATTATACCATCGTAAAAGAAGTATTGGGTAAAGAATGGCTCAGCAACGAGCTGTTTCGCTTAGGAACCAGCCGTTTGGCTAATCTTCTTTTATCTGAAATTAAAGGTGAAGAGCTGAAATTTTTCTAAAGGCTACATTAGCAATCAAATATGTCATGCCGTGTCGTCCTCTTTATTCATGTGGGGTGACACGGTATTTTTATTTAAGAAAAACTAAAGTTAGCTACAGAGAAGTCAGAAGATTTTTCTATCTTTGCGCAGATATTAGCCCACAGAGAATAGGCTAATTCATTGTATTAGAGAACGTTTCAATTATTATCTTTTTCCTGGAATTCGGCAAAATTCATGTTATGAAAGGTAATAAGCAAACGGGTCTCACGCACCTTCACGTATATACTCTTGTTATATATCGAATGGAGCGTGAGACTGTTGCTTGTATCATCATAACGGCTTGCCGAAGCCCCAGGAAAGATACAGAGCAACAGTTCTCACGCTTTTCGGTTAACAAAGAATTAAAATAAACAAGAGTATGGCAGAACAAGCATTATTTCAACCATTCAACCGGAACCAACAAAGGGAGAATTTAGAGAACACAAAAGAGACGGGTCTACTAATCAGCCTGATCCCCAGCTTACAAGAAGACTTCTACGTAGACAGCCTGACAACCGGAGCAAGCAAAGAAACCCTATCCAAACTTCTTTTAAGAAACCCCGGAATCAAAAATGAAACGGCTGTTATTGAAATGATTCATTTCCTGCATGATGAAGGCGACCGCATTTCATTCAGCATTCTCCTACCCTTTTTAGTGGCCGAATATGATCCGAAAGAACTGGAAGAAAAGATACGCGAACGTTTTTTCGGCATAGAACTTTTCATCCGCAAATGCAATAATCTGCACCATTTCATCACTTGTATAAAAGCCGATCAAACCATCAAAATAGGAGAAGAGGAGCTAAAAAGAGGGGTACTTGCATGGGATATGGGAAGAATGGTGTGCCTGACACGCATAGCTTATGATGCGGGATTTATAGATGAAAGCCTTGCATGGAACTATATTTGCTCGGCCGGACAACAATGCATACAAGCTTTTAATGATTGGACTGAGGTAGGAAAAAGTTTCTTATTAGGACAGGCAATGGAAGCTACTGAAAAAAGGAAGCAGGAACTATACATCCGTCTTTACCGTCAGGCCACAGAGAACCCAAACAGTCCATGGAAAAAGAGAACACTGAAATAGATAAGAAACTTATTTATCACGATCGACCACATAATCCAAGTAGGTAATCAAGGAGGTCTTTACTGCCGAATCCGGCAAAGTGCGCAATAGGTCAAGAGCACGCTCTTTGTATTCATACATCACTTTCACAGCATATTCTATTCCCCCGTTTTGCTTGATAAACTCAATTAAACGGGTGATTTCGTCTACTGTAGCCGTACCGGCTTTTACCCTAAGGGCCATTTCCTGAGCCCACGCATCAGTCGTGGTATTCAGTACATATAAAGCAGGTAGAGTAAGCTTACCTTCCAGCATATCATTTCCGGTCGGTTTTCCAATCTCCTTACTCTCAAAATAATCGAATATATCGTCTTTAATCTGAAAGCAAATTCCGATGTTCTCACCAAAAAGACGTGCAAATTCAGCCTTTTCATCGGTAACTTCTACTGAAAGAGCAGCAGCTTTAGTGCATGCGGCAAAAAGGGCAGCCGTCTTCTTACGGATCACATCGAAGTAAATAGTCTCAGAGTATTCCCGGTTACTGACATTAGAGAGTTGAAGTATCTCCCCTTCTGCCAAATCTTGTCCCAAACACGCTACCACACCGATTATATCATGATTACGAGTACGTTCGGCATGCACCAGACTTGTTGCCAAAAGAAAATCACCTACCAGCACTGCTACTTTATTATTAAAAATAGCATTCACTGATAACTGTCCGCGACGTTCTGTACTTTCGTCTACCACATCGTCGTGCACCAGACTTGCCGTATGAAGAAGTTCAAGGGATACTGCCGCATGTAATGTCTCAGGCTTTATTTCTCCGTAAAGCTTTGCTACAAGCAACACAAGGATAGGGCGCATCATCTTACCATTCCTCTGCCGGATGTGAGCAATCACATTATTAAGCAAAAGATTTGAACTGGACAGAGAACTATCAAATAGATTTTTGAAATCTTCCAGCTCCGTAGTAATCGGGGACTTTATTAAAGATAAGCTATCCATGCACACACTATTTGAGCACAAAAGTAATAATAAAACGGTTAATACGGTATTTTTTTGTACTTTTACCATGAAAAAACTGAAAAATATGAATCAAAACAGCAAACTATTCCTCTTGGATGCTTATGCTCTTATCTATCGGGCGTACTATGCGTTCATTAAAAATCCCCGCATTAATTCCAAGGGTTTTAATACTTCAGCCATACTGGGATTCGTCAACACCCTGGAAGAGGTGCTGAAGAAAGAGAACCCCACCCACATTGGAGTTGCATTCGATCCACCGGGACCCACATTCCGCCACGAAGCTTTTGAACAGTACAAAGCTCAACGAGAAGAAACTCCGGAAGCAATCCGTCTTTCGGTACCTATTATAAAAGATATTATCAAGGCTTACCGAATCCCCATCCTGGAGGTAGCGGGATATGAAGCGGACGATGTAATCGGAACTCTGGCAACAGAAGCCGGCAATCAGGGTATCACTACTTATATGATGACTCCTGACAAGGACTATGGTCAGTTGGTAACGGATCATGTATTTATGTATCGCCCCAAATATGGAGACAAAGAATTTGAAGTTATGGGGGTAGAACAAGTAAAAGCTAAATTCGATATTCAATCACCGGCACAAGTGATAGATATGCTCGGACTGATGGGCGACTCTTCCGATAATATTCCGGGGTGTCCGGGTGTGGGAGAAAAAACTGCCCAAAAATTAATTGCCGAGTTTGGGAGTATAGAAAATCTGCTTGAACATACCGATCAGTTGAAAGGAGCACTGAAGACAAAAGTCGAGACGAATCGGGAAATGATTATTTTCTCCAAATTCCTGGCAACAATCAAAGTGGATGTACCTATCCGGCTCGATATGAACTCACTCGTCCGGGAACAAGCAGATGAGGACACGTTGCGTAAAATATTTGAAGAGCTGGAATTCCGCACACTGATGGAACGGATATTCAAAAAAGAATCATCACCCGCCTCCCCTATCGCCGGTACATTATTTAATCAGGAAAACGGCCCGGTTCAAGGCAATCTCTTTGAAGAATTTACGCCCGATCATACGAATGAAGAAAAAAAATCAAATCTGGAAAGCTTAAATTCATTAAGCTACGACTACCAATTAATTGATACAGAGGAGAAAAGAAACGAAATTATTAAAAAACTACTTACATCCGAAATTCTTGCGTTAGATACGGAAACCACCGGAACGGATCCAATGGATGCAGAATTGGTTGGAATGAGTTTTAGTATTACCGAAAATCAGGCATTTTACGTTCCGGTACCTGCCGAACGGGAAGAGGCAATCAAAATCGTTCGGGAGTTCGAACCTGTCTTCAAAAACGAGAAGTCACTCAAGGTCGGTCAGAATATAAAGTACGACATGCTCGTTCTGCAAAACTATGGGATTGAAGTCCGAGGTAAACTCTTCGATACCATGGTAGCACATTATGTCCTCCAACCCGAACTCCGTCATAACATGGATTATCTGGCCGAAATCTATCTGCATTATCAAACCATACATATTGAAGAGTTAATAGGGCCAAAAGGCAAAGGGCAGAAAAATATGCGCGACCTCTCCCCTCAAGAAGTTTATCTGTACGCCTGCGAAGATGCAGACGTTACACTAAAACTTAAAAATATACTGGAACAGGAATTAAAGAAAAATGATGCCGAGAAGTTATTCTATGAAATCGAAATGCCTCTGGTCCCTGTTCTTGTCAATATCGAGAGCAACGGAGTGCGTTTAGATACGGAGGCTCTGAAACAATCGTCGGAACACTTCACTACGAGACTGCAAAGTATCGAAAAAGAAATTTATACTCTCGCCGAAGGAGAATTCAACATTGCATCTCCCAAACAGGTAGGAGAGATACTTTTTGATAAATTGAAAATAGTAGAGAAAGCTAAAAAAACAAAAACCGGACAGTACGTCACCTCAGAAGAGGTATTGGAGAGCTTGCGAAATAAGCACGATATTATCGGTAAGATTTTGGAATACCGGGGACTTAAGAAACTATTAAGTACTTATATCGATGCTCTGCCGCAATTGATCAATCCCAAAACCGGACGTATACACACCTCCTTTAACCAGACCGTTACCGCAACAGGAAGATTGAGTTCAAGTAACCCTAACCTGCAGAATATCCCGATCCGGGACGAAGACGGTAAAGAGATACGCAAAGCTTTTATTCCGGATGACGGTTGCAGTTTCTTCTCCGCCGACTATTCACAGATTGAGCTACGCATAATGGCACACCTGAGTGAAGATAAAAACATGATCGATGCTTTCCTCAGTGGCTATGATATTCATGCGGCTACAGCTGCCAAGATTTATAAGGTAGATATAAAAGAGGTTACCGCCGATATGCGCCGTAAGGCCAAGACTGCCAATTTCGGCATTATCTACGGTATCTCCGTATTTGGCCTGGCGGAACGCATGAATGTCGACCGCAAAGAAGCCAAAGAGCTGATAGACGGTTATTTTGAAACCTATCCGCAAGTAAAATCCTATATGGACAAGAGTATCCAGGTGGCACGCGAGCACGGTTATGTGGAAACGATTTTCCATCGCAAACGCTTTTTACCGGATATTAACTCCCGTAATGCCGTAGTACGCGGATACGCAGAGCGAAATGCCATCAATGCTCCGATACAGGGAAGCGCAGCTGACATAATCAAAGTTGCTATGGCACGTATTTATGAACGTTTCAAAGCAGAAGGCCTGAAAGCAAAAATGATTTTGCAAGTACACGATGAGCTGAATTTCAGTGTACCGGCAAAAGAGAAAGAAATAGTAGAGCAAGTGGTTATTGAGGAAATGGAGAAAGCCTACCGTATGCATGTTCCCTTAAAAGCAGATTGCGGATGGGGTACAAACTGGCTGGAGGCACATTGATAACAATCATTAACCATTCGTACAGAAAGCTATGAAAGATCCATCTAAAAATGCTTACTGTTTATATAAATATCCGGCAAACAATCTGCCGGATATCTTTTTGTCAGCATACTTATCAAAAAGAAAGTAACTCAAAGGCCCTAACACTGACAATATGATAAAATTCTTTCGATTTTATGCATTTATATCCGTTTAATATGTAACTTTGCCACCGTTAAAGCCAACAAATGGTAGAAATATGACAATTTAAAGACTTAAAAACAGATATCATGAAAACAACAGGATTTTTAAAAACAGTAGCATTGTCAGCAGTTCTTTTGGTAAGCAGCGTTGCAGTTTCCGCCCGGAACTATGATAACAATCTTATTTATAACTCCGAAGAAGAAAACGGCATGTTAATAGGACAAACCGTTTATAAGAAAGAAGGTTCTTCCCTAGCCAATTATATGAAATATAACTATAAATACGATGACAATAAACGCATGATTGAAAGTCAGACTATGAAATGGAACAGCAATAAAAATAATTGGGAGAACGATTTGCTGGTTCGCTATACGTACGAAGGCAAAACCATTACCACAAACTATTATAAATGGAATAACCGGAAAAGTGAATTTATACTGGCTCCGGAGATGACCGTTACAATGGATAACCCTAATCTATAATCTCCAAACACTTTACTCTTTCTTAAAGATCTAACACATTAAATACTCTAAAAAAGACCGTTGCTAATAGCTTCGGTCTTTTTTTGTGTCACGTGAAACATAAAGAAGAAATAAAAAAGATTATTTGAGATAACAACATCATAAAATAGCCGGAGTTTTTTCACAAAAAGCTCCGGCTTTACCCAACCAGTTAACTATCAAGAGAGTTGTTTAATTGTTTAACACTGTTCATCTCAGTTGTTTTTAAGAGTAATCGTACCTCACAAAGATACAATCAAAGTAAAAGCATAGCAACCCTTTTTTATCTGAAAGCCGATTATATGGTTACAGTCAGAGTATAAGCGGTAAAATAAGAGTCTATCCGACAGAAAAACTTCAAATTATACAAAAGCGCTCTTGTAGTTCTTTCAAGAATCCGCGTGAAATAATCAAGTCTTCTTTATCACTAAAAGGAGGATAGAGTAAGCACTGTTTGCTCTTTATCATTGCCAGATAATTGATGTTGATAATAGCCGACTGACTGATTTGTACAAATGCGTCGGAATAGCCGATTATATCACCGGCAGTCGTATTTTTCTTCAGACAAAGTTTCGTTTGATTAAAAAGTTCCACTTGCCACAGCCTCTTATCTTTCAGATATTCAAAATAACCTATTTCTTCAAGACGAAGAAATCTAAATCCCGTTACTGTACTAATCATAAACAAATCTCTACCGGGCATCAAAGTACCCACAGCAGAAGCAAAAGAAGGCAGAGGCTGAACAGAAGCCATCGTCTTGCGGTAACGTTCAATAATCAAATTCAGTTCATCTATATCATAAGGCTTCAGTAAATAATCAAAAGCCGATTCGCGCAAGGCCTGCAACAGATATTTATCATAGGCAGTATAGAAAACGACTTTCATATCCCACAACACCTGTTCACGAATCTCACTAAGCAAACGGATTCCCTGAATATCGGGCAACTCTATGTCCAGGAACAAAAGATCGGGATGTATATCCATAATAAGTTTCTTCCCTTTTGCCCCATTGCCGGCAGTCCCTTTTATTTCCAGATCAGCCTGCACCTCCAGATCCCGGCGTAAGGTCTCAATAGCCGCCTTCTCATCATCTATAATGATCACCTTATACATAATTTCCTATCTTTATAAATTGTAAGAATAATCCAATGGTATATAGATTAGAACTTGTGTTCCGGTCTGTCCATTATTCACCAGATTCTTGATTTCAAAACGTATTTTCTCGCGATTCTTATCATTCAATAGCTGAATAGTCTGATAAAGCACTTTCAACCCTGTTCCTGTTCCACGTGTAGATGATAAAGTTTGTGGAGAATATCCACGTCCATTATCGCAAATATCAATAAGGATTCCACTTCCCTTTCGGCAAACAGATATACCAAGTAACTTCAAACCGTCAATTCCGGCCAATCCATGTTTCAATGCATTCTCCACCGGTATCTGTACTACCATTGAAGGAATGACAACCTGCTGAATATCCAAGTCTTCCTCGATCTTCACATCCATTGAAAAATCACTTCCGAGACGTCCTTGCTCAAGATGGATGTAAGTCTTCACAAATTCCAGTTCATCATAAAGAGAAATACTGAGTTTCTCTGTCAATTCCAAGCTCTTACGAAGTAGTTTCACCAATTCTGTCAGATCACCACACAACGTTTCCCCATCCCTAAACCGACTGATCTCACGATTCAATACATTAAATGTGAAATGCGGTGAAAGACGATTCCGGATATTCTCCATACGGAAACGGCTGATCTGGTTGATATGCCGTTCCTGAAGAAACATGCGTTTCTTCTTCATATACCAATAAACAAGTCCCGCTACGATAACAGATACAATACCGATCAGAGCCCATATATAGGTTGTCAGTTTCAGCACCTCCATCTCTCCTTTTTGTTTCTCGATCACCAATTCTTTCCGCATCACAATCGTATCCTGCCGGTAACGCATATCCAGTTCGGCTACACGCGTCCTGACACGTTCATTACGGATGGAATCATTAAGTTGAAGATCGTGTTTCTGATATTCATAAGCCTTTTTATAGTTTCCCACCTGCTCGTAATAATGCTGTAGATAGTGATTACGGATATTGATCATATTGGCATCTATATGCCCGTAATCGGCTGATCGTCTGATTATATCTCCGGCAAGAGCGACATTTCCCTTTTTAAGTGCAAGCTCGATCATTTGAGTCTCTATGTAATAAAGCGCCGATTGATTCCCGATTCCGGAAAAGAAGCGATAGCTCTCGTCCAGATATAATTGCGCTGAATCCAGTTTATTGGTAATCACATAAAGTTCTCCAAGATTTGCCTTACACAAATTCTGTTCAAAAACCATTTGAGGATAAGACTTCACGACCTCTAATGCACGCCCAATATAATGAACAGCCTGCGGATAGTCTTTTTTATAATAAAAATGGTTTCCCCGGTTATTCAGGTAAGTCCATTTCTCAGACACGCTCATCTGAGGAAAAAAGTTTCCTGCAAGTTCATAATAATGATTGGAAAGCTCAAAATCACGTAATTCCATATAAGTCTGTCCGAGACCATAGTAAACCGGAAATTTATTACGATCGGGCAATCCGAGAGAATCACAAATGAACAGTGCGCGACGATAATAATAAGCGGCATACGCATAATCTCCCTTATGCACATTGGCATCAGCCAAATTTATGCACAAGTCCGGTAGATAGTCCGTTTGTTGTCCTTGAAGCCTTTCTTCGTAGGCTTTTTTATAGGAGATAATAGCCGAATCGGGCTGAGTGCGCTGCATCAAGACGTTGCCTTCCATATTATAAACAGTCGAAAGCAGATCATGCACTTCCGCAGAAATCTCCACTTCATTACAAAAGCGCTTCACAAGCCGATTGTAATACAAGACTGAATCAAAGTCTGCCGTAACAAAATAAGATTTGGAATAAAATGACAAAAGGTAATAATAAGACAGGCTATCCGGAGCATCCGCCATGGCGTGTCGCAACAAAGAACGTGAATATCGGGTATTACTAAACAATGAATCTTGAGCACAACGTTCCACAGAGTCTATGCTCATACCCCCAAAAGCGGAATCAGAACGGTTTATTTTTTGCTTACAGCCTGTTAACGGTAATAACAAACAAAAAAATACAATTGCCAGGTTTGCTCTATGCCTCATTGTTTTGATTTATCGTGTAATACCCAACAAAAATACATCCTTTTTTTAAATTCGATAACAAACGTACTACTTTTTATGCGCAATTATTCATATCTTTGTAGCCAATATAATTAGAATAGTCTCATAATGAGTCCACTGAACTTCACTCACATCCTGACACAGACAGTCGATGAGCTATCGGAAAGCGAATCATACAAAGGACTGTTTCACCAACATAAAGACGGTGAGCCATTACCCTCGCCACGGGTATTGTGCGATGTTATCGAATTAGCGCGTTCCATTCTCTTTCCCGGATATTACGGAAACTCAACAGTCAACAGCCGGACTATCAATTACCACATTGGTGTCAATGTAGAAAAGCTGTTCAATCTGCTAACAGAGCAAATTCTCGCCGGTTTATGTTTCGGTAATGGTGACCGGTGCGATGAATGTACCGAGGCCAAACGTGAAGAAGCAGCGCGCCTGGCTGCCAAGTTTATCAGCAAACTACCGCACTTGCGCCGTGTCCTGGCTACAGATGTGGAAGCTGCTTACAACGGTGACCCGGCTGCACAAAGTTTTGGTGAAGTGATCTTCTGCTATCCGGCCATCAAAGCCATCAGCAACTATCGCATCGCCCACTTCTGGAATTGGGTGTACCGCTTATCCCCCGTATCATCACCGAAATGGCCCATAGCGAAACCGGTATCGACATACATCCGGGAGCAAGAATCGGCACACATTTCACGATCGACCATGGAACCGGTGTAGTGATTGGTGCGACAAGTATCATCGGTAATAATGTGAAACTCTATCAGGGGGTGACATTGGGTGCCAGAAGCTTCCCCCTGGATGCTGACGGCAAACCTATTAAAGGCATTCCACGTCATCCGATTCTGGAAGATAACGTGATTGTATACTCCAATGCCACCATTCTGGGCCGGATTACCATCGGGCGTGATGCGACCGTAGGCGGTAACATCTGGGTGACAGAGAACATACCGGCAGGGGCAAGAATCGTACAGACAAAAGCGAAAAAATAATATAATTAACAACATTAAAGCGCCGGTCGCCCGGTTCATTACCGGAACATTAGCATACTGGCATGTTATCCATTTTTATGAGCGAACAATTTGAAATGATTGCCAAAACCTTTCAGGGACTGGAAGAGATACTGGCTGAGGAATTGACAACACTTGGGGCAAACGACGTACAAATAGGCCGCCGCATGGTCTCGTTTACCGGTGACAAGGAGATGATGTACAAAGCAAATTTCTGCCTGCGTACCGCAATCCGTATTTTAAAACCAATTAAGCACTTCACCGCAAAAGACGCTGATGCTGTATATGAACAAATCAAAGCCATCCGTTGGGAAGAAATCCTGGATGTAGACAAAACCTTTGCTGTCGACGCAGTAGTATTCAGCGATGAATTCCGCCACTCCAAGTTTGTCTCATACAAAGTAAAAGATGCCATTGTCGATTATTTCCGCGAATTGAATGGAAAACGCCCTTCTGTGCGTATCAGCAGACCGGATGTACTACTGAATATACACATTGCACAGACTACCTGTACGCTTTCACTCGATTCATCGGGCGAATCGCTCCACCGCAGAGGTTACCGTCAGGAAGCCGTAGAAGCTCCATTAAATGAGGTTCTGGCCGCCGGTATGATTTTGATGACCGGATGGAAAGGCGAATGCGACCTGATTGACCCGATGTGCGGTTCAGGTACTATTCCCATTGAAGCAGCCCTGATTGCCCGTAATATCGCGCCGGGAGTGTTTCGCAAAGAGTTTGCTTTTGAAAAATGGGGAGATTTCGATCAAAACCTGTTCGACCGGATCTACAACGACGACAGTCAGGAACGTGAATTTACCCACAAGATATACGGTTATGACAACAATCCCAAAGCCAACGAAATCGCAACGCACAACGTGAAGGTGGCAGGGGTATCAAAAGACATTATCCTGAAGTTGCAACCGTTCCAGCAATTCGAACAGCCGGCTGAAAAATCGATCATTATAACCAATCCCCCTTACGGAGAACGTATTTCGACCAACGACTTGCTGGGACTGTACAATATGATCGGCGAACGCCTGAAACACGCTTTTGTGGGTAACGATGCATGGATACTTTCTTATCGTGAAGAGTGTTTCGATCAGATTGGCCTGAAACCGAGCGTAAAAACTCCCTTATTCAACGGTCCTTTGGAATGTGAATTCCGTAAATATCAGATTTTCGACGGTAAATATAAGGAATTCAAAAGCCAGGAAGGCGGTGATGAAAACGGTGAACGTGCTCCGAAGGAAAGAAGAGAGTTCAAGCCGCGCCGGGAGGAAGGCGGTTTCAGAGGAGAAAGAAGACCACGCGAAGAACGTAATTCGGAATACGGAGACAGAAGACCGAGAGAATTCAAAGGCAACCGTGAGCCCAAAATCAAAAAGCCCCAGGAGGACTAAACCGTTCCGAACACAAATATACAGACGGATGAACAGGCAGTCATAGAAGATAAACGATACGGTACCAAAGTATGACGCTGTCATCCGCCCGGAAACGACGAAATCAGACAGAGTATAAATCAAAGGATTTAAATAATGATAAAGCAAATCATGAAAACCAACAGTAAACAAAAGAGTGCTTTGTTAGTAATGCTCTTATCTTTACTAATACCAAACATTATGGCACAAGAACCGAAAATGCCGACCTTGGAGGATCTGATTCCGGGTGGAGCTACCTACCGTTCTGCCGAGAATATATCCGGCCTGCAATGGTGGGGTGACCAATGTATCAAACCGGGAATAGAAGCAGTGTTCATGATAAACCCTAAAAACGGAAAAGAAACACCGCTCACCACCCGCAACATAGTAAACAAGGCGTTGGAAGCCGGAAATCACGGTAAGTTGCAACACTTCTACAATGTCAGTTTCCCATGGCCGAAGAAAAGCCTTATGCTGATCACCCTGCCGGATAAATACATCGTATACGATTTCGACTACCGTGAGGTTATCAGCACACGTCCATTGCCAAAGGAAGGTACCAATAGAGATTATCACCCTGAAACGGGACATGTAGCCTATACCATAGGCAACAATCTGTATGTGGACGATCGGGCCGTAACCAACGAACCGGAAGGTATCGTATGCGGCCAGTCTGTTCATCGCAACGAATTCGGAATTAAGAAAGGAACTTTCTGGAGTCCCTCGGGCAATCTGCTCGCATTCTATCGGATGGATCAAAGTATGGTAGCCCAATATCCCCTGGTCGATGTCACAGCTCCCATTGCCGAAGTCAACAACATCCGCTACCCGATGGCAGGGATGACCAGCCACCAGGTAAAAGTAGGCATCTACAACCCCGCTACCGGCAAAAGTATCTATCTCAATGCCGGAGACCCGACCGATCGCTATTTCACTAACATCAGTTGGGCGCCGGATGAAAAAAGCCTTTATCTGATCGAGTTGAACCGCGATCAAAATCATGCCAAGTTGTGCCGGTATGATGTTGAAACAGGCGAATTGACGGCCACTCTTTTTGAAGAGAAGAGCGACAAGTATGTAGAGCCGCAAGACCCTATCATTTTCCTGCCTTGGGATAGCAGCAAGTTCATCTACCAGAGCCAAAAAGATGGCTTCAGCCACCTTTACCTGTACGATACGAACGGCCGGCAAATCCGTCAGTTGACCGAGGGAGACTGGCTGGTAAAAGAGGTTCTGGGCTTCGACACCAAGAAAAAAGAGATTATTATTGCCAGCACAGAGTTCTCGCCATTGCAGAACAACCTGTTCCGCCTGGATACAAAAACCGGAACACGTACTCCCCTGGGCAGTGCAGAAGGCGTACACAGCGGCCAGTTGAGCCCTTCGGGACGCTACCTGATTGACCAATACAACTCACCGACTGTCCCGAGAAGTATCAATATCATCGATGTGCAAAGTGGTAAAAGCGTCAATCTGCTCACAGCAGCCGATCCTTTCACCGGCTACAAGATGCCGGGTATCGAGACAGGTACCATCAAAGCAGCAGATGGCAAGACGGACTTATATTACCGATTAATAAAACCGGCCGATTTCGATCCGAACAAGAAATACCCGGCTATCGTATACGTATACGGCGGTCCTCACGCACAACTGGTCACCAACGGCTGGCAGAACGGTGCACGAGGCTGGGATATCTATATGGCCAACAAAGGTTACATCATGTTTACCGTAGACGGACGTGGAAGCAGCAATCGGGGACTCGATTTTGAGAATGTTACTTTCCGCCAGTTGGGAATCGAAGAAGGAAGAGACCAGGTGAAAGGAACCGAATTCCTGAAAAGCCTCCCCTACGTCGATGGGAACCGTATCGGAGTACACGGCTGGAGCTTTGGCGGTCACATGACCACTGCCCTCCTCCTTCGCTATCCCGAGATATTTAAAGTGGGCGTGGCCGGCGGTCCCGTCATTGACTGGGGATATTACGAAGTGATGTACGGAGAACGCTATATGGATACCCCGCAAAGCAATCCGAAAGGATATAAAGAGTGTAACCTGAAAAACCTGGCAGGCAACCTGAAAGGACATCTGATGATCATCCACGATGACCACGACGACACCTGCGTGCCGCAGCACACCCTCTCGTTTATGAAAGCGTGCATCGATGCCCGCACGTATCCGGACCTCTTCATCTACCCGTGCCACAAGCACAATGTGTCAGGCCGCGACCGTGTACATCTGCATGAAAAGATAACCCGTTATTTCGAAGACTATTTATAAAGATATAAATCCTCAAAAGACATGAAGATATTACTATTAGGTTCGGGCGGCCGTGAACACGCCCTGGCATGGAAAATCGCCCAAAGTCCGAAAGTAGAGAAGCTGTTCATTGCACCCGGCAATGCCGGAACCGGTGAAGTAGGTGAAAACGTGAATATCAAAGCAACCGACTTCGCCGCTTTAGGGGCATTCGCTCTTGAAGAAAGTATCGATATGATTGTGGTAGGCCCCGAAGACCCGTTGGTAGAAGGTATCTATGACCACTTCCAAAGTAACCCCTGCCTGAAAAACATCGCCATTATCGGCCCGTCGAAAGAAGGAGCCAGGCTGGAAGGCAGTAAGGAGTTCGCGAAAGAATTCATGCACCGCCACCACATACCGACAGCCCGCTACCAAAGCGTGACAGCCGATACCCTGAACGAAGGACTGGCATTTCTCGAAACACTTGAAGCTCCTTATGTGCTGAAAGCAGACGGACTTTGTGCCGGAAAAGGAGTATTGATTCTGCCGACTCTCGAAGAAGCCAAGAAAGAACTGAAAGAGATGCTCGGAGGTATGTTCGGCAATGCCTCGGCAACCGTTGTCATTGAAGAGTTCCTGAGCGGTATCGAATGTTCGGTATTCGTACTGACAGATGGCGACCACTATAAGGTGCTGCCCGTAGCCAAAGACTACAAACGCATCGGCGAAGGTGACAAAGGGCTCAATACCGGCGGTATGGGCAGTGTGACTCCCGTTCCGTTTGCCGACGAAGTGTTTATGGAAAAGGTACGTACCCGCATCATCGAACCGACTGTCAACGGACTAAAGGCGGAAGGTATCACCTATAAAGGATTCATCTTCCTGGGGCTGATCAACGTGAAAGGCGAACCGATGGTAATCGAATACAATGTCCGTATGGGTGATCCCGAAACCGAAAGTGTCATGCTGCGCATACAGAGCGACCTGGTAGAACTGCTGGAAGGGGTGGCCGAAGGTAACCTCGACGCCCGATCGCTTGTCATCGATCCGCGTACAGCCACTTGTGTGATGATGGTCAGCGGAGGATACCCCGAAACCTATCAGAAAGGATATGCCATCAACGGACTGGAAGCAGCCCGGGCAACGGACAGCATTCTGTTTCATGCCGGAACAGCCATGAAGGACGGACAGGCAGTGACCTCCGGCGGACGTGTGCTTGCCATCTGCTCGTATGGCAACGACAAGGCCGACGCACTGGCACAATGCTACAAAGTGGCCGACATGATTGACTTCAAAGACAAGAATTATCGCCGCGACATCGGCTTCGATTTATAATGAGGAATCAAAGATTACAAGGACGGATAACGGCGGGCAGATTTACGCTGCCCATCGTTATCTTTACGTGTATTGCCTGTTGGGTGCTGACCTCCGTTCTCCTGCCCGGACTGGAAGTTAAGGAGTCGTCCTACCCGCTGTGGAATATCGTGAACATACCCGCATGGGCCAACCGCATTGTCAGCTTTTTGCTCTTTGCCGGTATCGGCTATTTCCTGATAGAGCTGAACAATACGTTTGCCATCATCCGCATGAGAGCATCCGTACAAACCTCACTTTACTTTCTGCTCATCACGGCCTGCCCCGGCATGCACCTGCTCTATGCGGGCGACGTCGCTGCTGTAACCTTTCTCATTTCGCTCTATTTCCTGTTCAAAAGCTATCAGCAGCCTCGTCCTGCCGGTTATCTGTTCCATTCGTTTGCTTTGCTGAGCGCCGGCAGTGTGGCGTTTCCTCAGCTGACGTACTTCATCCCCATCTGGCTGATGGGTGCATCCGGTTTTCAGTCGCTCACGTTCCGCAGTTTCTGCGGTGCCATAATAGGTTGGAGCATCCCCTACTGGTTCTTATTGGGACATGCCTTTTTTCACAACGAAATAGAGCTTTTCTACCAACCGTTCATCCATCTGGCCGACTTCCGGGACATTGACTTCGGCCGTGACTTCCAACTATGGGAAGTCGTCACGCTGGGCTATCTATTCATCCTCTACATAGTCAGTTCGATACATTGCATCGTGGCAGGATATGAGGACAAGATACGGACACGCGCTTATCTGCACTTTCTTATTTTCCTCAACTTCTGCATCTTCCTGTTCATTGTGTTGCAACCCGCCCTGAGCATGAATCTGCTTTCGCTGTTGCTGATAGGCATCAGTATATTAGTGGGACACTTGTTTGTACTGACCAACAGCAAATCGTCCAACCTCTTCTTTATCGGTTCGATGATTACCCTTATCGCTTTATTCTGCTTTAATATATGGACGCTTTTATAGAAACCGTTTCACAGATACTTATCGACTGGGGATATCCCGGCCTGTTCATTTCGGCACTGTTGGCCGGAAGTATTGTCCCGTTCAGTTCGGAAATCGTGCTGCTGGGACTGGTAAAGTTGGGACTCGATCCTACCCTTTGCCTCATTTCCGCCTCGCTGGGGAACACCGCCGGAGGGATGACCTGCTACTATATGGGGCGCTTGGGCAGGATAGACTGGATCGAGAAATACTTCAAGGTCAAGAAGGAAAAGATAGACAAGATGCAACGCTTCCTTCAGGGGAAAGGCGCTTTGATGGCGTTCTTCGCTTTTCTGCCCGCCATCGGTGAAGTGATATCCATAGCCCTCGGATATATGAGGAGCAATGTATGGCTGACCACGGCTTCGATGTTCGCCGGAAAACTGATACGCTACATCATCCTGCTGAAAGCCATGCAGGAAGCCCTGAACCTGGTTATGTAAAGAAGAATATGGAAAGAATCATTGAATATACGGCCGATGGAAGTGCCACCCTCTTCGTTCCGGAGCTGAACGAGCACTACCATTCCGTGAAAGGGGCTCTGACGGAGTCCTCTCATATCTTTATCGACATGGGCCTGAAAGCCTCTGCTTCTCCTGCACCCCATATCCTTGAAATCGGTTTCGGAACGGGGCTGAACGCATTGCTCACACTGATTGAAGCGGAAAGATCGGGCAGACAGATCCATTATACGGGCATCGAGCTTTACCCGCTGCCATGGGAAACGGTAGAGAAACTGAGATATAACGACCGACCGGGAGGGGATGGTGAACAACGATTAACGACCGACGATGAACAGGCCGCGCAATGGATGAAAGTCCTCCATACATCGCCCTGGGGAGAAGACGTGCGGATCACTCCGCATTTCACCCTGAGGAAGATACAGGGAGACTTCACAATCATGGACCGTTCATCGTTGATCGCTGACCGTACATCGTTATTCTCCCTCCTTTATTTCGATGCCTTCGCACCGGAGAAACAACCTGAGATGTGGACGCAAGAACTATTCGATGAGCTGTACGTTATGATGGAAGAAGAAGGAATACTGACCACTTATTGCGCTAAAGGAGTGGTAAGAAGGATGTTGCAAGCGGCAGGATTCATCGTTGAACGTCTGCCCGGACCTCCGGGAGGCAAAAGGGAGATACTGAGGGCAAAGAAGAGATCCCAGGACTCTCCGGCCGTAACGCAATGTAACGCGCAACCCACATTAAAACAGAAAGGATAAACATTATGAGAATGAATCGAATACATCAGTCAATAGTAACCCATATCCCCGGGAGAGGAATGAGAGGACAGACTGTTCTCTTCCTTTTCCTCCTGCTCCTTTCCGCCTGTTCCGGCCGCGGGAAAGGCGATGCGGGAGAGCGGATCATCACCGTCACGATGGAACCGCAACGGTACTTCACCGAAGCCATTGCCGGAGATAAGTTCACCGTACGCAGCATGGTGCCCAAAGGCAGCAGCCCCGAGACTTACGACCCCACCCCGCAGCAACTGGTATCGCTGGGTGAAAGTGAGGCATATCTGCGCATCGGCTATATCGGATTCGAACGCTCGTGGATGGACCGGTTGATGAACAATACTCCCCATATCCAGGTGTTCGACACCTCAACAGGGGTGGACCTGATCTTTGAGTCCGCCTTCGATCACGGCGACCACCGCCATGAAGGAGGTGTGGAGCCGCACATCTGGAACTCCACCGCCAACGCGTTGATCATAGCCGGAAATACATTCAAGGCGCTCACCGTACTCGACAAAGGGAACGAAGCATACTACAAGGCTCGCTATGACTCGCTCTGCCAACGCATCGAGCAGACAGACAGCCTGATCCGGCAAACGTTGTCGGTGCCCGGCGCCGACCGTGCCTTCATCATCTACCATCCGGCACTCTCCTACTTCGCCCGCGACTACGGACTGCATCAGATCAGTATCGAAGAGGGAGGCAAAGAGCCGTCGCCCGCCCACCTGAAAGGGCTGATGGATCTCTGTAAAAAGGAAGGGGTACGCGTCATTTTCGTCCAACCGGAATTTGACCGCCGAAACGCCGAAATCATCGCGAAGCAGACCGGTACCCGGGTGATCTCCATCAATCCCCTTTCGTACGACTGGGAAGAAGAGATGCTGAATGTGGCGAGAAGCCTCCGTGGTGAATCCGGATACTAATAACCAAC
>ERZ791915.920-NODE-920-length-25576-cov-3.468751_pt1 | contig 25576 bp, 22 predicted proteins | sample MGYA00510139_ERZ791915 | MGnify/ENA primary metagenome ERZ791915 (study PRJEB30046, sample SAMN00792117) | human gut metagenome | study: EMG produced TPA metagenomics assembly of the A metagenome-wide association study of gut microbiota in type 2... | reverse complement strand
GCATCGAAAAAACCGTCCGTTGGTACCTCGATAACCAAAAATGGATCGATAACGTGACGTCAGGTCAATACCAAAAGTATTACCGGGAGATGTATAACCTGAAATAGATCAACTAATATGAACATTGCAATCGTTGGGACCGGATATGTCGGCCTGGTTACAGGAACCTGTTTCGCCGAAATGGGCACGAATGTGACCTGTGTGGATATCGACACGAAAAAGATCGATAAGCTCAACAACGGCATCATGCCGATTTATGAGCCTGGACTTGAGGAACTTGTCAAAAAAAACGTCCGTGAGGGACGTCTCCATTTCACGACCGACCTTACCTCGGTTCTCGATAAAGTTGAAATCGTTTTCAGCGCCGTGGGAACTCCGCCGGACGAGGACGGCAGCGCCGACCTGCATTACGTGTTGGACGTAGCGCGAACGTTCGGACAGAAAATCAACCGCTACACCCTGCTGGTAACCAAAAGCACCGTACCCGTCGGCACGGCACAAAAAGTAAAAGCCGCCATCCGGGAAGAATTGGAGAAACGTGGCGTAAACATACCTTTCGACGTAGCCTCGAATCCCGAATTTCTCAAGGAAGGTGCGGCCATCAAGGATTTCATGAACCCCGACCGGGTGGTAGTCGGAGTGGATAGCCAACAGGCACACTCTCTGATGGAACGCCTTTACAAACCGTTTTTACTCAACGGTTTTCCAATCCTGTTTATGGACGTATCGTCGGCCGAAATGACCAAATACGCCGCTAATGCAATGCTCGCCACTCGCATCAGTTTCATGAACGACATCGCCAACCTGTGCGAGCGTATCGGTGCGAATGTCGACATGGTACGCAAAGGCATGGGAACCGATGACCGTATCGGCAGCCGTTTCCTCTATGCCGGATGCGGTTACGGCGGATCGTGCTTTCCGAAAGATGTCAAGGCCCTTTGCCACACCGGACGGAAGAACGGATATCCGATGCGTGTAATCGAAGCCGTCGAGGCGGTCAACGAAACCCAGAAAGAGATTGTAGCGGATAAACTCAAAGAGGCACTGGGTGCTGAGCTGACCGGGAAAGTGGTCGCCCTGTGGGGACTCGCATTCAAACCCGAAACCGACGATATGCGCGAAGCTCCGGCTCTGGTCATTATCGACAAACTGCTCGAAGCCGGGGCAACGGTTCGGGCTTTCGACCCGATCGCCATGGACGAAGCGCGCAGAAAGATCGGCAACAAAATCACTTATTGCAATAACATCTACGAAGCCGCCGAAGGAGCCGACGCCATCGCACTGGCCACGGAATGGAAGCAATTCCGGCTTCCCGACTGGAACGCCATTCGAAAAACCATGCGCGGAAACCTGATCGTCGACGGACGAAATATTTACGACCAAAACGAACTTGCCGACAAAGGATTCCGCTATACCAGAATCGGGAAAAAACTGGCTGAATAATGAAACGAATACTCGTAACCGGAGGAGCCGGATTTATAGGCTCACATCTCTGTGAAAGGCTGTTAAGCGAAGGACACGACGTCATTTGCATGGACAACTATTTCACCGGCAGTAAAGACAATATCCGCCACCTGCTGGAAAACGACCATTTCGAACTGGTACGCCACGATATCATCGAACCGTACCATGCCGAAGTCGATGAAATATACAACCTCGCCTGCCCCGCATCGCCCGTGCACTACCAGTACAACCCGATCAAAACCCTGAAAACTTCGGTTATGGGAGCCATCAATATGCTCGGGCTGGCCAAACGCACCAAGGCCAAAATCCTGCAGGCTTCGACCAGTGAAGTATACGGCGACCCGTTCGTCCATCCGCAGGTGGAAACCTACTGGGGGAACGTAAACCCCATCGGACTGAGATCGTGCTATGACGAGGGAAAGCGCTGCGCCGAAACTCTCTTTATGGACTATCATCGCCAGAACGGGGTACGGATCAAGATCATCCGAATATTCAACACCTATGGGCCCAGAATGAATCCCAACGACGGACGGGTCGTTTCAAACTTCATCGTTCAGGCGCTTCGCGGCGAGAACATCACAATCTATGGTGACGGAACTCAAACCCGGAGCTTCCAGTACGTAGACGATCTGATCGAGGCGATGATACGCATGATGGCGACCGAAGACGATTTCACCGGTCCTGTGAATACTGGAAATCCGGACGAATTCACAATGCTCGAGCTCGCCGAGAGGGTCATCCGGCTGACCGGCTCGAAATCCGAGATCGTTTTCAATCCACTGCCAAGCGACGACCCAAAGCAGCGGAAACCAGACATCTCACTCGCAACTCAAAAACTAAACGGATGGAAACCTAACGTGAAACTCGATAAAGGACTCGTTACAACTATTCAGTACTTCGAAAAAACACTGGCTATGTAAAATGCGGATCAAAATACTGGAAAATACCTGCATTCGAACGACCTAAGAAGTGGGATAATTAAAAAATGAAACCTAACCTGATCAATAAGAATAAATCATCAGCATGTGTAGGGTTTGGCTATGCATGATACTTATTATTAAAATAAATTTATTATGTCGGATACTGGAAAAGATGTAATTATTGGTGCCGGGGTCTCGGGTCTATCGTTCGCCAACTTTACCTCAAATAATGATTATGTGATTCTCGAAGCGGATGCTGAAATCGGGGGATATTGCAAAACTGTCAAGCAAGATGGCTTTGTCTGGGACTACTCCGGCCATTTCTTTCATTTTCGCAATCCGTGGCTTGAGGAGTACCTGTGCCGGAACATAGATGTTAATTCCATATTACATTGCGAAAAACATACGCAAATCAGATACAAGGAGAGATACATTGATTTTCCTTTCCAGAAAAATATACACCAACTCGAACAGCAGGAGTTCATAGATTGCCTGTACGATTTATTCTTCAATGCACAGGAAGCCCAAAGTTCCACTTTCAAACAAATGCTCTATGCCAAGTTCGGAAAATCCATTGCCGAAAAATTCCTGATCCCGTATAATGAAAAATTATACGCCTGCGATTTGGACAAATTGGATACGGATGCCATGGGCCGGTTTTTCCCGTATGCCGACAAAGAAGAGATCATTAAAAATTTCAAAAAAGCGGACAACGACTCGTACAATGCGCATTTTACCTACCCTCGGGGAGGGGCTATCGAATATATCAACTCGTTATATGCCTATATTGATCCCCAAAAGCTGTCGCTTAATGAAAGAGTATGTACTATCGATCCTGACTCCAAAACCATCACGACCAACCGCCGCACAATCCAATACAAACACCTTATATCGACGGTTCCTTTTCCAAAATTATTGGACTATTGCCATATGCCGTATGACCGGAATATTTACTCATGGAATAAGGTTTTAGTCTTCAATCTGGGATTTGACAAACCGGCCAACGATACGGTAAATCACTGGATTTATATCCCCAACAAGACTCTATGTTTTTATCGGGTTGGTTATTACAGCAATATTTTCAAGGATTCTCGGATGTCGCTATATGTGGAACTTGGATTCGACAAGGACATGCAAATCTCCAATCCTGATGCATACAAGATCAAGGTAATTGAGGATTTGAGCCGTGCCGGGATTATTAAGAAGCAACAGTTGGTCTCTTCCCATTCTGTCATTATGGATCCTGCGTATGTCCACATTTCGAAGGCTTCCGTGGCGGATGTCGAACGAAAGAAATCGCAATTAGCCCGCAAAGATATCTATTCGGTCGGGCGTTACGGTAGTTGGACATACGCCTCAATCGAAGATAATATACTTGAAGCTAAAGATTTGGCCTGTAAGATCTCCCGCTGACATTACAATTCACCCAAGCCATCCATTCGAGAACGGATATGTCTATCAAAAAAAACATAGCCTATAACGTTACCCTAAATGTACTGAATGTACTCTTTCCTGTCATTACGGTTCCGTATGTTTCCCGGGTGTTGGGTGTGGAAAACGTAGGACTGGTCAGTTTCGTTCTAACTTATGTTAGTTATTTTGTCCTGTTCGCTACGTTAGGTATCGGATACTATGGTGTCCGAGAGATTGCCAGACATCAAAACGACCGGACGAAATCTTCAAAGATATTCTCAGAACTGTTTCTGATCAATATTGTATCGACATTCGTTGCAAGTGTCGTTTTTTTGTTGACGGTCTATACTGTGCCCTTGTTAGAAACGGACCGGCATCTGTTATTGATTGCGGGCCTTAGCCTATATCTTGCTCCGTTGTCGATCGATTGGTATTTCCAGGGATTGGAAAACTTTCGAATCATCACCATTAGATCGCTGATTATCAAAGGAATGAGTATTGCAGGGCTTTTCGTTTTTGTCAGACAATCAGACGATCTTATTCCCTACATTCTGTTGAATGTCGGATCGGTGGTTGTGTCCAACATGTGGAACGTGCTTTATGCCAAAGCCAATCGGTTGACTATCTCTTTTAGGGATTTGCAACTCAAAAAACATATCCGCCCGGTTCTTGTTCTTTTCGTTTCCGTGTTAGCCATCAGCATCTTTACCATGCTGGATACCCTGATGCTTGGTTTTATGAGTACCTATACGGAAGTGGGCTATTATACCTCCTGTACGAAAGTAACCCGTCTGATCCTGCCTGTTTTTACGGCTATCGGTAGTGTGTTGTTGCCCCGGTTGTCGTTTAACCAACAAAATCATGACCATCTGGCTAATGCCATGCTGTTGCAAAAATCGTTCGACTTAACGGCATTTTTCACCGCTCCGGCCATGATCGGGCTGCTGTTGATTGCTCCGCGTTTTGTTCCTGTTTTTTTCGGGGCAGAGTTCCTGGGCGCGATCATCCCGATGCAGATTTTATCGGCGCTAATGATCATCGTAGCATTGAACGTATTTTTCGGCATTCAGATATTGATCGGAATGGACCGTGAAAATTTGTTCTTAAGGGCTGTTTTGGCAGCTGCAGCGGTCAATTTTTTCTTAAATATAATCTTAATTCCGCGCTATGGTGCGGAAGGAGCAGCCATTGCCTCTGTTTGCGGAGAAAGCTTGCAATTGGGCATCAATTTATTTTATGTGCATAAATTTACAGTGGTTCGCATCAAATGGACCGGTTTGATTCAAGCTCTGGCATGTTCGGCACCCATTGTTTTGCTTTTTTGGCTTACCGATCGTTTGATATTAAATGGTATCCTGTTCATTCTGTTGTTTGTGTTGTTTTCAACGCTTTTATATATTCCTGTACAATATTTCGGTGCCAAGAACTATCTGCTGATCTCATTTTGTGATAGGATTAAAACCAAATTATTTAAGCCATGAAAGTCTTACTGACCTTCAATGACAAATATGCTCCCCATGCTGCGGTCGTAATGGAATCCATCATACGCAATGCAGCCGGACGCGTCGGATTCATCATCATGCATTATGAAAACGACTTGAATGCTGACATGCAAAATACATTCAAAAAGCATTTCGGCGAGCGGGTGGAAAGTCTGGAGTTCCGGTCTGTCGGTGAACGGATGAAGCAACATTTTGCTTCTGTACAATACGCAAGCTACCTAAGTGTCAATGCCTTTTTACGCTTGCTTAGTCCTGATGTTTTGCAAAATGAAAATACGGTGTTGTATTTGGATTGCGACCTGATCGTACTCGGCGACATTATCCAGTTGATGCAGTTGACTGATCCGAGCTACGCCGTCAATGCTGTTCCTGAACACAAGCCTTCACCGCGGATCAGTGTGCTCGAAGCAAAACCAGTTAAAACCGAACAGGAAAGGGGGGCCTTACATATCGAACACAATCAGATGGTACGCAAACGGCAGTTGGGGATGTCTCCCGAAAGCGCCTATTTCAATACAGGCGTTATGATCATGAACTTGAAACTGTGGAGAGAAGAAGCATTGTTCGATCGCATTCTTGAATTTATCGGTTCGCACTCCGTTTTGTACTCTGGCGATCAGGATGCTCTCAACGGGGTGTTGGATGGAAATTTTGGAGAACTCCCTCTCGCCTGGAACGTCCATCCTTATGTTAAAAGTTTGAACGAATACTCTTCGACATACTCGTCTTCTGAATTGTACGAAGCCAGAGAACATCCGCAGATTATTCATTTCGCAGGTTACAAGGCATGGGAGTACCGCTATGAAAATGAACAGGAAAAACAGCTGTACTGGCAATATCGCTCTTTCACGCCGTGGCCTCAGAAACAAGAAAACGGCAAAACCCCCCGAGCTGTTATCAATAAACGTGTCAAAATTCCTTTTATTCGCGCAATCAAGCGTTTACTCGGGGACAGGAATATCACCAAAATTAAAAAGATACTCGCGCGGTAACATTTGTAATTAACGACATTGTACATGAACACATCCAAAATACTGACCGTTTCGATCGCCGCATATAACATGCAGTCATACCTGTCCCGCTGTTTGGATTCGGTCCTGCATCCAGAAGTCTTGGAAGCGATCGAAGTGCTGGTTGTCAATGACGGATCGAAAGATAATACGTTGAAGATCGCTCAGGAATATGAGGAGCGTTATCCGGGAACCGTCCGGGTGATCGACAAACCCAACGGAGGGCACGGCTCTACCGTAAACAAAGGCATTGAGCTGGCTACCGGTAAATATTTTAGGCTGCTTGATGCGGATGATTGGTTCGACGCCGGAAATTTCGTTTTGTTCGTCGAGAAACTCCGCAGGCTGGACAGTGACCTGGTCATAACACCATATTCCCAGGAATTCGTTTTCGAACAACGATCGGTGCCCTATACGTTTAAGAATGTTCGGTATGGGGAAATTTATGATTTTCAAAATTGGCCCGGAGTGCAGGGAATCGGTATGCCCTGGTTCGATCTGCCGGCTATCACCTATCGCACTTCCATTTTACAAAAGCAGAAAATCCGGATCAGTGAATGTTTTTATTCCGATATCGAATTCGACTGTTTGCCGCTCGAGTTCATACACTCCGTGATCTTTCTGGACATTCCTGTTTATCGGTATTTTATCGGTAGAGAAGGACAGAGCGTTTCTCCAGAGGGGTGTACACGAAATTATGAGGATCATCTATACATATGTAAAAACATGATCGATTTTTATTTGGCACATCAGCAAACGGGAAGTAACGTCCTCAAAACAATGTATACCGATATTGTTTTCACAAAAATAGCTACGAACTATGTCATGTTGATGCGGCATTACACCGACAGGCAGAAAGCCCAGGAACTATTAAAAGATTTCGACGGTTACCTTAAAAATAAAAATGAGTATTTATACCGAACTGTCGCCCGACGCTGGACGTTGGCCTATTTCATCAAACCTATCGCATGGTGGAGGAAAAGCGGATTCAATATTTATCAAACGTCAATATACAAAATTTTCAGATTAATATACCGTAAATTCTGCTGATTATCGTTTCAGCTCCATTCCGCACTTTCCCCATTGACCTGATTCGAGAGCACAGAAATGCTTGTATATGTCAGGGAAATTCATGATTGTAGGTACGGGTACCCGTTTGTTATGGTTCTGTTGATATTAATTATATTACTTTTTTTTTCTGTTTTAAGTTATTGGTATACCCGAAGTGCGGTTCATCCCGCATTTATTACCTCGACATTATGGCTGATCTTGATATTGGTCTATAGTCTCATTCCACACGGTCTCTACCCTTTATCGGCTAAATTCTATTATGCCATTGCATTGTGGTGTATTCCGTTTTGTTCATGTGCTCTTATTTTTTCCAAATTCCGTTTTGCCGTACCGGCCTATTTTACGTACAGTTGCCCGAACATAAAACTTTTCAATAAGATCGGTCCGATCTTATTGGTTACCAATGCACTTCTTATCGTTGCATTCAACACTTTGGCGGCCGATTATGGAACGAATATAGTCAGCGGACTACGTAATGTGTTTATGTACAGCCCGGAAGAGGTTCCTCGGCAAATTAGCCTCTTGATGTACTTGTCGGTATTCGGCATTGTTACGGTCATTACATACATGTATACGCCTGTTACTCGCACTATAAAATATAAATTGTTGACCTTTAGTTCGCTGATTATTCTAATGTGTTTAGGGAATAAGGGGGGAATTGCCGGACCTGCGTTTGCTGTTTTATTCATGCAATACTTTTATGGCAAACTCAACTGGAAAAAAATAGTTGTTTTTCTGTTGATCGTAATTGGGTTGATGACAGCAATGGTATTGATCCGGGCAGACGCAGGAGGAGTCACGTTAGCCGATTATATAATCATCTACACGTTATCCCCGTTACCTGCGTTTGACATGCTGCTTAACCATGATCTAACCGTTCTTCCTGCAACTGTCGGCACTGCTACCTTTGGATCGTTTTTCAAAGTACTGCATGCATTAGGGCTCGACGCTAGTGTTGTTCCTTTCGTCCCGCCGGATTGGGCATACGTCCCGCTTCCGACCAATGTATTTACACACATGTACAGCTTTTACCTCGATTTTGGATATGGAGGTATTATGGCTTTTGCTATTTTTTTCGGAAGCGCCTGGGGAATTTTGTATAATCTTATGAAACGACATATCCGGTTATTCGTAACCGTCTATGCGCTATTTTTCCACTCATTGTTACTCTCTTTCTTCGCCGATTTCGTTTTCACTTTCATGTCGTTAAGTATCCAGTATTTATTTATCGTCCACTTGCTGTACCTGCGCTTCAAATTTCGTCCTGCATGAATCAAGTCACAATTTTGCTGGCCACATACAACGGAGGCAAATATCTGGAGCAACAGTTACTGTCGCTTCTCGCTCAACATTATAAAAACTGGTCTCTTTTAATAAGGGACGACGGATCAAATGATGATACTCTGGAGATCATTCAAAAATATATATCGCTTGACAAGCGCATCGCATTGATAAACGATAATCTGGGAAGTCTGGGATGCGTTAACAACTTCCTTATTTTACTATCTCACAGCCAAACACCATACACGATCTTCTGTGACCAAGACGATATCTGGCTTGAAAATAAACTTGAGGTTTTGGTGAATTCCATGCATGGTATGGATGAATCCGTACCTCGGTTGGCTTACGGGGGTGCTTATCTCTACAACTTACAAACCGGGGTAGGCCCGCACGAAATCATATATCCGGTTCACGACCTACAGGCCATGCTGTTTCGAGGTAGTGGACTCAGAGGTTGTTCGTTACTTTTCAATGCTGCATTACGGCGCAAGGTCCTTAATTATAAAGGCACAACCAGTATGCACGATTTCACGGTCACATTCCTCGCGATTTTATTCGGGGAGACCATCATGGTCAATCGGCCTCTCATGTTGTACAGGCAGCACGAAAGTAACGTAACCGGACATACACCCGACAGCCATAAAGCGCTTGTTCGTTTTTTCTTCTCAGACTATCGTCATAAAGGAATCCTTATCCCGGAGGTTTTCCAGACAATCAAGCAGATCACAGCCTGTTTCTATGAGCAAATCGCACCGGATAAACGCCGGCTTCTCGATGCTTTCCTCGATTTCCCGAATAAATCCCGGGTCAGCATGTTTTGGTTTGTTTTGCGACATCGTTGTACTCTGTATGGAAAAATTTCCCCGATTTTAATCAAAATACTGACCCGAAAGCTTTGGGCTTCCAATCCGTCGTATCCATGAAGATTTTACATATTACCAATTCGTTCAGTGAAGGAGGGGTAGAATCTCTGTTACTGGACACTTTGCCCCGTATGGTCCAAAAGGGCCATCAAGTTGAACTGTTGGCATTGAACAAAAATAACGCCTCGCTCAAAGATCAGTTAGAGCACAAAGGAGTGAAGGTTCGTTTAGGATCTTACTCCCGAATCTATAATCCGTTGAACATATTCGTAATCAGCCGAATATTACGGCGGCATAAATACGATATCGTTCATGCCAACCTTTTCCCAACACAATATTACGTTATTGCGGCCCGGTGGATGGTTAGGGATAGCCGAACGCGATTTGTCACCACCGAGCACGGCACCTCAAATAATAGACGTAAATATCCGTTTTTCAAATATCTGGATCGGTTCTTTTTGCGCCAATATGACTCTGTGATTGCCATTTCTGTCGCTGTTCGCAATGTCCTGAAGGAGTGGACCCGCACAGAAAGTACCGTGATTTATAATGGAATCGACCTGTCTCGTTTCAGCAAACCTCGAAAGGATAGAATCACCCGTGCAGATGTACACATTCCCGAACAGGCTACAATCCTGATCATGGTAGCGCGTTTCTCTAATCAAAAGGATCATCAAACTCTGATTCAAGCTATTGTGGATTTGCCCAACACCTTTATTATCTTCATAGGAACCGGAGATAATTTAGAATCTTGTCAAAAACGGGCCAAATATTTAGGATTGGAAGACCGGATCAGATTTGTGGGCTATACCCCCACGCCTGAACGGTATATGAGTATTGCCGATATAGGTGTGTTGAGCACGTACTATGAAGGATTTGGAATATCGGTTGTGGAATATATGATCATGGGATTGCCTACAATCGTCAGCGATGTCCCTGGAATGAAGGAAGTAATGGGTGATGCTGTAATTCGGGTCATTCCGCAATCGGTTCCGGAAATGCGGCAGGCTATAGAAAACCTCATAACTGACAAGGAACTGTATAATAGCATGAGCCAAAAAGCTATAGAGCGAGCCAAACTATTCGATATTCAAAAAACAGTATCGGATTATATTCAACTCTATCAGAATCTTTTATAAGGCTACGTTTGCCTGTCGCATCAAAACAATTTTTAACAAACATGCGTGATCAATGATTGGTAACCTTGATCAATTTCGGTATGTACATTCGTGAACTTGCCTCACTACTCCATATCTTTTTTCAATTGACTATTTTAATGTATTAATCATGATATCAATTATCACTCCTCTGTACAATGGGGAACGGTATATTGCCGGTACTATCAATTCGGTTTTGTCTCAAACTTTCGAACATTGGGAAATGCTGATCGTAGACGATGGCTCTAAAGATAGTAGCGCTCAGATCGTCCGGCAGTATGCCGCTCAGGACAACCGAATCAAACTGATTTCTCAGGTTAACAGAGGATCGGCTGCTGCACGGAACAATGCTTTGAAGCAGGCCAAGGGACGATATATCTGTTTTTTAGATGCCGATGATTTATGGGAACCCACATTCTTGTCCGAACAGTTAAATTTTATCCAAGTCAAACATGCAGCTTTAGTATTTGCATCCTATCGTCGTATTGATGCAAACGGGGACATCGTATTAAAACCTTTCATCGTTCCTGAGCGAGTTAATTATCAAAGTCTATTAAAGACATGTTCAATTTCTTGCCTTACAGCGATGTTTGATAAGGAAAAAACAGGAAAGGTATATTTTGATGAATCATTGAAGAGCATGCGAGATGATTTTGTTTTTTGGTTGTCAATGCTGAAAAAAATAAAATATGCTTATGGCAATCCTGAAGTTTTAGCCTCTTATAGGGTGTTTGCCTCCAGTACGACCGGAAATAAGAAAAAAGTTGTGAAGCCTCAGTTCATGGTATATTATAAAATTGAAAAGTTAGGTATTGTTAAAAGTGCATATTATTTTATCCATTGGGCTGTCAATGGTTTTTTTAAATACAGATAGCATAAAAATTGCGACTGGTGATTAAGTACTGTGTAGACTCAAATAAAATTCGATTATTGATTTTTTTGGGGAGGACACAATTATAAATATAAAGCACTCAATTAAACATTATTCTGATATTAATTTGACGGTCTCTTAACACTGTCCAAATCTATATGTAAACGGTTAGATCCGTAACTACACCAAAGCCAAATTATTATTCTCTATGGACGATGCCCTTCGCCAAGTTCGTCTACTGGGGTATTGTAATGAACCATTTATCGCTATCTTCGAAAATGGAATCGGGGGCATAACCGCCCTGCCTCCGTTTACAATCTTTGTGAAGTCCATATTTTCAATTTTTTGTTTTAATTGTTTTTATCATGTAATCTGCTATATCGAGGCCATTTCCCCGATCCTCAGAGGTCGAGATCTGCTCTAACGTATCGGATACGGAAAGCGTAAATCCCACCCGCCGGGCTATCGCTTCTCCTTTCTCTTTCCAAGCATCAAAAGCTCCGAGGTCAGGGAAAAGGATCACGTTGCGGCCTTTGAGGCATTCGCACTTTTCGGCCTTTAAATTCTGTTTTCCTCCGGTGGCTAACCATACGTACCCCGGCATTACCCCGCTGCCTATAAGGGCGCTCTTTTCGCTCTCCACAAGACAAACCGTATCCTCCGGTCTCCTCTTTAGTAGGTGTTCCCCGAACAGGCATTGCGACAACTCCCATTCATCGGGCAAAACTCCCTCACGCTTTAGTCTGACGTGCATCCAGTCGACCGCGTTACAACCGTTTTTCAACCGTTTTCCGGTCTGAGGGTTGTACCGCATTACTTTGCCCGTCCTCACTCTTTTCTGCCCGTCTATTTGCCAGTAGATAACCGCTCCTGTGTCCGTACAGCCCAGGCAGTATTCGCCTGTCAGCCGTTGGATAATCGGGCCTGTTTCCGGTTCGTTGAATAATCCCCGCAGGAAATAGACGAAATCAGATCGGGTACCCAGATACTTCGGTATGTATATTTCAGGGATGCAGTCTATACGTTGAGGTTGCGAAGTTTTCCCCCTTGGTGTAACCTTGGTGTCATACCCTTTCCTGCCTTTCCCGAAATTATCCTGCCGTATCTCGCTAAAATCATTCTCCGGATGATCGTGGAAATACTCTTTGGGGGTGTAGTGGTACCCGCAATTATCCTCCCGGTTGCAGCGCCCCACATCAGGAGAAAGGTACTTTCCCGTCCAGGTATCGACATACCGGGCAAATACCCGTTTACGGTGGCAGGCCGGGCATTCGTACCGGCTCCGTATCCCCTTGTATTTTTCCAATTCGTATCGGTGTGTCATAACTCCGTTTTTATGCCGTGCCCTGAAAAAAGTTTTTTTCTTGCTACATTTCCTACATTACGTACATTATGCGAGACGGTGTACCATGTAGCAATGTATGTAGCAAATGTATTTCTTATATTTATTAATATTTTGGTAATCAGTGTGTAGTAATTTATCGATGTACGTAATGTACTTAGAAAGAAACTTTTTTTCGGGGGGAATCGGCTTGCATTTATCTACATGCTTTCTACACTTTTTGCTATATAAACCGTATAGCCCGGTGCCCGGCGTTCTGTTTTATACCCGGCATTTTTAAGCCGTTTCGATACCGTTTTCAGCGAGCAGGGGGTATAGCCGTTTTCATAGCAGAACGACCGGTAGTCGTAAAACAAATCCTTTAACAGCATACAGGACTGCGGATCGGGTTTGTACCCCCCTTCATCGAGAAACATCGCCACGCTGTCGGATTCACGCCTGAAATCCTCGACCTGCTCCCGGATCATTGCCGAACGTGTAAATGTTCGTTGTTGGAGTAACCGCCCCAACCCTTCCAGCATCCAGTTGAAAACGCCGCTTAATTCGTCCCGGATGATCTTTGCCGCCAGTTCCGGGTCCTGTTCGCTTTCCGGTATGACGGAATCGAAAGGAATAATCAGGAACCGGCGGAAAAAGGCGTTGGTATTCTCCACCTCTTTGGGCAGTTCGTTGCAATTGAACATCAGTTTGCCGTATTCCCGCATCACGAAAGGCCGCCCGTATATTTGCCGGGCTTCTACCGGTTCGCCGCTTACGAGTTGCTTGAATATCGACGCCTCCAGTTTTCCGTTGATCTCCGAGGCGTAATTGAGCAGTTTATTGGATAGTTCCGCCCGCTGGTAGCTGTCGTATTTGGTCAGGTTCTGCAAGGAATAGGAACAGATATTGTCCGGCCCGATAAGCGCGTTGACGACCTCGAAGAATACGCTTTTGCCGTTTGCCCCGCTGCCGTACAGTATGGCCGCTTTCTCCAGTTTCAGCCCGGTTGTGAAGATATAACCCATGTACTCGGCCAACACTTTGCGGCAATCCGCGTCCGGCAATACCCGTTGCAGGTACTTATCGAAAAGTGGACACCGGGCCGAAGGGTCGTACTCGAACGGCAACTGATATTTCAGAAAGTCCTCCCGGCGCTGCTCCCGGAGTGTCTGTCCGTTCCCGGAGATCTCGAAGGTCCCGTTTTGCAGGTTTATCAGCGTAATCCCTGCCATTCGTTCCGGGGTCGGCATATTCGCTTCGGATACGAACTGCTTGTACATTTCCTCCTTGAATTGGTGGTATTTGGCCTCGAGGGGTGCCACTCCCATTTTGAGGGCCGCCTCGGCCAGAAAGGGTTTAAACTCTTCTGCGTTGAGAGGCTGCCAGTATCGGCCGTTATACAGGTATATAAAATCGTTCTTGATGCAAAGTCCCCAGTTGTTGGCGGTGGCTTTGCTTATGATTTCTTCCACGGCGATCACAACAAAGATTTTCCGGGTCAGTTTTGCGTCCTCGTCCAATCTGGCGCGCTCCCGAAAATCCAGTTCGTCGAATTGTTCCAACAGCTCGGATAAAACCCTCCGGCAGCTTTTGCCGTTCAAATCCTCGATACGCGTGCGGGCGTTATCTTCTCTCATTTGCTGCTCCCGGTGCTGTATATCCGATCGGAGCAGGCCGATAAAATCCCCGGTAAAGGGACGTACTGGCGGTTGTAGGCTATCCATTTATTGCCTCCTTTCCTGTCAATTGCAGCATCTCCACGGTGATCCCGCTACGGGGATTGCGATCTTTACCGGTTACGCGAATAAATCCGGCATCGAGCAGGTCGTACACAATCCGCGTAATGTGGCTTATTGGCAGTTTCAGCGCCTCAACGAGATCAGCGCGGGAGTAGGCGCGGGTAGGGTGTTTAAGGAAGAATTTGCGGGCTTTCCGCATTTCGGTTTCGTGCAGCTTTTGAATAGCTGCGACTTCACGAAACCGGGTGTCGGGGAAATACACTTTCCGCTTGATCTTCCCTGATCTGTGACTATACTTGCAGTAAGAAATTTGTTTACCAGCCAGGGTATTGCCACTTCCTGTGGGGGCGGCTTTTCTTTTATCTTTCATCGCCGGGTCCTCCTATCCTTTAGCGTGTTCATCGAACAGTTCGAGGGCTTTTGCTACGTCAACGACGATCTTACGGCCATTCTGACGGATAGCCGGTTTTAGGAAGGTGTCTTTGTAACGCTGGGCGGTGGCGTGGGATACGCCGAAGAGTTTGCGGATGCCTTTGAGCCCGTACGCATAACCTTGCGTATAATCACGGGCCGGGGCGATAGGTGCTGCCGGCACCGATTTATGCTTATCCAGCAGATCGACAAACTGAGAAACAGTCAGAGCCGCAATAGGGGTTTCCCCTGTAATATTCGCATACATTGCAGTATCATTTTTTGATTCAACATAGGTTGCGGTTAGCTATTCCGCTAAATCAAATTTGATAATGCAAAGAGAATGAAAAAAAGTATGGTGGACCGTACCGGCATAGTCCGCAAATATCCGGTGGACGGTCCACAAATTAAAAAGGATTATAGATGGCTGTAAAAAGCAAGACTGCTCCAAAAACGATAAATTACAGGCTTGCCCCGGTAGACTATTTGTGGGGACAAATTATATCGATGAGATATTGTATATCCGGCCGTAGCGTGTCATGCAAATGTTTGGCGGAATATGTATTCCGCCCCTCCGATACGATCTTGCCTCCGGTGACTGCTTCAATGAACATGGCTATATCTTTGGAGCTACAAACACGCGTCACCCCGAAACGGATCAGAAGAGTATAGAGTAAAGCGATACTTTGCGATCTGGGTATATCCCGGTGCGGCTTTTGTTCGTTATTCTCTGGCAGGGACGCTTCGAGTGCGGCGGGTGGTGCCGCATGGCACCGCAACCATTCCTGAATGTAAGCTGCTACTTCGCCGAGGACGCCGACGGTAAATCGTGGAGGTTCCGACGCAAACCAAATTGCACCCTGACACAGTGCATTATACAGTTCCATGCGAACTGCAAGTGCCCAACCTGTACATTCGGAACCGGGAACGGTGTTTTTGATTAATTCCGGGCAAAACATTTCAGGGACATCTATAAGTCGTTGCAAGTGTCCGAACAAAAGTTCGTTATTTCTGCTCGGTTGCATATCCCCTATACTTTGCAGTAGGTCAAATACAAACTGGTATTCTTTACGGTACATGTCCCTGCAGAGGACGATCGTATCCTCAAAGGTTGGAGCTTCTGTACTTCGATAAGTCTGCAATACTTGTTTAAATGATGTTCCGAAAGCTATCGCATGCTCTGTAAGACCCGGTGGAATATTACCATAATTGAACTCGAGTGTCTGCATTGTATATATAATTATTTATCAAACAGTTTCATTGCCTCGGCTTTCGCCGAATCGGTGATATCTATGTAAGGTTTCATCGCTTTATAGTCGCTGTGTCCCGTCCACTTCATCACGACCTGCGGAGCTATGCCCATCATCAGAGCATTGCAGATAAACGTCCGGCGGCCGGTATGGGTTCCCAGCAGTTCGTATTTGGGGTAAACCTCATCGATACGTTCGTTACCCCGGTAATACGTGATTGTTATCGGTTGATCGATCCTGCAAAGTTTCCCCACCTCTTTGAGATCGTCGTTCATCTTTTGGTTGCTGATTACCGGTAGGGCTAAATTGTCTGGATACTGTTCATGCGCATACTTATCGAGGATCGCACGGGAATATTTGTTTAGTTCGATTTTAATGCTGTCGGCGGTTTTAATCGTCGTAAGGGAAATATAGCTGTCGAACACATCCGACCGTTTCAGGTTCGCCACATCGGAATACCTCAACGACGTAAAGCAGCAGAAGCAAAATACATCCCGTACCCGTTCGAGGTTTTTTTGCTTATCGGTAAACGGATAATTGTAGACGGTCATCAGTTCCGGCCAGTCAAGAAAAATAATCTTTTTCTCGCTTGTCTTTAGCTTCGGTTTGAAATTGATGTAGTCGCGCGTCTGACAATATCCCTTTGTGGTTGCCCAACGTAAGAACCATTTTAGGAGCTTGATTTGCTTTATTATCGTTGAGTTCTGCAAAATTTTTACCTCTCGCAGGTGTGTCGCATAGTTGGACAGTCCGGCCTCTGTCAAATCCTCAAACCTCAACCCGGGATTGTACGCCGTCAAATGATTGCGGGTATTCTGAAACTTTACATACGTTCCCCTGCTCCAGTTGTTTAATGCTCCCTCTTCTTTGGTGAAGTCGTCAAAATAGTCAAAAAATGTTTTTGCCGGTTGTCTCTCGTGCTCGCTTTTCCGGCCTGCCAGAAGGTTGAATTTTGCTCTTATCTGATCCGGTGTGGGCAATATTCCCTCCAGTTCGAAAGCGGTAAAAACGCTGTCTATTGTCGTTTCAAAAACTTGTATCGCCCCGTTAATCAGGGTGGCGGATTGCTTTTGCAGATTAGTGGTCTTTACCCGGCAGCGCTGGGTTTGTGTATCCCATTGGCTTAACTTAATCCGGTACCCTACATTGAAATCGACTTTACGGCCCGACCAACGAACACGCAACCGGAGTTTTGCGTCCGGCTTGTACCCGTCGCCCTCTTTCTCCTTGTCGGGAAAGAACAGATAACTGCGTTTGATTTTTAGGTTTGCTACCATAGTATCCTCTATGTTCTTTTGAATGTTTCAGAGGGATCCAGCGAGCAGGTGAAAAATGGTCCCTACCTCACAAAAGTAGGGACCATTTTTGATATATCATAATAAATTTTGATGGATTTTGTGAAATAACTATATTTGCAAACAGATTGAAAATAAGATACTAAGAAATTTTGTTAGATTGCGAAATATAAAAGTTATAGACCTGGCGGGTCAACAAGACGACACTTTAAACGTGCAACCTACTTTGATTAATCGTTTTGCAGGTAATGATATCGGATGAATTGTAATCGGGGTATTTGACGTTGTGATGATTTTGTCATTTGTGTTGCTCCAGAGAATTGTTATTCGAGTGACTGGTAAACAGTGTTGACATATCGGCTCCACAGATCGAAAAGGTCCTCTATTCTGTGATTCATGAAAAGCAGAATAATCAGATCTTCTTTCGGGTCGATCAAAAAATAGGTCCCTAGCCAACCGAGCCAAAAAAGGGATCCTTCAGAAACCATTGGAGGCATCAGTATTTTCGAATTGGCAAAAATCCGGTTGCCGGGACTGATTTCGAATCCGAGGCCGAACAAGGAGTATTGCGGGACATCCGCTCCTTCGGGTATCTGGTTTTGGGACATGAGTTCGATTGTTTTGCGTCCCAGAATGCGATGACCGTTGAATGTTCCGCCGTTGAGGATCATCTGACAAAATCGGGCATAATCCTCAATTGGACCGTTCAGACCGGTTGCTTCCGGAATGTACCGGTGATCTTGGCTGAAAAGATTGAGAGGGTATTGATTGTTCCGCGGGATAATTTTCCCCTCTTTTTTTTCATATACAACGGGAAGCCGTTGTTGATCGGCGGGATCAAGGAAAAAAGCAGTTTGAGTCATTCCTAAAGGTTCCAGGATCGTTTTTGAAAGGTACTGCTCTAGCGGTTGTCCAGAAAAATGTTCGATCAGGTAAGCCGCCACTTCTATTGAAATATTCTCATAGTTCCAGTTTGTTCCCGGATCATATTTCAACGGAGCCTGCAATTGATCCCGGATATATTCTTCCCGGCTTTTATAAACCGGTACGACTTGACCGGGTGTCGCCGGCCATCCGACTAGACCGCCCGTGTGGGAGAGCAGGTGAGAGATGGTGAGTGATGTGGTCGCTTCCCGGGTACTGAAATTTTTCCTGTTCTTCCATTTCACCAATATTCTGTCGCTGGTTTCAGGGATGTATGCCGAAACCGGATCCTCCAGTTGGAATTTCCCCTGTTCATAAAGTGTCATTAGGGCTACTGTGATGACGGGTTTAGTGAGTGAAGCCATTTGAAAAATGTCATTCTTTTTCAAATAGATACTATCTTCATATACTCTCCATCCCCATGCAGCATGGTGGATTATCTCGCCTTTGCGCGCCACGAAAGTGACCGCATGCGGTAGCCCTTTTTCCTCAATATAGTGTTTGAGCAGACTGTCGATCCTCGTCAACCGGGTTCCGTTAACCCCTAAGGTCAAGTAGTCCCGGTTATATGAAAATTGTTGGGGAGAGTATCCCATCAGGGAGCAATATGTCAGCAAGATAACGGCGACTAACACGACTTTATGTTGAATATTATGCATAAATACCTTTTTTGATTAGAGATGAATAGTTGACATCCAACCATAATGGAATCCACCGGTCAGTCTAGAAAGGGCATAACCGAGCCGGTCACCTTCAGATTACCTGTCTGGCACAAAAATAGGAGATACTGTTTAGTGTGGCATATGACAAAGAGTGTTGGGAATGTCATTTTTCGGGAATGATTATGGCTTTACGCGTTTGCGATATTGGCCCGGAGTGCTTCCTGTGTGTTTCCGGAATAAACGGATGAAATAGGAGGAGTTATCGAAATGCAGTCGGTTGGCGATTTCGGCTTCGGAAAGAGTCGTATAATCCAGCAGTCGTTCGGCTTCGTGGATCACTTTATTCAAAATGAAGGATTTAGCGCTCGAACCCAAAATCCCATGGACGATCTTGTTCAGATAATTGGAAGAAATACATAGCTTGTCTGCGTAGTACTGGGTATTGCGATGGAATGTGCATTCAGCGTCTACCATACGTACGAACGGATCGATATACCGGACGATTTTTATGTTGTCTTTCCTGTTGTCCGATTCTCCGGCGGGGCAGGCACGATTCAGCAACATCAGCGTTTCATAGAGCATGGCCCTCAAAATATGGTGATCCTGTTCGCTATGATCGTTAATTTCAGTTTTCATTTCCGCGAGTAGTCGTTTGACGCGGTTGAACAGTTCATTCGGCAGTTTGAGAAATGGGGAACTTCTTTCCGCTTGTAAGTAGCGAAAATTGCGCAGGAAAGCGCGGTCATTGAAAAATGAAAGAAGGAATTTCTCTTCGAATAAAAGAAAATAACCGTTCAGGTTGGTATGCGAATGCCAATGCCAAACCTCTCCGGGAATTGCACAGATAATATGATTGGTTCCGAGGTGGCAACTGCAATCATTGATGGCGACTTCCCCGTCGCCTGCTGTTATCAGGATAATGCTATAAAAATTAAATCGGTGGACAGGACTCCGTCTGACGCCTTCCCGTATCTCTTCCAACCCGATGACGTCGACCAACAGTTCATTGCCGTATTTCTTTGTGTAGAATTTCCGTAAAGGTATGGAATCCACTTTCAAAGTGCTTTGTACTTAAAAAAGTTCTCGCTGGGATAATCTCCCCTCCGTCCGGGAACGAGTCGGTATTCGTGTATGTTGGCAGCGCTAAAGCGGTTCGGGAATTAAAACTTGTCGATATCGACCGACGAAGCCAGGTCGCCGATTTGCGGCAGCAGTGTGGTGAAGTGTTTGGTCGCTTCGTGCGCAGCCAGTACGGCGGCGTTTTCCCACCGTTCGCAGATTACGATCTGGGCCGGGTCGGTCGGGTGCAGGTAATACTGGTAGCGGAGGTTGCCGTTCTCTTTTTGAGAGGCCGCCGTCAGTTCGGCGAGCAGTTCCAGCACTTTGGCGCGTTTGTCGGCCGTTACGTTGATCGTTACGAAGATGTTGATCATGGTTTTATCGTGTTTGCGGCGGTAGGGAATGCGACGCAGCGGAGATTTCCCGTACCCGCCTGTTTTTGTCCGGTAGCTGAGTGCGCGCGGGCCGCCGTCGGATCCAGCTGGGGCCGATCTTCCGAAGTCCGCTTCTATTCAGGCGCGTTTGGCTACATCCGGCCCCGTCCGGCCGCTTGGTCGCGGTAACTGTGGACGGGATTATCCTGAAATGAGTTTTATTTCGGTATCGTTGTGCCCGCAGGGAAACTGTTGAACCCTTCGGCGATCTTTTCGGCAATCTGGTCTACGGCGCCCGCCAGTTTTTTGCCGACCATCATTTTCATCATCATCGGCAGCTCGACGTCGAGTACGATTCGCATGCGCGTATCGGTTTCGGCCGCACTCACCAGCTGGAGCCAAAAGGTAAAGTCCATCGGCGAGCCGTCGGCGCCCGTCACCTTGATCAGTTTGTGCTCGACCTTCTCGATCATCTGCAGGTTGACCGTAAATCCCTGCACCTTGAACGAGCAGGTGTCCTCGGTGGCGCACCATCCTTCGACCTTGTCGCCCACCACGGGCGTCAGGTGGTTGAAATCGGCCAACACGCCGTATACCGCCCGGGCGGGATGCAGGATTTGTACGTGTTTGCTTTCGTATCTTTCCATTGTTTGGGGTAAAGTTAAGTAAGTTGGTACCGGGACCGTGCTACTGCGCAAAACGGACCGGACAACGGACAAACGGCTGCGGGATGCGGATTATTTTTTCCACGAAGCCGGATCGCGCCTCCACTCTTTGAGTGTTTCCAGCTCGTCGGCGTGTACATAACCTTGTTCGATAGCCATTTCGATCATCGTGTTGTAGTTGCTCAGCGTATCGAGCCGCACGCCCGCCTCGGCGAAATTCTTCTCGGCGGCGGGGAAGCCGTAAGTGAAAATCGCCACCATGCCGAGCACTTCGCAGCCGGCTTTCTGTAACGCTTCGACGGCGCTAAGGCTGCTGCCCCCGGTCGAGACGAGGTCCTCGATCACGACCACCTTCGCACCGGGTTTCACCTCGCCTTCGACCTGATTGGTCAGGCCGTGCGATTTGGGTGCGCTGCGCACATAGATAAAAGGTTTGCCCATCTTCTCGGCTACCAGCGCCCCGTGGGCGATCGCTCCGGTCGCGACGCCGGCCAGTACCTCGGCCTGCGGGTATTTTTCGGCGATCAGCGCGGCGAATGCCTCGTATACCTGTTTGCGCACGGCGGGGTAGGAGAGTATCTTGCGGTTGTCGCAGTAGATCGGCGAGTACCAGCCTGAGGCCCACGTAAAATGATTTGTCGGATTTAATTTAATTGCCTTAATTTGCAACAGGCTTCCGGCGATCTGTTTGGCGGAATCGTTCATTTTCGTGCTATGTATAAAGTTTATATCGAAGACAACGTTGTGGTTTTCTCGGTACGGCCGGTTGGGGATCCTTCGTTCGTCACCTTCCGGCCCGCTGCGGGTGAGCCGCTTTCAGTGACAAAGTTGTTGCAAAAAGTTCAGAATAGCAAACGCCTTGCGGTGGTTTCGGACGATATCGAACAAGTTTTCGCCGATTTCCGCGCCTCGCAGCGCTTTATCGAGGCGGGCGGCGGCGTGACGGCCGATCCGCAGGGTAACCTGCTGCTGATCTTTCGTAACGGACGTTGGGACCTGCCCAAAGGCAAACTCGAACCGGGCGAACGGATCGAGGATTGCGCCGTGCGCGAGGTGGGCGAGGAGTGCGGCCTGTCGGGCCTGCAGCTCGGGGCTTTCGTTGCGCACACCTACCATTGTTACCGGATGCATGGCGAGTGGGTGCTCAAGCGTACGTCGTGGTACCGCATGCGTTACGGCGGTTCGCAGCGTCCGCAGCCGCAGACGGTCGAGGGAATTACCGAAGCGGTATGGGTGCCGCAGGCGGAACTGGCTCCGAAACTGGAGAACACCTATTTCACGATCCGGGACGTATTGACTGCCGCCGGATACGTGAAATAAAACCGGACATGGTCCTCAGACCGCATGTGCGGTGATGGGAACAGCCGGACGGAGATACCGAAAGAACGTTCCTTTTTTACTCCCTATGCGATCCTTTTCGTTGCTATAAAGGCAATAGAGCTTTTGAAGGTTGCGTTTAAGGGGTACGAAACATAACCGAACCGAATAAAACCTCATAACAGATGAAGAAAACGACAACCCTGCTGCTGGCGGGAGCCGTTGCGGCGCTTACGGTCGCGTGCGGCGACGGCGCAGGCAAAAAATCAGCCCCGATGAAGATTGACAACTCGTTGACCGAAGCCGAAAAGAGCGCCGGTATCCTTACTCCCGAAGTGATGTGGAAGATGGGGCGCGTGGGCGGTTCCGTGGTGTCGCCCGACGGCGAAACCGTCCTCTATACGGTGAGCGATTACAGCATGAAAGACGATAATAGCAGTACGCACATCTGGTCGGTGCCGACCGCCGGCGGGGAAGCCGTGCAGATCACCGACGGTGCGGGCAAAGAGTCGTCGATCCAGTGGGGCGACGACGGCAGCCGCATCTACTTCCTTTCGACGCGAAGCGGCGAGGCGCAGCTGTGGAGCGCCGCTCCCGACGGCAGCGACCTGTGCCAGCTATCGGCGATCGAGGGCGGTATCGAAGGGTACGGCCTTTCGCCCAAAGGCGACAAAGTGTATTACATCAAGCGTGTCCAGGTCGAAAAACGCAAGTCGTCGGAGGTCTTCCCCGACCTGCCCGACTCGAAGGCGCTGATCTACGATGACCTGATGGCGCGTCACTGGGATTACTGGGACGACGGCAGTTACCTGCACCTGTTCGTTGCCGAGATGAAAGACGGCCGGATGGCCGAGGGGGTGGACATCATGCCGGGCGAGCCGTGGGATGCGCCGATGGCGCCCTATTTCGACGCGGCCGAGATCGCGTGGAACAACGCGGGCACGCAGTTGGCCTACACCTGCAAGAAGATGAAGGGCAAGCAGTACGCGCTCAGCACTAATTCCGACATTTATATTTACGACCTCGCTGCGGGGACGACCGTCAATATCACGGAAGGGATGATGGGTTACGACAAATATCCCCGTTTTTCCCCGGATGACAGCATGGTGGCTTTTACCAGCATGGAGCGCGACGGTAACGAGTCGGACAAAGACCGCCTGTTCATTGCCGTGCTCGCCACGGGAGAGAAAAAATACCTGACCGAGAATTTCGATTACAATGCGGGCAACGTCACCTGGGACGGCAACGACAAACTTTGGTTCCTCTCGCCGATGCGGGCGACCTACCAGCTTTGCAAAGTGGGGACCGACGGTTCGCCGGTGGAGGTGGTCACCAGCGGCGCGCACGACCTGAACGCCTTTACGATGGGCGGGGGCAAACTCGTGGCCGAACTGACGACGCTCAGCACGCCTTCCGAACTGTTCGCCGTGAACCTGACCGACGGTATGCTTTCACAGCTGACCAATACGAACAAGGAGATTTACGACAATATCCGGATGGGCGAAGTGCGCGAGCGCTGGGTCAAGACCACCGACGGCAAACAGATGCTGACGTGGGTAATCCTGCCCCCCGATTTCGATTCGACCAAAACCTATCCTGTGCTGCTTTACTGCCAGGGCGGTCCGCAGAGTGTGGTGAGCCAGCGCTGGAGTTTCCGCTGGAATTTCCAGCTGATGGCTGCGCAGGGCTATATCGTCGTGGCGCCGAACCGGCGCGGGCTGCCGTCGTTCGGGCAGGAGTGGCTCGACCAGATCTCGGGTGATTACAGCGGCCAGAACATTCGCGATTACCTCAGTGCGATCGACGACGTGGCGCGCGAACCGTGGGCCGACGAGACCCGGATGGGCTGCGTGGGCGCCAGCTACGGCGGCTATTCGGTCTACTTCCTGGCCGGCAACCACCAGAAACGTTTCAAAGCGTTCATCGCGCACTGCGGCATGTTCAACTTCGAAAGCATGTATTGCGGTACCGAGGAACTGTGGTTCCCGAACAACGACCTCGGCGGTTCGTACTGGAGCGACAGTCCGGTGGCGAAACGTTCGTATGCCAACTCTCCGCACAAGTTCGTGAAGAACTGGGACACGCCGATACTGATCTTCTCCGGGCTCAACGATTTCCGGATTCCGTACACCGAAAATCTGCAGGCGTATACGGCTGCGCAATTGATGGGTGTCCCGGCGCGGCTCGTCGCATTCGAAAACGAGGCGCACCAGGGGTTCAAACCGCAGAACTCGCTGGTTTGGCAGCGCGAATTTTTCGGCTGGCTCGACAAGTATGTAAAGAATTCGCAGCAGGAGACCGCATCGGCGGCAAAACAATAGCCGCGGCAATATCGTCGGTTCCGGAAGTGCTCCGCTCTGGGGCGCGGCAGTTCTGCGGATAGATGCAAATGAAACGAGGAGGGAAATCATTACGATTTCCCTCCTCGTTTTGTTCCGGTTGTACGTTTTAAGCTGTTGCACGGTGTTGCCGTGCTTCAGGAACAGGGTGTAGGCCGGTCTGTTCCGTATCCGAACTTCGTTTGCGTTCCTGTCTTGGACAGAACCAGGGCCGGATGCCGCGTTAGTCGATATTCGGGTTCAGCGCATGCCACTCCTTGACGGGGGGCAGTACGCCCATTGCGATCACTTCGTCGCGCAACTGGCAGAGGTGTTTGTAGCTCTCCTCGAGTGTTTTCATCTCCTCTGCCGAGCCTTTGACAGCGTTGTAATGTACGCCGTCTTTGGTGATCGAAGTCTCCATGGCCATCATGATGTGGTTGAACCCTTCGGAGTGGACATAAACTCCGGCAGGCCAGCGGAACGCCTCTCCGCCCATGGCTGCTGCGATCATTTCGATCGAGAGGTAGGCCGGGCTCTGGAACGACGAGCGGCCGCGCAGGTCGATGATATGCTTGCCGCCCTGTATCACCCGCTGGCGCAGCGCTTCCCAGTCGCCGGCGGGAATCTGTGTACCGATCAGCTCGGAGAGCTTCTTGCCGTGGAGTTCGGTCGTCGAGGCGAAGACG
>ERZ791915.891-NODE-891-length-25945-cov-2.625299_pt1 | contig 25945 bp, 19 predicted proteins | sample MGYA00510139_ERZ791915 | MGnify/ENA primary metagenome ERZ791915 (study PRJEB30046, sample SAMN00792117) | human gut metagenome | study: EMG produced TPA metagenomics assembly of the A metagenome-wide association study of gut microbiota in type 2... | reverse complement strand
CCTTTCTGTACTTCTGCACCACAAGTAAGAATAGAGTCCTCATTGTGTTCCTTAGAAGAACCAGTTGCACCACCACAACCGTCACGACCTGTGCGGCCACCAGTAAGAATAATAATATCCCCAGCATCTGGGCGTTCTCTTATTACATTTTCTTTCTTAGCTGCAGCAATAACTGCACCAATTTCCATTCTCTTTGCTACATAACCTTCATCATAGATTTCAGCCACCTGACCAGTTGCAAGACCAATCTGGTTACCATAAGAGCTATAACCATGAGCTGCAGATGTAACAATCTTTCTCTGAGGAAGTTTACCCTGTAAAGTATCAGCTACTGGAACAGTTGGGTCGCCAGCACCTGTTACTCTCATTGCCTGATATACATAACTTCTACCTGAAAGTGGGTCTCTAATAGCACCACCAAGACAAGTTGCAGCACCACCAAAAGGTTCAATTTCTGTTGGGTGGTTATGAGTTTCATTCTTGAACATTACAAGCCAATCTTCTTCAACACCATCAACATCAACTGGAACTACAATACTACAAGCATTAATTTCTTCTGACTCATCAAAATTGTCTAACTTGCCCTGTGCTCTTAAAGCTCTCATACCTGTTGTAGCAATATCCATTAAACAAACAGGCTTCTGTTCTCTACCAAGAGATTTCTTTTCGTCAAGATACATCTTGTAAACATTTTCTACAACATTCTTATATTTACCATCTTCAAATGTTACATCATTAATATGAGTTGCAAAAGTTGTATGTCTACAATGGTCTGACCAATATGTATCAATTACTCTGATTTCTGTAATTGTAGGGTTTCTCTTTTCTGTATCCTTAAAATATTTCTGACAGAATATAATATCTGCCTCACTCATAGCAAGACCTAAAGACTTTCTGTAATCAAGAAGTGCCTTTTCGTCCATATCAACAAAACCATCAATAGTTTCAACTGTAGTTGGAATTGTAAGGTCCATTTTAAGTGTAGCAGGCTTCTCCATACTAGCTTCACGAGAGTCTACTGGGTTAATACAGTAATGCTTAATTTTTTCAACATCTTCTGTAGATAATTTACCCTTTAAAACATATGTTTTAGCTGAAGCAACAACAGCCTTGTCATCTCCAGATATAATCTGAATACACTGCATAGCAGAATCGGCTCTCTGGTCATACTGACCTGGAAGATATTCCATACTAAATGCTGTTTCGTCTTCTGCCATTTCAAAAGTTTCGTTGTAAATATAATCAACAGGTGGTTCTGAGAAAATAGTCTTTGATGCTGCTTCAAAAACATCATCAGCTATATCTTCAACATCATATCTGTTTAAAATTCTAAGACCAGTTAAATTTGTTAAACCTAAGTTTTCTTTAATATCAGCAAGTAACTGACTTGCTTCAATGTTACAACCTTCTTTTTTTTCTACATAAATTCTTTTAATCTCAGCCATTAGACTCTCCCTTTCGCTGTATATTAATTATTTATTTTATTATTATTTTACAAAAAAAATTATTTTTTGTCAAATTCCATAAACCCATTTAATCTCATTTCTTTATACTTAGCAAATTCGCCATTATCAAGAGCATTTCTAATTTCTTCCATCATATTATTGAAGAAGTATAAATTGTGCATTACACAAAGTCGCATTGCCAACATTTCTTTAGCCTTAAACAAATGTCTGATATATGCCTTAGTATATCTCTGGCATACTGGACACTGACAATCATCTGCAATAGGTGTATCATCTAACTCATATTGTTTATTTAATAAATTCAATTTACCCCTGTTCGTATACACATTACCATGTCTACCATTTCTAGCTGGAAGAACACAATCAAAGAAATCAATACCTCTGTCAACAGATTCCAATATATTTGCCGGTGTACCAACACCCATAAGATATGTTGGCTTATTTTGTGGAAGATATGGTACAACCTTTTCAAGAACTTCATACATAGCCTCATGGCTTTCCCCTACAGCAAGTCCACCTACTGCATAACCTGGTAAATCAAGTTCGCTTATTCTCTTAGCATGTTCAATTCTTATATCGTGGAATGTACCACCTTGGTTAATACCAAAGAGCATTTGTTGTTTATTAATAGTATCTTCCATGCTATTAAGCTGGTCAAGTTCCTTTTTACATCTTTCCAACCATCTTGTAGTTCTATCTACAGAATTCTGCATATATTCTCTTGTAGCAGGATGTGGGGGACATTCATCAAAAGCCATAGCAATAGTAGATGCTAAATTTGACTGAATTGTCATACTTTCTTCTGGCCCCATAAAAATCTTTCTGCCATCAATGTGAGAATTAAAGTAAACACCCTCTTCTTTTATTTTTCTGAGAGTAGTAAGTGAAAAAACCTGAAATCCACCTGAATCAGTTAATATAGGCTTATCCCACACCATAAACTTGTGAAGTCCACCAAGTTTTTTAACAACCTCATCTCCTGGTCTTAAATGAAGATGATAAGTATTAGAAAGTTCAACCTGACACTTAATATTGTTTAAGTCTTCAGTTGAAACCGCACCTTTAATAGCAGCAGCAGTTCCTACATTCATAAAAACTGGTGTCTGTATAGTTCCATGAACTGTATGAAATTCGCCACGCTTAGCTCGTCCTTCTGTCTTTAATAATTTATACATACAAATAACCTCATTAAAAAAATTTGCTTTTGCTTTAGTATACAATATTTTTTGAATTATAGCAAATATATTTGAAATTTTAATAAAAAAATGTTAATATTAGTCCATAATAATTACTTTAGGAGATAAAATATGGAAAAATTCAGGATTATGGCAACAACCACTTTCGGTTTAGAGGCTGTTGCAAAAAGAGAAATTACTGATTTAGGTTTTGAAAATATTACTGTATCTGACGGTTATGTTGAATTTTCTGGAACTGCTGAAGATGTTGTAAAGGCTAATTTATGGCTTAGAACAGCAGATAAAATTTTAATTGTACTTAATAGATTTAAGGCAATAACTTTTGAAGATTTATTTCAAGGTGTAAACTCAATTAAATGGGAAAATCTTATGCCAGAGAACGCCAAATTTATAGTAACAGGTAAATCTTTTAAATCACAGCTTTCTAGTGTACCTGCTTGTCAGTCTATTTCTGAAAAAGCTGTAATTAAAGCTATGCAAAGAAAATATAAAATTGCCCATTTTCCTAAAGACGGCGATGAATATACTATACAGGTTGCTTTGCTTAAAGATACTGTAACTGTAACACTTAACACTTCTGGACCTTCCCTTCACAAAAGAGGATACAGAGTACAGCAGGTAATGGCACCTTTAAAGGAAACTATGGCAGCTGCTCTTATCATGCTTAGTTATTGGAAACCTGACAGAGTACTTTTAGACCCTTGTTGTGGTTCTGGTACAATAGCTATTGAAGCTGCTCTTATAGCAAAAAATATCGCCCCTGGCCTTATGCGTCACTTTGCAGCAGAAAAATGGGATTTTATAGACAAAGAACTTTGGAAAAAAGAAAGAAAAGAAGCTAGATTAGCTATTAAGCAAGATTTTCAGCCTAAGATATATGGTTCTGACATAAACGCAAATGCAGTTAAAATGTCTATGGAAAATGCAAATAATGCCGGTGTTGGAGATTGTATAAAATTTGCTCAAATACCATTTAATAAGTTAAAATTGCCTTGCAACTATGGCGTATGTATATCAAACCCTCCTTATGCTGAAAGAATGGGTAATCTTAACGATGTTGAAAGACTTTATAGAGACATGGGCAAGTTATTTAACCACAACAAAACTTGGTCTACTTACTTTATCACATCTCATGAGGGTTTTGAGAAATTATATGGTAGACGAGCTGATAAAAAGAGAAAACTTTTTAATGGTAATGTAAAAACTGACTATTATCAATTCTATGGAGAAAGACCACCAAAGAAAAAGTAATAATTTTTGAGGTTAATTATGAATTTAAGATTGAAATATCTACCAAAAATGAAAATTTTAAATTTCCTTCTTACATTTATTTATCCCAAAACCTGTATGAGTTGCAATACTCTGCTAAATTATAATACAAAAATAGAGTTATGTGACAATTGTGCTAAAGATTTTAACCCTTATAGAGGCAATCGTTGCATAACTTGTGATAGACCTATAGATAATACTGGCGAATGTAGCATTTGTAAAAGTGAAAAAATATACTTTGAAAAAGGTTATTGTGTTTATCCATATGCTGGTGCTGTAAGAAATACTATTCTAAATTTTAAATTCAAAAATATGGCTTTGTATTACACATATTTGGGTTCTAAAATGACGGAATATTATTTTGAGTACATTATGGAAAGTTATGATTATATTACTGCTGTTCCTATACACAAGAAAAAGTTAAAAGTTAGAGGTTACAATCAGGCCGAATTATTAGCTGAATATATTTCTGAACAAATTAATATTCCCTACTGTACTGTATTAAAAAGAACTGTAAACACTAAGCCTCAAAATGCTTTAAACAAAAAAGAAAGAGTAGTAAATATTAAAAATGCTTTTTCATTAATAGATAATATTAACATTAAAAACAAAAGTATTTTAATTGTAGATGATATTTTCACAACTGGCACAACTATAAACGAATGTTGTAAAGTGCTGAAAAAAGCCGGTGCATTCAAAGTTGATTTTTTATCTCTTTCCGCCAAAAGAGAAACTAAATAAGAAGCAAAAAAGGTTGTTTTGATTTTTCAAAACAGCCTTTTTATATTTAATCAAATTTATCTATCTATTTTCATTGAATCTGGTGGTGGATTTTCTGTAACAATCTTCATTAATCTCAAAAATTCTTTTTTATCTTCATCTGAAAGTTTTTTGCTAAATTCTCCATCATATTCAAAGAAAGCTTTTTTTACTTGATGAAAAACTTCTTCACCCTTTTCCGTCAAAAAAACATCATAGCTACGAGCATCATTTTTGTTTTTAACCCTAGTAATAAACCCATTCTTTTCCATAGTTTTAATAAGACTTGTAACAGATGGTCCTTTAATACCATATGCTTCTGCAATATCTTTTTGATTTACAGTTTTATTATTTTCATTAAACTTTTTAATAAATCCTATTGTCAATGCCTGTGGCCAACTACAACCATAATTTTTAAGTCTTTTTTCGAATTCAACCTGAACTTGATGAGCCGCATAGGTCAAATAAGTAATTAGTAATTCCTTCATATAATCATCACCTTGAGTGTTTTATTCATTGACAATATTTTATCACACAACGACTTATTTGTAAATAAAATAAAAACAAAAGCCTCCAAATTGATTTTATCAATTCAAAGGCTTTTTTACAAATATCAATTATTAATTTCCAGCTTTAATTTTAATCCAAAGTTCAGAAAGTTTTGCTCTTAAAGTTTCGTTATCGTGGAAGTATTCATCCTTATCATAACCACTTCTTGGTAAGTATGCTTCATTTTCAGCATAATCTCCTTCAGAAAGTTCATCTAAAACATTCTGATTAGAAGATGCGTAACCTACTGTCTGTGAATTATCAAGAGATTCTTTATCTTCAAGAATAAAATTAATAAATACATTTGCTAATTCTGGATTTTCAGCATTCTTAGGAATTACCATTGCATCAGTCCAAACATTTGTACCCTGCTTTGGCTGGCAATATGCCATATCCTCATTTTGGTCAAGAATGTAAGCAGCATCACCACTATATACAACAGCTATATCCTTTGCACCATTACTCATTGAGTCAATTACTTCATCAGTAACATATACAGGACCCATTGTATCATTTACAGTTTTAAGCCATTGAGAAGCTGCTGTAATTTCTTCGTCCTTATCTGTGTTCATTGAATAACCTAATGCCTTAAAAGCTACCATAAAAGCATCTCTTTCAGAGTCATAAACATAAATGCTATCTTTATATTTAGTATCCTGTAAAATATCCCAGCCCTTTGATTCTATTTCGTCTTTACTAACCTTTGTTTTGTTATATACAAGACCTACATTACCCCAGAAATAAGGAACTGAATATTCGTGGTCAGGGTCAAAATCGCAAGACATCTTATCAGTTAATTTTGAAAGATTTGGAATTTTATCTTTATCTAATGGCTGAAGCATATCTTCTTTCTTCATTCTTTCAATCATATAATCTGAAGGAACGATTACATCATAAGCATCTCCTGCCTGTAACTTTGTATACATCATTTCATTTGAATCAAAATATTCAGAAATAACTTTACAACCATACTGCTTTTCAAAATCTGCAACAACATTTTCGCCTACATATTCGCCCCAATTGTAGAACTTTAATGTCTGTCCCTTGTAAGCATCTGTTTCTGCTGTCTGTGTACTACCGCAACCTGTCATTAACATTGTAGCACCTGCTAATACTAAAGCAACTAATTTTTTCATTTTCTTCTTTTCCTTTCTTTTATAAATGGAATAATATTAAGCAATAACAACGCAACTGTAATTATTACAATAATCAGTGTTGAAATTGCATTTATTGTTGGATTTACTCTTTTTGACATAGTGTATACCATAATAGAAATATTGTTTACACCATTACCTGTAACGAAATATGAAATAACGAAATCGTCAAAACTCATTGTAAACGCTATTAATGCACCAGCTACTATACCTGATGTAATCTGTGGAACAACGACTTTAGTTAATGCTTGTATAGGAGTAGCTCCCAAATCAAGTGCAGCATCAATCAAGTTAGGGTCCAAAGACCTTAATTTTGGCATTATGCTAAGTATAACATAAGGAATACAGAACATAATATGCGCCAAAAGCATTGTAACAAAACCTTTTCTGATAGCTACAGCACTAAAGAACATAAGAAGTCCAATAGCTGTTACAATTTCAGGGTTCATAATAGGAAAATCATTTATCTGCTCTATGGATTTTCTTATTACTTTTTTAGACTTTGACATACCAATAGCAGTAATAGTTCCTACAACTGTTGATATAACAGTTGTTAATATAGCAACAACTATTGTATAGAAAATAGCATCCATTATTTCCCCACTATTGAACATCTTTTCATACCATTTTAATGAAAAGCCTTTAAATACACTAAGGGATTTTGAACTGTTAAAAGAGAAAACTATTGTATAGACAATAGGTAAATATAAAAATAATAACACTAAGCCTAAAATAATTTTTAAAATTGTACCCTTACTCTTTTTCATCAGTCATCACTCCCTTCTGGAGAAACTTTTTTATCTACTCGTCTAGCAAAATACATTGAAATCATAATTATAATAGCCATAATTAATGAAATTGCACTACCAAAACCCCAATTACCTGCTGTAAGGAACTGATTTTCAATGACATTACCAATTAAAACAAACTTTCCTCCGCCAAGCAACTTTGGAATAAAGAAACTTGAAACTGCAGGTAAGAAAACAAGTGTAATACCACTTATTATGCCAGGTATAGATAAAGGCAAAGTTACCTTTAAGAAAGTTTGTACTTTATTAGCACCTAAATCGGCTGCAGCCTGTATATAGCTTTCATCCATTTTACTAAGTGATGAATATATCTGTAATATCATAAAAGGTAGGAAATTATAAACCATACCTAAAATTACAGCAAAATTTGTTTCCAACATTTGTAGAGGACCAATTCCAACAACGCCAAGAATTGCATTAATCAAACCATCTTTTTGTAAAATACCTCTCCAAGCATATGTTCTTACAAGCATATTTATCCAAGTTGGAAGTGTAATAGCAAGTATTAATTTTCCCTGTCCTTTGCCAAAGTATTTAGCAATTACATAGGCTGTTGGATAACCTAATAAAATACAGAATATAGTGGTCATTATAGCTATATAAAGGGACCTAACTAAAACTTCAATAAATACTTTGTCGCTAAAAAACTTTGCAAAATTATCTAGTGTAAATATAAATGTACGAACTGAATTACCACCAGTAGTAAAGGCATAAACAAAAATCATTGCTAAGGGAATTAATATCATTATAATTGCCCATATCAAATATGGATAAGCCATTTTACTAAAACTTTTCAATTATAATCCCCCTTTTCTCATAATATGCAAATCATTAGGGGTAAAGGTAAGACCTACTCTATCGCCTTCAAAATGTTGGTCTGTAGTATCTACCTTATATTCATTACCTCTTGTTTTAAATGTTACAGAATATTCCCCTGGTTCAATATTTTTAGGGTCAAAATAATAGATAACATCTGTAACTTCTATAATTTCTTCTTCGTCATCTGTCCAAGCCTGTGCATTAGCCCATGTCTTTAAATCTGTATCTAAGGCAATACTTTCCACTATATCGTCTACAGACTTAAATATATTAACAGCATAAATTACTTCGCCATATTTACTATCTACTACCTTATTTTCTTTATCCACAATCATATTTACTGTAATAGAAGTACCGTTTGAAGTAGTGAATGTAACAGGATATGTTCCGTTCTTTTCTTCTATCTTGTAATCAATTTTATTTATAGATATACTTTCTTCTGTTGATATTTTCCATGCAGCTGCGTTCGCTCTAGCAACAATATCTGTATCTGTCAATTCTGGAATATCACTTATATCCAAATAAAAATCGTTAGCACTTATTGCTTCATCAGCACTAGAATTTAAAACTGGCTCATCATTATATACAGTCATTTTAATTGTAATTGAAGTACCTGTTCTGGTTTCAACTAAAGTTTCATAGTGAACGCCCTTAAACAATACATTCTTTACTGTACCAACAATTTTGCCGTCTTCGGGAGCTACAATATCAATATCCTCTGGACGAAGAACTACATCTACATTTTCATTTTTCTCAAAACCATAATCAACACATTCATAAGGTTTACCATTCATTACAACCAATCTATCATCTTTCATAACACCTTCGATGATATTACTTTCGCCTATGAAATTAGCAACATATCTATTTGCCGGTTCGTTGTAAATCTGTGTTGGATTACCAATTTGCTGTATTACACCGTCTTTCATTACAACAATCTTATCTGACATAGTAAGAGCTTCTTCTTGGTCATGAGTTACAAAAATGAAAGTGATACCTACTTCCTGCTGTATCTTTTTCAATTCTTTTTGCATTTCTTTACGCAATTTTAAATCAAGTGCACCCAAAGGTTCATCAAGCAAAAGTACCTTAGGTTCATTAACCAAAGCTCTAGCAATAGCAACTCTCTGCTGCTGTCCACCAGACATTTCTGTAACAGCTCGTTTTCCATATTCCTCAAGACCAACAAGTTTAAGCATTCTGTTTACCTTTTGGGCAATAATATCCTTAGGTTCTTTCTTTATTTTTAAACCAAATGCTATATTGTCATATACATTGAGATGAGGGAATAACGCATATTTTTGGAATACTGTGTTAATTTCTCTCTTATACGCTGGTACATCTGTAATATCTTTACCATCAAAAATAACTTTTCCTTGGGTCGGAGCTAAAAATCCACCCAAAATCCTTAATAATGTCGTTTTTCCACAACCACTAGGTCCTAACAATGTAACGAATTCGTTTTCTTCTATCTGAAGATTAACGCCTTTAAGAACAATATTATTGTCAAATTCCTGAACAATATTTGAAAATTCAATAAGATTTGCCATTTCTGCCTCCTACAACCAGATTTTAATTGATTATTGTAAATAACCATTACAGAAATTATACTAATACATTTGCAAAAAAGCAACAAAAACTTACCCATACACACTCTCTTTACATTGATTTATGCAAATTTTACAAAAATATTATTAAAAACCTCTTGATTTTTAAAAAATAAGTGCTATAATATAATTATCGTTAATAATTTAACAAAATAATTAATATATTTTAATGATATATATACAAGGAGGCTATCAATATGATGCGTTTTACTTTACCTAGAGATATTTATTATGGAAAAGATTCCCTTGAAGTTTTAAAAACTGTAAAGGGAAAGAAGGCTATACTTGTTATCGGTGGTGGCTCTATGAAGCGTGCCGGTTTCGTAGATAAGATTATTGGTTACTTAAAAGAAGCTGGTATTGAAACTAAATTATTTGAAGGCGTTGAACCTGACCCATCTGTAGAAACAGTTATGAAGGGTGCAGCTGCCATGCGTGAATTTGAGCCAGATTTAATCGTTGCTTTAGGTGGCGGTTCTCCTATTGACGCAGCAAAGGCTATGTGGGTATTCTACGAATATCCTGATACTACTTTCGAAGAAATTATTCAGCCATTTAGTTTTCCAGAACTTAGAAAGAAGGCTAAATTTATTGCTATTTCTTCAACATCAGGTACTGCAACAGAAGTTACTGCATTCTCTGTAATTACAGATTATGCTAAGGGTATTAAGTATCCTCTTGCAGACTTTAATATTACTCCTGATATTGCTATTGTAGACCCTGCTCTTGTAGCAACACTTCCACCTCACCTTGTAGCTCATACAGGTATGGATGCTTTAACTCACGCTATTGAAGCATATGTTTCTACATTAAATAGCCCATTTACTGACCCATTAGCTATTAAGGCTATTCAGATGGTAAACGAACATTTAATCAAGTCATTTAGTGGCGATATGAGTTCAAGAGAAGAAATGCACTATGCTCAGTGTCTTGCCGGCGAAGCATTTAGTAATGCCCTTCTTGGTATTGTACATTCACTTGCTCATAAGACAGGTGCTGCTTTCTCTACTGGTCATATTCCTCATGGCGAAGCTAATGCTATCTATCTTCCATATGTTATCAAATATAACGCAAAGAATGCAGAAGCAAGATATGCTGATATTGCAAGAAGTATTGGTATAGATGGTACAGATGCTGAATGTGTAACTAAGCTTTGTGATAAGATTGATGCTATGAATGCTGAACTTAATATTCCAAAGACTCTTAAAGAATTTGGTATTAAGGAAGATGAATTTAAAGAAAAGGTTAACAAGATTGCTGAACTTGCTGTTGGCGATGCTTGTACTGGTTCTAACCCTAGACCTGTAGATACAGAAAGTATGGCTAAAATTCTTGATGCTATCTACTACGGAAAAGAAATTGATTTCTAATATAAAATTTGTGTAAAATTTATGTGGCTACAGCTTTTTGCTGTAGCCATTTTTTATTTTATATGCTATAATCCCATTAAGCGAGAGGGAGGTTTGCTATGAATTACGAATTATTGTTAGATAAATCTTTACAAATAGGTCACGACCTATTAGTAAATGGCGCTGAAATAAGTCGTGTTGATGATACTTTAGCTCATATTTATAAGGCCTACGGAATAAATGAGATTAATATTTTTACAATAACTTGTAGTATAGTTATAACTATAAAAACTCCAGAAAATAAGATATACACACAATCAATAAGAGTTTTTAAATCTACTACAAATTTGGACAGAGTTGAAAGATTAAACGCCCTATCTCGTTATATTTGTAAAAACAAACCTTCCATTGAGTATATTTCAAAACAAATTGATAAAATTCGAAAAAGACCAATGTACAACGACAAAATAATATGTTTAACCTATGGTATGATAGCTTTTACTCTTGCCATTTATTTTAGTGGAACATTTGCTGATGCTATTGTAGCTGGTTTAATTGGCATTATATTGAAGATTGCTCTTAATTTTGTTTCAAAAATAGATAATAATGCCCCTGTTATTAATGTACTGGTTTCTTTTATCGCTGGTATACTTGCAGTTTTTGCCGTTAAATTCAACTTCGGTCAAAATTTGGATATAATAGTTATTAGTAACATTATGCTTTTAATTCCAGGTGTTGCTTTAACAAACGCCCTACGAGATATGATAAAAGGAGATACAATGTCAGGTACAAACAGATTGATTGAAACTATTTTAATAGCAGCTGCTGTTTCTTTTGGTTTTGTTATGGCAACTTACTTAGGAGGTTATTTTTTATGATTAATATGATTATTCAAGTATTAGCTGCTGGTTTTGCCTCCTTAGGTTTTGCAATATTATACAATGTAAAAGGTCACAAAATATGGGTATCTTTCTTTGGTGGTATTTTAACTTGGGGACTATATTTGATACTATACAAAATATTTCATCAAGATGTTATTTGCTATTTCTTAGTAACATCATTTATAACTTTTTATGTAGAATTAGCAGCACGAATTTTTAAAACACCAACAACAACATTTTTAGTAGCCGCAATCATAATAATAATCCCCGGTGGTGGTTTATACAGGACAATAGCTGCCCTCATGGAACAAAGATGGCAAAATTTTATTGATGCTGGGTTTAATACACTATCCATCGCCTTAGCAATAGCGGCTGGTATTATGGTTGTTTCATCTATTAGCAGTTTCTTTACTACAATAATAAATATATGCAAAAAAAATAAGTCAGCTGACATTTAAGTATCAGCTGACTTTATTATTATTCTTCGTCAAATAATGCTTTTGCAAAATCCTTTGAATTAAATTCCTGTAAATCGTCCATTTGCTCGCCTACACCAATATATCTAACTGGTATATTCATTTCATGCTTTATAGCAAGAACGATACCACCCTTTGCTGTACCATCTAATTTAGTAAGAACTAAACCTGTAATATCAGCTACTTCCTTGAAAAGCTTTGCCTGTTGTAAAGCATTTTGACCAGTAGTTGCATCAAGTACAAGAAGTGTTTCTACCTTAGCATCTGGATATTCTTTATTCACAATCTTAGATATTTTTCTTAATTCTTCCATTAAGTTTTTCTTATTGTGAAGTCTACCTGCTGTATCACAAATAAGTATATCTGTATTTCTTGCCTTTGCTGCCTGAACTGCATCATAAACTACAGCTCCTGGGTCTGAGTTTTCTTGATGTTTAATAAGCTGTGCATTATTTCTATCTGCCCAAACCTGTAACTGGTCTATAGCAGCAGCTCTAAATGTATCAGCAGCAGCAAGAAGAACTGTTTTACCATTTTCCATATAGTTATGAGTAAGTTTACCTATAGTAGTAGTTTTACCTACACCATTTACACCAATAACCAACACTACACTTGGATGAGGTAATTCAAAAGGTTCATCATCTTTTTCAAGTATTTCAGTAATTACTCTAATAATAGCACCCTTTACCTCTGCTGGGTCATGTATTTTTTCATCTTTTACCTTTTCTCTCAATTTTTCAATAATATAAAGAGAAGTTTCAACACCTATATCTGCCATAATAAGAGCTTCTTCAAGTTCTTCGTATAAATCTTCATCAATCTTAGTAAAGGCACTTAATACATTTTCAACACTTGAAATAATATTATTTCTTGTTTTTGAAAGTCCTGCTTTAATTTTTGCAAAAAATCCCTTTGGTTTTTCTTCTGTAGGTTGCTCTTCTACTGCAACCTCTTCTGTTTCTTCAACTTCAACGGGTTCTACATTTTCTTCCGGTATTTCTTGAACTGCTTCTTCAACTTCTGTTTTTTCTACAACATTGTTCTCTTCTGTTGTTATTTCTTTGATTTCTACTTCTTCTACTGTAGTATCATTTTCTTTTGTTATTTCCTCAACTATGTCCTCTGTTGTAGATTCTGTAGGATTTTCTTCGACTTCATTTTCTACTTTCTCTACAGCATTTTCGACTTCTTTTACTTCTTCAACTACAGCCTGTTCTTCTTCCTTAATTTCTTCAACTGTATTTTCTACAGCCACTTCTTCTTTTTCTACAGTATCTTCTATTTCTTCAATTTCAGAAACTTCTTCTGCTATAGTTTCTGTTTCATCAACACTTTCTTCTACTACTTCAACTTCATCATCAGTAGAAACAACAGCCTCAACAACATCTTCATTTTTATTTTCTTCAACTGTCTGAGTTTCTTCTACATTACTTTCTTCTGTAACACTAACTTCTACTTCATTTGCCTGTGTATTTTCTACAGGTGCATTTTCTTTTTTCTTTTTAAACCACTTAAAAAATCCCATTTTAAGCCTCCTTATCTAAATTATAATTTTCATCAAATTTAACAGAAACAAGTTTTGAAATACCCTTTTCCTGCATTGTAACGCCGTATAGAATATCAGCAGCCTCCATTGTACCCTTTCTATGGGTAATAACTATAAACTGTGTATCATCAACAAAGTTCTTTAAATAGTCTGCATATCTATTTACATTTGCATCGTCTAATGCTGCCTCTATTTCATCTAATATACAGAAAGGCGATGGCTTCATTTTCAATATTGCAAACAATAGTGAAATGGCAGTAAGTGCCTTTTCTCCACCTGATAAAAGCATCATATTCTGTAAAGTTTTTCCTGGCGGCTGAACAATAATATCTATACCACAATTCAAAATATCTTGGTCATTACTTAATTTAAGTGACGCTTCTCCTCCGCCAAACATTTCTTTAAATGTTTCAGCAAAGTTATCACTAATTACCTTAAATTGTTCCCTAAACTGTTCTTCCATCAACACATTAAGCTGTTCAATAATGCCTATAAGTTTTTCTTCTGACTGTTTAATATCATCCCTGTTTTTAATAAGGAATTGATATTTTTCACTTACTTCTGCATATTCTTCAACAGCATTCATATTGACATTGCCAAGGGCTTTCATTTGATTTTTCAAATTTCTTTCTTCCTTGACTAAATCTTCTGAACTCATATCCAATCTTTCATAATTCTTTGCAACAACATATGTTATCTCATATTCTTCCCACATACTGTTATAAAGATTTTTTCTTTCATTTTCAAGTTGTTCTTTTTTGATTTCAAATCTTGAAAGCTGTTTTTCTATAGCATTTTTAGTTTCTGTCTGTCTTTGTATTGATTTTTCCAACTCATCAAGATTCTTATTAACTTCATTTTTATAATTAATAAGTTCCTCTTGCATTTTTATAAACTTGCTATATTCTTCTTTTAATTGCTCTGTGTTTTCAAATATAGATTGTTTATTTTTTTCTTTATTGGCAATTTGATTTTCATAGTCTAAAATTTCTGATTTAAAGTTTTCAATTCCTGTATTTAATTCCATAACTTCTGTTTCTATTCTCTTTTTGTTATAGTTAAAGTTATAGATTTCATTATTTATCTGGTTTATATCTAATTTTAAATCATTAATTTCTCTAATACTGCTTTCTCTAATATCTCTGTTTTCTTGTATTTTACTTTGATATTCTTGTATTTTTTCGTTTACACTATTAATTTCATCTGTTATAGCCTCTAAATCGTTTTCGTATTGCTTTACCTGTTTTTCGTCTTCCAAAATTGTCGATTCAAGTTTTTCAGATTCAACACCTGAATATTCTATTCGTTTCTTATAATCATCAACATATTCTTTAGACTTTGTCACTTCAGCAACTGAACGGGCTCTGTTAATATGTAAACTCTGTAACATTTCGTTAGATTTTTTTAAGTTATCGTTAGACTCAGTAATACTATTATTCATAGAGTCTAATTCACTATTTAACTCATTATATTCAGAAACAAGAACTTTTAAATTTTCACGAAGCTCGCCTATTTCTCTACCTCTTGAAAAAATGCCTGTACTTCTTTTACTGATTGAACCACCAGTCATTGAACCACCAACATTAAAAAGTTCCCCGTCAAGAGTTACAACCTTGTAGCTATAATTTGTCTTTTTGGAAAGTGCAATACCATTGTCAATAGTATCGACAATGATTACCCTTTCAAGTAACGAAGACATAATATTTTCATACTGCATATCATAGGAAATAAGTTCCTTGGCAATTCCTATTACACCTGTATTTTTAAGAATGTCTGTCTTGTTGTTTATAGTTTTAGGTTTAATAGCTGTCATAGGTAAAAATGTTGCTCGCCCTTTATTATTTGTTTTCAAATAACTAATAGCTTTTTTAACATCATTTTCATTTTTTGCAACTATATTCTGTACTGCTCCACCTAAAGCAATTTCAATAGCAGTTTCATACTTTTTATCAAGAGTAATAAGTTCGCCTACTGCTCCACAAATACCCTCAAAACCACTTATTTTCTTATCTCTTTGTGAAAGAACAGCCTTTACACCACCGTAGTAACCCTCGTAACTATTTTCCAATTCTGATAAAATTCTCAATCTTGACTGTTTATCCTGAATAGACTTAGTCATATCAAGTTGTTTCTTCTTAGTTTCATTAATTTTACCGCTTAATTCAGAAAGTGTTACATTATCATTTTTTATATTATTACTAATCTTTTCAATTTCATTGTCAATACGAGTAATTTTTTGCTCTTCAACAGCTAAAGCTATTTCTTTTTCCTTTAACTGTCCATTTAAAACTGAAATATCTTCTGAAACTGTATTTTTTCTATCTTTAAGCTGAGAAAGTTTTGCATTTATTTTACTTATTTCGCTTGAAATATCAGCAGACCTATTCATCTTATCTCTAATATCAGAATTAAATCTGTTAAACAATTCTTCTGATTCTGTTACCTTTGTTTCCAAGTCTGTATAAGCACTTTTCTTTTCTTCGTAGCTTTTCTTTTTTCTTTCTGCCTCAAGAGTTTTTGCAACTATTTTTGCATCTAAAGCATCAGACTCATTATTCTTATCTTCAATAGCTTTTTTGTTTTGGTCTATGCTTTTATTTAATCTTTCTATATTTTCATTAAAATGCTGTATTTCTGACTCACACATTTTAATGTCGTTTTCCTTTTGTTCAACTTGTGAACGCTTTTCTCCTATAGAATTGCTATTTTCTTCATATTGTAAATCTACATTAGATAAATCATCTTTCAATGAAGTTCTCTTTTTCTGTAGAACTTCTTCCTGTCTGCGTTCTCTTAATACATCATTACCTAATTGAGATATACTCTTTTCTACTTCTTTAATATCATTTTCAAATCTATCTGCTTCAATTACAAATCTGTTTACTTCTACAGTTTTTAATTTGTTAGAAAGTGATATAAATTTTTTAGCCTTTTCTGCCTGTACTTCAAGAGGACCTACCTGTGTTTCTAATGTAGCAATTATATCATTAACTCTTACAAGATTTTCTCTTTCCTTAGCAAGTTTATTACTTGCTTCAAAACTTCTTGTTCTATATTTAACAATACCAGCAGCCTCTTCAAACAACATTCTTCTGTCTTCTGACTTATTAGATAAAATTTCGTCTATTCTACCCTGTCCTATTATAGAATAACCCTCTTTACCTACGCCAGTATCCATAAAAAGCTCCAAAATATCCTTAGCCCTACACTTTGTTCCGTTTAAAAGGTAGTCACTTTCTCCTGAACGGTACACACGCCTTGTAACCGTTACCTCCGGATAATCCAAATTAAGTTTTTTATCCGAGTTATCCATAATCATAGATACTTCTGCAAAACTTAATGGCTTTCTATTTTCAGTACCGTTAAATATAATATCTTCCATTTTGTTTCCACGAAGACTTTTGGCACTCTTTTCGCCCAATACCCAACGCACAGCATCCGCAATATTGCTTTTGCCACTACCGTTAGGTCCTACTACAGCTGTTATGCCCTTATTAAAATCCAATTTTATTTTTTCTGGAAACGATTTAAAGCCTTGTAGCTCCAAACTTTTAAGATACATATCAAAACATCCTTACTTATTTTATAACAACAATACCCGTTAATTATATCAAATAAAACGCTAAAATGCTAGTGCTATTTATTTTATATAGCTTTTTGGCATAAAAAGAACACAGAGAAAAATCTTCTGTGTCCCTTTAATAAAAAATATTTTAGTGTCTGAAATGACGCATACCTGTAAATACCATAGCAATACCATACTTATTACAAGCATCAATACTATCCTGGTCTCTCTTTGAACCACCTGGCTGAATAATAGCTGTAATACCAGCCTTATGAGCAGCCTCTACGCAGTCATCAAATGGGAAGAAAGCATCACTAGCAAGAACAGCACCCTTAACAACATCTGCTCCAAGCTGTTTTGTACCATGGTCAATAGCCTGTTCTGTTGCCCAAATTCTATTAACCTGACCTGGTCCAATACCTACAGACTGCTTATCCTTACCAATAGAAATACCATTACTCTTAGTAAATTTAACAACCTTCCAAGTGAAAAGTAAATCTTCCATTTCCTTTTCTGTTGGCTTTCTATCTGTAACAACCTTTAATTCATCGCCAAGAAGCTTGCTGTCAATATCCTGAATAAGAATACCACCACTTACCTTCTTAACATCATAAGCTGTTTCAGGCTGTTTCTTCATAACATCTTTAAGTTTAAGAAGTCTAATATTTTTCTTCTGTTCAAGAACTTCTAAGGCGTCATCATCAAAATCTGGAGCAAGGACAATTTCAAGGAAAATCTTGCTAATTTCTTCAGCTGTAGCCTTATCAATTTTTCTATTAGCACATAAAATACCACCAAAAATAGAAACTGGGTCTGTATTGTATGCTCTAACATATGCTTCGTGAATATCTTTACCACTTGCAACACCACAAGGATTAGAATGCTTACAAGCTACTACTGTAGGTTCTTCATCAAATTCCTTTAATAATTCAAGTGCACCATGTAAGTCATTAATGTTATTAAAAGAAAGTTCCTTACCATGTAACTGTTCAATACCAGAAAGCATACCGTCACTATTACCAACTTCCTTATAGAAAGCAGCTGACTGATGAGGATTTTCACCATATCTCATATCCTGGACTTTTTCAAATGTCATACTAATTGTATCAGGATACTTTGGTAAACCAGCTTTATCTCTTAAATAATTAGCAATCATTGTATCATAGTAAGCAGTATGGTTAAATACCTTTGCTGCAAGGTAGAAATTAGTCTTAACAGAAACTGCTCCTGTTTCCTTAATTTCAGAAAGAACCTGTTCATAATCTGTTGGGTCAATAACAACACTTACATCCTGATAGTTCTTTGCTGCTGCTCTAAGCATTGTAGGTCCACCAATATCAATGTTTTCAATAGCATCTGCAAGAGTTACATCAGGCTTCATAATTGTCTGCTTAAATGGATAAAGGTTTACAACAACCATATCTATTAATTCAACATTTAATTCTTCTACCTGTTTCATATGTTCTGGGTTACTTCTCATAGCAAGAAGACCTGCATGAATATTTGGGTGTAAAGTCTTTACTCTACCATCAAGACATTCTGGGAAACCTGTAACATCAGAGATATTGATTACAGGAATACCTGCTTCTTTAAGTACCTTAAAAGTACCACCTGTTGAAATAATGCTAACACCGAGGTCATTTAATTTCTGAGCAAATTCTACAATACCTGTTTTGTCAGAAACACTAATTAAAGCTCTTTTTACCATTTGTTAATTCCTCCTTATAAGTAAGAAAAATAGTTATAAAGATAAAAAATGCCCACCATCCGAGCAAAATTTTATCTGCCCAGACGGTCGGCATCGACATTTTGCACTCCCTTGTGGTTATCCACACTCCGTCAGTTATGCAAAACCTTATGTCATAATATTAACAATTAAACATAATTTTGTCAATAGTAAAACTATCTAAATTTTTCACTACATTCTTTAACTAGCTTTTGTTGTAGATTGAGTTGTTGTTTCTGTTGAAGTATTTGGATTATCGGTCTTTGCATGATAATAACAAACTACCGGCATATTTACAACCGCATAATTAAATATTGATGCTGCTTTATCAAGAGGTAAATTAACACAACCATGAGAGCCATGTTTTATATATCTATCTCCACCAAATGTAGGTTGCCATGTTGCATCGTGCATACCTATATCTCCATTGAACGGCATCCACCACGCAACAGGTGTTGAATAATTAGCACCTTTTAAAGTCGCATTTTTCTCTTTATACTTCAATTTATAAGTTCCTTGTGGTGTATCATGTTCTCCATCAGGTTTACCTGTAACCACATCTGTAGCTACTACAACTTTACCATCTTTGTACATCCACATTCTTTGGTTCGTTAAATCAATTTCTGCATATGTTGTTCCTAAATCATTTTCAAGAGAACCCATAGCAGTCCTTGAAAACTTAGCAACTACTGTAGAACTTTTTCCATTCTTTACCGCTGTTGTTAAATCTGTTTTTAATGATGTAGCATTTAATTTTCTGCCATAGTCACCTTTTGAAACAGTAACAACATCGCCATAAGTTGTTTTAAATTTTCTATCTTTGCCATAAGTAGTATACTTAGAATTTAATGTTTCAACATAGTTACCTATTTTTGTTTCATCAACATTGACATTAAAATCTTTATCTACACTTACCCAAGATTTTACAGTAGCTGAATCAATATTTTCTACCTTATTTATAACTTTAACGGAAAATGTACTATTAAGTATGCTATTTGCCTTATTACAAGCATTGACTAGCTTTTCATTGTCCTTTGTAATATTAGGCTTTATATAACAGTCACTTGTAGCTACATCAATTTTTGTAGTATAGTTTTGTGGATTAAGAGATTGAACATTTTGCATAATAAGTTTTTTCAAAACATCTTTATTAATCTCATCACCATATACTTCAGATACAATCTTGTAATTATTTCCTGAAAAATCAAGTTTAGCATCTTGACTTACTACAGTTGGTGTCATATTCATAGACTTCAAGTTGGTAATACAGTTATTAAATTTTTCTTCATCGTACTGAACCATATCATTAGTTGTAATAGGCTCTTGTTTTTCTTTAAAATATTTTAACCAGAGATATTTTTTCTGTTTATCACAAATTTCTTTCATCTGATTATCAGTATTTCCTGTATTAATACCTATATCACTACCCTTAATAACATCAAGGACATTTTCTCCCTTGCATATTGTCAAATTGAAAGAATTAACATCTTTGTCTATATTATTAAAAGCATCTTCAACTTTCATATTAGAACACTCATAGCCATTTATAACTGTTCCATTTAAAAACCTATTGTTATAATAAATATAAGCAATACCAAAATAAACAACTGCAAGGACAACTAACAATATAGCTAAAGTAATACCTATAATTTTAAGCCATTTCTTTAATTTCTTGTTTGTTTTTTTCTTGTTCTTCTTAGTTTTTCTATTTTTTCCTTTTCTAGTATGTTTATTTTTGGATTTATTTCTTCTTGCCCTCCTATGGCTAACAACATCATCATTAGTTTTTCTTTTATGAGTTTCATTTGTATTTTCTATATCAGGTAACTCATCTTCTGATATTATATCTTTAATCATTTCACTTACAACTTTTGAATTATCAGTTGTTTTCATTTTATCATCTTCATCATTCTGTATATTTTTTTGCATAATTTTCTCCTTTTGCAGGAGTAAAAAATTTATTCAATTCCTGCAGGTGTAGCAACATTATCTTTTATTGTATCGTTTCCACCTTCATTTTCAGCAGGATTAATCTCCTCTGGTGCATATTCACTTATGCTTTCGCTAGTAACAGCCTTCTTTAAGCTTTCAACATTTGAAACATCTTTATTTCCATACTTTTTAGCATTTTCCCCAACATTACTGTCGTATACTGCACCTTGAGCCTTTTTACCATGTTTAATATCTGATAACATTTTCTGTTCATTTGCAGTTAAACCTCTGTAAGTAGACATAACAGGGTCTGGAGATTTAACCACATCAAATCCAGAAAGTTTATCATGATAGTAACATACAACAGGCATTCCTACTGTAGCATTTTCATATATTTCTTTCGCCTTACTCATAGGGAGATTAACGCACCCATGAGAACCTTTTGTTTTATATCTTTCGCCACCAAAAGCACTTTGCCATACTGCATCATGTAAACCTATACCACCATTAAATGGCATCCAATACTTAACAGGAGTTACATAGTTGTCGCCAACAAGAGGAACATCCATAATTTTATTTTTCAGCATATATACCCCCTGAGGAGTTGCTCTAGCCCCAACTTTTCCAGTAACAACAGGTGTTTCAACTACCTTTTTACCATTAACAAACATATATAAATACTGGTTTGTTAAATCTACCTCTACATATGTTCCCTCTATTTTAGGATTATTATTAAGGCAATTTGACTTGTATGGCACAGATGCGTTTACTCCTTCTCCTTTTAGTATACCCTTTTCAAGAAGTGCTTTTAATCCGTCTACCTTCATTATATTGCCATAATCGCCACCACTAACTTCTACTGTATCTCCATGAGCTGTTTTAAACTTAACAGTTTCTCCTACAGTAGAATACTTTTCCTTAGCCTTAGCTATTGCCTTGTCTATAGAATCAGAGGTCACACTAACTGAGCCATTATCCGAAACAACTAAAGCATCTGGAACAAGCTCTTCTGCTAAATTAATGTCACTACCCTCAAGCATAATCTTGATGTTTAGGTTTGGATATTTAGCATTTGCTTCATCACATATTTTTTGTAATGCCTCTGTATCAGTATTGCTTTCTCCTTGCACATAACAATTACCATCGTCCAGATTAAGTTCTGGCGTTAATGATGACACACAGCTTAATATATTACTTTTTAATCTTTCATCATCTATTTCATCAGATAGAATAGGAGCTTGTACAACAAACTTTCCATTTTTAAGCAAAACTTTTGCATCTTGATATTCTGCTGCTACAGGTACAGATAAAACTTTTAAATTGGTGTAAATCTCATTTAATTTATTGCTATCTGCCACTACTACACCAGAAATATTCAAATTGGTTTTATTCTTAAAACTTAAAGGCCATAGCAATTTATTCTGTTTCTTTATTAAAGACACTACTTCTTTTTCACTCTCATTAGCTAAAGAAATACCTAAATCAGAGCCTTTTATAGTATCAATAGTTTCTCCGCCTTTTTTTATTGTAAGACTATAATTTTCAATTTGTTTCTTTATTTCATTTGTAAATTTATCAGCAGTTTCGTTTGAATAATCTATACCATTTACATATGTATTAGGTAAAAGTCTATTTCCATAATACCCATAAGCTACAGAACAATATGCAGCACCAGCAATAATGATGGTAACAGCAGAAGTTATAGCAATTTTCTTACCATTTTTAGAGCCTTTAGTATTATTTTCTTCCTCTGTATTTTCTTCAATTACATTTGTTTCTGAATTTTTATTACTTTTTTTCTTACTTCTCTTAACTCTATGTCCGACTATATAGTCGTTCATATCTTTTTCAACATTCTGATTTTCTTCATTATATTCAGGAATAGGAATATCTAATTTATCAATTTTTTCATCTTCTAATTTACTGTTGTCTAAATCTTCATCTATTTCATTTTGAATATTAGACTCTTCCGAGGTTGAAGTATCATTGTTTAATTCTTCTCTTACTTTTTTTGTCATTTCTTGCAATCTAGTTTTTGCATTATATCTGCTTCTTTTTCTTCTCAAAACATATTCCCCCACCATTATAAATTTACTAACCTACATAATACTATATAGAACAATAAATTTCAACTGATTTTTTATATGGAAGCAAAGAAAATATATAAAAAATCCATTATTATATTTTATACACTTTACATGGAAAATATTACCTGAAAATATAGTCCTATAAAACATTTTTATATACGAAAAAAGCACACTTCCAAGGGAAATGTGCTTTTCAAAATGTACGTGACATGATTCGAACACGCGGCCTTCTGATCCGTAGTCAGACGCTCTATCCAGCTGAGCTACACGTACATACTTAGTAACTTCCGTCACCAACAAAAGCTATTTTACAACATAATTTAATATTTGTCAAGAATTTTTTTAATTTTTTTAAAAAACTCTTTACATATACCACTCTAGTGTGGTAAAGTATTAGTATAATAAATTAATTTCGGAGGGATATTATGAAAAAACTTTTATCAATTATTCTTTCAGCTACTATGCTTTTAGGCGTTGTTGGCTGTGGTAGTACAAGCAACAATGCTGACACATCAGCAAGTACAGACAAGATTATCGTTGGTCTTGATGACCAGTTCCCACCAATGGGCTTTAGAGATGATAAAAACGAACTTGTTGGTTTCGATATTGACCTTGCAAAAGCTGCTGCTGAAAAGATGGGTTGTAAGATAGAATTCCAGCCTATTGACTGGGATAGTAAAGAAATGGAACTTAACACAGGTAAAATCAGCTTAATCTGGAACGGCTTTACTATTACTGATGACAGACTTGCAAGTATGGAATTTACAAAGCCTTACCTTAACAATCGTCAGATTATTGTTGTAAAAGATAGTTCTGACATTAAATCAAAAAATGATTTAGTTGGTAAAAATGTTGGTGTTCAAAAAGGTTCTTCAGCTGTTGATGCTATTAATGCTGACGAAATTCACAACCAATTTGCATCTAACCCTACATATGAAACAAATGTACTTGCTTTTACTGATTTAGAAATCGGTAGAGTTGACGCTGTGGTTGTAGATGAAATTGTTGCAAGATATTACCTTGCTCAAAATCCAGACAAGAAATTTAAGGTTTTAGATGATAGTTTTGGTGCTGAACAATATGGTATTGCTGCAAAGAAAGGCAACACAGAATTAATTAACAAATTACAGACTGCTCTTAATGAATTATCAGCTGATGGTACAGCTGCTGAAATTTCTAACAAGTGGTTTGGCGAAGATATTGTTGTAAACAATAACTAATAACATAAAACACTGGGGCTGTGTTCAGCCCCTTTTATTATTGTAAAGGAAGTGAAAAAATGGATTTAGCTAGTTTAATGAATTGGATAGGCAGAATGTCTACAGGATGTCTTATCACCCTCAAACTATTTATTATTACTATATGCTTTTCTATAATCTTAGGACTTATTTTAACATTTTTATATACAAGTAAAAATGTTATATTAAACAAAATAGTAGGATTTTATATTCTTTTATTTAGAGGTACTCCTCTCCTTCTTCAAATCTTCTTTGTATGGTTTGGTTTACCTTTTATCCCTGTAATAGGACAGTATTTAACTTTACCTGACAGATTTACTGCTGGTGCAGTAGCATTCATATTAAATTATGCAGCATATTTTGCTGAAATATTCAGAGGCGGTCTTCTTTCTGTTGATAAAGGCCAATACGAGGCTGCAAAAGTTTTAGGCATTTCTGAAATGCAGACTAAATTTAAAATAGTTATGCCACAGATGTTCAGAATTTCTTTACCAGCTGTTGCAAATGAAACTATTATACTTATAAAAGACACAGCTCTTATATCAACAATCGGTCTTTCTGATTTATTAGATGAAACAAAGAAAATTGTAAACGAATCTACTAATGTTTTAGCTTATGCCGTTGCTGCAGCATTATATTTGATTTTAAGTTATATTTTGTCTGTATTATTCAAAAAGATAGAAAAGAAATTTTCATTTTAATTAGGAGGTAAGATTATGTACGAAATTGAAGCAAAAGATATAAAGAAAAGTTTCGGAAATTTAGAAGTATTAAAAAGCATTAGCCTCCAAGTTAATAAAGGAGAAGTTGTTGCAATATTAGGTTCTTCTGGTTCTGGTAAAAGTACATTTTTAAGAAGTTTAATAGATTTAGAAACTGTAGATGGTGGTTCTATCTCTATCGCAGGAGAAAATTTATGTAAAGATGGTGTTTATGTATCAAAAAAGGAAAAAGCAAAGGCACTTTCAAAAGCTGGTATGGTATTTCAGCACTTTAATCTTTTTCCTCATATGAGCATAAGAAAAAACCTTATGTGTGCCCCTCTTTTAAACAAGCAAGGCACAAAAGAAGAAATATCAAAATTAGCTGAATCAACTTTAGCTAAGGTTGGTTTACTTGATAAAATTGATGCCATGCCTTCTACATTATCTGGTGGTCAAAAACAGCGTGTAGCTATTGCTAGAGCATTAATGAGAAATCCCGAAATTATATTATTTGATGAGCCAACTTCTGCCCTTGACCCAGAACTTACGGGAGAAGTATTAAGCGTAATGAGTGATTTAGCCAAAGAAGGTATTACAATGCTTATTGTAACTCACGAAATTGGTTTTGCTGCTCAAGTAGCTGATAAAATTATGTTTATGGATAAAGGATATGTTATAGTTAACCCAAAAAATGAAAGAATAAAAACTTTTTTAGAAAAAGTAAAATAAAAATTCGCACCCCCAAAGAGTTTAGTTTTAATGATATGTACCCTCTTTACTGGACACCCCAGTAAGGAGGGTATTTTAATGCGT
>ERZ791915.886-NODE-886-length-26047-cov-3.733957_pt1 | contig 26047 bp, 26 predicted proteins | sample MGYA00510139_ERZ791915 | MGnify/ENA primary metagenome ERZ791915 (study PRJEB30046, sample SAMN00792117) | human gut metagenome | study: EMG produced TPA metagenomics assembly of the A metagenome-wide association study of gut microbiota in type 2... | reverse complement strand
TCAAATCCGGCCCCCGCAACTCAGTAAAGTCTGTAATCTTAATGGTTACAGACTTTTTGCTATGTATAAATTAGTGATATGTAAGATAATAAAATGAAATCAGATTATAAATAGGATTGCTATAGGAATAGTTGCATGTTATAATTATGTAAATATAAAAATACATAAATTACGGATTTTGAAAGGAGCAATGTATTATGTAGGAGAAAGCTGCTGTAAGTAATGGTGCAGTGTATATTGTAAAAGAAGATGATGATGAAAAAAACATTACGTGTAGAAGGATCTGCAAAGTATACGAAAAACAATCCACGAGTAACAATCACACTTGAAATCACATCAAATCATAGAGATGAGATTAATATAACTGTAAGTGAACTGTTCATGTAGTGGATTGACAAAAATTACAAATAATATATTTATATAAATATGTAAGTATATAATTACGGATTAGCTGTAGTAGTAGATTTTGTTGGTATATGGGTAAATAAAAGAGTTATCCATATATTCACAAAATAAAAGAAAGAGAAAGGAAGAAAGTGCAAGTGGCAAGAAAAAGTGATTTAGGTGCTGCTAAAAATAATAAAAAAGATGAATTTTATACGCAACTTACTGATATTGAAAAAGAAATGAGATATTATCGTAAGCATTTTAAAGGAAGAACAGTTTTGTGTAATTGTGACGACCCTTTTGAAAGCAATTTTTTCAAATATTTTGTATTAAATTTTAATAGATTGAAATTAAAAAAATTGATTGCAACATGCTATTGTTCGTCCAGTGTAGCAGGTACTAAATTAAAATATAATACACAACCGAATGGGCAAATGTCATTTTTATTTACTGATGGTGAATGTGATACGGAACCTATTGAAACATTGAGAAAGCCATATAAAGCCGTTGTGAACGTTGTACGTGATACAAATGGTGATGGTGGTATTGATTTGTTGGATGTTGTTGAACTATTCAATAGTGGTGAAAATGAACTTATTGAGTTAGAAGGTAACGGTGATTTTAGGAGTGATGAATGTATTGAACTTTTAAAAGAAGCAGATATTGTTGTGACTAACCCGCCTTTTAGTTTATTTCGAGAATTTGTAAATGTTTTAGTAGAACATGACAAATATTTTATTATCATTGGTAATGTGAATGCTATTACATACAAAGAGTTTTTTCCGTTGATAAAAGAGGATAAGGCGTGGATTGGTGCGAGTATTCATTCTGGTGATAGGAAATTCTATGTGCCAGATAATTATCCTCTTAACGCTTCAGGCTGTGGTGTAGATGAAGATGGAAGAAGATTTATACGCGTAAAAGGCGTTAGATGGTATACAAATCTTGATTTGAAACAGCGTCATGAAGAACTGATTCTTGTAAAACGATATATACCGAATAATTATCCTCAATATGCGAATTATGATGCAATTAACATAAATAAAACAGCTGATATTCCATGCGATTATGCAGGTGTGATGGGTGTGCCAATTACTTTTATGGATAAATACAGTCCCGACCAGTTTGAAATTATTGGCTTAGGTATTGCAAATTTAGGTTTGAGTATAGGTGTTCAACCTTATAAGCCTGAACATAAATCATATCGTAAAGAAATACAGAAACGAGGAGCTGTAGATGGCGATTTGTATATGCTTGATGAAAATGGTAATCCCATTGTTCCATATGCTCGTATTCTTATTCGCAATAAGCATCCTGAAACATCGAAAGGAGAATAATTAATGAAAATTACAGAGAAGAAAATTACTGTCAGAGAAGTAACAGATGGATATTTTAATGATGCAGAGGAAGGTGTGACGGCACTTGATGATAACTTAGATATTCGTCCAAAATATCAACGTGAATTTGTTTACGATGACAAGAAAAGAAATGAAGTTATACGTACAATCATGAAAGGTTTGCCTTTGAATGTAATGTATTGGGTTGACAGAGGAGAAGAATTTGATGATGACGATGACACGCCGAGATTTGAGGTACTGGACGGACAGCAAAGAACAATTTCTGTATGTGAATATGTGGATGGAAGTTTTTCAGTAGATGATAAATTATTTGATAATTTACCGTCAGATATTCAGGAAAAAATTCTTGATTATGAAATGTTTATTTATATTTGTGAAGGAACAGAAAGTGAAAAACTCGAATGGTTCAAGATTATCAATATTGCAGGCGAACAGCTTACACCACAGGAACTTCGTAATGCTGTATATGCTGGTTCGTGGGTATCAGATGCCAAGAGATATTTTTCAAAATCAGGTTGTGCAGCATATAATTTGGCAGGTGATTATCTGAAAGGTTCATCTATTAGACAGGAGTATCTTGAGACTGCAATTTCATGGATTGCAAGCAAAGAGGAAAAGAGTATTGAAGGATATATGTCTGAACATCAGAATGATAAAAATGCAGTTGGTCTTTGGAATTACTTTAGAAATGTTATTGAATGGGTGCAGGCAATTTTCCCGAGAACACGAAAAGAAATGAAGGGACTGGAATGGGGATTGTTGTTTAATAAACATGGAAATAGAACAGACCTTGATGCAAAGGAACTGGAAACAAGGGTTCAAGAATTGATGGATGATTACGAAGTAACAAAGAAGTCAGGTATTTATGAATATTTATTGACAAGTGATGAACGTAAATTAAGTTTGCGTGCATTTACTGATGAAATTAAGAAGAAAGTATATGCAAAACAGAATCACAAATGTAATATCTGTGGTAAAGAATTTGAGTATTCACAGATGCATGGTGATCATATTACACCTTGGAGCAAAGGTGGTAAAACAACAGAGGAAAATTGTCAGATGCTTTGTCGTGATTGCAATTTAAAAAAGGGGTCACAGGAATAAAAATAGGTTCTTTACCAAAGGGTATTGTTTTGAGTTTGATACAATTCCGTATTTATTGCTCAGAAATTTATAACTATCTTTATCATTCAAATATGCCATTACCACTTTTTTCTTAAATTTAAAACTATATTTTGCATAAAAAATGACCTCCAATCATTAGATTTTTTAGGTCTAACTATAACTTCATTCATCTTTTTTTATTGAAATAATTAAAAAAATGATATTTGTATACGCAGATGTTATACTGTAATTACAGTAAAGTAAGTGAAACATACAAATAAGGTGGTAAGTATCAGAATGGAGCAGATTATGGAAGAAGAAATGAACGTAGGCGAATTACTAAAAGCTGTAGTAGAAGAAAACCAAACAAGAAAATTTCTTGAGCTTCTAAATGAGTGTAAAGACCTTGACGAAGCAAAAGAAAAATAAAAGCCTTACTTAATAGATAAGCAAGGCTAAACAAACAAAAAATTTGGGTGGTACTTGCCACCACCTCAGACTCCAAAGAAATTATATCATAAAAAATGGCAAGAGTAAAGGTAATTTTATGTCAATGCAAAAAAAGACAGACTCGAAACAAAACTTAGAAATTGCAGCTTACATTTAAGAATATCTGATATTGAATTGTAACTAATTACATAGTGTTCTAAGTTGAGTGAAAAAGCAAAAACTAAAAAATAAAAATATTCCCTATAAAAAATTAACATTTTACTTAACTATAAAGATAATTACATAGTAAGAGGATTTTCTGTTTTAAATAAAGATATATCAAATAAATTATATGATATTTGAATATCAAAAGTAATATAACCTTTTAGAGGGTGTGAAAAATTAGAGTTTTTCACACCCTCTATTAAGTTGATTAAGTATTGAACCACCGAATAAGAATTATATTTTTTATGATTTATTTAAGTATTTTCTTAACATTTAAAAACAGATTTTTAATTTTTTTCCGTCAGATTTTATTATTTTTCTTGTAATTGTATATAAATTATGTTAGGCTAAATTTTGTTGTTTTATGTAAGAAATATTACTATAGATTTAGAGGATTATATTATAGGGATTAATATGTGGATGGATTTATTTAAAAGAGTTATATTGGAGAGAGGTTATGAATACTTTGAAAGTGGAAAGGTTAAAGACATTCATTGGGACGGTAATACGGTATATGGAAAAGTAAATGGTACTGAAGAATATAATGTTTCTGCTGAAATTGATGGTGAAAATGTTGGAAAATTAAGTTGTGATTGTCCATATGCAAAAGGTCAAAAAAAGTGTAAACATATGGCTGCTTTATTATTTAAAGTATTAGGTGGAGATATATATATTGATGATGAATACGATGACGAATATTATGATGAAGAAGATGATGATGATGAATACTATGAAGATTATCTATACGAATGTGACGAGGAATATAATAATATTATTGATGATGATTATAGGATAGATGAATTAATAGATAGCCTTGATGAAGAAATTTTAAAAGATGTATTGAAATACTTATTGGAAAATAATAGTAGTGCAAGAAGAAGTTTTTTGAAATATATAAATAATGAAGATGACAATATTAATATTGAAAATTTAAAAGAAAGTATAGATTGCATATTTTACGAAAATTCAGATGATGAATACATAGGGTATAATGAGTCTAGTATTTTATGGAATGAATTAAATGATTTTATTGATAGAAAAATAGAGCCTTTAATAGAATTACAGAGATATATGGAAGCTGTTGAATTGACATTACATTTGGCAAGTTCTTTTACAGAATATGATATTGACGATTCTGATGGTATAATTATGGGAATTTATTCAAGATGCGAGGAAATAATATCTTCTGCAATTTGTTTATGTAGTGAGAAAGAAGAAGAAAAGATATTTCAAGCTGTTGTATATGAAGTGGAGAACAATTTTGATGAAAATGGGTATTATAAGGGGTTTTTAGATAGATTACTGTTTAATCAATTTAAGTCTGAAAAGTCGTTGAAGGAAATACTGAAAATTGTTAATTCAAGAATTAAAAGTTTATCAGAAGATAAAGAAGACAGTTTTAGCCAATTTTACTTTAAAATTATTTTATCTGCAAAGTTAAAAATAATGGAAGAACTTAATTTGTCAGATGATGAAATAGAAAAATTTTATGTTGAGAATAAATTTATACCTGAAATTTGTGTAATGTTTGCTGATAGGCTTATAGAAAATCAAAATTATAATAGGGCAATAGAAATTTTACATGAAAGCGATAATAAAAATGAAGAAATAAGGGGAAAATTAAAAGAAATATATAAGATTACAGAAAATAAAGTTGGATATCAAAATATATTGTGGAATGAATTAAAAGATTATGGTACAGCAACAATAGATGTTTATAATGAATTAAAATCTACTTACAATAATAAAGAATGGCTTGTACAAAGGGAAAAAGTATTTAAATTAAAATCCTGTAGTTCAATACTGCATAAATTTTACTACATTGAAAAATTGTATGATAGGCTTATGAGTTATATTGAACAGGATAGAGTGGGTATATATACAGTGGATTTATATGAGAAAACATTAAAAAAATTATATCCTGAAAGATTGCTAAAAAAATATGTAAATATTATTAATGATGAAATTAAAATGGTAAGTGATAGAAAAAAATATAAACAAATTATCAAAGTTCTTGTAAAAATGAAAGGATATGTTGGTGGGGATGAAGTAGTTGATAAAATTGCCAATGAATGGAGAAATAAGTATAAAAGAAGAAAAGCATTAATTGATGAGATGAAAATTTTATAGATGTTTATATAACTTATATATGATTAAAAAAGATTATAACTGAAATGGATACAGTCCCTTTGCCAATTAATATACAACCTCCCCATTGTAATTCATGCACAAAAAATAATGTTCTTACGATACATTTACATTTTTGTAAAAAAGATGTATTGTATTAACAAGTTAAACAAAGGCGTTTGAATGACGAATAAGTCGTTCAGACGCCTTTTATTTTTTTGTTGGTATGATTGGAGGAGTTTATATGGAATATGAAGTACAGAAACATTTACATTATGCAGGAATACCAAGTTTTAATCTTTACCCTGTAACTAGAGAATTAAAAGATGATGTAGATATTACAATTATGGGTGTGCCTTTTGATAGTGGCGTAACAAATCGTCCTGGTGCAAGGTCTGGCCCTAGAGCAATAAGACTTAGTTCACAGTTGACAAACTGTTTTGGTTACCCATGGGGATACAAGATTGCTGATGAGGCTAATATAGTTGATTATGGTGATGTTGGTTACTATGTAGGTGCTAACACTACAAAGGTTATGCTTGAAGAAACTTACGAAAATGCAAAGAAGATTTTTGCTTCTGGTAGTAAGTTACTTACATTAGGTGGTGACCATACAATTCCTTATGGTATGGTTAGAGCAGCTAGTGAAAAGTTTGGCAAGTTAGCATTACTCCATTTTGATTCACATCAGGATAGTACACCAAGTACAGATGGCAATGTATCTCATGCTAATTTTGCTTATGATTTACAGGCTGAGGGTTGTATTGACCCATCTAAGTCTGCTCAGGTATTTATCCGTACAGAAATGACAGAATGTGGTTACAATATTTTCTATGCTCAGGATGCTGTATTTATGGATATGAAGGAACTTGCTGAAAAGCTAAAGAAAATTGTAGGGGATATGCCGGTATATATTACTTTCGATATTGATGCTCTTGACCCATCTGCTGCACCAGGTACTGGTACACCAGTTATTGGTGGTCCATCTTCAGCTCAGGTTAGAAAATTGTTATACAATCTTAAGGGTATCAATGTAGTTGCTGCTGACTTAGTTGAGGTTCTTCCAGCTTATGACCATAGTGAAATTACATCACTTGCGGCAGCTAATATTGCAATGGACCTTATGTATCTTATGTATGACAGAAAGTAAAGAATGGAGGAAAATATATGAAAAGATTATTGGCATTATTATTAAGTGCAACGATGGTATTAGGTTTTACAGGTTGTGGAGCAAGTTCAACAGGTGATACTGCAAAGTCCGATGGAAAAGTTCCTGAAGTAACAATTGGTACAACTTCATGGCCTACAAATATGTTCTTTTATTTAGCAAATGAAAAGGGATTTTTTGATAAAGAAGGCGTTAAGGTTAAAATTCAGGACTTTTCATCTACAACAGAAAGTACAAATGCCTTCGTAGGTGGACAGATTGATTTTTGTACATTTGCTTCTTCAGAAACTGTTGCACCATATTTCCAAGGTGGAGATATTGCAGTAGTATTGGAAACTGACAAGTCTAACGGTAGTGAAGGTCTTGTAGCCAAGTCTGATATTAAGTCTGTAAAGGATTTAAAGGGAAAGAGCATTGCAACTCAGCTTTATAGTGTTGACCATATGTTTTTACTTACTCTCCTTGCAGAAAACGGAATGACAGAAAAAGATGTAAATATTGTAGATATGTCTATTCAGGAATCTGGTACAGCCTTTGTAGCTGGTCAGTGTGATGCTGCTTGTATTTGGGACCCATACTTCTCTCAGGCTATTGCAAGTGGTGGTACTAAGTTGTATTCATCTTCTGATAACCCTAACTTAATTACTGATGTATTATGTACATCTAACAAGTTATGCAATGAAAATCCTGATGCTGTAGAGGCTGTTGTAAGAGGTTTCTTTGATGCTGTTGAATACTGGAAGAGTAATCCAGACGAAGCAAACAAGTTTATGGGCGATAAGCTTGGTGTAGGCGAAGAAGAATTTAAGAAAGAAATAGAAGGTCTTATTATTACTGACCCTGATACTGTTAAGACAGCATTTACTCCAGCAGAAGATTATTCATACTGGGGTTATACACAGAATACAATAAGAGATTTTATGTATGAACTTGGCGTACTTAAAAACAAGGATAAAGATTGTGGCGATATGATTAATAATACATTTGTTGAAAAGATTGCTTCTGAAAAATAAAAATGTATAATTTACCCCTAAAAGGAGGACTACATAATGAAGAAAAAATTACTTGCACTTTTAATGACAATGATTATGTGTATTTCTTTATCAGCCTGTGGAGCAAGTAGTTCACAGACAGGAGAAAGTACAGCAAATGCTAATGATTCAAATGGGCAGAAAGTAGTATTAGGTATTAACGACTGGCCTGGAAGTTATTGGTGGCTTGCTGTAGACAAAATGGGATATTTTAAGGAACAGGGTGTTGATGTAGAAGTTAAATTATTTTCAAATTATTCCGATGGCTTAAATGCTCTTAATTCTGGAAAGATTGACCTTTTTGTTCCTGCTCTTGCTGATATTATTCCTGCTTATGTAAGGGGTGCAGATACTAAGGTAATTATGGTTCAAGACTATTCAGCTGGTGCAGACGGTCTTATTGCTAAAAGTGATATTAAATCTGTTAAGGATTTAAAGGGAAAGAATGTTGCTATTGAACTTGGTGGAAGTGACCATTTATTCCTTTTAAAATGTCTTGAAAATGCAGGACTTACAACAAAAGATGTAAACTTAATAAATATGTCAACAGGAGATGCTTCAAATGCCTTTATAAGTGGACAGGTTGACGCAGCTGCTATTTGGGAGCCTTCATTGTCAATGGCTCAGAAAGAAACTGGGGGAAATATTCTTGCAAGTACAAAAGATGCTGAATATGAGGGCTTAATTCCTGCCGTACTTGCAACAAATGGCAATGCACTTAAAACTAAGCGTGAAGAAATCAAAAAGGTTATGAAAGCATGGTTTAATGCTCGTGACGGTTATGAAAACAAATTTGATGAATTTGCCAAAGATGTTTCTTCAGGTGCTGAAGTATCACCAGAGGAATTTAAAACTCTTATGAATGGTTGTGCTGTAAGAACTATGGACGAAAATGCAGAAGCATTTAAAGATGGAGATACTTATGTTTCATTAAAGAAATGCTCTTCAATGTTAAGCGAATTTTTATATGACAATGGCTTAATTGACAGCAAGCCGGATAACTTTGATTCTTTGTTTGACAGCTCTATTTTTGACGAAGTTTATGCTGAAATGAATAAATAAGATTTATAATGTAACAGACTGGTTTTTACAATCAGTCTGTTATTTTAGCTTAAATAAAAATGCTTAAAGGAGAAAATTATGTACTCAGAAATTGTTGATTTGTCTATTTTAATAGAAAATAATATGATTTATTATCCAGGGGACCCTGAACCAGAGCTTTCAAAATATATTACTTTAGAAAAAGATGGTTGCCAAGTTATGAAACTTAATATAGGCACACATACCGGAACCCATATGGATGCTCCTGCACATTTTATGAAAAATGGCAAAACTATTGACAATGTAAATTTAAAAAAATGTATAGGTAAGGCTGTTGTTGTACATCTTCCAAATTTAAAGCCTTATTATGAAATTGTTCCTGAGGATTTTAATAAACTTGAAGAACATATTAAAAATTCAGGTATAGTGCTTTTTAACACAGGTTGGATATATAAAGCCGGTACAGAAGAATTTTATAAACACCCATATATTTCAAAGTCAGCAGCAGAATATTTAAAAAATCTAGGAGTAAAGGCAGTAGGTGTGGATATGCTTAATGTAGACAAAACCTGTATTCAAGGAGAACAGTATACTGAAAATTCAACTGCTTCCCACAATATTTTCTTAGGTAATGATATATTAATTGTGGAGAACTTAACAAATCTTGAAAAATTAGATACAACAGGTAGCACCGTAATGTTTCTTCCACTTAAAATAAAAGACGGTGATGGTTCGCCTGTAAGAGCGGTTGCTTTTGTTTAGTACAATAAAATGTACTTGACTAGGAGAATTTGTTGAAATATAATTTTAGAAAGTAATAGTAGGAGGAAGATATATGAACTGTGAGGATTTAGTTAATATTCCCTTATTAAAAAAGGGGCTAACACTTATTTCAGGGGCAAACGGTATACGAAATAACATAAGTTGGATATATTTTGCAGATTGTGTTCAATGTCTTGATGAAGAATACAATATAAGTGAACTTATTCATGGTGGAGAAATGGTTATAATAACTAACAAAAGTCTGACTGATGATGATAATAAGATTATAGACATTATAAAGGTTATGTATCCAAAGAAAATTGCAGCAGTAGTCATAAATGAAAATCAAATATCTAAAAAAATAGCAGATTATTGCGAAGAACTTAATCTACCGTTATTTGAACTTTCAGTAGAATTACATTTAATAGATTTTTCTCAAATTGTCTGTAAAAGGCTTATAGAGGAGGAATCAGAAACTCATTCTCGTGAAAAGTTATTAACTTCTATTTTATTTGTGGATAACTTTAATGAATATGAAGTAACAAAGAGAGCAACTCACTATGGTATTACTATTTCTGGCAAACAGTCTATAGCAATTATAAAAACAGTAGGCTTAAATGACCCTGCCAGCATAAAAAGAATACAAAGTTTAGTTGAAAATGAATTTAGATACTACGATATAAACAAATTGCTTATTTACTCACAATTTGAGGCCATAGTAGTTATGTTTCCTTTGGAGGTATTTGGCAAGGATAGCGTTGTTCATTTCTTTGAAAACATTGCCGATAAAATTCATAAGGAGTTTGAAATTGAGGCTTATATAGGAATTGGTCTTGGATATGAATATCTTGCAGATATTAGAGAAAGTTATACAGAGGCAAAAAGTGCATTACAGCTTATAAGTATGGAAAAGCAAAAGTATGTGCTAAGCTATAATGATATGGGTATTCACTCTCTTATATCTCAAATTAGAAGTCCAAAGACATTGGATAACTACATAAATGACAAGTTAGGCAGATTAATAGAGGCCGACAAGGTTCAGGATAGTGAATTATGTAATACCCTTAGGGCTTATATTGAAAATAATTGTAATTCCAATGCCACAGCTGAACTTTTGTTTATACACCGTAATACAATGCGATATCGTCTTGATAAAATAGAAAAAATATTGAATGTTGATTTAGATGATTTATCTGTCTGTCTTGAGCTTAAATTGGCATTTATAATATTGGATTTTAGAAATAGTCGAAAAAACTGATATGTGCATAATGCACAAGAATGATTATAGCCAAAATACATTGATATTTTAAAGTCATAAATATATAATAGCACCATAAGGAAAACAAAAAGACGAGGGCGTCGGCTTATTAAAAGTCGACGCCCTTTTTGTATAATTGAAAGGAGAAAACTATTATGAAAATGATTAAAGCTATTGTAAGACCTGAAAAGTGTGACGAGGTTTTAAATGAATTATGTGAGGCTGGTTTCAGAGCAACTACAAGATATGGTATCTTAGGTAGAGGTAAGCAGAGAGGTTTGAAGGTATCTGATGTTTACTACGATGAAATTCCAAAAGAACTTATTATGTTAGTAGTTGAAGACGAAAATGTAAACAAGGTAACAGACATTATTATTAAGTATTCAAGAACAAGTGATGGCGGTTCATTTGGCGATGGTAAGATTTTCATTTTACCAGTAGAAAAGGCGATTACTGTAAGCTCAGGAAAGGCAGAGCTATAAGGAGGAATTGGATATGAAAAATGTTATTGTATTTTTAAGACCCAATTGTTATTTCAAGACAAAGGAAGCACTTAATGAAAAAAGATTTTTTGCTATGAATACAAAAGAGGTTCTTGGTAGAGGTAAAGAACATGTTAGCTTTACTACAGGCGAAGGCAACAATGAGGCTGATGACAAGATATATTCAAGAACTTTTGTAGCCAAAAAGATGATTAACATTGTAGTAACAGATGATAGACTTGACGAATTAATTGATGTTATTCTTTCTGTCAACAGCCATGGTGCAGAGGGCGACGGTAAAATCTTTGTTACACCTGTAGATAGTTGTATAAGAATACATACAGGGGAAACAGATGAGGATGCCCTTATATAATTGGAGGTTTTAGTATGAAAAAGAGTAGAGGCGATTTCCGTCTTAGAAAAGATATATCAAAGCGATGTTATACCATATCAATGATAATGACATTTGTAGTGATATTTGCTCTGTGGGGAGGACTAAGTGGAAGTGGTATGGTAAAAGAACTTTTTTTACCATCTCCATTAAAGGTACTTAATGACATAGTAAGTTGTGCTAAAGATGGTTCATTGTGGGCTAATATGGGCTGGAGTATTTTCAGAATTACAATGGGCTTTGTTATTTCTGTAATCATTGGTGTACCTTTAGGTATACTTGCAGGTAGTTTTAAAAGAATAGACGCAGTTATAACACCTATTTGTGAATTTATTCGTTATATGCCAGTACCAGCATTTGTACCACTTGTAATGGTATGGTGTGGTATAGGCGAAGGAGCTAAAATTAGTATTGTATTCCTTGGTTGTTTCTTCCAGATGGTACTTATGGTAGCTGATAATGCAAGAGCTGTATCTGATGATTTGCTTTCAGCAAGTTATACTTTAGGTACAACACGATTTACAACTATTACAAAGGTATTAATACCAGCTATGGCACCTAATATGATGCTTACATTGAGAATGATGATTGGTTGGGGCTGGACATACCTTACTGTAGCCGAACTTGTAGCATCTAATTCAGGTTTAGGTTACTCTATTTTAAAGGCACAGAGATTCTTACATACTGAAAGTATTTTTTCTGGTATTCTTGTAATAGGTGTACTTGGTCTTATTACAGACAGAATTTTTGCTTTTGCGATTAAAAAGATGTTCCCATGGGCTGAATAAAGGAGATGTAAAGTATGAAAAAACAAAATATTATTTCAAATTCTGGTTCACCCTTAGAGGCTCATGTTGCCAGTAGTAAAATTATAGTAAGTCATATTGATAAGGTTTATACAAATGGCAAAAAGTCAACAAAAGCCATTGATGATGTATCAATAGATATTCAGGATAATGACTTTGTATGTATAGTAGGCCCTTCTGGCTGTGGTAAATCAACTTTATTGAGAATGCTTGCAGGTTTGGATTTTCCTACTAAGGGCGAAATTGTAGTTAATGATACACCGGTAACAGGTCCAGGACCTGACAGAGGTATGGTATTCCAAAGTTATACTCTTTTTCCTTGGATGAATGTTGAAGACAACATTAAATTCGGTCTTAGAATAAAGAAATTGCCAAAAGATGAACAACAGAGAATAGCAGACAGATACCTTGATATTATTGGATTGAGAAAATTTGCAAAGGCATATCCAAAGGAATTGTCTGGTGGTATGAAGCAGAGAGTTGCTATAGCTAGAGCCCTTGCTAACCAGCCAGAAGTATTGTTAATGGACGAACCTTTTGGTGCTCTTGACCCTCATACTAAATCTATGATGCAGTTGCTTATGAGAGAAATATGGGAGCAGGACCACCCAACAGTTGTATTCATTACTCACGATATTGATGAGGCTGTTTTCTTGGCAAATAAGATTTATGTTATGTCAGCTAGACCTGGTAAGGTTGTTAAAGAAGTTAATGTATACTTAACACACAAGAGAGGCTTGGAGTTAAAGGATACACCAGAGTTTATTAAGTTAAGAAAAGATATTAATGAACTTTTATATGCTCATTCTAATGATGAGTAACGAGATTGGCTATATGAAAAAACGAGTAATGTATTGAGTATTGTATATGGATAATATATAGACCTAAAAGGAATGTAATCTTATATTTTCCGTTGCCGAAATATAAAGAATGGTATATGGCAATATTAATTATATTTAGAAAGGAAGTCTATTCTATGAGTATAGAGCGAATGGTATATACAGGTACGACATATTTTGGAGAATATGCACGCAAAGAAATTATTACAGAAATAAAAAAGAGAAAATATAACAAGGCTTTAGTTGTTACAGATGCTATGCTTGTTCAGTGTGGCGTTGCAGAAAAAATTGAAAATGTACTTAAAGACGGTGGTATTTCTTATGAAATAGATGATGAGGTTAAGCCTAATCCTACTATTGATAATGTACATACAGGACTTGATAAGCTGAAAGCATCAGGGGCTGATTTTATAATTGCTGTAGGTGGAGGTTCTGTTATAGATACAGCAAAGGCTGTTGCTGTTACAGCCAATAATCCTGATAACTATGATGTAGTGTCATTAGAGGGTGTAGACAAGAGTAAAAATCCTCCAATGCCTATTATAGCTGTACCTACAACAGCAGGAACAGGCTCAGAAACTACAATGGACTATGTTATAACTAATACAGAACAGAAACGAAAAATGGCTTGTATGGATTCAATGGTTGTGCCAGTTGCAGCTATATTGGATACAGATATTATGGCAAGTTTGCCTTTAAAAATGACTGCTGCTACAGCTATGGATGCTCTTACACACGCTGTAGAGTCTTATTTATCAAAGGGTGCTTTTGATTTTTCAGAGATGTTGTCATTAAAGGCTGTAAGCCTTATTTCAGCTAACTTTTTAAAGGTAATCAAGAACTTAAATGACTTAGAGGCAAGAAAGGCACTTGCTATGGCACAGTATATGGCAGGTATGAGTTTTACAAATGTTGGTCTTGGTATAGTTCATTCCATGGCACATCCATTAAGTGCATTTTATGATGTACCTCATGGTGTAGCCAATGCCTTGATTTTACCTTATGTGTTAAAGTTTAATTCAGTTGCTTGTGAAGACAAAATGATAACTCTTGCAAAGGCTTTTGACCCTGAATTTGATGAAAGATATGGTAGCGAAGCAGCTACAGAAAGATGTGTAGAGCTTATTAATACATTTAATAGTGTAGCAGGATTACCTCATAAATTAAAAGAAATTAATGTTAATGTAGAGGATATAGATGCCTTGGCTAGAGAGGCTTTAAATGACGCAGCTACACCAGATAATAGACGAGAAGTCAACATTGAGGACTTTAAAAAGCTATACAAAACTATGTATGAATAGGATTGGTGGTTATATGGAGTATAAGAAAACATATATTAATGGTTGCTGGGTAGACGGCAATTCAGATAAAGAATTAAAGGCTGTTAATCCATCTAATGGAGAGGTTATAGCAGTAATTAAGGAAAATAATTTAGATGATGTAAAAAGTGCTGTAGCTTCTGCAAAAAATGCTTTTTATGTTACAAGACAATGGCGAGATATGAGTGCTCAGGAAAGAGCTGATATTTTGTTAAAAATAGCTGATGAAGTAGAAAAGCAAGCAGAAGAAATAGCTAAAATAGAGTCTATGGACAATGGTAAGCCTTTAAGAGAGGCTGAGGCAGATGTAGATGATGCTGTACATTGTTTTAGATATTATGCAGGACTTATAAGAACTCCTACAGGTGGAGTATATGAAGTTAATTCCAATTTTGGCAGAATGCACTCCTATAGTGTTACAGAGCCAGTAGGCGTATGTGCTTTAATAACACCTTGGAATTTCCCTTTCCTTATGGGTGTTTGGAAGTTAGCTCCAGCTTTGGCTGCTGGTAACTGTGTTATATTTAAGCCTAGTTCAGAAACCGTATTATCAACTATTAAAATGTTTGAGATTTTTGATAAGGTCGGTTTGCCAGCAGGAACTGTTAACTTGATTATTGGACCAGGGGGTTCTTTAGGCAATTATCTTGCTGAAAGTAAAGATGTAGATATGCTTACATTTACAGGTAGTACAGCTGTTGGTCAAAGTATTATGAGAGCAGCTGCATCTAATGTTAAGCGAATAGGTCTTGAACTTGGTGGAAAATCTCCAAATGTAATTTTTGCCGATGTCGATATTGAAAAGGCTGTTGAATGGGCTATGCTTGGTATATTCTTCAATCAAGGAGAGGTATGCTGTGCCGGTTCAAGAATTATTATAGAAAAATCTATTAAGGACAAGTTTATTAAGCGATTTGCTGAAAGAGCTGAAAAAATGACTATTGGCAATTCTCTTGAAAATTACGATATGGGTCCTTTGGTATCTGAAAAACATATGAATGATGTTCTCAAATATGTAGAGCTTGGCAAAAGCGAGGGAGCAACTCTTGTATGCGGTGGATATAGATATACAGACGGAGAATGTGGAAAGGGATTTTTTGTAAAGCCAACTATATTCGATAATTGTACAAGTGATATGAGAATTGTCAGAGAAGAAATTTTTGGACCTGTAGTTACTATACAGACTTTTGAAACAGAACAAGAGGCTATTGATTTAGCAAATGATACTGATTATGGTCTTGCCGGTGCAGTATTTACTAATGACGGAGCAAAGGCTTTAAGAGTAATTAAGGAAATTAGAGCCGGTATTACTTGGATTAATTGCTATAACCCTGCATTCTGTGAAGCACCTTGGGGTGGCTATAAGATGAGTGGTATAGGCAGAGAACTTGGCACTCATGGTCTTGAAGAATACTGTGAAACAAAACAAATAAATATCAATTTGGATAATGAACAACTAGGTTGGTATAATAATTAGAAAACTATTAAAATGCTTTCTGTGATAAGTAATCATAGAAAGCATTTTTGCTTTTTCACTTTTTTTATGGTTTAACATAGTATATATATATAATTCTGTGGAGGTCAATATGATTTTTGGCAATACAGTAGGCTATGACAGTATATATAGTTATCCATATGAAAGTAGAAAAATTACAGTACAGGAAATGATGGAGAATATCCCCCTTTATGATTCTGAAAAAGGGAAAAGTAGTAATGAAAGAACAGAAAATAGAAAAATGTGTGACATTACAGAAAGTGAGTCCAAAATTGTAAAAGCTCTTTATAGTAAAATAAATAGTAAAATTGACAGTTATATTCAAAAAATTATGGATAAATATGAATATGAGGGCAGTCCTGTGTATTCTGATTACGGTATTACTAGGGAAACCCTTGCTCAGATTATTAATCAGGTTATGGAAGAAATGAAAAAGGATTTTGATGATGTAGAGGAAATAATTCTTGAATTTGACGGATATGAAGATTTTTCAAGAAATAACATTCTCAATATGTTAGTTGAGGCACTTGTGCTAAACGACATTTTCCTTACACGAAGACCTAAATATAGAAGAATAAGGGATAATTATGTTTTTGTAAATGGCATTTATAGTGGTATAAGAAGAAGATAAAATTAAGTGACTAGCATTAAGTACAAAAGCTTTTTGCTAGTCACTATTATTTTTGTGAAACAATTTAAACAAAGTTATGTTAAACTTATTATACAAAAAATTTACAGAGGTATAAAAATGGAGAATAAAGAAATTTTTAGTAAATCAGCTTTAAAAGCTCTTATAATTCCACTTTTAGTAGAACAGGTTTTGGCCGTAACTGTTGGTTTATCCGATGTTATGATGGTATCTAATGTAGGTGAGGCTGCCATTTCTGGTGTTTCTCTTGTAGATATGATTAATAACCTTATGATTGCCATTTTTGCAGCTTTGGCAACAGGTGGTGCAGTTGTTACAGCCCAATGTATAGGAGCAAGACATTACGAAGAAGCAAGAAAATCTGCTAAACAGCTTATTATTGTAGCCATAACACTTTCTATTGTTATTATGGTTGGTTGTCTTATATTTAATAGGCATATATTGAGAGTGCTTTTTGGTAGTATAGACAATGATGTTATGCACAATGCAATGTTATATTTTCTTATTTCATCTGCGTCTTATCCTTTCTTAGCACTTTATAATTCCTGTGCAGCCCTTTTTAGGTCAATGGGTAATTCAGCTATATCTATGAAAGTTTCAATACTTATGAATGTTATAAACATTTGTGGTAATGCCATTTTGATTTTTGTATTTAAAATGGGTGTTGAGGGTGTTGCAATTCCGTCCTTGGTTTCAAGATTTATTGCAGCTATTATAATGCTTGTACTTATAAGAAATAAAAATAATGTTGTGTATGTAGACCACCACAACTTTAAGCCAGAGTTTGGTATGATAAGAAGAATATTGTATATAGCTATACCTAGTGGTATGGAAAATGGTATTTTTCAGTTTGGTAGAATTATTGTAGTAAGTATTATTTCTACATTTGGTACAGTACAGATTGCAGCTAATGCTGTAGCAAACAGTATTGACGGTATGGGTACATTGTGTGGTCAGGCAATATCTCTTGCTATGATAACTGTAGTAGGTCAATGTGTAGGTGCTGGAGATTTAAAGCAGGTTAGACTTTATACTAAAAAGCTTTTGAAAATAGCCTATATTCTTACAATTTGCGTAAATTCTACTATACTTTTGACTTTGCCTTGGATATTGAAAATATTCTCTCTTTCTGACGAAACTAGAAGTTTAGCTTTTATACTTATTTGTATACATAATGGCTGTGCTATTTTACTTTGGCCATTGTCCTTTGTATTGCCAAATGCTTTGAGAGCTTGTAATGATGTAAAATACACAATGGTTGTATCTATATTTTCAATGTGTATGTTCCGAATATTGTTTAGTTATATTATAGGACAGTATTTTGGTATGGGTGCAATAGGTGTTTGGATTGCTATGATTATAGACTGGATTTTCAGAGTAATATTCTTTGTCTACAGATTTGTAAGTGGTAAGTGGGAAAAACTTACTTATGCAAATAGATAAAAAATATGTCACGAAATGTCATGGTACCTCCTGTATATTATTATTGATGACGAAATAGAAATCATCAAAATAATATATAGGATAGTGCAAGAAATGCTTGCATTTCTTGCAGTTGATTTGAGGAAGGGACCAGCCGTGAAAAATATGGCACTAAAAACCAGTACCATATTTTTGTCCCCTCCTCGGTCGGGCAAAGCTCGACCTGTGGAATGAATTTAAGAAAACCAAGGTTTTCTTAACAACTTTCCTTAGATAATCTTAAAAAATTAAGATTGTAAATCCCTCCTATGTATTATATTTGATGGCTTTATTGTCAGAAGATAATATATAGGAGGTTTTTTAATGGAAAAATTAAAATTTATGGCGAAAGGACAGAAATTAATTCGCCTTGAAATTAAGCCTATTTATAGTGGAGTAAGAAACTATATGGAGGCTGAATTTATACTAAACCACAGTTGGTACAATATTACACCTCTCGTGGCACAGTTTAAAAAGAATGAAAAAATTTTTCATATCACTTTAAATAATGGAAAGTGTACTGTACCTTGGGAGGTTCTTGAAAATGCTGGAACTATTGAAATTTCCCTTACAGGTGGGAATTTATTAGTTACAAATACAGTAAAAGTAACGGTAAATGATTCCGGTGCAGAGGGTGGACTTGTGCCAACAGAGGCGTCAAATTCTCTTTATAGTGAGATTATGGCAAAGCTTAATTCTATAGAAGAAGATTGGTTAAACTGTAAATCTTTATTGGCTGAATATGAACAGAATATAAGTGATAGTGAAACAGCTGTTGAAAATAAAATTACAGATTTTGAAACAAAGTCAGATGAATTAAGTAGAAAAATAAGCGAGATAAATGTACTTGCCGAAAAGTGTAAAAGTGATAGCCAGACAGCACAAGCTCTTTATGAAGAAGTTAAAGAAAAAATAGAAAATGCAAAAAAAGCTATTGATACTTTGGTTGAAAAAATTACATTAGCTGAAAGTACAAAGACCAGTTTAGAAGAAAGTATTTCAAAGGGTAATAATACAAAGGCTGTTTTGGACAGTACAATTACAAGAGCTGAAAATATTAAAGCAGAGTTGAAACTGGAAGATTGTATTGCAGAAAATGCAAGAGCCGAAAAAAATATTGAACAGCTTGAAAGTGACAATTTTAATGCTGAAGAAATATTATATGGTGTAGAGGATTTAAAGAAATATACAGGCTATAGTGAAAATGGAGAATGTTTTTTTGCCAAATTTGATACTACAACAGGTACAGTTGTTGAGTGCTTAGACAGAGAAATAAGAAAAGCCGATTTTTCAAAAGGTTTAAATGGTATGAAAGTAAATGCCATAGGTAAATATGCCTTTGCCGGCTGTGGTAATCTTGCAGAAATTGAATTAGGTACAGATATTACATCAATAGGGAAAAATGCTTTTAGTGGCAGTGGACTTACAGAAGATATTGTAATTCCACCTTATGTTACAAATATTGAAAATGGGGCTTTTAACGATATTGAAAGTAAAATTTACAATCTGTCTGATGTAGAAATTACAGAAGGCACACATTGCAATAACAATAATATCGGCGAAACGGTAACACAAGGCAGTTTAGGTAATAATGTTACTTATGCTTTGGTAGGAAAATATTTTATTGTAAAGGGTACTGGATTTATGGATTTTAACAAAATATCTGATTACAGTGAGTATATAACAAGTATTAAAAAGGTTTATATAAAGAATGGTGTTACAGCAATATGTAGAAGTATGTTTGACGGTTGCAGTAATTTAGAAAAGATTGAAATTCCAGATGGAGTAACAAACATAAGTAACCTTGCTTTTAACGGCTGTTCTATGTTAAAGGAAGTGAAAATACCAAATTCAGTAACTGCTATACAATCACGAGCTTTCACCGACTGTGTAAGTTTAAAGACAGCTGTATTGCCTATAGGTTTGTCGGTAGTATCAAACAGCTTATTTTTAAAATGTACAGAGCTTAGTTCTGTCAATATCCCAAAGAGTGTGACAACTATTGAATACTCAGCTTTTTATATGTGCAAGGGATTAAAAGAAATTACAATACCAGACAAGGTAACTACAATAGGAAAAGGTGCTTTTTATGGAAGTGGTCTTACTAATGTAACAATAGGTAGTGGTATTGAAGAAATAGAGGCTACAGCCTTTGGAGGGACAAAGGATTTAACAACAATAACAATTAAGAAAAGCACAGACAGCATTGAAAATGCCCCTTGGGGTGCTACAAATGCTGAAATTATATGGGAGGAATAAAGATATGACAACAAGAGAATTAAAAAGATTAATTGCAGACGAAGGAAAGGTATTACAGAATACAAAGACAGGAAAGACAGCATACTGTGTTGATGTTTTTGTAGAAAATGTGGAATTGTGGAAAGAGATTGAAGATGTAACAAAAAAAGAGGTGGTGTAAATGGAAAAGATTTTTAATGACTTTTCTGTTGTAGGTGCATTTGTAGGTGGAATTTTATCTTTTATATTTGGTAAACCAGATGTGCTTATTTATGCCCTTTTAGGACTAACAATTATTGATTTTATAACTGGACTAATAAAGGCTGTTTATACAAAAACTCTTTCAAGTGAAATATGTTTCAAAGGGGTATTGAAGAAAATAACAATTTATTTGGTAGTCGCAACAGCAGTTATTGTAAACAATGTAATTGGTGGCAGTATTCCGTTGAGAGAGGTAGTAATTACTTTTTTCATATGTAATGAGGGGTTAAGTTTGTTAGAAAATGTTGCTGTTATGACACCTGTGCCACAACAGTTAAAAGATGTTTTTCTTCAATTAAGGGATAAAGGAGATGACTTAAATGGTAAAAATAAGTAGTTATCCGGCATCAAAGTCAAATTATGGTGGTACAAGGGCATTAAGTGCTATAAAGTATATTGTTATTCACTATACAGCCAATGACGGGGATACAGCCCTAAGCAACGCAAAATATTTCGCAAATGACAGTAGAGGAGCATCAGCCCATTATTTTGTGGATAGCAAAAGCATAGTTCAGTCTGTAAAAGATGACTATGTTGCGTGGGCTGTAGGTGGTAATAAATATAGCGACACTACAAAAACTGGTGGTGGCAAGTTCTATGGTAAATGCAATAATAACAATAGTTTAAGCATTGAAATTTGTGATGATATTAAAAACAACGCCATATATCCAACGGACTCTACAATAGATAATGTAATAGAATTAGTTCGCATTTTAATGAAAAAATACAATATTAGCATTAACAATGTTATAAGGCATTTTGATGTAACAGGTAAAAAATGTCCTATGTACTGGTGTGGAGATAGTCAAAAAAATGGTAAATGGCAAAAATTTAAAAATAGTATTTTAGAGGAGGAGCAGATTATGAAACAAAATATAAAAATAAATGGAAAAGTCAAAGCTGTTAATGCTATAAATAAAGATGGTTTTACTTATGTAAAAATTAGAGATTTGTCAGATGTTTTAAATATTCAATACGACAATGAAAGTAAATTAATAACTTTAAGTGTTAAATAAGTTTATGTTGTTGAAATATGCCATTTTAAATGTTATAATTTTAGTATAAATATTTAAGAGGAGGCATATATATGAAGTCAAGTATTAATATTTTAAGTATAATTTTAAATGTTTTTCTTATATTCGCCGTTATTGTTTTACTTTTTGATAGAGATGATGAGGAAGAATACGGGGAAGAAATTTACGATTATGATGAATAAGAAATAGGGTGTTACCTGATTAATAAAGGTAGACACCCTATTTTTTATTTAAACCAAGCCTTATACAAAAGAGCAATTCCTTTTTCTATATTGTCAATTAATATTGAGCTATAGCCGAGAATTACTGAATTTTTTGGTGCTGTGGAAATATTGTTGTAGTATTTGGAAATAGGATATACTTTTATTCCAAATTTCAAAGCAGATGAAACAAGCTGTTCTTCTGTCATATTATTTTTAGGAGATACTACTAAATAAAGACCAGCCTTTTCTCCACTAATTTCTATTTTATCGTCAAAATATTTCTTTATAGCATCTAATATTATCCTATTTTTGTTTGTGTTATGGGTTTTATAACGCCTTTTGTGCCTTAATAAATATTTTTTTTCAATGTATTCAGTAAGAGCATATTGAGCAATAATAGGCACAGGATTTGAATAGTGTTCATATAGAGCATTATATTTTTCTGAAAATTGTGGCAACATAATAAAAAATGCCAATCTTGAGCCTGGGGAAAGTGTTACGGAGTAGGATATTGCATAAAATACTCTGTTTTCTGTATCACAGGCTTTTAAAGATGGATAATAGTTTTGTGTATAAATTAGTTCGTGGCTACTGTCGTCTTCAATTATGTAGGAATTGGTTTCGTTTGCCCATTTAACTAATGCCATACGATTTTCAGCAGAAAATGTTACACCTGTAGGAAAATGGTGGTTGGTTTTTACACAAAGAATTGATTTTTTGTATTTGTATAACTGGTCAATATCTATTCCGTCATTTGTCAATTCAATATAATCTATGTTAAATCTTTTTCGTTTTACAACTTCTTTTACAGCAGGATTAGTCGGGTTTGTAAGTATAACATTATATTCTTTTGGGTCAAATAAATCATAAATTATACTTAATGCCTCGTAAATATCTGGAGATAAAACTATATCGTCAGGATTGGAGTGTATTTTTCTAAATATAAATGATTTTTTTGCAATAGCGTGCTGTAGTACAGGTTCGCCATTTCTACTGGGCGTGTTAAAAAAATCTCTGTTTTCTAATACAGTTAAGGTGTGGGTTATACATTGACGCCAAAAATCGTGACGAAAAAGTCTATTTTCTGTTATTCTCCAGTTAAAGTCAAATACAATGTTTTTATCTTCCTGAGGCAATATAATTGGAGGAGTAGAAATATTGTCATTGTTTGAATAGTCGTTTGTAGGAGATACAATATAGCCACTTCCCCTTTTGCTTACAACTAAACCCTCCAACACCAATTGGCTGTATGCTTGGTCAACAGTATTTCGACTTACACCCAATTCTTTTGCCAAAACTCTTGTGGGAATAAGAACATCGCCAGTAGCAAGTTCTTCATTTTGTATTTGGTTGAAAATTTCCTCATATATCTGTAAATATAAAGGTTTTTTGCTATTTTTGTCTATTAAAATCATAAAAAAATCCTCTTTTTAAAATTGGCACAGTACCAGTTAATTGGTACTGTCGAAAAAATGTAAATTGGCTGTTTTTTTGTAGATATTTATATTGTAAAATAACCTCGAAAGAAATGCAAGAAGTATTGTTGTTTTTATATTATACAGGAGATGATTATATGGATAATGTATCTAGTGAAAAGTTGTATTATTCTGTGTATGACACTTTTAATGACAAGGTTACAATAATATGTAATGATGATGCTGTTGTTGGTTTAAAAATGGGCGAGGTGTCAGTTGAAAATGGTACTTGCCAAAGAACACCTTTAATGGATAAGGCTGTAAAGGAATTGAAAGAATATTTACAGGGAGAGCGTAAGTATTTTGATGTGCCACTTAAATTAGAGGGGTCAGAATATCAGAAAAAGGTTTGGAATATTATTAGAAGTATTCCTTATGGAAAGACAATTACATACAAAGATGTTGCTATTGAAATGGGCAAGAAAAAATCTTTTAGAGCTGTTGGTGGGGCAATAGGTAAAAATCCTCTTTTGATTTTTGTACCTTGCCATAGAGTAATTGGTCTTAATGGAGCTTTAACTGGATATGCCGGTGGCATTGAAAGAAAAGAAAATCTTCTTAAATTAGAGCATGCAATTTAATTTTTATGACTTTTAGAACGCAGTTTTGTAGCTGCGTTCTTTTTTTGTAATGAATATTTTTGTTGTTTTATTAGAAAAATATAGTATAATAGAATTAAAGAGAAGTATCCACATATTAGGAGGGATTTTTTATGAAAGAAGAAAGAATGTTTATTTTAAAAATGGTTCAAGATGGCAAAATTACAGCCGATGAAGCTGTTAAATTGTTAGACTCTATTTCTCCAAGTCATAGTAAATCTGATACAATAAGACAGGTTAAGGAAAAGGCAAATGATATAATTGAGGATGCAAAGCCTGTTGTAAAGAAATATGCAAACAAGGCAACTAGGGTTTTAAATGATGTTGTAGATGCCTTCAAGGAGGGCGTAGACAATTTTAATAATAAGCCTAAGAAGTCCGATTTTACAGATGATATTATTGATGATGTAAGTGACCATTTTGATAATTTAGACGATGATTTCGTAGTATATGATGGTTCTTCAGATGATGAACAGGGTATGGTTGATGAAATTAAGAAAAATGCAGATGAGAAATCTCATAAAATTTCAGAAAGTGTAAAGGAAAATACTTCAGCTGTAAAAGAAACTATGAAAGAGGCTGCTAAGAATATTAAAGAAAATGCCAAAGATATGAAAGACACCGTAAATATAGTGGCTATGGATATAAAAGAAAAAGCTGAAAATGTAAAAGAAGATATTGAAGATGCTATGAAAAAGTAAAAAGAAACACCAATGCTTATTGTTTAAGCATTGGTGTTTCTTGTAATTAAAATTTAAAAGTATCCTTTAAGCCAGCCCATTTTTGGTCTTTATCGCTTAAATTAAGAGGTGTTCCGTCTGCCATTTTGTAGCTTTCAGCAGATGCAGTACCGTCATAGTTACCAGTAACGCCACACCAATCAATACCAATTTCAGGGTCATTCCAAGCTAAACCACCTTCATCACCTGGGTGATAGAAGTCAGTACACTTGTAGCAAAATTCTGCAATATCAGATAGTACTAAAAATCCATGAGCAAAGCCCTCTGGAATATAAAATTGCTTTTTATTTTCTTCTGTGAGCTCTACGCCAAACCATTTGCCGTATGTTTCAGAGTCACTGCGTAAATCAACAGCAACATCGAAAACAGAACCCTTTACAACTCTTACAAGTTTGCCCTGTGGGTATTCTTTTTGAAAGTGAAGACCTCTTAAAACACCCTTTGTTGAGCTAGACTGATTATCCTGAACAAAGACCATATTAAGACCGGCTTCTTCCATATCACGCTGATTATATGTTTCCATAAAATAGCCTCTGGCATCGCCATGAACAGTTGGTTCAATTACATATAAACCCTCAATAGGGCATTTAGTTACTTTAATCTGTCCCATACTTCCTCCTTGAAATAATTTCTTTAAAACATTTGTAGTTAAATGTAAATTTTAGATATTTGTTTAACAAAAGTATTAATAAACTTTCTATAAACATAACACCCACAAAAATAAGTACATTAAGAATAATTATATTTATATTGTTAAAGATGCTATTACTTATAAATTTAATCGCATTTATAAGTGGTAATGACAAATGAGTTGCCATTATAATAAGAGAATTTTGTCCATAAAAAATCAAAAGCTTAAAGTCCTTTAAAATCATGGACAATAATATTGTGGCATATGAACCCAAAAATGCAATTATGTAATATAAAATTGGATTTCCAAGTTTCGAATTATTCAAATCGACATCAGGATTTAACTTAAATAATAAGAAATGCACAACAAATAATATAACACATCCTAAAAGTGTAAGTAGTAAATTGCTATTATGATTTAATTTTTGTAATTTTTCTGTTACAAAATACTGTATAAAATAGCCTAAATACATAAATATACAAGCGACTAAGGCTTTTGAAAATACATTTACTAAGTTCAAAACTTCTGACATTA